>ERZ772912.22-NODE-22-length-85942-cov-7.756785_pt1 | contig 85942 bp, 70 predicted proteins | sample MGYA00512119_ERZ772912 | MGnify/ENA primary metagenome ERZ772912 (study PRJEB29015, sample SAMEA2738048) | human oral metagenome | biome: human oral; feature: human-associated habitat; material: saliva | place: China | collected 2230 ...
GAAAAAAGCGGAACAGGTGACTATATTACAGGTGTAGCTCCAGAAGCACAATTAATATTTATGCGTGTATTCTCAGAATCTAAAAACTCAGGAACAGAATCTTATATTTATACTAAAGCTATTGAGGATGCTATTAAGTTAGGTGCGGATACTATTAACTTAAGTTTAGGATCGCCAGCTGGTTCTGTAATGGAAGTTGGTGATGGTTTAATTAGTGCATTAGAAGTAGCTAAAAAAGCTGGAGTAAATATCGTAGCCGCTGCTGGTAACAATGCTTACTTCTCTAAAGGTGGTTTTGATTACATCACACCACGTGCGGTTAACCCAGACTACGGGACAGTAGGACGTCCATCAGTATCTGATGATGCTATTTCTGTAGCTAATATTAGTAATAGTGTACTTAATAGAGAGATTGCTACAGTTGCGAACTTATTAGGTAATGTAGCTTTCAACAATGGTAATGTGCCTATCTTCACATATTCAAAACTTTTTGAAAATAAAGACTATGACTATGTTTATGTAGGTGTTGGGAAAGAAGAAAACTATGAAGGCAAAGATTTAACAGGTAAAATTGCCTTAGTTCAACGTGGTGAAAACAGCTTCGAAGATAAGGTGAAAATAGCAAAAAAACATGGAGCTGCAGGGGTAATAGCGTACTTTAATGATGGAGATACTATCTATAATGTTGTCCTAAATGGTCAAGACAAAGACTTCCCGGTAGTAACGACTTATTACAACTTTGGTAATGAGCTGGCTCAACATGAAGGTGAGTATAAAATTAACTTCAACGGGAAATGGGAGAAAAAACCAAATGAAAATGTTGGTAAATTCGACGATTCATCTAGTTGGGGATTAACAGTTGATGGATACTTAAAACCAGACGTTACAGCACCAGGTGGAGATATTATCTCTTCTTATAATGATGGAAGATACGGATTAGACAGTGGGACAAGTATGGCATCACCTCACGTAGCTGGAGCAACTGCATTAATAAAACAAGCTCTAGCGGAAAGATTCCCAAGTAAGACTGCAGAAGAACTTCAAAAATTAGTAAAACACTTATTAATGAGTACAGCTAGTATTAATGTTAATAAAGATAATGGTGTATATATTTCTCCAAGGCAACAAGGTGCAGGATTAATAGATGCGTATAAAGCTGCTTATGGAGATGTTTATGTTACTGGAACAAATGACTATGGTAGTGTAAGTTTAGGTAATGTAGGTGATAAATTTGATGTTAAACTATTAGTTCATAATATTTCTGATAAACCTAAAACTTTAAAATATAAATCAACATTAATTACAGATGATGCATATGGTGAAGGTAATGGTGATTGGACTGGTTACTTAACTATGACTTCACGTTTACTTAATGAAATAGAAGGTGAAAAAACAGTTACTGTAGGAGCAAATTCTACTTCAGAAATCACGGTATCAGTAGATGCAAGCAAATATAATGAAGAACTATTAAAATTATTTAAAAATGGTTATTATTTAGAAGGATTTGTAGAGTTTTATGGAGCTGATGGTAAATCAACAGACAAAGTAGCAAGTATACCTTTTGTAGGATTCAAAGGGGAGTTCCCAAACTTACCAGTATTAGAAAAACCAATTTATTCTATGAAAGATGGAGAAAAACCAATATATGAATATGGATTTGATTCAAATAATAATAACTGGGATTCTCTAACGGATATGAACTTCACAGGTATATTAACTACATATAAAGAAGATAAGAAAGATAAGAGAACTCTTGCGGGAGCATATATTAATCCAATAACTAATGTGAGATTCTTCACGGATAAAATATTCTTCTCGCCTAATGGAGATGAAAACTATGATGAAATAGGTATGCGAGGTGTATTCTTACGTAATTTTGAGAATTTAAAATTAACAGTATATGCAAAAGATGATGTTGAACGTAAAAATCCGCTTTATGAAAATGGAAATGGATCAGGAAATAAAAACTTCTTTAACAATACAGGTAAAAAATATACTGCATTATCTCTAACGAACTGGAAAGGTGTAGATAAAAATGGTAATCCTCTTCCAGATGGAGAATATCAATATGTTCTTTCTTATAGTTCACAAGCGACTGGAGCTAAAATGCAAGAAACTTCGTTTAATGTAGTAATCGATAGAAAAGCTCCTAAGATTACAGGTGCTAATGGTGGATATTACGATGAAGCTACACGTAAATTCACTCCTTATCCAATAATGGAAGATGGAAGTGGAGTATTCTACAAAAAATTAAGTTATGGTAAAAATGTAATCCAACCTAATGAAGATGGAAGTTATACTATTCCAGAAGGTGTAGACTTAAAAGATGTTACTTTTGAAGTAAAAGATTTCGCTGATAACAAAGATAGCATCGCTCTATCAAATATCGCAGGCAATGGTAAAGGTAGCCTTGAAGTAGAAATCAGAAAAGGTGACGGAACTGGAAATAACTCTCGTAGAGTTCGTTATAAAATCACTAATGAAAAAGGTGAAGTAGTAGGTGATGACTTCTCACGTAATAAACGAACGTACCAATCATTACCATTTGGTAAATATACTGTAGAAGTAGTGTTATTAGATGAAGATTATAGATTAAAAACACCTTCGAAAATAGAATTCGAAATAACTAAAGATACTCCAACTAAAGAAGTAGAATTCAGAGTAGATGAAATCATCAAAAATGCTGTAGAAATCAGTTTTGATAAACCAGTTCCTACGGGTACAAAAGTATATGCTGTATCTGAATCAGGAACAAAAATAGAATTACCAACAAGTCTATATGGAAAAAATGCATTCCAAAAACGTTTAGAAAATGGTAAATATACAATTCAAATCGTTACTCCAGAAGGCTATACGCTAGAAGAAAATAACTTTGAATTAGAAGTTAAAGATGGACATAATAGAAAACAAGTTGGTATAACTGAAAAAGCAGTAGAAACTGCAAAAGAGGATAAAGAGAAAGAAACACCAAAAGAGGATAAAGAGAAAGAAACTCCGAAGGAAGACAAAGAGAAAGAAACACCAAAAGATGACAAGGTAACAGAAGCTCCGAAAGAAGACAAAGAGAAAGAAACACCAAAAGATGATAAGGTGACGGAGGCTCCAAAAGAAGATAAAGAGAAAGAAACACCGAAAGACGACAAGGTGACAGAAGCTCCGAAGGAAGATAAAGAGAAAGAAACACCAAAAGAAGATAAAGTTGTTGAGACTCCAACTCCAAGTACACCAACGACGCCAACAACACCGGCACCAAGTACAACGCCAACAACGCCGGCAAAACAAACGCCAGCGACACCAGCGCCAAGTACAACACCAACAACACCGGTAAAACAAACACCAGTGACACCAGCGCCAAGCACAACGCCAACAACACCGGCAAAACAAATGCCAGTGACACCGGCGCCAAGTACAACGCCAATAACACCAGCAAAACAAACGCCAGTGACACCAGCGCCAAGTACAACGCCAACAACACCGGCAAAACAAACACCAGTGACACCAGCACCAAGTACAACGCCAACAACACCGGCAAAACAAACACCAGTGACACCAGCGCCAAGTATGCCAACAACACCAGCGACACCAGCACCAGTAACACCGGCACCAAGTACAACGCCAACAACACCGGTGACACCAGCGCCAAGCACAACGCCAACAATGCCGGTACCAAGTACACCAGTGACACCGGCACCAAGTACAACACCAACAACACCAGCAGAACAAACGCCAATGACACCAGCGCCAAGTACAACGCCAACAACACCAGTGACACCAGTGCCAAGTGCACCGGTTAAAGAGGTGCCAAAAGAAGATAAAGTTACTGAAACACCGAAAGAGGACAAAGTTACTGAAACTCCAAAAGAAGACAAGGTGAAAGAAACTCCTAAGGAAGACAAAGTAACGGAAACACCGAAGGAAGACAAAGAGAGTGAAACACCAAAAGAGAATAAAGAGAAAGAGACTCCAAAAGACGACAAGGTGACAGAAGCTCCGAAAGAAGACAAAGAGAAAGAAACACCGAAGGAGGATAAGGTGACAGAGTCTCCTAAAGAAGATAAAGTAACAGAGGCTCCAAAAGAAGACAAGGTGAAAGAAACTCCTAAGGAAGACAAAGTAACAGAAGCACCGAAAGAGGACAAAGTTACAGAGACACCAAAAGAAGACAAAGTAACAGAAGTACCGAAAGAGGACAAAGTAACACCAAACCAAGGTGGAAACTCAAACGATCAAGCTAGCAATGTAAGTAAAGACAATAAACCAAATACTAGTACTACAGCTCCTCAAGTTGATAAAAAAGAATTAACAAATCAACTTAACAATAGTAGTAAAACAGTAGGAAGTTCAGGTTTTGCTAAGACAAGTGAAGAAAATAGACAATCATATCTAAATTCTATAAGCAGAGCCCAAGAAGTAGTTGCTAATGGTCAATCTACAGAAGAAGATGTAAATAATGTACTAAATGCATTAAAAGAATCTGTAGAAAAAGTTACTGATAAAGCTCCTGAAAAATCTTCAAACTCAGATGATAAAGCAAAAGACCAAGCTAAATCAGAAGAGAAAACAAATAATGATAATAAATCAGAGAAAAAAGAAGAAAAATCTTCTGATAAAGAATCAAATAATACCTTACTATACGTAGGTTCAGGACTACTAGTATTATTACTAGCGGGTGTACTATTTAGACGTCGTGGTTAATAAATAATAAAAAAGAAGTATCTTAACTCATTATGAGTAAAGATGCTTCTTATATAAAAAAATAAAAGAGGAGTAAGAATTACTATCAATTTTGTATATTTTTAGCTTAGGAGATTTGTAATTTTTTTAATTAATTTTTAGTAAATGGGAGTATGATTATAGTATCAATTTACATAAGGGTGTAATATAATAATTTAAAGATAATGGAGGATTTTCCAATGAAAAAACATAGCATTTTAAATGATCCGTTCCTTAATAAAGGAACTGCGTTTACCTTGGAGGAACGAAAGGAACTAGACCTTATTGGGTTATTGCCCCCTTATATTCAAACTATTGAAGAACAAGCGGCACAAACCTATGCGCAAATGCAAACAAAAGTAAACGATTTAGAAAAACGTCTATTTTTGATGGAGATTTTTAATACAAATCGCACGCTTTTCTATTATTTATTCTCTCAACACTTAGAAGAGTTCAATCCAATTGTGTATGACCCAACAATTGCAGATACTATAGAGGGTTATAGCGATCTTTTTGTTGAGCCACAATATGCAGGATATCTAGATATTAATCATCCTGAAAATATAGAAGAAACCCTTAAAAATGCAGCAGATAACCGTGATATACGTCTAATAGTAGTTACTGATGCAGAAGGTATATTGGGGATTGGAGATTGGGGTGTTAATGGAGTAGATATTTCTGTAGGTAAACTTATGGTCTACACAGGAGCGGCAGGAATTGATCCTTCTATGGTTCTTCCGTTAGTTATTGATGCAGGAACAAATCGTGAGGAATTACGTAATAATCCGAATTATCTAGGTAATCGTCATGAACGTGTACGAGGGGAGCGATATTATGAGTTTATTGACCAATTCGTCCAAACTGCTGAACGTTTATTCCCTAAACTTTATTTACATTGGGAAGACTTCGGGCGAATGAATGCGGCGAATATACTGGAAAAATATCGAAAAAATATCCCAACATTTAATGATGATATTCAAGGGACAGGTATCGTAACTCTAGGAGGTATTTTTGGAGCTATGGATATTACAGGTGAAAAATTAGTTGACCAAGTATATCTTTGTTATGGTGGGGGAACTGCAGGTGCAGGAATTGCATCACGTGTACTACGTGAGATGGTAAGTCAAGGGTTATCTGAAGAAGAAGCATATGAACGTTTCTTTATGGTAGATAAACAAGGGCTTCTCTTCGATGATATGGATGATTTAACTCCTGAACAAAAACCGTTTGCTAAAAACCGTGCTAATTTTCCAAATGCTGATAAATTAACAGATTTATTAGAAGTTGTTAAAACTGTTAAACCAACTATTCTAGTAGGAACTTCGACACAGCCGAATACTTTTACTAAGGAGGTAGTCGAAGCTATGTGTCAAAATACTGAGCGTCCATGTATATTCCCGTTATCAAATCCTACTAAATTAGCAGAAGCATCTGCAGAAGATTTGATTGTTTGGTCTGATGGTAAAGCATTTGTAGCAACAGGTATTCCTTCTGATAATGTTATATATAAAGGTGTGGAGTACATTATTGGTCAAGCTAACAATGCCCTTATATATCCAGGGTTAGGACTTGGAGTGTTAGCATCAGAAGCTAGCCTTTTAACAGATGAAATGATTGGTGCAGCGGCACACTCATTAAGTGGAATTACAGATATTACTAAACCTGGAGCTCCAGTGTTACCTCCATTCAAATATGTTGCAGATGTTTCTATTAAAGTAGCAGAAGCGGTCGCTAAAAAAGCACAAGAACAAGGATTGGCTCGAGTTCAAGAAAAAGATATGGCGAAAGCAGTTCGAGATCTTAAATGGATTCCAAAGTATAAATAATAAAAAAGAAGTATCTTAACTCATTATGAGTAAAGATGCTTCTTTTTAATGTATTGATTTGTAAAATTCTCCCCAAGCATGCATACTGTCGAGAATAGGTTCTAAAGTTTTTCCTAATTCTGTAAGTTTGTATTCCACACGAGGTGGAACTTCTGGAAAAACTTCTCTTTCTATAATGCCTTTCTCTTCTAGTGAGCGAAGGTTGGCGGTTAAGACTTTTTGACTAACTCCATTAAGTGATTTTTTTAATTCTCCAAAGCGTTTAGTGCCAGTAAATAAATCTCTTAAAATTAGAACAGTCCATTTATTACTCAGTAAAAGTAATGTAACTTCAACAGGACAATCTGGGAGATTTGAAGGTAGTTTTTTATTCGGCATACTATTCTCCTAAAAATTATATATATTAATTTTATATGATATATACAATTAAGGTCAAGAAAAAAATTGTTTTTAAATTATGCCTATAGTGATTATGAATATTATTTTTTAATATTGAGTTTTTGTGTTAAGGTAATTATTCCATCTAATAAATTTTTTAGTTCTTCTAAATCTTTTTGTTCAGGGGCTAATGAATAAAAATTCATAGTTCCTTTTTTTCGGAGATTTATAATCCCTGCTTCTTTTAATATTTTTAGGTGATGAGATATTACTGGACGTGAAAGATTTGTTTTTGCTGTTATTTCTCCAACGCGAGAACCGCCTTCTAGTTCGCAAGGTAACTCCAGCATACTAAGAATTATATGTTGTCTAGTTGGATCTCCTATTGCTGTTAAAACATCGGTAGTCTTAGAAAATAAATCTTTAATATTTTTAAATTCATTTGAGTTCTTATCTATAATCATTATTAGGTCCTTCCTTATTTAGCTCGTTGTGGAAATAACACAGCTAACCCTTGATTATATACCGCTTGTATCAATGAAGGCCAAGCATTTTTTGTAGCTTTTGGTTCTTTACCTTTTGCGATATTTTGCATAAGAACTTGATAGTATACAATACCAAGAAGTGAACCAAATATTTTATCTAACTTTTTAACTCCTGTTGATACACGTGTAGTTTCTACAATAGTGTAAGTTCCTTGTTTTATTTTATTAGGTATATTTGGATCAATTGTCAGTGGACGAGCGATACCTATAAAATCAGTAGTATTATCATTTAATAATGTGTTCATCGCATTAATAGAGCGGATACCGCCAGTAACGACAACAGGGATTTCAATTTTTTGTTTTAGTTTTTTGCTATATTCTGCGAAAAATACTTGATTAGTAGATTTACTTGTAGCGCCCATCATCGCAGGTCTTTCATATGTTCCTCCTGAAATTTCAACAAAGTCTAGACCTAAGTTAGCTAATTCAATTATAGTTTTTAAAGAATCTTCTTCTGTAAGTCCATCTTCCTTAAAGTCGGTAGAGTTAATTTTTATTCCGATAGTAAAATCTTTTCCTAATTCTTCTCTCATCCCAAGGTAAATTTCTTTTAAAAATCTCATTCTATTTTCTAGAGAGCCACCATATTTATCAGTTCTTCTATTATCGTGTGGAGATAAAAATTGACTAATTAAATAACCGTGTGCGGCGTGGATTTGAACACCAGAGAAACCTGCTTCTTTTGCGACTTTCGCAGAAGTTACAAATTTTTGAATAAGTTCTTCAACTTCATTAGTAGTCAGAGCACGTGGAGTACTAAATAATTTATTAAGGCCATTTCCTAAAGGTACAGCGCTAGGTGCAACTGTTTGCTTTGATACAGTTTTTGGTGCTTGTTTTCCAGGGTGGTTTAATTGTACCATAACCTTTGCTCCATGTTGCTGACCTTGTTTTGCCCAATTTTTAAGAATTTCCATATTAGAATTTTTATCAAAAACTATATTTCCTGGTTCTGCTGTTCCTTTAGGATCTACCATGATATTCCCTGTAATAATTAATCCAGTTCCCCCTTCAGCCCAACGTTTGTATAATGTAGCAATATTCTTTTTAGGTTGAAAATCTCTTGTGCCCATTCCTTCACTCATAGCCGATTTGAAAAATCTATTTTTTATAGTAGTTCCATTTGGTAATGTGATAGGGGTGAATAGTAAGTTTTCTGTCATTATTTAATCTCCTTACTTTTATTTGTTTAAACTATTCTACTATAATAAAAAATATTTAGCAATATAAAAAGTGTGTTAAAGTTATTGAAAGAATTTCTATATTAATCACTATTGGTAACCTTAAAGAAGTAATACTGACATATCTTACAAAAAATGAGAAAGATATACATCAGTTTGCGAGTCATTTTTCATATCAATATTAATTGTAATTATTCATCCTTTGCGAAGAATTCTGTTGCACGAACAGCTCGTTTCCAACCTTTATAAAGTTTTTCGCGTTCTTCTTTTGTCATTGTAGGAACGAATAGTTTACCTGCTGAGTTAAGGTTTTTCACTTCATCTAGATTTTTCCAATATCCAACAGAGAGACCAGCTAAGAATGCTGCCCCTAAAGCGGTAGTTTCAAGATTTTCTGCACGAGCTATTTTAACTCCTAGTATATTAGCTTGAAAATCTAGTAAATAGTCATTGTTAGCTGCACCACCGTCAACTTTTAATAATGGTATTTCAGTATTAGCATCGATTTTCATAGTATCGATAATATCTCTAACTTGGTAAGCTATTGATTGTAAAGTAGCTTTAACCAAGTCTTCTTTTGTTGTTCCTCGTGTTAATCCAAAAATTGTTCCACGTGCATTAGGATTCCAATAAGGTGCTCCTAGTCCAGTAAATGCAGGAACAAGATATACTTCGTTGTTATTTTTTGAATCAAACGCTAATTGCTCAGTTTCTGATGATTTTTTAATTAGTCGTAAACCATCTCTAAGCCATTGGATAGCACTTCCTGCGATAAAAATAGATCCTTCTAGTGCGTAATATACTTTTCCGTTTATCCCATAACCTATAGTTGTTAGTAGGTTATTTTTTGATAATTCCATATTTTCACCAGTATTCATTATAATAAATGAACCAGTTCCATATGTATTTTTAATCATTCCTTTATCAAAAGCAAGTTGTCCAAATAAAGCAGCTTGTTGATCTCCAGCTAAACCACTGATTGTAACTTCTCCTCCATAAAAATGGTAATCAATAGTTTTACCATAAATTTCTGAATTAGATTTTACTTCTGGTAAGATTGCTTCAGGAATATTCAAAATGTCTAATATTTCTTTATCCCATACTAAATCTTTAATATTAAATAACATAGTACGGGCTGCGTTAGTGTAGTCTGTTACGTGAACTTTACCACCAGTTAATTTCCAAACTAACCAAGTATCTATGGTACCAAATAGAAGTTCTCCTTTTTCGGCTCTTTCTTGTGCGCCAGGTACATTATCTAATATCCAGCGAACTTTTGTCGCAGAAAAGTACGCATCAACTACTAAACCAGTTTTTTTATGAATCATATCTTTATATCCATCAGATACTAGTTTATTAGCGATATCCGCACTTTGGCGACTTTGCCAAACTATAGCGTTATAGATAGGTAGACCTGTGTTTTTATCCCAAATAACAGTAGTTTCACGTTGGTTTGTAATACCAATACTAGCTATTTGATTAGGTTTTATACCACTTTCGATAAATACTTCAGCTATAACTGATTGAATCGAATTCCATATTGCATTCGCATCATGTTCTACCCAACCAGATTTTGGGAAAATCTGTGGAAATTCTTTTTGACTACTAGCGATAATCTCAGCCTTTTTATTGAAGATTATAGCACGCGAACTAGTAGTTCCTTGATCTATTGCCATTATATATTTTTTCATATTTTACCTCAAAATTTAAAAATGTCGTTAATATTATTATAACATTTTTCACAAAAAATATCTTAAATATAATATAAGAAACATAATGTTTATTTAATAATAGTTATACATAACTATCTTTATATATAAAGGTATCTATAAAAAGTTGGTTGTTAGTGTGTTTGTAGATAGTTACTAAATGAAAGGAATAAAGATATAAAATATCCAAATTAAATAATAATACTTTATTACTTATATTAAAAATAACTATTTAAGATTATTTTAGTGAATAAAATATTATACAATTAAGAGAATGTATACTATAATTAGATGTAATAATTTTATACAAATATTAGATAAACAAGAGTCGATATTTATATTTGATGAAAAGTGAAGTTTGAAGTTTTTAATATTTATTATGTTTTGGAAATAACGGTTAATAATAAAAAATCTAGAGTTTATCGTAACTCTAGATTTTTTTTGTTACTTCCCAAATTGAGCATAGTATAGTTCTGCATAGTGACCATTTTTTTCTAATAGTTCTTTATGTGTACCTTGTTCAACTATTCCATCAGGGGTAACTACAATAATGCGGTCAACATTTTTAATTGTTGCTAGACGGTGAGCGATAACTAATGTAGTTCTACCTTTAGACAGTTCATCAAATGAATTTTGAATAAACTGCTCAGTTTGAGTATCTAAGGCACTAGTTGCTTCATCTAGTATTAGTATAGATGGATTTTTTAAGAATATTCTAGCAATAGATAAGCGTTGTTTTTGACCTCCTGATAGTTTAACTCCTCTTTCACCGATAGGAGTTTCAAGCCCCTCAGGGAACTCTTCAATAACTTCTTTTAATTTTGCAGCCTCTATTGCGCGTTCTACTTCTTCATCACTAGCATCTAATTTACCATAAAGAACATTTTCTCGAATAGTTCCGTTAAATAAGAATACATCTTGTTGAACAGTACCTATTTGGCTTCTAAGTGAGCTTAATGTGTAGTCTTTTATATTAACTCCATCAATAGATATTGAACCTTTTGTAGTATCGTAAAATCTTGGCAAGAGGTTGATTAAAGTAGTTTTACCAGCTCCACTAGGGCCTACAAAAGCAACCATCTCTCCAGCTTTAATCTTAAGGTTGATGTTTTCTAATACTGGACGACCATCATCATATTCAAAAGATACATTATCATAATGAATATTTCCATTAAAGTGTGGTGCTACTTTTGCGTTTGGACTATCTACAATAGCTGGTTTTCTAGCTAGTTCTTCATTAAATCTTTTGAATCCTGCGAAACCTTTTGGATACATTTCTACCATTGTATTAATACGTTCAATAGGTTTAACAAAAGTATTTGCTAGAAGCACAAAACCTACTAATTCACCTGTTGTAAGTTCACCTTTAATAGTGAAATAAGCACCAAAAACAAGTGAAGTTAGAGTAATAAGTCGCATTAATACATAGTTGAATGAACTACTAGTAGCCATAGTTTTATAAAATGCAAGTTTGTTTTTTCTATAGTTTTGAATCATACCTTCGAATATTTTTTTCTCAAATTCTTCATTAGCAAATGCTTTTACAACACGAATTCCGCTTAGTGAATTTTCTAATCCAGCATTAAACTCACCAAGTTGAGAATAGATTTTTCTATTAACATTCTTCATTTTTTTATTAAAAATCGACAATCCAATAGCTAAAATTGGGATAAGGATAATAGTTCCTATTGCTAGTTGCTCATGAACATTCCACATAAGAACAAAAGCTCCACAAATACTCATAACAGTAATAAAAATATCTTCTGGACCGTGGTGGGCAACCTCACTAATATCGAATAGATCGGTAGTAAGTCTACTCATCAGTTCTCCTGTTTTCTTTTCATCGTAGTATTCAAAAGAATGTTTCTGAAGATGTGCGAAAAGTTTTCGGCGCATATCAGTTTCTATATTAATTCCTAAAGTGTGACCAAGATAGACGACAATATAGTTAAGAGTCATACTAAAAAGGTAAAGTGCAAATAGTAGTGAACAAACTAATACTATTGTTTTAAAATTACCTGTTGGTAGTACTGTGTCTATGACTTTGTTTACCGCAACAGGAAATAGCAGCTCAAGAACCCCTGATAAAATCGCGCAGCCAAAGTCGATAGAAAATAATTTTTTATATGGTTTATAATAACTGAAAAATTCTTTTAACATAAATTCTCCTTTCAGATTATCTATAATCTATTGTAATACTATGAAAGAACTATGTAAATACTATGAAAACAATATCATGAATTATCATAGAAAAGAGGAGAGATTTTAAAATGAAAACCACCCCATTTAAGGAGTGGCTTATTTTATGTAAATATCTGTTTTCTTATTATATTAACAGGAAAGATAAAGATCTTAGTTGATAGAATAACTGTTACGACTATAGTGGCTATTGCATATGCAATAAAACCAAATGAAAATGAACTAAAGACTTTATTGAAATCGATAAATGGCCTAATAAGATAAAATAAATGGTAATGCCAGAAATAAACGTTTATGGTATTTTTACCGAAATCACTAATCCATTTTATCTTTCTTGAAGTAGTTATAAGTATCAATGAAATACATAATAGTGCCGAAATAGTATAACAAGCTAGTCTAACTATTGGTCCGAAGGAAATTATTCCATCGGGGAATGGGTGTCTTCCCGAAAATATGTATCTTAAACCGTATAAAGTGTCGACTTTAGTGATGCAAAGGATACCCCATGCTACGAAAATTAGTAGAGCAACTACTTTAAGCAACGGATATTTTCTTTTGAATTCTAATATATCGAATGATTGCATCATCGTACCAAGAATATAAAAAGGGAAGAAAATAATAGTTCTAGATAAATAAAGGAAATCACCTATAGACTTATCGTAACCAACAAAGCAAGCTAGGATAATTGAAGCAATTAAAATAAACTTTTTATTCTGATCTTTTAATAAAGATAATACAAGTGTATATATTGCCAATACAAATATATACCATGCTAATCCTCCATCAGATAGTAGAGTAAAAATAAAGCGAGTATCCCCATTTATACGATCCACTATAAATGAAAATATCTTATATAAAAATCCGAGTGATGTATAAAATATTATTTTTTTTGTTATATTCTTTTCAGAGTGAAAATAGCCTGAAATAAATATAAATAATGGCATATGAAATGCATAAATAAAAAGAAATATACTTGAATAAATTTTAGAATAATCAATTAGGGTATCTGCGAAATGTCCGCCAACTACCAAAGTTATTAAAATAAATTTTAGATTATCCCAGAGTGCTATACGGTTACTCATATCCGCCTCCTATAGAGAACTACTTTTTTTAGTATTAATGTACTTATTATAACAAAGTTTACCAATTTATACATAAATTTAGTTTAAACAATATAAAATTTATGCTTTATGTAGAAAGATATTTTATAAAAGTGACACAGTTAGATACTTATTTAAACTAATAATTTTCTATATTAACAAAAAAATAACAATATAATAAAAAATACAATGTAATTTTTAACTATCAGTGGTATAATATTAGTTATAAAAAAATTTAAGGAGAGGATTTGTGAGCTTAATTTTTTTTGAAAAACTAGATCAGTATAAAGATAGTTTAAAAGAAGTTTATATTAATAATATATACAAAAATGAAAATTTAACATATAGAGCTCTAATTGAGTACTCTGATAAACTAGCTGTTTATTTAGAAAAAAAATTAGGGAACAACAAAAATCCGATAGTGGTATATGGTCATAAACATCCATTTATGCTAGTTTTCTTTCTAGCTTGTGTTAAATCTGGAAGAGCTTTTTGTCCGGTTGATATAAATACTCCTCAAGAGAGAGTGGATGAGATAGTCCGTACAGTTGATTCAGAATTAGTATTAGTTACTGAAGATATAGAACTATCTAAAGAATTGATAAATGTAGAATTGGCGAAAGAAATAATAAATAACACTGAAAAAAGAATCTCTAAGGAATATTATGTAAAAGGAGAAGATATTTTTTATATAATATTTACATCTGGAAGTACAGGTAAACCAAAAGGTGTTTGTATCACATATAATAATTTGAACAACTTTTTACACTGGTATACAGGTTATTATAATGAAAATGATGAGTTAGTATTTCTTGGACATCCACCATTTTCTTTTGATCTTTCGGTGATGTCTTTATGGCCAAGTTTATACTTAGGTGCTTCTTTGGTACAAATCGATAAAAAACACCAAGAAGATTTTAAAGTTATGTTTGAAGAATTAAATAAATCAAATGCGACAATATGGATATCTACCCCTTCATTTATCGAGATGTGCTTTATAGATAAAAGTTTTAATCAAGCACTAATGCCAAGGGTAAAACAATTTGTTTTCTGTGGAGAAAAACTATTTGCTCAAACAGTAGAAAAGATTCACAAGAATTTCCCGGGTGCACAGGTAATTAATACATATGGTCCTACAGAATCAACAGTAATGGTTACTTGGTTAGAAGTTACTAAAGATATAGTCCAAAACTATTATGAAAATCTACCGATAGGTAAGGTTAAATGGGGTTCAAAAGTAGAGTTAAAAAATGTAGATAGTGAAGGTAAAGGTGAAATAGCTATAATCGGCAATACTGTAGCTAAAGGATATTTTAAAAATGAGCAGCTTTCACAAGAGAAATTTGGCGTAGATGTACTAGATGGAAAAGAAGTAAGAAGTTATTTAACTGGAGATTTAGGTTATTTTAAAGATGATATGTTATTTTGTGAAGGTAGAATAGATTTTCAGGTTAAACTACATGGGCATAGAATAGAGCTAGAGGACATAGATAATAATCTATTAAAAAATAAAAAGATTCGTCAGGCAGCAACGCTTCCTAATTATGATAATGGTAAAGTAAAATCATTAACAACTTTTATTGTTTACAATGATAAAATTGAGAAACGTTTTGAAGTGACGAAAGAAATAAAAAAACAATTAAAAAAACTAGTTCCGGAGTATATGGTACCTAAGAAAATTGTATTTTTAGAAGAGATGCCACTTAATAATAATGGTAAAATTGATAAGAAAAAATTAAAGGAGTTAGTGTAGTATGAGTTACTTTGAAGGCAATGAATTTTTCTTTTTTTTAATTCTAGCCTTAGTAATTGGTTTTATAATAAACTATCTAGGTAAAAAAACTGAATATTATATACTAGCTCTGTCTCTTATTTTTGCTATAGTGATTTATGGTAAGAATTCGCTAATGTTGAGCTATTTAATAGCTTTTATAATCTATCAGTATATATTGGTTATGATAGCTCAGAGAACTCAAGATGCAAAACACTTGAAGATTTTGGTGTTCTTATCTGTAGTTCCATTAATAATAAATAAAGTATTTGCGTTAACTCATTGGCATTTACTTGCGTTTATTGGAATATCGTATATGTCTTTTAAAACAATACAAATTATGATAGAAATATCTGATGGATTAATTAAAGAGAGAATCAGTATAATAGATTACATACAGTTTCTATTATTTTTTCCAACGGTTAGTTCTGGTCCAATAGATAGAAGCCGAAGATTTATGGTAGACATTAAAGAACGAATGCCGAGAGATGAGTATCTAGAACTTGCAGGAGTAGGAGTGTATAGGGTAGTATTAGGATTACTATATAAGGTTGTATTATCAACTTATAGTTATCACTACTTAGTAACACTTCCTAATTTTGGTTCGTTAGATTATTCAATAAAATATATGTATTTATATACATTATATTTATTCTTTGATTTTGCTGGGTATAGTTTAATGGCAGTAGGTAGTAGTAATATTCTTGGTATAAAAACACCGATGAACTTTAATAAACCATTTTTAAGTATAGATATAAAAGACTTTTGGAATAGGTGGCATATCACACTTTCAACATGGTTGCGAGATTTTGTTTTCTCTAGGGTGTTTATGGAGGCAACAAAGAAGAAAAGGTTTAAAAAGAGATTAAATACTGCAATGTATGCCTATATGGTAAATATGCTTTTAATGGGATTTTGGCATGGTTTAACAATTAGCTATATTGTCTATGGGGCTTACCATGGTATACTTATGGCGGGATTTGAATATTATCAGAAGAAGAGTAAATTTTATAAGAGAAATAAAAATAAAGCATGGTATAAAGTATGTAGCTGGTTTATAACGATAAACCTAGTGATATTTGGTTTATATATTTTTTCTGGAGAACCATATAAAATATTAATGACTTTATTAAATAAATAATTTATTTAGAGGAGAATAAGAAGATGGTAAAAGAACAAGTATTAGATATGTTAGAAGAAATCTGTGAAGATGATGTAGTTAGAGAAGATTTAGACATAAATATGAAAGAAGAAGGTCTAATGGATTCATTGGCGTTCGTTGAAATGTTAGTAAGAATTGAAGAAATATTTGGTCTAAGTATAGCACCGACGGAAGTAACATATGAAGAAATAGATACACCAAATAAGGTAATTTCATATATAGAAAATAGGAAATAATAAAAAATGATAAAGTTAAGGGCATTTTTAATATCAATAATTTTGGTATTAATAACACTTTTTATTTTAGATAAAACTTATATAAAGAAAATCGAAGATTACTATAAAGTTAATGACAATAGTATGCGTTACAATATATCTTATGAAAAGTATAAAAGTAAGGATATGATATTAGAAAATATGACGTCGAATACTGTGTTGTTATTAGGTTCATCTGAGTTAACAACAACCATCAATGAAGATTTTCATCCTAAGAAGATTTTTAATTATGGGGATTTTAATATTATGCAAGTAGGTGTTGGTAATTCTCAGAACATTATTCATGCTGCTACGCTAGGTTCTATAGGTGATGATGTTAGAAATAATGAAATAGTTATGATTCAGTCTATTCAATGGTTCGATAATAAAAATGGAATATTAAAAGATGCATTTTTATCTAGAATATCTGACGAACATGTCTATAATACTATGGCTAATGATAAGATTAGTAAGGAAACTAAAGAGAAGTTTATTAATAGGGTAATTGAACTTTCATCTACTAATAAAGAGCTAAATGATAAATATAAAAGCTATAAACGATACTTTGTTGAAGGTAAGGGTAATGTTATTACAGGAGAATTTCTAAAATTAAATAACTATATACATTCTTTTAAAAATAAATATAGTTTTTATAGAAATAAAGGTAAGGAAAATTATCCAATGAATGGTGAAAATACACCGAACTATAATTGGGATCAATTAAATGAGAAAGTTACGACCGAAGCTAAAGAAAAAGCTAATAACAATGACTATCAAATTGATAACACATATTACGATAAGTACATAAGAGAAAAATATGATCAATTAAAAAATAGTTCAAAGAACACTAAGTATGATGATTCTAAAGAATATGAGGACTTAGATATTTTGCTATCAATAGTTAAGGACTTAAATATTAAGATGAAATTTGCTATTATTCCAGCTAATGGGAAGTGGAGTGATTATATAGGTATAGATAGCGCAACACGCCAAGTTGCCTATAACAAAATAAAAAAAATTGCTCAAAAAAATAATATAGAAGTAATGGACTATTCAAACAAAGAATATGAAGAATACTATATGTTTGATGCAATGCATTTAGGTTGGAGAGGATGGATTGATTTTGAAAGAGATCTTTATAAACTTAAAAAATAAAATTAATGATAAACATAGACTTATATTTTGGACGGCATTTTTCTATATTGTAATTATGGGGATAATAATCTATTGCTTTATGACTGACTTTTCTAATGTTCAAGAATATGTATATAGTGAATTTTAAAATTAAAAAAAGGATAGTTTTTTAGGAACTATTCTTTTTATTTTTTATTTACTGATATCAACACATAAAATATTGATTTTTTAAATTTTAAGTATTATAATTAATTGTGGATAATTTTAAAAAAGTTCGTATTTTTAACAAGTGAAATATGGGGATGTTTTAATAATCAATAAATTAGGAGGAAATATTTTATGGAGAAAAATATTAAATATTTACTAATGTGTGCAGCTATACCTACTAGTCTTGCGCTTGTTGGTGGAGATAAAGCTAATGCAGCTGATGTAGAGGCTACTAATACTTCTGAAAATACTACAGCTGTTTGTAATAAAGTAGCAACTAATAATACTTCTGAAAATACTACAGCGGTTAGCAATGAAGCAGCAACTAATAATAAAGATAAAATCATTACTAAGTGTGACGTGCCAAAACAAAATATTATTAACGAAGGTGGTCATGTTAATGTCGAGGGACAAAATGCAACACTAAGTAAAGATGGAAAAAGTGTAACTTATCCATATACAGTTGCTTTTCAAAGAATGCATACAAGTGATCATGGTCAAACAGTAAGTGATGTTCTAATTCGTGTTCCTAAAATTGAGGGTGCAATAGTTAACTTTACGCTTATAGGAACTAGAGATTCAAAAGGTAATCCAGTGATTGTAAATGAGCCGATGAAAGAAGTTTCTTATGACGATACAATGGAAGGTGGCGAGAATACTTTTGACACGCCGACTTCTGAGGAGCTTGCTGCAGGGAAAAAACCATATGTAGTTAATGCAAGTAAGTATGATTATGGCTTTTATGAAAATGGAAAAACTGCTGCATATGCACTATTCGCTAGCTTTGATAAGAGTCAGGCTGTTAAAGTAGAAATCACACTTCCTTTTGAAATCGCGAAAAATATTAAATATTTACCAATTGACGCTAGAATGGTTTGGAAAGCAAGCCAAGAAGGTGGAGTTCAAGGATATGAAACAGGTGCACAAAACTTAGAAGAGTATCCAAATCACTCTTTTGTTGCTGAAGAAGGAAGTAAAGGGCTTGCTCGTTTTGAAAATCCTTCATCGATAGATGATAGTTATGTAAAAGATGGACATCTAATAAAATCAGTGACTAATCCTAGCACTTATATTACGCCAAATAATGGTGATTGGACTAATATTCCAGAAGACACAAATCTTGATATAAAAACATTTTTCCACTATGCTGAAATATTTAGCTTAAGAGCTAATCCAGCGGTAACGTATTATATATCTGAAAAAGAGGACATGGCTGACCAAGATGTTTCTGCATTATACCAAGGAGATGTAGTTGTTGATTATGTAATTAAAGGTACGAATAAACAACTTAAAGATACTTATACAAAGGTTGCATTAACACCTATCTATAATTCAAGTGGAGAGCTGATTACTTATAATCTTGGAGAAGATAGTAATGAACGCCCTCAAAAAATCACTGTTGATGGTAAAAATTATGTTCTTGTTGGTACTTCATCAACATCTGATGCAGAGAGTGGTTCTTTAAAAGAAGGTTCAACTCATGTTATTTATGAATATGTATTAGAAACTGAAGTAAAACCAACACCTGAAGTAAAACCGACTCCAACACCAACTTCAACTAATAAAGAAGTAACTAAAGTAAAAAAAGCCGAGAAGAAAAAACAATTACCAAATACTGGTATGACTACTTCATCAAGTATGTTAGGCCTAGTAGGAATCTTTGCGATTGCAGGATTACTTTTACGCTTTAGAAAAGAAAAATAAAAAAATAATAAGATAGAGTTACGGAGAAATTATTTTCTTTGTAACTCTTTTTAAAAAGGTTGATAGGTAAAGGTTTTCTATATAAAATTATCTCTATATATTCTTTAGTTCTATAAAAAAATATGGTATAATAAAGGGATAAAAATTATATTTATTTTAGAGTGAAGTAGCCATTTATTAAGATATTCATCTTTAGGTGGCATTGTAGGGTGGACAATGAACGTTGATAAGCGATTTGAAACAGAAATAGTAAAGAAATATAGAGAAAATATACAAAAAAAGAAAGTGTCTTTATTCTTAAAATTGTTTTTTGATAAGGTCTTGGCATTACTTTTGCTTATTCCATTATCTCCAATTATTTTAGGAATCGCTATTTGGATAAAACTAGATAGTGAAGGGCCTGTTTTTTATAGGCAGGAGAGAATAACTACATACGGTAGAACTTTTAGGATTTTTAAATTTAGAACAATGGTAAAAGATGCTGATAAGATGGGGGCTGCAGTTACCCAGCAAAATGATCCGCGCATCAGTAAAGTAGGGCATAAACTTCGTAAAGTACGCTTGGATGAGCTCCCGCAATTAATAAATGTTTTAATTGGGGACATGTGCTTTGTAGGTGTTCGCCCAGAAGTTGCTAAATACGTAAATCGTTACACAGATGAAATGAATGCAACACTACTTCTTCCTGCGGGAATAACATCTCCAGCTAGTATAGAATATAAAGATGAAGATGAAGTTATTGAGAAGTATAAAGGAAGCGGTAGAAGTATTGACGATATCTACGTAGAAGAAATTTTACCAGATAAGATGAAATATAATTTAAAATATATTAAAGAATTTAGTGTTATAAATGATATTAAAATAATGATAAGAACTGCTTTAGCGGTTATAAAATAGGAGTTAGAAATGAAAAAATATAATATACCATTTTCACCACCAGATATATTAGAAGATGAGATTAATGAAGTAATTGATACTTTAAAATCAGGTTGGATAACAACAGGACCGAAAACAAAAGAATTAGAAAGAAGATTATCAGAATTTACTACAACACCTAAAACAGTGTGTTTAAATTCAGCAACAGCTGCCTTAGAGTTAGTGCTAAGAGTACTAGGTATTGGTGAAGGTGACGAGGTTATCGTACCTGCGATGACTTACACTGCATCATGTAGTGTTATTTATCATGTTGGGGCGAAAGCTGTAATCGTTGATATTCAAAAAGATGGTCATGAAATGGACTATGAAGCATTAGAAAATGCTATAACTGAAAAAACAAAAGCTGTAATTCCGGTTGATTTAGCAGGGATTCCATGTGATTATGACAAAATTTTTGAAGTAGTAAATGCGAAAAAATCATTATTTAAAGCAAATAGTGAATACCAAGAAAAATTAGGGCGTATTGCAGTAGTAGCTGACGGAGCTCATGCATTAGGAAGTGTTTATAAAGGTGTTAAAGTAGGGGCAGTAGCTGATTTTACAACATTCTCATTCCACGCAGTTAAAAACTTTACTACAGCTGAAGGTGGAAGTGTAACATGGAAAGAAAATTCTAATTTTGATAATGAAGAACTATATAAAGAGTTTCAAATATATTCTCTTCATGGTCAAACTAAAGATGCTTTAGCTAAAACAAAAGCAGGTTCATGGGAATATGACATAGTTATACCAGGTTATAAATGTAATATGACTGATATTATGGCATCTATCGGTTTAGTTCAGCTAGATCGTTATCCAAAATTACTAGAACGTAGAGTAGAATTAGTAGAACAATATAATAAGGCCTTTGAAGGAACTAGAGTAGTGCCATTAGTACACTATACAGATATTTATAAATCTTCAGGACATTTATATATTACACATATTAAAGGTGCTACTTATGAGCAACGTGGTGAAATTATTACAAAAATGGCAGAACGTGGAATTAGCTGTAATGTACACTACAAACCATTACCACTGTTAACTGCATATAGTAACTTAGGTTTTGATATTAATGACTATCCAAATGCTTATGATTATTTTGTGAATGAAGTAACTTTACCACTGCACACTCGTTTAAGTGATGAAGATGTTAAGGTTATTGTTGAAAACTTTAAAGAAGTAGTAGCGGAGGTTGTAGGTGAGTAGTTTAAAAGAAATTCAAAATAAAAGTTTAGAAATGGCTGAATATTTTGTAGAATTTTGTCGTGAACATGACTTGCTTTGTTACCTTTGTGGCGGTGGAGCAATAGGTGGTTTAAGAAATAAAGGTTTTATCCCGTGGGATGATGATTTAGACTTTTTTATGCCAAGAAAAGATTATGAAAAACTACCTGAATTATGGAATAAATATGCTAAAAAAGAGTATTTTTTATCTAAAAGTGATTCTAAGTTTGTAGATAGAAACTTATTTATCACGATAAGAGATACTCAAACAACATGTATTAAACCATATCAACAAGACTTAGATATGCCTCATGGATTAGCACTTGATGTTATACCTTTGGATTACTATCCAAAAGATGAATCTAGTAGAAAAAAACAAGTGCGTTGGGCATTAATTTATTCACTATTTTGTGCACAGACTATTCCAGAAAAACATGGTGCTATTATGAAGTGGGGTAGTACAATCTTACTAGGCCTTACTCCAAAAGCACTACGCTATAAAATTTGGAAAAAAGCTGAACGAGAAATGACTAAATATACTCGAGAGGAAAGTGATGGTATAACTGAGCTTTGTACAGGACCAGGATATATGAAGAAAAAATATCCGATAGAAGCATTTGATGATAATATTTTTATTGACTTTGAAAATACTAAAATGCCAATTCCTGTTGGGTATGATATTTATCTGAAAACAGCTTTTGGTGATTATATGACACCACCTCCAAAAGAGAAACAAGTACCACATCATGATGCGGTATTAACTGATATGGAAAATAGTTATATTAAATATAAAGGGGAATATTATGGCTAAGAAAAAAGTATTATTTTTTATGTGGTCTTACTCATTGGGAGGAGGAGCAGAAAAAATACTTTCTACTGTAATTAGAAATCTTCCAAAGGATAAGTATGATATAGATATATTGGAGATAGAACATTTTGATAAAGGTTACGAGCCTATATCAGATAATGTGACTATATTAAAGTCATTACAAAGTTATAAGCAATCTAGATTATTGCGTGCAATTTTATGGAGATTGCGTATATACTTTCCAGGTTTGGTAAGAAGATTACTGGTAAGAGATGAGTATGATATAGAAGTATCATTTACTATTATGAATCCACCTTTTAACTTTTCAAAAAGAAACAATGTAAAAAAAATAGCATGGATACATGGAAGTATAGAAGAATTTCTTAATGATGAAGAGAAAAGAAATTCTCATAAAAAACATTTGAAAGATGTTGATAATATTGTTGCTATATCGAAGAAAACTAGAGAATCTATTGAAGAAGTATTTCCAGAATATAGAAGCAAGTTATGTACAATTTATAACGGCTATAATTTTGAAGAGATAATAGAGAAATCAAAAGAGAGTGTAGATATTGAAGTTAATTCTAATAGTATTTGTTCAGTAGGAAGAATTGAAGAAAATAAAGGTTCAGATAGAGTATTAGAAGTTATTCGTTTATTGCATAAACAAGATAAAAAGTATCATTTGTATTTTATAGGTACTGGAACACTTGAAGAAGAACTAAAAAGAAGAGTAGACCAATATGGACTACGACAATATGTTCACTTTTTAGGATATCAAAAAAATCCATATAAGTATTTAAAAGATATGAAGCTATTATTATCCATGTCTAAACAAGAAGGGTTTCCAGGAGTTTATGTGGAAGCTTTAAGCTTAGGCATTCCTTTTGTTTCAACAGATGTTGGGGGGGCTGAAGAACTATCTCAGCAAGGTCGTTTTGGGAAAATAATAAATACAGATGAACAAGCAGTAGAAGAAATAATTAAATATATAGAAGGATCTGAAGTGTTTAATAAAGAAGAAGCTAGAGAATTTCTATCTACGTTTACTATTGAAAAACAGATAGAAGATATTGAAAAAATATTTAAATAATGAGGAAGTTATGAACAAAGAGTTAATTAGCGTAATAGTACCAGTTTTTAATGTAGAAAAGTACTTAGAACGTTGTGTAGAAACAATTGTAAATCAAACATATAAGAATTTAGAGATAATTCTTGTAAACGATGGTTCAACAGATAATAGTGGGGAACTGTGTGATGAATTAGCAAAAAAGGATAATAGGATTAAGGTAGTCCACAAAGAAAATGGAGGATTATCAGATGCAAGAAATACTGGTGAAAGAGAATCAACAGGAGAATATATAATTTTTATTGATTCAGATGATTATATTCACCATGAAATGTTAAACACACTGTATACTCAAATAGTGGAAAAAAATGCTGATGTTTCTATCTGCGGGGTAATGAATGTTTACTCAAATAGCGAAACACCACAGTGTAGTGATATAAATATGGATTTTGTTTGTGATAAGGAAGGTTTTCTAAAAGAATATTTGATAGGAGAAAAGATACCTGGAAGTATTTGTAATAAACTATTAAAAAAATCAATTGCAAACAAGCTAGAATTTCCAGTAGGAAAAATATATGAAGATGCATTTTATCATTATGATTTAATAAATCATGCTGATAAATATGTTGTCAGTACTAAACCTTATTATTATTATTTTCATAGAGGAGATAGTATTACAACCAAACCATATAGGGAAATAGATTTGGTATATATAGATATTTATAAAAAATATTATGATTTAATATCTAAAGAATATAGAGGACTGTTAGATGAAGCATTCTTTAGACTTTCATATGCGCATTTCTTTATTTTAGATAAGATGCTTCTAGAAAAAGATTATAGAAAATTAGATCACTATAGAGAAGTTTTGAGCTTTTTAAAAAGAAATGCAGTCAAGATATCAAAAAATACTATTTTTAGAAGAAATAGAAGAATTGCTGCGTTAGTATTATTTGTTAACGTTAAATTGTATAGAAAATTACTATTTTCTAATATAGAAAATAGTAAGAGAATACATGAATAGAGGAGGAAAATAGAGTGAGTATAGAAGGCAAAAAGTTATATTTTGTACTAACTATGCTTAGTTATTTTATAACTATTATTATTGGTATAACCTATATATATACTAATGAATTGAAGTTATTACTGTTTACATTGTTAAGCCTATTAATTAGTAGTGTCCTATATACATTTACTAACATAAAGTATTATATTATACACTTAATATTTTATTTAACTATTTTTGTGTTTCTAGTATCGAGACCTACAATAGATTATTTTAAAGATGGAGTTTTAAATACTTATCAGGCGGAAGCATATAAATTTTCATTTCTAATTATAGCTATATCGGTAATAGGCCTATTTTTAGGAGGTATATTGGTTTCTAAGAAAGGTGAAAATAAAGAAAGAATAGTGAATCAAGTTTATATAAAGAATATTAGATTAGTATCTTTAGTAGTTTTTCTAATATCTTATCCATTTTATACTTTAAGGCTAGTAGAGAGGTTAATTTTCAGATTGCATACAACGTATTATGATTATTATGCTAACTTCAAAAGTGAATTGCCATATTTTACATATACGATATCTACATTTATGTTATATTCGTTATGTATATATTTAGCAACTAAACCTAAAAAATTACAGTCTACAATTGTTTTGCTGATGGTTATTGTAGCAAATGCAATTCACCTATTTATAGGTACAAGAAATCCGTTTATACTAAGTTTAATTTTTGCATTCTTATATTATTTTATGAGAAATCAGTCGGAAAAAGGGAAATGGATAGGGTTTAAAGAAAAAATTATCTTATATGTAGGTACTCCGTTAATAATGATACTTATGGGTCTTTTAAATTATATTAGAGATGATGCCGAGGTTAAAGATGGAGGAATAGGTAATTTAATCTTAGATTTCATATATAAACAAGGTACTAGTTTTGGAGTATTAGCTCGAGGATATTTATACAATAGTAATATACCGGTAAGGGACACTGTGAACTTTACTTTTGGGCCTATTTTAGAATATTATACTAAAGGAAGTCTAGGGATTTTATTTGGAGGAAAACCATTTGTTAATTCTACTAACAGTATTGAATTAGCATTGGAAAGTAACAGTTATTCACATAATATATCGTATATTGTTTTAGATAAAGAATATTTAGACGGTCATGGGATAGGAAGTAGTTACATAATGGAATTATATACAGATTATGGCTTTTTTGGCGTATTTTTATTTAATATTTTGTTAGGAATATTATTTATATATATGATGAGAGTAGCTTATAGGATGGGAGTATTAGGTTATGGAATAACTCTTTTAATCTTAAATTATCTATTCTTTATGCCAAGGAGTAGCTTCTCAGAAAGTTTTTTAAGTCTGTTTACTATGCAATTTTGGGGAATAGTCTTACTTATATTTCTAGGAGCAGGATTACTTAATAAAAATATAAAACATATAGTTAATAGAAAAGGAGAACAATAATGTTTGAAAATTATTCAATAGCAGATTTATATGCTAATATATATAAAAAAAAGGTAATTAATTTTATAGTGTTAGTGTTGGTATTTTGTGTAATGGCAATACCTTACACATATAAAGTAATAAATAATAAAACAATAGTAAAAGATACAACAAATTATTATACATACATCACTTATAAAATTACATCTCCATTAGAAGAGCAACAAAGTTTCGATAAGAATAAAATTGGAGGATATAGTGATTTTTATGGTAAACTAGTTACAGCCAATATAAATGGAGCTTACTTATTTAATGATTTGTCAGAAAAAGATATGAAAGTATTAGAGAGAGAATTAGACACTAGTGCTAATACGTTAAAAAATTCTAATTATGATTATTGGGAAAAGAAAATAACTGTAAGTCCTTTAGTTAATAACGCAGGGGTAACTGTTAAAATACTTACACCTAGTAAAATGGCTAACGATATTATCGAGAAGAAATTGGATGGTGTGGTTAATAAATTTAAAGATACTTACGCAAATGTTAAAATAGAAAAATTAGAAACGATAAATTCTCTTGAATTAGCAGCGAAAGATGGACAGGAATCTGGAATTAGTAAAGTAAGTTTATTGATTAGATTAGCTGTTCTGGGAGTTGCGGCATTCATTATAACTGTTTTAGGTAACATAGTTCTATATATATTTAATCCAACAATCAATAGAGCGGGTGATTATAGTAAATATGATATTAATTTTGTTACTAAGCTAAGCTCGGCTTCTAACTTAAAGGAATTAATAGAGTATAAAGCAGGAAATAGTGCAGTAGTATTATTATCTTCAGATAAAAAAATTATAGAAAAGTTCTCAAAACAATATAGTGAGTTACTTAATAATGATAATATAACAGTAGGAAATATAGATGAAATAACAACAATAATAAAAGCTGATAACGTACTGTTTGTTGAAGAGTATGGGGTAACTAGATATAAAAATTTTGAAGAAGTATTACAAATAGTTCAAAATGTTGGAAAAAAAGTTTTAGGAGTTGCTACTTATAAATTATAATATAAAAAATTAAGAATACCTTAGAGTTAAATATGAGAAGATTTAACTCTAAGGTATTTTTTGTAGTTGTTATTAGAATATCAAATATATAATTCTATTGTTAAGTATAGGAAGATAGTTTCCTTTTTGAACAAAAAGATTATTTTTTATATGCTTGAATATTGTGGCTATACCATTGTTGTTCCTCTACTGAAGGAGGTGTCATATAGTCGCCGTAAAATTGTGAAAGGAATTTATCATAGTTTTTAGGAATTGGTAGTTTTCTTCCTTCGAATTCAACATATATAAGGTCTTTAAGTGTTCCAGCAGGGAAGACCTCTTTTAGGCCGTCCTTACTTATACCTATTGCGCCTTCATATTTTCCATTCTCTTTTGAATTACTACTAACTAACTTTTCTATTTTTTTATAGAAGAAACGGGGATTAAATAGTCTTAGTGCATACCAGCAAATAACTCGAATAAAGTCTTTTATTTTACTATCTCCATAAGTTGAACGATCCTTTTTTACATAACATAATTGACGAAGTGCAACTAGTTTGTAACTTTTTTCAATGATGCTCAAATCATCAAAAGTGTCTATAGGAAATACATCAACAAAAATGCTAGTATCATGTGGTTTATACTTAACCGTATCTTTTATAATAGTACTATTATCTATAATAGCTGCAAAATTATGGAAATACCAATCAGAATTATTGTAATCTAAAACTTTATATTTAGGATGATTGGATTTGTTAATGCTATCGATTAGTTTATTATAGTCTTCTCTATATAAAGATATATCTATATCATCATCCCAAGGAATCATTCCTTTGTGCCTAACAGCACCTAGCATACTACCATAACTAAGAAAATATGGTATATTATTTTTTTTACAAATATCATCAATAAAATCTAATATCTCTAATTGATGTTCTTTTATTTCTTCTTTAGACAATAAATTCATAACTTACTCCTCTATTTTATATGCTTCAAATTCGTGGATATTAATTTGCTTCTCTTTTGGAGGAAGCTCAAGATAATTTCCATAATATTGTGTTAAAATAATATCATAATTTTTAGGGGCAGGGAGAGTTAAGTGTTCAAACTCCAATTCGATAAGCTCGTTAAAAGTTTGAGCACTAAATATTTCTTGCTCCTTTAATTTAGAAGGTATAAATGCAGTATACTTCCCGTTTCTATCAGTATCTTGAATTATTTTTCGTTCAATTATATTTGCAAATAATCTAGGAGATACTGGAAGGAACAAGCCCCAGAAACTACTGCGAATTATATCTTTTACGATGTTATCTTTATAAATAATATTTTTTCTTTTGCTAAAAGATAGTAGCTTCAAGCTTTCCAAAATATAACAGGTATTAATTATTTTTTTATTATTAAATTTATCCATAGGGAAAATATCAACAAATACTCCACAAGAAAAAGTTTTATAATTTCTATTGTCAACTATTTTAGTAGTGGTATCAACGACTTTTATAAAATTGTTGAAATAAGCTTTGTCGGTATCTAGGGACAAAATTTTATATTTAGAAGAATCTTGGTTAAATTTTTCTATGAACATATTGTAATGTTCTCTATCCATTGAAATATCTATGTCATCATCCCAAGGTATAAATCCTTTATGCCTCACAGCTCCAAGAAGTGTACCATAATTAATGAAATATGAAATATTATTTTTTTTGCAAAACGAGTCTATATAAGCAAGTATTTCAAGTTGTATTTTTTTTACTTCATCTAAAGTAAGTTTCTTCATCTGCTTTAAGACCTCCTATTTTTAATGAATTTATTTTTAAGTGCTAACAAATTGTTTAATAATTCTAAAAATACACTATCTCTATTTATAGATAATACTATTATATAAGAACATATTGATAATAAGATAATACTAGCTGTATTGATTAAAAATCGTAGATTAATTACTAACTCAGCTGGATAAATATAGTTTACTATAAAATACACAAGTAAAAAAGTAGAGCTAAATAATGAATATTTTAGTGTGTACTTAAATATATTTTTAAGATTGAATAATTTTTTCTTGTTGATAAAAAGTATATATATAATAAGTAAAACTATTTCTGATATTATAGTGGTGATTAAATAAAATTCAGGTTTAAAAATATTATTATAAAATAATAAAAAGTTCATTATTAAATTTAGTATCCCCGTGCATAAGGTATATAATGTTATTCTTTTTTCAAAACCATTAACAAATAATATTTGAGAACCTAAAATGGTATCTAATGCTGATATTATTGTTCTAAATGCAAATAATGATGTAAGAGTTCCTGCAGCTACATACTTTTCACTACCATAAAGCAGGATTGCATGTGGTCCTAGAAGTGTTAGACCAAAACTTAGCGGTATAATAAAGAAATTAAATACTCTGCTACCCTTATTTACTAGGTACGTATATGATTCGTGATCATTATTACCTAAGTAATATCCCAGACGAGGTAAACTTACACCTATAGCCCCTGTTATTACACCGGCTAGAACAGTAACTAATCTTTGTGACATTGTATAGTAAGTAACGTATATCGATTCTCCAGCTTTAACAAGAAATATTCTGTCTAGAAATGTATAAAGCATATTTGCATTCGCAAATAATAGCATAGCTAGTAGTGGTAAAAGTAAAGGTTTTAAGTCTCTGATTTTAATTCTAACAAACTTAACATCTTTTTTTATCCAAAAATAACTTATTACATAATTTAAAGCAGTGGATAGAGCCATTATAAGAGTATATATTATGATGTCATGTTCATCTCTTACAAATGCAAAAATAGATATTAGCATTAACACTCTAATAACAGCTGTTTTATAAAATAGAAAACTATAGTTTTCTAATGCTTCATTAACCCATTCTATAGAGAATACTTGGGCAACTAATTGCACCCCCATTACCAAATATATTTTTTTTAGGATAGGATTATTCTCAAAGAATAAATTATAAGTTGCAAAGTAAATAGCAGTAGTTACAATTGTACAAAACATACAAAGGTAAAATAGTTGTGAGAATACCTTATTAGTTTTATTTTTATTATCTCGAACATTACTTATAGCTCTCAAGCCATAGGTATAGACCCCAAAAGTAGCAAATGGTAAGAAAAATGATAGAATTGTATCTACAGAGTTAAAATACCCATAGTAAGTCTTATCAAGTACACGCGCCACATAAGTTCCAGTTAAGATGGGGAAAATTATATTAAGAATTCGTATACCCATGAAAGCTAAGGCGTTCATTTTTATGCTCTTCATTTAAGCAAAAATCCTTTCTTAGAAATTCTATTAAACATTATATCATATTTTCAAGATAACGACTCAAAATATCTAAAAATTGTAAAGTTTTTTGTTGAATATCTTAATATATGATATAATAGGGTAGATGAAATATAAACTAAAATAGAAAATAAATAATTAAGGAGAAAAACATGATTTACGCAGGGATATTAGCTGGTGGAACAGGAACTAGAATGGGAATTAGCAACATGCCAAAACAATTTCTAGATTTAGGTAACAAACCGATAATTATTCATACTATCGAGAAGTTTCTATTAGAGCCTGAAATAGAAAGAATAGTAGTAGGAGTACATGAAGACTGGGTTTCACATGCAGAAGATTTAGTTGAACAATATGTTCCTACTTTTAGTGATAGAATAATCATTACGCCAGGTGGTGTAGATAGAAATACTACAATTGAAAATATTATAAATAGAATAAATGAATATAAAGAACTAACAGATGAAGATATCGTAATTACACATGATTCTGTTCGTCCATTTATTACACTTAGAATTATTAAAGATAATATTAGATTAGCTAAAGAAAGTGATGCAGTAGATACAGTAGTAGAAGCTGTAGATACAATAGTTGAAAGTACAAATGGGGAGTATATTACTAATATTCCAAATAGAGCACACTATTATCAAGGACAAACTCCACAAAGTTTTCGCTGTAAAGACTTCTTAGACTTATATACATCACTAGATGCAGAAGAGAAAAAAATATTAACAGATGCATGTAAAATATTTGTTATTAAAGGGAAAAAAGTAGCGCTAGCTCGTGGAGAATACTCAAATCTTAAAGTGACTACTGTAACTGATCTTAAAATTGCTAAGAGTATGTTAGAGGAAGAATAATATGATTAATCAAATATATCAATTAATAAAGCCAAAATTTATTAATGTAAAATATAATGAAGAAAATTTAAATGATAAAGATAAAATAGTTATTAGACCTAATTATATGGCTCTTTGTCATGCGGATCAAAGATACTATCAAGGGAAAAGAGATCCAAAGATATTAGCTAAAAAATTGCCAATGGCACTTATTCATGAGTGTGTAGGGATTGTTATAGCTGATCCTACTGGTACGTATAAAGTAGGACAAAAGGTAGTAATGATTCCTAATCAGCCACCAAGAGCTAGTGATGAGGAATTCTATGAAAATTATATGAGTGGAACACATTTCTTATCTAGTGGATATGATGGTTTTATGAGAGAATTTGTAGCATTGCCAAAAGATAGAGTAGTTGCATATGAGGGTGTAGAAGATAGTGTCGCAGCTATTACTGAGTTCATTAGCGTTGGGATGCATGCTATGGATAGATTTATGAAAAATTCTCATAGCAAAAAGGATAGAATTGCTATAATAGGTGATGGGAGTTTAGCGTACGTTATGGCGAATATAATCAACTATACTTTACCTAATTGTGAGATCATCGTAATAGGGCGTCACTGGGAAAAATTAGAATTGTTTAGCTTTGCGAAAGAGCGATATATTACTGATGATATTCCAGCTGATTTAAGCTTTGATCATGGTGTAGAATGCTGTGGTGGAGATGGTAGTGGATATGCTATCAATGATATTATTAAATATATAAAACCACAAGGTAGTTTAGTTCTTATGGGTGTTAGTGAATATAATGTAAATATTAATACTCGTGATGTATTAGAAAAAGGATTAACACTATTAGGTTCATCTCGTTCTGGTAGAGTTGATTTTGAAAAAGCAGTAGAAATGCTAAGTAATAAAAAATTCGAAAGAAGATTTAAAAATATTATTTATTTAGAAACTCCAGTGAAAAATATTAATGATATACATAGAGTTTTTGCCACTGATTTAAATACAGCGTTTAAAACAGTATTCAAGTGGGAAATATAAAATGGATATTTTTGTTTTATTGATAATTTCTGGGTTTGCTTATTTGTTACCAAAAAATTCAAGAGATTATTTAAATCCAGATTCAACTAAAGGTTTAAAAGGAATTTTGGCTATAGGTATAATACTACATCATTTATCACAAGAAGTCACTACAGGGGATGTTTTTACTAACTTTGCTTATATGGGAAGTTATATAGTGTCTATGTTCTTCTTTTTATCGGGGTATGGATTATACGTTCAAAATAGCAAAAGTAAAACATATTTAGATAATTTTTTTAGAAAAAGATTATTGAAAATTTTAGTTCCATTTATAAGCATATGGATGATTTATTTGATATATAGAATAGGTGTGAATAAAGAATCAATTAATTTCGATTATTTTATTAAGCTGTTTACAGTTGGAAAAACAGTTATATATAATGGTTGGTTTATAGATGTCATAATTCTTATATATATATTATTTTATTTATCATTCAAATTTGTGGAAAATAAAAGGGTAGCTATTATTATTAATAGTATGTTTATTATTATTTATATTATTATAGCTATTAAATTACATTATTCATTTTGGTGGTATAATAGTATTTTAACATTTATTTTAGGGCTAGTATGGGCAAAAAATAAAGATAAAATAGATGAAGTAATAGATAATAATTTATTCACAATTATGATTAGTACTACATTTCTTATGTTTGTATTTCATAATTATGATATTGTATTAATTAAACTTGGGCTTACAAGTAGTTACATGTATGCTTTAGCAGCAAATATGGATAATCTTATTTTTACACTTTACTTTATATTATTGATAAGAAATATAAATTTTGAAAATAAATATTTAACTGCCCTAGGGGGAATCTCCTTTGAGTTGTATATGATTCATGGGTTAGTAATACAGTATTTTGGAAGATATCATCTTTCGTCAAAAGTAAATGATGTTATATTTACAGTAATAGTATTGGTGGTTAGTATAATACTTGCGAAACTTATTAATTTTGGAATAAAGAAAGTTATGGTGAAGTAAAAAGTTTAATTTATCAATTGTGAACTAAATTAAGATAAAGGTATTGGAAATCAGCTAATATAAATTAGACTTTTTTTTATAAGTATGTTAAAATGATTAAGGTTGAGATTTAATTATTAAATTAAATCTCAGTTTTTTGCCATCGTGTTCAAAAAAATAATTATAAATGAAAGAAATGAACAGAAAGAGAGGTGCTTTATGATTAAATTATCAGAATTTGAAGTTTTAATGAAATTATTACAAAATTCAAATAAAACACAAAGAGAAATAGCCGAGGATTTAAATATTTCATTAGGGAAAGTTAATTCAGTAATTGCAGAATTAAAAGATAAAGGATTAATAGATAAAAATAATAAAATTACAAAAAATGGAATAGATTCTCTAGAACCATATAAAGTTAATAATGCAGTAATATTAGCAGCTGGTATGAGTACTAGATTTGCTCCGTTATCGTATGAAAAACCTAAAGGATTACTTAATGTAAAGGGAGAAGTTTTAATAGAAAGACAAATTAAACAATTACATTCTGTAGGGATAAAAGATATAACATTAGTAGTTGGTTATATGAAGGAAAAAATGTTTTATTTAGAAGAGAAATATGGAGTAGAGATTGTTGTAAATGAAGACTATTATAGATACAACAATACTTCTTCAATGATTCTAGTAGCAGATAAATTATCTAATACATATATTTGTTCATCGGATAATTACTTTGAAAAAAATCCATTTGAAAAGTATGTTTATAAAGGGTATTATTCATCTGTATATGAAGAAGGTGGAACTGATGAATATTGTATAACTGTTGATAAAAAGGATAGAATAATTGATGCAAAAATAGGTGGATCTGACACTTGGGTAATGTTAGGTCATGTATATTTTGATCGAGAATTTAGTAATAAGTTTTCTTCAATTCTTAGAGAAGAATTTAAAAAACAAGCGGTAAAAGAATCATTATGGGAAGACTTATATATTAAATTTATGTCAGAATTAGATTTACGTATAAGAAGATATAGCAAGGATATTATAAGAGAGTTTGATTCTTTAGAGGAATTAAGAGAATTTGATAAAGAGTATTTAAAAAATACTAATTCAAAAATCTTATCAAATATTTCACGTATATTGGAATGTAAAGAAGAAGATATTGAGCAGATAAGTCCTATAAAAGCAGGATTAACGAATACATCTTTTAAATTTTCTGTATTAGGAAAACAATATGTATACAGACACCCTGGTAAAGGGACGGAAGATTATATTAACAGAAAAAGTGAAGCGGCCTCAATGGAGGTAGCTAAAAAATTAGGTATTGATAATACTCATATTTATATGGATGAGGAAGGTTGGAAGATTTCTCATTTTGTAGATGATGCTAGAAATCTAGATTACCATAATAAAGAAGATGTCTCTAAAGCTTTAAAATATCTAAAGTTATTACATAATAGTGGAGAAAAAACAGAATATAAGTTTGATATATGGAAGCAGATAGATGGTTTCCGTCACCTATTAGCAGAAAATAATAGAGATGACTTCGAAGATATGAATAATTTAGTAGATTTAGTAGAGAGATTAAAGAATGAATTGTCAGATGATGAAGAATATTGCTTATGTCACTGTGATAGTTATGATCCTAACTTTTTAATAGATAAAGAAAATAATATGTATCTTATAGACTGGGAGTACTCAGGTATGACTCATCCAGCGGTTGACTTAGGAACATTTATTGCTTGTTCAGATTATAAAGTAGAAGAGGCTATTGAGGTGATTAAAGAATATTTAGGAGAGAGTTATACTCTTAATAAGTTAAAAACTTATTTGGGATATACTGCGATTATTTCTTTCTATTGGTTTTTGTGGGCGCTACATCAAGATAGCTTAGGAAAAAATGTAGGTAAATATTTATACATATGGTATAAGTATACGAAAACATATGGAAAAGAAGCATTAAAATTAAAAGGAGTCAATAGTAATGAGTAAAAATTTAGAAGAATTAATATATGAAGAAACAAAAAGAAAACTAGATATAATGGAAAGTAATGAGTATAAATTTCCAAAAAGAATTACTAAGGTTGATGGCTATATTATAGCAAGTATAATAATTACAAGCCTAGTGTTAATAATATTATGTATGAGTGAGGTGATTAAGTAATGCAAGGTAGTTATATAGAAAGAGAGACAATTACGGGAGTAGTACCAGTTTTAAGTAATGAAAGAAAATATTCATTTATGGATTTATTCTTATCAACAAGTGGATTTGCTATTGCAACATGGTGTTATACACAAGGGGCATATGTAGCACAATTTTTAGGATTTAAGCAAATGTTAATTAATATTTTTGCATTTAACTTAATCTGGGTATTAGTTAGTTGCTTACCAATTTTCTTTGCAGTAAGATATGGTATAGATTTATGGATATGGTTAAGGGCTGTATTAGGAAATAAAGGTGTTGCTATATTATCAATTGTTATTAGTTTGGCAAATTTTGGATGGTATGCAGTTGCTGCTAATTTATTTTCTTCTTCTATGATTAATCTAATGAAGAATTTTGGGATAGTATTAAATGAAGATTTATGGAATCCTATATTAGGTGTATTATGTGTTGTTTTAGGAACACTAATAGCTATAGGGGGACCAGAAGTAATAAAATGGACTAATAGATTTCTTGTTGTTGCACTGCTGGTGGTAGGAGTAATAGTTTTCTTCATCAGCATAACATCTGTGCCATTTTCGGAAATATTAGCAGTAAAACCTGTTAATCAAGATGAGATTAGTGCGTTAGAGCGTTTTATGATGTCGGCTGAAGGAAACGTTGCTTTTGCATTTTCTTGGTCAACGCAAGCATTAGTTATGCCAAGATTAGCTAAAACAGAAAGAAGCGGATACTGGGGAACAACACTTTCTTATGGTGTTGTAGCACCATTCTTTGTTGCTACTGGTGGAGTTATGACTTTAGCAATGTTTGTAAAAACAGGTGTTTATGAAAGTGATCCTACAACAATGTTATCAGTATTAGCAACGCCAACATTAGGTCTTTTAAGTTTATTACTAGTAGCATTTGCTAATATAGGGACTCAAGGGACAGGGTCATATGTAAATTGTATGATTGTGAAGAGTGGGTTACCTAAAGTTAGCTATAAGTTACTTGTTATAATAGCAATGATTTATGTAAGTGTTCTTACTGTATGGGGAGGCGTTGAAAAGTATTTTGGTGCTTTCATCTCGCTTGCGGCATATGTACAAGGGCCAATTATTGGTATGATATTAGTAGACTATTTTATAATTAGAAAAAGAAAATTATCGTTAAAATCAGCTTATAATTTAAAAGGGCATGATGCTTATAAGTATAGTAATGGATATAATTTTGTTGGGTTATTATGTATAATAATTTCATGTGTAGTAACAATGTTATTTGTATATAATCCATACAATGGTTCAATAAAAAGTAATCTATTCTTATTTACAACAGGAAGTGGATTTACTGCTATACTGGGGGCTTTATTATACTATTTAGCTAGTGTAACATTATTTAAACGATATATGGTTAGAGATAGGGAAGATCTTGAAATAGTTTAGTTTAAATTTTAATAATTGACGTGGATTATTATTGAATAGCGGCATTAATAGGTTAAGAAAAAGGCTGTTATTGAAAAATTATTATTATAACTTAAGAATATAATTAAATATTAAAGAACAAAAATACAGAATTTTCTAATTGAAATTCTGTATTTTTTATTAATAAAGTAGATGACATAATATGTAATATATTTGTAATTAAGTGGTAACTGTGCAGTAATGGAAAAAATGTATAATGTATAATGATTTAAAAGATATATTAAAAAAAAAATTAGTATAGGAGATTGGAAATAACTATGAAAAATAATTTTAAAATGGGATTAGGAATTTTAACAGTATTAGCAACACCTCTTGCTGTAGATGCTGCTACTGGATCTAATGAAGCCCATGCAGTACAAGTTAAAGAAACTGCTAAAAAACAAGTTGTTACTACAACAAAACAAACGACAACAACAAAACAAACAGAAACAGCAAAGAAAACTGAAAATACTAAAAAAGATGCTTCGAAAGAAAAAACAACTAATTCTGTAAAAACAGTATCAGATAAAACACAAACAGCTAAATCAAATCCTGAAGAAAAGAAAACAGGTTGGACTACAAATGGAACATATTATGTAAATGGTAAGTTAGCTAACTGGTGGTATGATGATGGAAAAGATTGGTATTTTTTCCAAAATGGTAAAAAGCATACAGGAGAAGGAAAAGATAATGCAGGAAAACATTACTTCTCAAATGGAAAATATGCTAACGGAAATGTAAACGGAACATACTATGTAAAAGGAACAGCTGCAAACGGATACCAAAATGGAACATATTATGATAAAGGGAAAGCCGCTAATTGGTGGTATGATGATGGAAAAGATTGGTATTTCTTCCAAAATGGTAAAAAACATACAGGTGAAGGAAAAGATAATGCAGGTAAACATTATTTTGTAAATGGAAAATACGCTAATGGTAATGTAAATGGAACATATTATGCAAAAGGAAAAGCCGCAAACGGATACCAAAACGGAACATATTATGATAAAGGAAAAGCCGCAAACTGGTGGTATGATGATGGAAAAGATTGGTACTTCTTCCAAAATGGTAAAAAACATACAGGAGAAGGAAAAGATAACGCAGGTAAACATTATTTTGCAAATGGTAAATATGCTAATGGATATCAAAACGGAATCTACTATGCAAAAGGGAAAGCTGCAAATTGGTGGTATGATGATGGAAAAGATTGGTTTTATTTCAAAGATGGTAAGAAGTTTACTGGTATAGCAAATGATAGTTCTGGAAAACATGAATTTGTGAATGGTAAATATGCTCAAAAAGGTGGTAAAGCACAAGGTGTAGAAGCTACTAGTAACCAATATTCTGGACACTATAAAGTTACAGGACTATATATCCCAGTATACGATAGTAATGGTAAAATTTTATCACATATTTCTCAAGGAACTATAATCTTCAAAGATAATAGAGCTTCTGCTTCAGGAAGAATTCCTGTTCAAGTAGCTGGATTAGTAGGATATGTTAACCCATCGCAAGTACAAGCAGTTAACTCTAGTACAACATTTATTCCTGACTATGTAAGTGATGGTAAATATGTATATCACAGATATTCTAAATATAGTAGTATAAAAGTTGCATACCACAATTCAAGTATGCAAGTAGGTAAATCATATTACTCAGCTGATGGAATTAACTTTGGCTCATTTAAATTAGACCATCCTTTCCAATTCAGTAGCTTAAAATCAAAAACAAACTATACTGCTGCAGATATAAATAAACTTTATACACTAATGGGAGCAAGCAATAGTATGTTGGCAGGTAAAGGTGCTGCATTCAAAGCTGCAGAACAAAAATATGGTGTAAATGCACTATACTTAGTAGCTCACAGTGCTTTAGAGAGTGCATGGGGTAGAAGTAATATAGCTAAAGCTAAAAATAACTTCTTCGGAATTGCTGCTTATGATTCAAGTCCATATACATCAGCAACTAGGTTTGATAATGTAGATGCAGGTATTTTAGGAGCTGCTCGTTGGATTAATGAAAAATATCTAAGCAATTCAAGCTTCCCAGCAAGAGGAGCTTACTTAGGAAATAAAGTAGGTGGAATGAACGTTAACTATGCAACTGCGCCTTATTGGGGAGAGTCTATTGCAAGTATAATGTTCGATGCTAATGATAGATTAGGTAATAAAGATAAATAATAAATTTTAGGCTAGATTAATAAGTTAATCTAGCCTGACTTGTGGAAGGAGAAAGTATGCTAGTATCCATTATTATTAGTGCATATAATGAAGAAAAATATTTACCAGGATTAATAGATGATTTGAACAATCAAACTTATCCACACCATCTAATAGAAATAATTCTTATTAATGCAATGTCTACAGATAAAACTAAAGAAATTATGGAGAACTTTCAAAAAAGTAATAATGATTTCTATAAAATAAAAGTAATTGATAACCCTAAAAAAGTTCAACCTAGTGGGTTCAATTTAGGGGTGAAAAATTCTGAGGGAGATGTAGTTTTAAAAATTGATGCTCACTCAAAAGTGACTAGTGATTTTGTAGAGAAAAATGTTAATGTAATAAATACAGGTGAATATGTTTGCGGTGGTAAGAGACCTACAATTGTAGAAACTTCTGATAATTTCTCTAAGACACTTCATTTAGTAGAAGAAAATATGTTTGGTAGTAGTATAGCTAATTATAGGAAATCTGATGAAGATAGATATGTAGACTCAATTTTTCACGGAATGTATAGAAAAGAAGTGTTCGAAAAAGCAGGTTTATTAAATGAAAAATTAATTCGCACAGAAGACAATGAGATACATTATCGAATAAGAAAAAATGGTTTTAAAATTAAATATAGTAAGGATATACTATCATATCAATACATCAGACCTACTTTAAAGAAAATGTTAAAGCAAAAATATTCCAACGGATATTGGATTGGTTTAACATCTCATGTTGAATTTAAGTGTTTATCAATATTTCACTTTGTTCCATTAGCATTTGTTTTAGCTATAATATTTAGTTTATGTATGATTCCAATTACATCTATATTTATTATATTGTTAAGTAGTGTTTACTTTTTATTTACAATACTTATTACAATTATGACAATAATAAATAATAAGTTTAATGTTACAATTTTACTAATGCCGATAATATTATTTTTAATTCATGTTTACTATGGAGTGGGAGCATTAGTAGGGTTAATAAAAGGATTTAGTTGGAAAAAAGAATATTATTCAAGTAAATAATAAAATTATAAAAATACAGAATTTATTAATAGTTTAATTCTGTATTTTTATTTTTAAGATTTACATAATTAATATGTAATAAATTTGTAATTAAGTGGTAACTGTGCAGTAATGGAAATAATGTTATAATGTATATTGATTTTTATTGAAAATGTTATGACAAAGTATGGAAACAAAAACAGTATAGGAGATTGAAAATAACTATGAAAAATAATATAAGACTAGGATTAGGAATATTAACTGTATTAGCAACACCGTTTGCTGTAGATGCAGCAACTGGATCTAATGAAGCATATGCTGCACAAGATACTGTAAAAAGTACACAAGTAGCTAAAACTACTAATAAAGAAGAAGTAAAGACTACTACTCAAAAACAAGTAGAAAGTGCAACTAAAACAGAAGCTACTAAAGTTGAAACAACAAAAAAAGAAAACACTAAAGTAGAAGACACTAAAAAAGAAGAAGCTACAAAGAAAGAAGAAACAACTAAAAAAGATGCATCTTCTGATAAACAAGCTAGCTCTGTAAAAACAGTATCAGGGAAACCTCAAGCTCCTGAAGCTGATTCTACAGAGAAAAAAACTGGTTGGGCATCAAATGGAACATATTATGTAAATGGTAAGTTAGCAAACTGGTGGTATGATGATGGAAAAGACTGGTATTTCTTCCAAAATGGTAAAAAACATACAGGAGAAGGAAAAGATAATTCAGGTAAGCGTCATTTTACAAATGGTAAGTATGCTAATGGTTATCAAAAAGATACGTATTATGTAAATGGTAAGTTAGCTGACTGGTGGCTAGATGATGGTCAAGATTGGTATTTCTTTAAAAATGGTAAGAAATTTACTGGGGAAGCAAGTGACAGTGCAGGTAAACATTTATTTACAAATGGGAAATATGCTAACGGTACTGAAAACGGGTTATTCTATATAAGAGGGAAAAAAGCACATGGTTACGAAAAAGGAACATACTATGTAGATGGTAAGTTAGCTGACTGGTGGCTAGATGATGGTCAAGATTGGTATTTCTTCAAGAATGGTTTGAAATATACAGGTGAAGCTAACGATAGTGCAGGTAAGCATTATTTTGTAAATGGAAAATATGCCAACGGTAAAGAAAAAGGAATTTACTATATAAATGGTAAAGTAGCAAATGGATATGCCAATGGAATCTACTATGTAAATGGTAAATTAGGTGACTGGTGGCTAGATGATGGTCAAGATTGGTATTTCTTCAAAGAGGGTAAAAAATTTACAGGAGTTGCAAAAGATTCTTCAGGAGAACGTAAGTTTGTAAACGGAAAATACGCTGCAGCAACAGGTAATGGTTCTGATGGACTAAGCAACGTATTAAGCATTGCTCAAAGTTACTTAGGTGTTGAGATGGGATCAGCTGAACATAAAAAAATAGTTGATGCATATAACTCAGTTAATCCAAAACCTGTAGGATACACTGTTAAGTACTCAGATGACTGGTGTGATGTTTTCGTAACTACAGTCTTCCAACAAGCAGGATTAAGTAGCCTTATCGGAAGAGAATGTGGAGTTCAACGTCATATCGGAATTATGCAACAAAAAGGAATTTGGCAAGGTAAAGTTTTACCAAAAGCAGGAGATGTTATTACATTTGACTGGGATGGTGGAGGATTTGCTGACCATATCGGAATTGTTGAATCAGTAAAAGATGGAGTTGTTACAACTATCGAAGGTAACTCTTCACCTTACACAAGCTCAGGGAATACAAAAGTAAATAGAAAAACTTATAACTGGAATGCAAGTTACATTAAAGGTTATGCAAGACCAAATTACTAAGAAATAGTACAATAACTTTAATAAATTTATTAATAGGAGAAGTTGTAAAGTGTGATTAAGAAATCATAATTTATAATTTCTCCTATTTGTTTTAAATTTTAAAAAATAGTATAATATAATGACTTGAATTTTTAGTTATTAAGGAGTGTTATTTTGTTAAGGAAAGTGATAATAACTTTAAGTTTTAGCTTAATGTTTACTGGTGTTACGACGGTTGCTAAAGCAGAGTGGATAAAAGATCAACAAAATAAATGGGTATATTATGAAAATGATTCTAGTAAACTAAACTATAATATGACAGAAAATTATATAGAACCGATGAAGTTACCCCAGTATTATCAAGCTGATGATAGATGGGGAGCAAAAAGATATGGTTTATCAAATATGAAGCTAACAGGATGTGTACCTACAGCTTTAGCAATGGCCATATCTGGTCTTAAAGAAGATGTTAATCCAGTTCAAGTGGCAGATTTTCTATATAATATGACTATGGAGCTGAATACTACTTTTTTAGGAACATCTAGCTTAGGAGTTCAAGAAGTAGTAAGTCAATGGGGCTTAAATTATAAGGTAATAGATTCAAAAGAAGAATTAGAGAAAACTTTAAAAAATGGTACATTAGTCTATGGTGCAGTAGGTCATGGTATATTTGTTAATGGATATAGTACGCATGCGGTCTTGTTAACTGGATATGAAAATGGTAAAACGAAGGCTTTTGATCCGGATAATATGGCAAAAACAAATAAGTGGTATGACATAGATGATATATGGAAAGAACGCAGCTTGGCCCCTGAAGATAATATGACAGGTGGAGCATTTATAGCTATTTATAAATAAAAAACTAGTCTAAAATTTTTAGACTAGTTTTTTATTTTAATTATTCTTCAAATCCGTTTGGATGTTTACTTTGCCATCTCCAAGAATCTTCGCACATACGTTTTACATCGTACTTAGCTTCCCATCCAAGTTCTTCTTTTGCTTTAGTAGCATCAGCATAACATGCAGCGATATCTCCTGCACGACGTGGTGCAATAACATAAGGAATGTCATGACCAACTGCAGCTGAAGCACTCTTAATAATATCTAGTACAGAGTATCCAACACCTGTTCCTAGGTTATATTTAGTAAGCCCGCTACCTTTTTCAAGTTTTTTAAGTGCGGCAACATGTCCACGAGCTAAATCAACTACGTGGATATAGTCACGTACACCAGTTCCATCGTGTGTATCGAAATCATCACCAAAGACATTAACTTTTTCTAATTTACCTACAGCTACTTGCATTACATATGGAAGTAAGTTGTTAGGGATACCTGATGGGTCTTCTCCGATATCTCCGCTTTCGTGTGCTCCAATTGGGTTGAAGTAACGAAGTAATACTACATTCCACTCGTTATCAGCAGTATAAACATCACCAAGAATTTCTTCAAGCATAAGTTTAGTACGTCCATAGGGGTTAGTTACTGATAATGGGAAGTCTTCTTTAATAGGAAGAGCATGTGGATCTCCGTATACAGTAGCTGATGAACTGAATATTATATTTTTACAATTATTTTTTTCCATAACACGGCAAAGTGTTGTAGTTCCAGCTACGTTATTATCATAATATTTTAGAGGTAAAGCACAAGATTCTCCTACGGCTTTTAATCCCGCGAAGTGAATTACTCCAAAAATATCTTTTTCTGTTTCAAATACTTCGTTTAGTTTTTCTTCATCACGAATATCAACTTCATAGAACGTTACTTTTTTACCAGTTACTTTTTCTACTACTTCTAAACTTTTTTTATTTGCATTGTATAAGTTGTCAACAACAACTACTTCATTTCCATTGTTTAATAATTCTATACAAGTGTGAGAACCAATAAATCCTGCTCCACCTGTTACTAATATTTTCTTACTCATAATGTTACAATCTCGTTAAACGAGTCCTTCCTATGATTTTATACTTATAATTTTATAGTAAGGGCATTCTTATGTCAATAAATTATAGTTTATAAAAAATGAAAAATTTAATATAATCGATACTTTTTTTTGTAAAAATAGTTAAAATGTAATAGAATATATAGAGTATAAAGTTATATTTTATTAGGAGTAAACATATTATGGTGAACAATAAATTAAAAGTAGGATTAGGATTATTAACAGTACTAGCTACTCCAATCGCAGTTAATGTGGTATCAGGTAGTGAAGTGTATGCAGCAGAACAAAAATCAGCAGTAGTAGAAAAACCAGCAACAGCAGAGAAAACAGCTATAGAAAGTAAACAAAATGTAGCAGAAAAACCAGCGGTGGCAGATAAATCAGATAATAAAGCAGTAGTTGCGGATAAGAAAACTACAGAGAAATTAGCAGATAATGAAAAAACAGAAGCTATTGGAAAACAGGAAATTGTAGAGAAGTCAATATCAGAAGAAAAACAAACAGAATCAGTAAAACAAGAAGAAATTTTAAAAAATACACTACCAAAAGAAGGAGGGAAACCTTCTGATGGGAAAGAAGAAGACAAAACTGGTTATGATAAGGGGATTTTTTATGATAATGGTAAATTAGCTAACTGGTGGTATGATGACGGTCAAGATTGGTATTTCTTCCAAAATGGTAAGAAACATACGGGAGAAGGAAAAGATAATGCAGGAAATCACTATTTTGCAAATGGGAAATATGCTAATGGTTATCAAAAGGAAACATACTATGTAAAAGGTTCACTTGCTAATTGGTGGTATGATGACGGAACGGCATGGTACTTCTTCCAAAATGGTAAAAAACATACAGGAGAAGGAAAAGATAATGCAGGGGCTCATTATTTTGTAAATGGAAAATATGCAACTGGTGAATATGGTGGTAAGATTTATGTAGAAGGAAAAGAGATAACATCTGTAAAAGATGGTTATAAAAATGGAGTATTCTTTGCAGATGGAAAGTTGGCTAATTGGTGGTACGATGATGGTACAGCATGGTATTTCTTCCAAAATGGTAAAAAACATACAGGAGAAGGAAAAGATAATGCAGGATACCATTATTTTGTAAATGGAAAATACGGAACTGGTGAGTATGACGGTAAAGTATATATAGAAGGAAAAGAGATAACACCAATAAAAAATGGTTATAAAAATGGTTTCTTCTTTGTAGATAGCAAATTAGCGAATTGGTGGCATGATGATGGAAAAGATTGGTATTTCTTTAAGAACGGTAAGAAATATACTGGAATAGCCAATGATAGTGCAGGGACTCATCGTTTTGTAAATGGTAAATACGATAATAATGTACCAGCAATAAATATGCCGCAATATTATCAAAGTGATGCTCGTTGGGGAAGAAAAGTATATGGTATAGCAAATATGACTAGTGCAGGATGTGTACCTACGGCGTTAGCGATGGCATTTTCAGGATTAGGTAAACCCGTAACACCGGTTAATGTTGCAGATGTAATTTACTATAATACTAAAGAGTTTAATGTAAGTATGATAGGTACTTCAGGAGCAGGTGCAGACTATGCAATCAAGTATTATAATTTTACAAATACAGTAATTAAATCAAAATCACAATTAGTTCAGGCACTTCAAAGCGGAAACCCTGTATTTGCGCTTGTAGGTAATGGTGACTTTGTTAAAGGATATGCATATACACATGGAATTATGCTAAGTGGTTACCAAAACGGTAAAACAAAAGCTATGGATCCAGCTAGTGCTTACAACACAAATAAATGGTATAATGTAGATCGTATCTGGGATCAACGTAGTACAGATTCATATGACACAATGCTTGGTGGATCATTTATGCTAATTGAGAAAAAATAGAAATAATTTATTAGAGATGTGATGTAGTTAAGAATGTGATTTAGTTTAATAATATAAAAATTCGGAAAAATATTTATATAATAATATATAAATGAAAGAAGTGTGGAGAAAAAATGGATTATCCTAGTTTTGAAAAAGGTTTTGAATTATTATCAGTTTTTAATGATGAAGAATTATTAAGTATAGTTGGAATAGAAAAAAAAGAGTTTGAACACTGCTATGACAAAGGTAGTTTTGCCTTGCCGGGAGAAGAACTTAAGATTTATAAAGAATACTTTAAACCGAATCCTACAATTGAGAAAATTAAGAAAAACTCTGGAAGTGTTACGATAAGTAGGGCGGTTTTATCAAAGAAAACATTAAAAAAGTCTGGGCGTAAAAAAAGTAAATATAAAGGTACAATTTTTCATACAGGACATATATTAGGAGAACAATTAGTAGGTAATATAGAGGGATTTGATGCTACGACTAGTAATGAAGAAAATATATTTCCTCAAAGTGAATGGTCTAATAATGGTAATAATAATGCCGAAAGTAGAATTGGAATAAATCAAACATATTGTGAAAATGAAATACGTCAATTTATACAAGAGAATGATACAGCAATTATATATTATCAAGTATCATTATTATACTATAATGAAGAGGAAGTTCCTAGATTCATTCATATTCAAGCAATTTCGGATAATAGAAATTTTGATCCAATAAATAGGTTAATACCTAATATAGATAGTAAGTATGAAATTGATTATACAAAATGGAAAAATAATAAGGGTGATAGAAGAAGTGCAAAAAGTAATTACCACATTGTGCTTCCAGAATAATTAAAGTAGTTTTGAATAATTAAGGAGCTAAAAAAAATATGTAAAGGATTTAATTTTATAATAAAATAAAATTAGATCCTTTTAAATTAATTCTTTTAGTATTAATACTGTTACCTTGTTGCTAAATATTAATAAAATTGGTATACTATAAGTTAAAGAACTTGAAAGCGAAGGAGTGTGCTTAATTCATGGTTTATAACCACAGAGTAATAGAAAAAAAATGGCAAAAATATTGGGAAGAGAATAAGACATTTAAAACATTAGATGATCACAGTAAAGAGAAATTTTATGCATTAGATATGTTTCCATACCCATCAGGAGCAGGACTACACGTTGGTCACCCAGAAGGATATACTGCTACTGATATACTAAGTAGATATAAAAGAGCAAATGGATATAACGTACTTCATCCAATGGGATGGGATGCATTCGGACTACCTGCTGAGCAATATGCTTTAGATACAGGTAATGACCCAAGAGACTTTACTAAACAAAACATTGATACATTCCGTCGTCAAATTAAAGAACTAGGATTTTCTTATGATTGGGATCGTGAAGTGAATACTACGGATCCTAAATATTATAAATGGACACAATGGATTTTCAAAAAACTTTATGAAAAAGGTCTTGCATATGTAGATGAAGTACCTGTTAACTGGTGCCCAGCACTAGGAACAGTACTTTCAAATGAGGAAGTAATCGATGGTAAATCAGAACGTGGAGGTCACCCAGTAGAGCGTCGTCCAATGCGCCAATGGGTACTTAAAATTACTGATTATGCTGAACAGCTGCTAGCGGATTTAGATATTCTTGATTGGCCTGAAAGTCTTAAAGCAATGCAACGTAACTGGATTGGAAAATCTGTAGGTGCGGAGATTGACTTTAAAATAGAAGGTACTGATAAAGCATTCACAGTATTTACAACACGTGCGGATACAGTTTTTGGTGTATCTTACTGTGTACTTGCACCAGAACATAAACTAGTAGAAGAAATCGTTACTGAAGATCAAAAAGAAGTTGTAGAAGCTTATTTAGATTTAGTTAAACGTAAATCTGACTTAGAAAGAACAGATTTAAACAAAGATAAAACAGGTGTATTTACAGGGGCTTATGCGATAAACCCTGTAAATGGTGAAAAAGTAGAAATTTGGATTGCAGACTATGTACTTGCAAGTTATGGAACAGGAGCTGTTATGGCTGTTCCTGCACATGATGAGCGTGACTATGAATTCGCAACTAAGTTCAACCTACCAATTAAAGCTGTTATCGAAGATAATGGTGAAGTGGTTGTACCATTCTTCGGTGATGGTAAACACATTAATTCAGACTTTATTAATGGTTTAAACAATGAAGATTCTATCGCTAAAGTTATTGAATTTTTAGAAGAAAATAATTCTGGACGTAGTAAAGTTACTTATAAATTACGTGACTGGTTATTCTCAAGACAACGTTACTGGGGAGAACCAATTCCAATTATTCACTGGGAAGATGGTACTATGACTACTGTACCTGATAGTGAATTACCATTATTACTACCAGAAACAGATAATATTAAACCATCAGGAACTGGAGAATCTCCACTTGCTAATATAGAAGAGTGGTTAAATGTTGTTGATCCAGAAACTGGTAAAAAAGGTAAGAGAGAAACAAACACAATGCCTCAATGGGCAGGGTCATGTTGGTACTACCTACGTTATATCGATCCGCACAATGATGAAATGTTTGCTGATCCAGAAAAATTAAAATACTGGTTACCGGTTGATGTATACATTGGTGGAGCAGAACATGCTGTTCTTCACTTACTATATGCTAGATTCTGGCATAAAGTACTTTATGATTTAGGTCTAGTTCCATCTCGTGAACCATTCCAAAAACTATTCAACCAAGGTATGATTCTTGCTGAAGGTAAAGATGGTCGCCCAGAAAAAATGTCTAAATCTAAAGGTAACGTAGTAAACCCTGATGATATTATCGTATCACATGGTGCAGATACATTACGTGTTTACGAAATGTTTATGGGACCACTTGACGCTTCTATCGCATGGAGTGAAAATGGTCTAGATGGATCACGTCGTTTCTTAGATAGAGTATACCGTCTATTCGTAGATGAAGAAACTGGAAAAGTTAATGATAAAGTTCAAGATAAAGATAATGCAGAGTTAGAAGTAAGCTACAACTACACTGTTAAGAAAGTATCAGAAGATATCGAGATTCTTGGGTTTAACACTGCTATTTCACAACTTATGGTGTTTGTAAATGATTGCTACAAAGCAGAATTTATTCCTCGTAAATATGCACTAGGATTTATTCAACTTCTTGCTCCATTTGCACCACACCTTGCTGAAGAAATGTGGGAAATCTATGGTAATACTGAGTCTATCTCATATGCACCATGGCCAACATTTGACGAAAGTAAACTTGTAAGTGATACTGTAGAAATCGTAGTTCAACTTATGGGTAAAGTTAAAGCTAAACTAGATGTTAAAAAAGATTTAACTCCTAAAGAATTAGAGGAAATAGTTTTAGCTAATGATGAAGTAAAAGAATTAATAGCTGGAAAACAAGTTATGAAAGTAATTGTTGTTCCTGGAAGATTAGTAAATATTGTTGCTAAATAAGGAGAATAGAAATGGAAGAGTTAATTTATAACATTGTAAGTGAAATCGTTGAGCATAAAGATGAAATTAAAATTGAAAAATTCGTAAAAAATGCACGTGAACACTATATCTTAACAGTACACCCTGATGATTGTGGGCGTATTATAGGGAAAAAAGGTACGGTAATTAATGCTATTCGTACAGTATTAAATTCAACAACATTTAGTAAAAAAGTGTACTTGGATTTAGTAGAGTAATAAAGTAGATTATTAAATGAATGCCTCAGTAATATTAGTATTATTGGGGTATTTTTTTATAAAAGTATTTCTGTTTTAATAAACACAACTTTCATACTAGAATTTTATAATTTTTAGAAGTATAATTAAAGGGACACAAAATGATAAGTCATTGTAATCGGGAGGGAAAAAATAATGCATGAAACAGTAGATGGAATTATTAGAGAAGATAAAAATATAAAAATAGCATTTACTCATAGAAATATAGATGCAAAAAATAAAGATGATATGAATACTTTTTCCAAGAAGTATGGATTTAACTACAGTAATGTAGCATTTAATAGTCAGGTTCATGGTGCATCTGTTCGTAGAATTAAGTCTAATGAGGATTTAGCTGAAAATGGTAAAGAGGCTGATGGATTAGTAACATCGCTAAAACAAGTGCCGTTATTAATATTTACTGCGGACTGTGTTCCTATAGTTTTTTATGACAAAAAACAAGGTGTTATTGCTTTGGCTCATGCAGGATGGCGTGGTACATACGGTAATATTGCCGGGGAAATAGTAGAAATTATGGTTAAAGAATATAATTGTCAATTAGGTGATATTAAAACTATAATTGGACCATCGATTTCAAAAGAAAAGTATGAAGTATCTGAAGATTTAATAGAGAAATTTGCTAGCTTAAAAGTGGATAATTACTATGGAAAAATAGGAGATAGCTATTATTTAGATTTATGGACTATTAATAAAGGTTTATTAGAACAAGCTGGGATTTTAAAAGAAAATATTGAGGTTACTAGTATTTGTACAGTAAAAGAAAACGATAAGTTTTTCTCATATCGTTTAGATAATCAAACGGCTAAAAGAATAGGTACATTAATACAAATTGATTAATTAAGAGAGGTAAAGTAGGTTTAATGGAAAAAGATATAAAATTAGTTGAGCAAATTTCTACATTTAAGAGATTGCCAAAAGGTGATAGTAGATGGAGGGTTGCATTTTACTATATTGCTAAAGAATTTTGGGATTTAGAAGAAGTATTTGTGATTATTGACAAAAATTTATATACAGAACAAGGGTTAAAAATCCCTGTATTTAGAGAATATCAAGAAGCGGAAGGATTTCAAATCTTTTCTAGTTATTTAAAAGCAAAAGAATTTGTTGAGAAACAAGGTGATTTATTTACTTTAGAAGATGGTACAAAATTAATTGGAAGAATTCGACAAGGTGCTTTTAGAGAAGTGTTCGTACCTTTCTTCGCAGAACAAAAGTTCAATTATCTTCTAAATGAAGATGAAGGTTTATTTGCGGATACATTTAAGAGATTATTAGGTGTAATGGAAGCAAGCGAAAATTATATAGTAGATGAAGAACAAGAAAAACTATTGTTAGATGGTGATGTTCAAGGGTTCTTTGCTGATATTTGTAAAAAATATATAGTTTTAGTATAAAAGAAAATCGTTAGCAGGGGCTAACGATTTTTGTCTGTAATAAAATTAAATCCATATGCAATCGCAATAAATAATATTACAATGTAAAAAGTGTAATCTGTATAACTAGTGTTATTAAGAATATTTACTAAATAACTTTGAACGGAAAATGGAATAAATACTGCAAAAATTAGAGTAAGTAACTTATCTTTTCTAAAAATTATTATGAAGAAGATAAAAGTTAACAATGTTATTATAAAGTAAGTAATTCTAGGTAAATCGATATTAAAACTTTCTGGTTTTGGGAAAGGATTATAATAGAAGAATATAATTCCTAACAATACATAAACAAGTATTATACCATTATGTTCTTTTTCGGAACTTTTTAATACGTCTTTTAGTATTAATAGATAACCTGAGAATAACCATAAAACAAGGACAATTAGTATTATGATAAGGTTCATAATATTAAGTTTTTGATCTAAATTAAAGTTTATTTTAAAAGTATAGATAAATGTAAAAACTAAAAGTAGAACAGATAGTAATATAGAATATTTTTTGTTCATAAGTAAATCCCTTCTTAAAAAATTATCAACTTTGAGAAAATGTTGATTAAATTTCTTTTTTTCTATATAATGATATAGATGTAATTATATCATTATAAGTAATTTAAAACAAGGAGAGTTAAATTGTGAAAAATATAAAATATAAAAGAACACATGGGTTAATAACTTTATTAGAAGTAATTTTAATAGTTATGATTTCTGGATGGTATTATTATTCTGAAAGAAAAATGGGGATGATCAGACATATAATGGCTAAAAATGTTTATAAGTTCCCTAACTACTTCACAGATACAAATATAAAATTAATAGTTCTAGCGTTTGCGATTATGATTTTAATACAGTTATTTTTAGTGATAAAATCTAAAAAACATGTTGAGACTTTCATAGTAAATCTAGTATTGGCTGGTATAGGGGCATATACTATTTTAGCCTGTAATGCAGATAGTATATTTATTTATTATTACTGGGTAATCTTTTTTAGTTTATTTAATTTACTTAGATTTCTACAATTTTTTACTTTAAAAATGAAATAAGGTACTACGGTACTTTATTTTTTTGTAAAAATTTTTAGTAGAAAACTTTATAATTTCTTTAAACTTTGTTTTAACTCCCACTGATAATATGTAGTTGTACCGAAAAATATCGTGAAAATTAATTGTACTAATAGTGCTATAAGATGTATAATTAGAATATACTATAATATAGATATTGGTATAAGGAGGAGTTTTATGGACAATAGAAATAATCAATATAATCAAAACTTAGAAAATAATAATCAACAATTTAATAATCAAAATCTAGAGAATAACCAACAAGTTAACTATCAAAATAATGTTCAACAACAAAATTATGATCAAAATAATGAGGAGTTTGAAGATTTTGATAATGAGAAATATTTTGAAGAAAATCAAGATTTTGAAGATGAAGAGCAAGATACTCAAGATCCAAAACAAAATAAAAATTATGGCAAATTATTTTTAACTGTATTCGCAGCATTTGCGCTAGGGGCTACTAGCGTTTTCGGTGCGCAAGCTGTAACGGGTACAGGTAGCGCCTTGAGATCATCGGTTACTGCAACGAAAGAAGATAAAGATAACCAACAATTAACAGTTAATGCTATATCAAAAGCTAAAGATGCGGTAGTATCAGTAGTAACATATCAAACTAACAGTAATAACTTAGATTCAATCTTAGGTGGTAATTCAAAGAATAAATCTAAAAATAACTCTAATTCATCTGATTCAGGTGATTTAAAAACAGCTTCTACAGGTAGTGGAGTTATTTATAAAAAAACTGGTAATACTGCATATGTAGTTACTAACAACCACGTAGTTAAAGGAGCTAAGAAGCTAGCTGTTATACTTAGTGATGGTACTAATGTTAATGCAGAAGTAGTTGGAACGGATGTTTGGACAGACTTAGCTGTATTGAAAATAAATGGTGATAATGTAACAACAACTATGGACTTTGCGAATAGTGATGATATAGCGGTAGGTGAAACTGCCTTTGCGATTGGTTCTCCGTTAGATCTTAGTTTTTCAAACACTGTAACAAAAGGTATTGTTTCAGCAGTAAATCGTCAAATTCCTATGGATGTTGATGGAGATGGAACTGTAGACTGGAACCAAACAGTTATCCAAACGGATGCAGCGATTAACCCTGGTAATAGTGGTGGAGCTCTAATTAATAATGAAGGTAAACTTATAGGAATCAATGAATCTAAAATTGCCAAAGCAACATCTAGTGTTAGTGCCGAAGGTATTGGATTCGGAATTCCTTCTAATGAGGTTAAATTAATTACCGAACAGCTTGAGAAGTCAGGTAAAGTAGTTCGTCCTGCCATGGGTGTTCAATTAGTTTCGGTAAATACAATAGCTAATGATACTGTAAAATCGGAATTAAAATATGAAGGTAAGCAAGGAGTAGTCGTTCGTTTGGTTGAAAGTGGTACTCCAGCGGCTAAAGCAGGATTAGAAAAATATGACGTAATAACTAAACTAAACGATACAGAAGTTAAAGATGTAGCTGCAGTTAGAAAATTCTTATTTGAGAAAGCTAAGATAGGTGATACCGTTAAAGTAACTTACTATCGTGGAGGGCAAGAAAAAACAACTGAAATAGTTGTGCAGGCAGTAAGTAATACATAATATATAGAAAATTATGAGGGAGATGTATTCTCGTAATGGACTTTTAATATCTTTATTGTTCGTAAAATGTTTATTTTTAGAAGTGATAAAGATGGGAAACATTATAAAAACAGAATTTATAGATTTATTAATATTAAAAAGATTTAATAAAAATGTTTGATTTGTTGTAAAAAATAGTAAATATTATTTGCTAAAATAGTCAAAACATGTTATCATAGTTCTGTTGAAATTTAGAGAAACATAGGTGAATATATGAAAAAAGTAAGAAAAGCAATTATTCCGGCAGCAGGATATGGAACAAGATTCCTTCCAGCTACCAAAGCTTTACCGAAGGAAATGTTGCCAATCATTGACACTCCTACTATTCAATATATAGTAGAAGAAGCAGTAAAAGCTGGAATAGAAGATATAATAATCGTAACAGGAAAACAAAAAAGAGCGATAGAAGACCATTTCGATAGAAATGTTGAACTTGAAGTAGAATTAGAAAATAAAGGGAAGTTAGAGCTTTTAGAAAAAGTTAAATACCCAACTACTTTAGCCAAAATTCATTACGTTCGTCAAAGAGAAATGGCAGGCCTAGGGGATGCAATCCTTACAGCGCGTAGTTTTATTGGAGATGAGCCATTTGCAGTATTATTAGGGGATGATGTTGTAATAAATGAAGAACGTCCTGCAATAAAACAACTTATGGACGAATCAGAAAAAACAGGATGCTCAGTTATTGGAGTACAAACTGTTCCTGAAAATCAAACACACAGATATGGTGTAATAGCTCCAAAAGGTCACGAAGGGAAATTATACGAAGTTGAAACTTTCGTAGAAAAACCTGCTCCGGGGACTGCACCATCTAACTTAGCTATTATGGGACGTTATGTTCTAAATCCAGGAATCTTCAAACATTTAGAGAAAAAACACGTTGGTGTTGGTGGAGAAGTACAATTAACAGATGCTATCCAAATGCTAAATGAAGAAGAAAAAGTTTACGCTTATGATTTTGATGGAGCGCGTTATGACGTAGGGGAAACTATTGGTTTCGTTAAAACTACAATTGACTTTGCTCTGAAAAGCGATCTTAAGGATGAACTAGTTCCATTCTTAAAAGATAAGTTAAGCGAATTAGAATAAAAAAATTAAAAGATATAGATTGAATGATTTAATCTATATCTTTTTAATAACTGTATTATGGAAGAAACTTATCCATCAAAATATATGGATAAGTTCTTTTTTGTTTTATTTAAAATCATTTTTAGCGTCAGGTTTAGCACCTTTATCTTTGTTCTCATCTACAGGTAGAGAACCTTCTAATTGCCAGTCATTCCATCCTCCATCGTAGAAGTATGTATTTGCACGACCAGTTAGCTGAGTCATAAACCAAGGGATAGAGTTTCTCCACCCAGTTCCGCAATAAACTGCAATCTTATCTGTTTCAGAAATACCTTGGCCTTTCCATAAGTTATAAATTTCTTGTGGATTACGTAGTGTACCATCTGGATCGTAATAGTCATCCATATTAGCAGCATCAGTACCAGAAAATCCGTAGACTGCTCCTTTAGGCTCACCTTTTTTATCAATATAATCATATCCACTTGTTTTACCTGTGTATTCATCCCAAGAACGAATACTTACTAGTTTAATTCCTTCTTTTTGGGCTTTTTCAGACATTTCTTTAGCACGAGCTATATCGTATTCAGGATGAGCTGGTACATTTACACCGAAGTCTTTAGCTTCCTGTGGGGTATTTACGTTTGATTCTGTTTCATATCCAGCATCTTTCCAAGCTTGTAATCCTCCGTTTAAAACTCGTACATCTTTAACCCCAGCCCATTTAAGCGCCCAGTTTACACGAAAAGCAGCCGATGCATCGCTAGAGTATAATATGATAGTTTTATCACTTGTAATACCTTGTTTTAATAAATTCTTTTTGATTTCATCTGCAGAACGAAGATTCCAAACTGGTCCTTCTTCTATCCAGTCAGTATTAAAGTGATAAGCTCCTTTAATATGTTCTTTGTAGGCTTTTGCTTTATCTAATTCTCCCCAAGAAACTTCAAATATAGCATAGTTGTTATTTGTATAAGTTTCAGGTTTTTTACCATCTTGTACATCTTTTACCCATTTAGGAGAGACAAGGTTTTGATATTCAGGATAAGCTATTATATTTGCTTTATTTGCATCGTTATCAGCGAATGTTTTATAATCCTCAAATTTATAAACCTCGTATCCTAGTGAAGCAAATTTATCTGATACTTTATCGATATTATCTTTGTTAGTATCGTAAACAACGATTTTTTTGTTTTTATCAAGACCTTTATCGCTGATAAATTTAGCCTCCTTGTTTTTGTTAACTTTACCTATGAATGAAGCACTATATTGAATTGAGTTTTTAAGGTGTCCTCCGTTTTTTACGTTATCAACTTTAAACCCGTTATAAGCCTCATCATCACGTGTATCAATAAACTGATACTCGCTGTTACTTAAATTCTTAGTGAAATCTTCTAGTGAAATAGCCTTTATCTCCTTTTTTTCAACAGGTGTACTACTATTACCGTTATCTTTTGTAGTACAGCCGCTAAGAATAAAACCAGAAGCTAAGAAAATAATCCCCACTTTCTTAAAGTTAAACATATTAAATTGTATGTGGTAACCTACCACTTTCCTCCTTTTATTTGTACACTATGATTATATTACACAATTTAAAAATTGTAAATATGAGTAAAAACTTTAATTTTTGAGTAAGGTTTACATAAAATATTTTTTCTCGTATTATCATCGGAAAGTATGAATATACAAGTGTGTAAAGGTTTTTCTTTTAAGTGATAATCTCTTTCAATTACAATAAAAAAATATTATAATAACATTTTCTTAAAAAATGCATATATAACGATAACCATAAAGTTTATGTGTAAAACGTAGGGGATAATTTTTTTATTTCTCAAAAAATAAATAAAAAAAAGCTTTGCAAATTTTCTGAAACTGTTATACAATAAATGCAGTAGGAGTTTTGTGCTACTGCTTGTAAAGAAATTTGGGGAAAGGAGGAAAAGGTATGTTAGAGTTTAATGTTGATAAAATTACTATTCCGCTAAAACAACATGTTGGTGGCCCATGTCAACCTATCGTTAGTGTTGGGGACCATGTAAAACGTGGACAACTTGTTGCAACTCCTAATGGATTAGGTGCTAATATTCACACAAGTTTATCTGGTGTTGTTGAATCTGTTGATGAAATGAATATCGTTGTAAAATTAGATAAAGAACAATCAGATGACTATGTAAAATTAGAACCAACAGACGATCATCTACAACGTATTAAAGACGCTGGTATCGTTGGTGTAGGTGGAGCTGGATTCCCAACTGGAATCAAATTATCTGCACAAATACCTGGTGGATACGTAATAGCTAACGCTGCTGAATGTGAACCGGTATTAGGACACAATGTTCGTTACATGGAAGAACATCCAGAAGAATTGGTACGTGGATTAAAATACATTCTTAAATTAACAGGAGCAAAAGAAGGTTATATTGCGATTAAAACTAAATATCGTAAAGCTTTATTAGCTCTAGGGAAAGCATGTAAAAACGAACCAAATATCAGTATTAAAATTTTACCAAATATGTATCCTGCAGGGGACGAACGTGTTATCGTTAGGGAAACATTAGGTGTAGTTTTAAAACCTGGTCAATTACCATTAGAAGCAAATGCTATTATCTCAAACGTAGAAACTATTAAACGTATAGTAGAGGCTATTGAGTTAGATAAACCATTAATCGATAAAGATATTACTGTCGGTGGACGTGTTCATAATCCAGATATTTTCATGGATGTACCGATTGGATTACCAATTAGTGTATTTATTGAAAAAGCAGGAGGATACATTAATCCGCATGGTGAAATCGTACGTGGTGGACCATTCACAGGGCGTCCAGCTAAAGAAGAAGAACCAATTAATAAAACAACTGGGGGTCTATTAGTGGCAATGCCATATCCACAAGAACGCGAAAAAGTAGGGATACTTATTTGTGAATGTGGAGCCCAAGAAGAACGTCTTCGTCAAATAGCTGACGGAATGGGAGCAGAAGTTGTTTCTGTTCAAATGTGTAAACGTATGAAACCAGACAAAAATGGTAGATTACGTTGTGAGCTTCCTGGTATCTGTCCAGGACAAGCGGAAAAAGTATTAACAATGAAAAAAGATGGTGCGAAAGCTGTAATAGCTGGTACTTGTCAAGACTGAACTAACACCGTTACAGGTGTAGCTCCTAGGTTAGGAGTAAAAGTTTATCACAGTACCGACCACGTCCTTCGTGCCACTGACCATCATTTATACAGAAGCTATAAAAGCTTAGAATTACATAATAACAAATAATTTAGTTGGAGGTTAGAAGTAATGTCAATTACAGTAGAAACTGCAAAAGAACATTTAAATGACAAAGCGGTATTTTGTTGCAGAGCTGAGGAAGGTATCGTAATTAGCCCAGAAAACTTAGAAGATCCAGGGTTATTCGATGATTTAGTAGATTCAGGTTTACTATCATTCCCAGATGATGCATTAACAATCGGACAAGTATTAGGAGCTAAATTAACTAAAACAACAGACGCTCTAATACCTATTACGCCAGCTATCATTGATGCTGTTCAAGGCGGAGAAGAAAAAGCAGAAGAAAAACAAGAAGAAGTAGCAGAAGTAGCACCAGCTGCAGAAGTTGCTGAAGCAGCACCAGTTGCACCAGTTGCAGCGCCAGTTGCTCAAGCATCAGCACCAGCTGGAGTATTCAAATTACAAATTGGAAAAGGTGAAAACATTAACCTTGAAATTCCATTATCAGCATTCGCTCAACAAGCTGCTCAACCAGCACCAGCTGCAGCAGTAGTTGAAGGGAAACCAGCAGTAGTAGAAGCTGCTCCAGTAGCTGTAGAAGCTAAAGCTGAAGAAAAACATGAAGGTGAATCTAAATTCATCCGTTCATTAAAAACTAAACACTATAAAATTGACAAAGTAGTATTTGGAGAAAAAACTGAAATTCAAGGAACTACTTTAGTATTAAGAACACCAGAAGATTTATGTAAAGAAGCTGCTGAGTCAGAAGCATTAGTAGAAGATGTTAAATTAGAAATCATCACTCCTGATAAATATGACACTTACAGTGAAACAATCATGGACGTTCAACCAATCGCTGTTAAAGAAGAAGGAGAAATCGGACACGGAGTTACTCGTGAACTTAAAGGTGTAGTAATGGTTCTTACAGGAACTGATGCTAACGGAGTTCAAATCGGGGAATTCGGATCTTCTGAAGGTGAATTAGAACGTAACATTATGTGGGGACGTCCTGGTGCTCCAGATAAAGGAGAAATCTTCATTAAAGGTCAAGTAACAATCAAAGCAGGAGCTAACATGGAACGTCCAGGACCATTAGCTGCTCACAAAGCTTTCGACCACATTACTGAAGAAATTCGTAAAGCTCTTAAAGAAGTAGAAGATGAAAGCCTAGTAGTAGGTGACATCAACATCGAACAATACCGTCACCCAGGAAACAAAAAAGTATTAATCGTTAAAGAAATCATGGGACAAGGTGCAATGCACGATAACTTAATCTTACCAGTAGAACCAGTTGGTACACTTGGTGCTAAACCAAACGTTGACCTTGGTAACTTACCAGTAATGCTTGCTCCAACAGAAGTATTAGACGGTGGTATCCACGCATTAACATGTATTGGACCAGCTTCTAAAGAAACTTCTCGTCACTACTACCGTGAACCATTAGTACTTGAAGCTATGGCTGACGAAGAAATCGACTTAGTAGGGGTATTACTAGTTGGATCACCTCAAGCTAACTCAGAAAAATTCTATGTATCTAAACGTGTTGGTATGACTATCGAAGCTATGGATATCGATGGTGCTATCGTTACAACTGAAGGATTTGGTAACAACCACATCGACTTTGCTTCACACATCGAAGAAATCGGTAAACGTGGAGTATCAGTAGTTGGTATGACTTACTCTGCAGTACAAGGTGCTCTTGTTGTAGGTAACGAATACATGTCAGCTATGGTTGATAACAACAAATCTAAACAAGGTATCGAAAACGAAATTCTTTCAAACAACACATTATGTAAAGAAGATGCTATCCGTGCTTTAGCAATGCTTAAAACACAAATGGGTGGCGGAACAATCAAAAAAGCTGAAAGAAAATGGAATCCAAACGTTAAATTAAATAACGTTGAAGTTATCGAAAAAACTACTGGTGAAAAAGTAGAATTAGTTGATAACGAACAAGTATTACCAAAATCTAAAAAACGTCAAGAAATTTACGAAAAAGAAGACTAAAATTTAAAAGAATAGGAAGTAAGTTATGATTGAAAAATTAAAATATGCATCTACAGAAAGAGTGTTCGAAGGGGTTATAGTCGATCATAACGACGCCAGCGTTACGATAGATATCAAAGGACGCCTAGGGCAATTTAAAATTCCTATGAGAATGCTAATCTCGGAATATCCAGTAAAAATCGGACAAGAAGTTGCATTTTTACTAAGTTATCCAGAAGTATTAAATGAAGAACCTGACGAACATTATGTAAATGCAATACTTAATACTAAAAAGTTAGAACAAGAAGTACAAAATAGAAAACACAACGAAGAAAAATAGTAGGAAGGAGAAATTAGAATGTCATTAACGATATTTGAAGGTCTACAATCAGAGATTTTTGTACCTATTACACCTAAACCAGTTTGGGCTCCAGTAACTAAAGAATTAAAAGATATGAAAGTAGCATTAGCTACAGCTGCAGGGGTTCACTTAAAAACAGATAAAAGATTTAACTTAGCAGGGGATACTACATTCCGTGAAATCCCAGATACTGCTCACAGTTCAGATCTTATGGTATCTCACGGTGGATATGACAACGCTGACGCTAACAAAGACATCAACTGTATGTTCCCAATCGACAGATTACACGAACTTGCTAAAAAAGGTTTCATTAAAAGCGTAGCAGAATTCCACTACGGATTCATGGGTGGTGGTGGAGACCAAGAGGCTTTCACTAACGAAACAGGTCCAGCAATCGCTAAAAAATTAAAAGAAGAAAATGTTGATGCAGTTATCTTAACTGCTGGTTGAGGTACTTGCCACAGAACTGCCGTGATCGTGCAGAGAGCAATTGAGGAAGCAGGTATTCCAACAATCTTAATAGCAGCACTACCTCCAGTAGTGCGTCAAAACGGTACTCCAAGAGCCGTTGCTCCACTTGTACCAATGGGAGCAAACGCAGGAGAACCTAACAACGTTGAGCAACAAACACAAATTCTAGAAGCAACATTAGAGCAACTAGTTAAAATACCAAGTTCAGGTAAAATAGTTCCTCTACCATTTGAGTATATCGCTCACGTGTAGGAGAATTCCGGAGAGGGGCGAAAGTCCCTCTCCATTTTTTACACAAACTGTACTATAAAACAGATTGGTTGCTGTTTCATTACAGAAAATTTATAGTAAGGGATGATGATTATGCCAAAAGAAAAATTACAAATAAAGGCATTTCATATGAAAGATGTTGCATTAGGTAAGAAGGTTAAAATTGAAAATAATCAGTTAACTATTCCTACAGAAATAGAATATGATAAAAATGTCTTTGAAAAAGTAGAGGTTAAAATAATAAAACCTAGAGAACATAATTTTTATATTAATACTATAATGGATGTAGTACCAATATCAACAAAAGTTATAGGTCGTCTTGGGGAAGGAATAACACATACCTTAACGGGAGTATATATGTTATTAACTGGTGCTAATACTGAAGGGAAACAGATGCATGAATTTGGTTCATCTGAAGGTATTTTGCAAGAACAGTTAGTATTAAATAAGGCTGGTTCTCCAGCGGATAGTGATTATTTAATACATATAGATGTTATTATTAAACCTGAGATTGATTTTGATCGTCATTTAGCATTCTCAATCTTTGAACTTTCTGATGTATATTTACAAAATATAAGAGAAGTTATGAAAGTTCTTAGTGGTCGAGATGCTGATGAGGTTCATGAATTTTATAATAAACAAAATCCAGGTAAACCAAAGGTTGCTTTAGTGAAAGAAGTAGCTGGTCAAGGTATGATGTATGATAATCAGTTATTTCCTATAGAACCAAGTGGTATAGATAAAGGTATTTCAATTATAGATATGAATAATATGCCTGTTCTATTAACACCTAACGAATATCGTGACGGTGCTATAAGAGCAATGGTATAGGAAGGGGTGTTATTATGGGGATAGGACCATCTACAAAAGAAACAAGTTTGCATCACTTTAGAGATCCATTATTAGATACACTGGCAGATGATCCAGATATCGATTTCCAAGGGGTTGTTGTTGTAGGAACACCACAAGATAATAGATTAAAACACCTTGTAGGTTGGCGTACAGCTGTTTGGTTAGAGGCTATGCGTACAGAGGGGGCTATTATTTCAGCTGATGGTTGGGGTAATAGTGATGTCGATTATGCCAACACTATGTTTGAAATTGGGGAACGTGATATTTCAATAGTGGGATTAAAATTTATGGGTAAACATAAATTTGTTGTGGAAAATCAATATACAAAATACGTATTAGACTTTAATAAGTCTGAAGAAGGTATTGAAACTGAGGTAGTTTGTCAAAATAATATTGATTATTCTGATGCAAGAAAAGCTTTAGCACTATTAAAATTAAAAATGCGTCAAGACGCAAGTAATAAATAACAAATAACTTAAGGAGTGAATTATTATGAAACTAAATAAAATGATTTCAGTTATAGATACGCATACAGCTGGGGAAGCTGCACGTCTAGTAACAGCGGGAGTTCCAAAAATTCCTGGTAAAGATATAGTTGAGAAAAAACAATATCTTATTGACAATTTAGATGATCTACGTAAATCTGTAATGTTTGAGCCACGTGGACACCAAGATATGTTTGGAGCATTCTTATTACCTCCAACAAAAGAAGAAGCAGACTTCGCTTTAATCTTCATGGATACTGGTGGTTACTTAAACATGTGTGGACACAACACAATCGCAGCGGTAACAGCAGCTGTAGAAACTGGTATGGTTGATGTTGAAGAAGGTGCTACTGAAAAAGAAGTAGTAGTTGAAACACCAGCTGGACTTATCTATGCAACAGCTAAATTAAAAGATAACGGAGCAAAAGTAAAAGAAGTTTCATTCAAAAATGTTGAATCATTCTTATACAAACGCGATTTAGAATTAGATGTTGAAGGAGTTGGACACATCAAATTTGATATTTCATTCGGAGGAAGTTTCTTCTGTATTCTTTCTGCTGACCAATTAGGATTAGAAGTTAAACCTGAAAATGCTTCTAAATTAAAAGAAGCTGGTCTTAAAATCCGCGATGCAGTTAATGCAAATATCGAAATTCAACACCCAACATTATCACACATTAAATCTGTAGACTTAGTTGAAATTTATGACAAACCTTCTCACCCAGAAGCTACTTACAAAAATGTTGTAGTATTCGGAGATGGTAACATTGACCGTTCACCATGTGGAACTGGTACTTCAGCTAAATTAGCTACATTATACGCTAAAGGTGAGCTTAAACCAGGTGAACCATTCGTATATGAAAGTATATTAGGTACTTTATTCAAAGGAAGAATAGTAGAAGAAAGAAAATTAGCCGACTTTGATGCAATCATCCCAGAAATCACTGGTTCTGGATACATCTTAGGATTCAGTAACTATGTATATGATCCAGATGATGCATTAACTTACGGATTCTTATTAGGATAGGAGTGTAGACAATATGAACTTATTAACGGTATTATTAGTAATATTAGGAGCAGGGGGAATATTCTTCTTAGCTTCATTTGTGATGGACGTAGTTAAACATAAAGATGACTTAGGAAAAGAAAATCCTGTTTTAGGATTCTTTATCGGGTTAGTAACTGACTTCTTCGATACATTAGGTATCGGAAGCTTTGCGCCAACAACATTATTATTCAAAGTATTTAAATTTTTAGATACAGATAAAAAAATCCCTGGTACATTAAACGTTGCACACACAGTGCCAGTTTTAATGGAAGCTTTCTTATTCTTAACAGGGGTAAAAGTTGAAGGTGTTACTTTATTCTCAATGATTGCATCTGCAATCGTAGGGGCATTAGTTGGAGCAAGAATAGTAAACAAACTTCCTGAGAAAAAAATCCAACTTGTTATGGGTGTGTGTTTAATCGTAACTGCATTCTTAATGATGTCAGGGCAACTAGGTTGGCTTAAAGCTCTAGGTTCTGGTAACGTAGCAGTTGGACTAACTGGTGTTAAACTTGTTATCGGTGTTGTAGGTAACTTTATTCTTGGGGCTCTTATGATGGCTGGTGTTGGACTATATGCACCATGTATGGCTATGGTTTATATGTTAGGACTAAGCCCACTAGTAGCATTCCCAATTATGATGGGTTCTTGTGCTGGTTTAATGGCTATCGGTTCTCCAGAGTTCATTAAAGCTGGGAACTACGCTAGAAAAGGTTCTATAGCTATCGCTATTGGGGGAGTTATAGGGGTAACTGTAGCTTATACATTAGTTAAGAGTATGCCACTAGAAGTTCTTACTTGGGTAATCATCGGGGTTGTTGTTCTTACAGGTATCTCTATGATTAGACAAGGTGTTAAAAAAGAAGCTTAATAATTAAAAGAAAAAAACGGAATTTTTAAATTCCGTTTTTTTTATGTTCAAATAATAAAAGTCATCAAATTATTTTTGATGACTTTTATTTATTATACTTTGTTTTTTCATTGAGGTAATTGCTGAATAGCAAAATACAATAACTGCAACCCAAATTATCGCAAATGAAATAAGTTTTTGAATACTAAGTTCTTCTCCATACACAAAAATGCCTATTAAAAATTGCATTGTAGGTGGTAGATATTGAAGTATTCCAAGTAGGTAAAGTGGAATATCAATAGCACCTTTTGCAAAAAGCATAAGAGGTACCGCAGTTACTACACCTGATAATAATGCATATATTAAAGTAGATGTCCCATATGTATGGAATGTAATGTTGCTGTTTGTTCCTAAGTACCACATATAAACAAGAGCTATAGGAGATACTATGGCAGTTTCCACTAGTAAACTAGCTTTAGGGCTAAGAACAATTTTCTTTTTACATAAACTATACAATCCAAAAGTTAAAGCTAGTAATATAGAAATCCACGGTAATGATCCTAACGAGATAAATAAGTACAATAGAGATGCTCCTACACATAAACATGCGATTGTTTGTACTCTTGTTAATTTTTCTTTTAGGAATACTACCGCTAAAATTATCGTAACAATTGGATTTAAGTAATAACCAAAACTTGCTTCTAGAACGTGGTTGCTATTTACTGCAATAATATATGTTAACCAGTTAGTAGTTATTAATAGAGAAGCTGCTATAAGTAGAATAAAACTTTTTTTATCCTTCCAAACTTCTTTAATTTCGTTAAAAATAAATTTCTTATTTGCGGCAACTAATACAACTAGAACCATAAAAATAAATGAACACAAAACACGCAATGAAAGTACTTCATACGCATCAATACTTTTCAGTAGTTTAAAATAAATAGGGAAGAGACCCCAAGAAAAATAGCAAATAAGAATTGCAATCAAACTTTTTTTAGTATTACTCATAAATATCCCTCTCGTTATTAAAAGTTATTATTATATAAGTATATAGCAAATGTAAATAATAATCAATAAGCAATAAAATTTAAATAATAGTACTAAAACATTATAGAATTATATTGTACAACAATAAGAGAGGTTATAAAGTTTTGTTTTGGAAATGAAAAAATATTATTTATATTTTAAGGCGTATATTTGTTTACTAATAGAGATAGAGAGATAAAAATATACTTTTTATAAATGAGAATACAAATATATTTTAGAGATGGTGGAAAGCCTTTTCAGAAAATACTTTCCATTATTATGTAATTGTTATAGAATAGTTATATAAGATATAAATCTGATTGAAAAATACAGGAGAGAACATAAGTCACCGAAGGGACAAATTGATATTTGGCGATTATCGATGAAATTCTCAGGTAAAAGGGACTGTATTTCGACAGAACTCTGAAGTTTATAATCAACAGAGAGAAAGCTAGCTTTCTTTCTGTTTTTATTTTTTTAAGGAGGGGTGCTATGAAATTAATAACAAATAATCCTAAATTTAAATCGGAAAAATATAGGGATATAGATATCGAATATTATGATGCTGATTATCTAGATATATTAATAAAAGTTAGAGATTTAGTGTATAGGAATTATGAATTGGTTACACATCCACTTTATGGAAGTGTCAAACCTAATGAGACAATCTATAGATCTGTCGTTATAAAAGAGGGAAATGTCTTAGATTTAAATTCAGTTAACTTAGCATCAGAGGCTATAGGGACTTTTGAAAAGTTTAGAAAAAATAGGGGAGTTCCAAACTGGAATGAAAGCGTAAGGGACGATTTTAGTGTTATTGATCATGATTTAATATCTAATGCTATAAAAAGAATACTATAAAAATATAAAGGAGAATAATTATGACAAGAGATTATGATGTAATAATTATAGGTTCAGGGCCTGCAGGATTATCAGCAGCGCTATATGCATCACGTGCAAAACTAAATACATTAGTATTAGAGAAATCAAAAAATGGTGGACAAGCAGCCATTACTCACTTGATTGAAAACTATCCTGGTGCTGTAGAAGATCCAACAGGACCTAGAGTAACTGCTCGTATGGTTGAGCAAGCTAAAAGTTTTGGTGCTGAAATCAAACAAGATGAAGTTCTAGATGTAGACTTCACTGGTGATGTTAAAGTAGTTAAATGTGTAAGTGGAGATTACACAGCCAAAACAGTTATTATAGCAACAGGAGCATCTCCTAGAAAATTAGATGCGCCAGGTATTAGAGAACTTGAAAGTAAAGGTATTTCATACTGTGCTACATGTGACGGTGACTTTTTTGAAGGATTGGATGTATATGTAGTAGGTGGAGCAAACAGTGCTGTAGAAGAAGCTTTATTCTTAACTAAATTTGCTCGTAAAGTAACAATTGTCTATCGTAGAGAAAATGTTCGCTGTGAAAAAGTAACAGCAGAGAAAGCAAAAAACAATCCAAAAATTGAAATTTTAGGAAATACTGTTGTAACTGAAGCAATTGGTGATGGAATACTAGAAGCTATTAAGCTTAAAAACTTAGTAACTGGAGAAGAATATGTTGTTGAAGCAGATGAAGAAGATGGAACAATGGGATTATTCTTCTTTATCGGATATATTCCTCAAACTAAATTATTTGAAGGAAAAGTTGAAATGACAGAAGACGGATATATTAAAGCAGGAGAAGATACACGCACAAGCGTTCCAGGTGTTTATGTAGCTGGAGATTGTCGTGTTAAAGATGTTCGTCAAGTAGTAACTGCAGTCTCTGACGGAGCTGTTGCAGCGATTCGTGCAGAAAAATATATTGCAGAAAAATTTGAATAACGGTAATAATCTATTAAAAAAACATATTACAAGTATAAGTAAAGGAGAAGAAGATCATGTTAGAACTAACAAAAGAAACTTTTGAACAAGAAGTACTAGAAGCCGAAGGATACATTTTTGTAGACTTTTGGAGCCAAGGATGTGAACCTTGTAAAGCTTTAATGCCAGATGTGCATAAATTAGCTGAACAATATGGGGATAAAATTAAATTCACATCACTAGATACTACAAAAGCACGTCGCTTAGCGATTAAACAAAAAGTACTAGGGTTACCAACATTAGCTATATATAAAGATGGTAGTAAGCTTGAAGAAGTAACAAAAGATAATGCTACTATTCCAAATATAGAAGCTATGATCAAAAAATATTACTAAAAAAAAATAATATAATAGGGAGGTATTTAGTATGCGTCTTGAACTAGGTAAGATTCATATCAAAGACATACAATTTGCTAACGAATCAAAAATTGAGGCAAATGTATTATATGTTAATAAGGAAGAGTTAATAAAAGCTGTATGGGAAGATGAAGCAATTGCTTCTGTTGATCTTGAAATTACTCGTCCGGGAGAGAGTGTTCGTATCACACCGGTAAAAGATGTAATTGAACCACGTGTTAAAGTTGAAGGACGTGGTGGTATCTTCCCTGGTATCCTATCTAAAGTGGATACTGTAGGGGAAGGTCGTACAATTGCTCTTAAAGGTATGGCGGTAGTAACAACAGGTAAAATCGTAGGATTCCAAGAAGGAATTATTGATATGACAGGATTAGGTGCTGAATATACACCATTTTCTAAAACAAATAACTTAGTAGTTATTGCAGAACCTGTTGAAGGTATTAAACAACATGAACATGAAAAAGCTGTTCGTTACATTGGATTCAAAGCTGCAAGATATATTGCAGAATTAGCTCGTGAACTAGAACCAGAAGAAGTTGATGTTTACGAAACAAAACCATTGTTAGAACAAATTGCAGAATATCCAGATTTACCAAAAGTAGGATATGTGTATATGTTACAAACACAAGGATTACTACATGATACATATGTATATGGAGTAGATGCTAAACAAATAGTACCAACAATTCTTTATCCAACAGAAATTATGGATGGAGCTATAGTAAGTGGTAACTGTGTATCTGCGTGTGATAAAAACCCAACATATGTTCACTTAAATAATGGATTAATTGAAGATTTATACAAAAAACATGGTAAAGAAATCAACTTCTTAGGAGTAATAATTACTAATGAAAATGTTTATTTAATGGATAAAGAGCGTTCTTCTAACTGGACTGCAAAACTATGCCGTTACCTAAACTTAGATGCAGTAATTGTATCACAAGAAGGATTCGGAAACCCTGATACTGACTTAATCATGAACTGTAAAAAAATCGAAGCAGAAGAAATTAAAACTGTTATCGTAACTGATGAATATGCAGGACGTGATGGAGGAAGTCAAAGTTTAGCTGATGCTGATGTTGCTGCTAATGCGGTAGTAACTGGAGGAAATGCTAACCAATTGGTAGTATTACCAAAATTAGATAAAGTTATTGGACATCTTGAAGTAGTTGATGTAATCGCTGGTGGACACCAAGATTCTCTACGTGAAGATGGAACAATAGAAGTAGAAATCCAAGCAATCACAGGAGCAACTAATGAAACTGGATTTGGATATCTAAGTGCAAAAACTTACTAATCTAGAATTTAAAGTTAATAAAATTTATCAAGGAGGAATAAGATAATGGTTAGTCTTGTTAATAAAAAAGTAATAATCATTGGGGACCGTGACGGTATTCCAGGATTAGCTATTGAAGAATGTGTTAAACCAATTGAAGGAGTAGAGGTAGTATTCTCATCTACTGAGTGCTTTGTCTGAACGGCTGCCGGCGCTATGGACCTAGAAAACCAAAAACGTATTAAAGAAGCTGCCGAAAAATTCGGTAACGAAAATCTTGTGGTTTTATTAGGTGCTGCAGAAGCCGAAGCTGCTGGTCTAGCAGCTGAAACAGTTACAGTAGGGGATCCAACATTTGCAGGCCCACTAGCAGGTGTGGAATTAAACTTAGCTGTATATCACATCGTAGAAGAAGAAATTAAATCTCAAATCGATGAAGAAATCTACGAAGATCAAGTAGGAATGATGGAAATGGTATTAGAAGTTGACGAAATCGCTAGCGAAATGCAAGATGTTCGTGGTGAATAACTTTTAAGTGCCAAATAAAAAAGTAGGGGGAAATAACAATGTCTAAAATAAGAGTAGTACATTATATAAACCAATTCTTTGCAGGTGTTGGTGGAGAGGAACAAGCTCATATAGCACCTGAATTAAGAAAAGAATTACCACCAATTAGTACTCAATTACAAGGGAAATTGGGAGAAGATTTTGAAGTAGTAGCTACAGTAGTATGTGGAGATAGCTATTTCAATGAAAACTTAGAAAGTGTTCAAAAAGAACTTCTTGAGATGATTAAAGGGTGTGAACCTCAATTATTCATCGCAGGACCAGCATTTAATGCAGGACGTTACGGGGTAGCTGCAGGGACAATAACAAAAGCTGTTCAAGATGAATTACACATTCCAGCGGTTACAGCTATGTATGAAGAAAACCCTGGTACTGATATGTTCAGAAAAGATGTTTATATTCTTGAAACATCAGATAGTGCTGCGGGTATGAGAAAAGCATTACCAAAACTTGCAAAATTCGCTACAAAACTAGCTAAAGGAGAAGAAATCTTATCTCCAAAAGAAGAAGGTTATCACCAACGTGGACTTCGTGTAAACTTCTTCAGTGAAACTCGTGGTTCTGAACGTGCGGTAGAAATGCTTCTGAAAAAAATTAAAGGCGAAGAATTCGAAACTGAATATCCAATGCCTAACTTCGATAGAGTAGATCCAAATCCAGCAGTTAAAGACTTAAGTAAAGCTAAAATAGCTTTAGTTACATCTGGAGGAATTGTTCCTAAAGGGAACCCTGATCATATTGAATCATCATCTGCTTCAAAATATGGTGAATATAGTTTAGAAGGTTTTGATGATTTAACAGCTGAAACTCACGAAACAGCACATGGTGGATACGACCCAGTTTATGCAAATGAAGATGCTGACCGTGTATTACCAGTAGATGTAATGAGAGATTTAGTAAAAGAAGGAGTAATTGGATCGTTACACGAAAAATTCTATACTACAGTTGGTAACGGGACTGCCGTTGCTAATGCAGTAGCTTTTGCTAGCGAATTTGCTCAAAAATTAGTGGCAGATGGCGTAGATGCTGTTGTTCTAACTTCAACTTGAGGTACTTGTACACGTTGCGGTGCAACGTTAGTAAAAGAAATAGAGAGAGCTGGTATTCCTGTAGTGCATATTTGTACAGTAGTTCCGATTTCTCTAACTGTAGGAGCAAACAGAATCGTTCCTGCAATTGCAATACCTCACCCACTTGGGGATCCTAAACTAGATCACGATGAAGAGAAAAAATTACGTAGAAAACTAGTTGATAAAGCATTACATGCATTAACAGTTGAGGTTGATGGTCAAACAGTGTTTGAATAAAAATAAAAAAGAAGGGGGAGCTTGGGGTACATATTGTGTATCCCAAGCAACAAGTAACGATGAGTTATCCAGTATTTAAAGGAGCAGGATATATTCTTGTTCATACACCAGATATGATAGAACAAAATGGATCTACTTGCAGTATTGAGCGAGTAACACATCCAGAATCAGAATTTTTAGCAGAAGTAGGTAAACACATTCGTTCATATGAAGAAGTAGTAAACTATTTACCAAACCAAGTTTATATTGGGAATAAAACACCAGAAGAATTAAAATCATATCCATTGCCTTGGTATGATATAAAAGATGAACAAGGGAAACGCCATGGTAAATTTGGTCAAATAGTTCCACAAGATGAGTTCTTAGCTCTAATGAAAATATGTGATGCATTTGATTTAGTAAAACTTTCAGAAAGTTTTATCGCGTCAGTACGTCCAAAAATAGAGGATAATTTCAAAGAGCTAGCTCCTTATTTTGATAAGTTAGAAGGAAGCGACATTAGTGATAAAGAAGATGATTACGAACCATTATTACATAATGGAGAAGTAGTAGGATATGTAAAAAAAGCACATGATGTCGATGTTAACTTAAATGCCCATGTTATCTTTGAAAACTTAGTAGTTAAAGCATCTGGAGTAATTTCAGCACTTGAAGCTCTTAGAGCAACAGGGGTAAAACCAGAAGAAATTGATTACGTAGTTGAATGTTCTGAAGAAGCATGTGGTGACATTAACCAACGTGGTGGAGGAAACTTTGCTAAAGCTATAGCAGAAGTAGTAGGATTAACTAATGCTACAGGTTCAGACCTTCGTGGTTTCTGTGCAGCTCCTACACACGCTTTAATCAATGCATCAGCATTAGTTAAAGCAGGAGTATACAAAAATGTTCTTGTGGTAGCAGGTGGTGCTAGTGCAAAACTTGGAATGAATGCAAAAGACCATGTTAAAAAAGGACTTCCTGTCTTAGAAGACGTAGTAGGTGGTTTTGCTGTTGTGATTTCAGAAAATGATGGTAAAAATCCAATTATACGTACAGACTTAGTAGGTAAACATGACGTAGGAACAGGATCTTCACCTCAAGCTGTTATGGGGGCGTTAGTTGCCAAACCATTAGAAAAAGCAAACTTAAAAATTACTGATGTAGATGTATTCTCAGTAGAGATGCAAAACCCTGATATTACAAAAGCAGCAGGTGCAGGAAACGTGCCAGAATCTAACTATAAAATGATTGGTGCCTTAGCTGCTATGAGAGGTGATATTGACAAAAAATCACTTAAATCATTTATTGAAGAAAAAGGACTACCAGGATGGGCTCCAACACAAGGACACATTCCTTCAGGTGTTCCATATGTAGGGTTCTTAGTAGATGACTTAACAACTGGGGATAAAAATAGAGCAATGATCGTTGGTAAAGGAAGTCTATTCTTAGGAAGAATGACTAACTTATTCGACGGTGTATCAGTAGTAGTAGAACGTAATAGTGGAGTATTAGAAGAAAAAGATAGCACTTCTAGTGAAGAAATTAGAAAAATTATTGCCGAATCAATGAGAAATATCGCACAAGAAATGCTTAATGAATAGGGGTGGTACTATGAGTAAAAAAATTATATCAAAAGTATTACTAGAAGTAGCAGATGCGATTGAAACAGGAAATTTTGGTAAAAAAGTTAAAGTAGGATTAACTACTTTGGGGAGCGAGCATGGAGTAGATAATTTACTTCAAGGAGCCACATTAGCGAAAAATTCTTTATTTGATATAGTTTTAATAGGTCAAGGTCAAGAAGGTTTTGAATCTTATGAAACAGAAAATGAAGAAGAAGCACATAAAATTATGGAAGACCTACTTGATAAAGGGGAAATTGCAGCTTGTGTAACTATGCATTATAATTTTCCTATAGGTGTATCAACAGTAGGAAGAGTAGTTACGCCATCTCGCGGAAAAGAGATGCTATTAGCGACTACAACAGGTACTTCTTCTACTAATAGAGTAGAAGGTATGATTAAAAATACTATTTATGGTATAGCAACAGCTAAATCATTAGGAATAGAAAAACCAACTGTAGGTATTGCTAATATCGAAGGTGCTAGACAAGTAGAGAAAATATTAATAGAATTAAAAGAAAGTGGATATGACTTTGAATTTGCAACATCTCAAAGAGCAGATGGTGGAGCGGTAATGAGAGGAAATGACTTACTAATGGCAACACCAGATGTAATGGTTGTTGATTCATTGACAGGAAACTTATTTATGAAAGTATTCTCAGCATTTAATACAGGTGGGGATTATGAAGCACAAGGTTATGGTTATGGACCAGGTGTAGGGGAAGATTATGATAGAAGAATCTTAATCTTATCACGTGCTTCTGGAGCGCCTGTAGTAGCTAACTCATTAAAATATGCTTATGAAATAGCAGTCGGGGAGGTTAATGAATTAGCAAGAAAAGAATACGGAAAAGCTAAAGAAGCAAACTTAGATGCTTTATTGAATAAACTAAAAGAAAAGAAAGAAACTTCTCCATCTGAAGAAGTCAAAGCTCCTGAAAAAGAAATAGTTACAGCACAAATTGCGGGAGTAGATATAATGGATTTAGAAGATGCAACAAAAGAGCTATGGAAACGTGGTATATATGCAGAAAGCGGAATGGGCTGCACAGGACCAATAGTCCTAGTTAATACCGATAAAAAATTACAAGCAGAAGAAGTATTAAAAGAAGTAGGGTTGCTTTCTTAGTCCATTATATGGTGAGTTATGTCGTTATGACTATAACTCACCTTTTTTTAATTTTTACAGAAAATAAGAAACCCCTAAAAATCTATAACTCTTAGGGATTTTGCTGTCTTATAAGAATTCAGTATCATCTTCTATTATCTCTTTTACTTTTTGCATCTGATTATCTAGTTTTGCACTTATCTCCGCACAAAGTAGAAGACGTCTTTCTATTTCTGCTTCTTTCTCAGCACTTAGGTTCTTTTTGTAACGAAGTTTATGTTCTAAACTTGCCCAAAAGTCCATAGCTATAGTTCTAAATTGTACTTCTACAGCCATATGCTCAACTTTATCAGATAAAAAGATTGGAACTTTAACGATAAGGTGATAACTTCTATAACCATTCTCTTTAGTATTTTTAATATAGTCTTTTTCAGCTATTACTGTAAGGTCATCTTGTTGTTTAAGTGCATCTACAAGCTTATAGACATCATTTCTAAATGAGCAAATAACACGAACACCAGCAACGTCATAAATGTTCTCTCTAATCGTTTCAAGATCAAAAGGTAGTTCAAGTCGCTGCAATTTATTCATTAAGCTCATAGGCGTTTTTAAACGTGTTGATATTGATTCAATAGGGTTGCTTTCTCCATGAAGAGAAAACTCCTTATCAAAAACATTAAGTTTTGTTTCTATTTCAAGCATAGCACATTCATAATGCATAAATAACTCAACAAAAGGTTGAAGTTCACTGATAATATTTGGTTGATTATTTTCCATAGAAAATAATTGATCAGTTAATTTTTCAATTTGTGTTTTTTTCATATTCTTTCTCACTTTACATAATTTCTCAGTCTAATAATAGATGAGTTTCTTAAAATATAGTTTAAGTTGGAAGAAGAAAATTTTTATAGGGTAGGAAACATTTTGACTTTCATTTTTAAACTTTGAATTTAAAGGACTATAGGGGGCTGTTATACTTAAAAAGTTATTAAAAATTTAAACAGCTTTAATAATTAACTAATAAAAACGTTGGTATAATAATGATTAGAGAATGTTGACTTAGAAACAGCAACACACAAAAAATTCACAATTGCTACAAAAGGCTAGGGTATAACCTTTTTAAATTTCCGGGAAATATTTACCCTAGACAAGGGCTTTTATTTGGGATAATATAGTATATAGTTATGTTTAAAAAATATTATTAAAGGAAAAAGTTATAAATGAGGTGGGGGAAAATGCAAAAAGCTAGTTTTTATTCGTATACACAAAAAAAAGCAGATTTGCTTATTAAAAATCTATTAGTAATAAAAAGAGATGGTCGCGTTGTAAAGTTTGACCCTGACAAAATCTATAAGGCCATCGAAAAAGCTGTATTTAAAGTATTTGGTGAAAAACATAGTGTAAATATTGATAATATAGTAGATAATGTAATTTTAGAAATTTCTAATAGATTTAAAGATAATATTAAAATATATGAAGTGCAAAATATTGTTGAGCATACTTTATTAACATCAGGCGAAGAAGCTATTTATGAAGAGTATGTTGGCTATAGAAGTAAAAGAGATATTGAACGCGAACATAGTTTAGATATCAATATAGCGATTGAAAAATTAGTTAATCGTGATGAGAATGTAGTTAATGAAAATGCGAATAAAGACAGTTTAGTATTTAATACGCATAGAGATTTAACAAGTGGAATAGTGGCAAAAGCGATCGGTTTAAAAATGTTGCCATCACACGTTGCTAATGCGCACCAAAAAGGAGATATCCACTATCATGACCTTGATTATTCTCCGTATCAACCACTTACTAACTGCTGTTTAATTGATTTTAAAGAAATGTTAACTAAAGGATTTAAAATCGGTAATGCAGATGTAGATAGTCCGAAAAGTATCCAAACAGCAACAGCTCAAATGGCTCAAATTATAGCTAATGTTGCTTCTAGTCAATATGGTGGATGCAGTGCTGATAGAATAGATGAAGTTTTAGCTCCTTTTGCACAGTTAAACTATGAGAAAAACTTAAAAACTGCAAGAGAATGGATTGATGGTGAAGATAAACAAGAAAAATTCGCCTTAGAAAAAACCAAAAAAGATATTTATGATGCGATGCAATCTTTAGAATATGAGATTAATACTTTATATTCATCTCAAGGACAAACACCATTTACATCATTAGGTTTTGGATTAGGTCAGGGGTTATTTGAAAAAGAAATTCAAAAAGCTATTTTAAAAGTAAGAATCCAAGGTTTAGGAAAAGAGAAAAGAACAGCAATCTTCCCTAAATTAATTTTTGTAATAAAAGATGGATTAAACTTAAAACCAACGGATCCAAACTATGATGTTAAAGAATTAGCTCTAAAATGTGCTACTCAAAGAATGTATCCTGATGTATTAATGTATGATACATTAGTAAAAATAACAGGTAGTTGCAAAACTCCTATGGGTTGTAGATCATTCTTACCAGCATGGAGAAATGAAGCGGGAGAATTAGTTGAAAGTGGTCGTATGAATCTAGGAGTAGTAACTCTAAACCTACCAAGAATAGCGTTAGAGTCTGAAGGAAATAAAGAAGAATTTTGGAATATTTTCAAAGAAAGATTAGAAATCTGTAAAGATGCCCTAGATTATAGAGCAAAACGTTGTGGAGAAGCAAAACCACAAAATGCTCCTATACTTTATATGCATGGTGCTTTTGGTAAGAGATTGAAAAAAGATGATAGAGTTAAGCAACTATTTGATAAACAACGTGCGACATTATCACTTGGATATATTGGACTATATGAAGTAGCTAGTGTCTTCTATGGGGGAGACTGGGAGAAAAATCCTGAAGCAAAACAATTCACATTAGATATTATGAAATATATGAAAGAAAATGTAGATAAATGGACTAAAGATGGAGATTACTGGTATAGTATTTACTCAACACCAAGTGAATCGCTAACTGACAGATTCTGTCGTATGGATACAGAAAAATTTGGTATAGTAGAAAATGTTACTGATAAAGAGTACTATACAAACTCATACCACTATGATGTTAGAAAAAATCCAACTCCATTTGAAAAATTAGATTTTGAAAAAGATTATCCTTATTATGCTAGCGGTGGATTTATTCATTATTGTGAATATCCAGTGCTAAAACAAAATCCAAAAGCTTTAGAAGCGGTTTGGGATTATGCATATGATAAAGTTGGTTACTTAGGAACAAATACACCAATAGATTGTTGCTATAAATGTGGTTTTGAAGGAGAGTTTGAACCTACAAAACGAGGATTTAAATGCCCAGAATGTGGAAACAATGACCCAAAAAGCTGTGATGTAGTAAAAAGAACTTGCGGTTATTTAGGAAACCCTCAAGCTAGACCTATGATAAAAGGACGTCATAAAGAAATAGTAGCAAGGGTTAAACATTTAAAATAAAAAACAAGGACTAGCTTTTAAAAGTTAGTCCTTATTTATGTAAATAGTTACTCTTTAACGCTCTCAAATTCTTTACAAGTAAAATTATTTTTGATAAAATCATTATGATAATAAACATATTAGGAGGACAAAATCATGGGTAAATTTTTAAAAGGTATAGCGTTATTAGCTGCAAGTGCAGTAGGAACATATTATTATAAAAATCCTAAAGAATTAGAAAAACATAAAGATATTTTAAAAGAAAATATTGACTTAGGATTAGAAAAAGTTAATGATTTAATTAAACCAGAAGCTCAAGAAGTAAATCGTGAAGGTGAAGATATAGCTAAAGAAAAGCTAGAACAAGTAACTGCGGGATATAATGAGGTAAAAGAAGAAACTTTTATCCCTCTAAAAGAAGATGCTGAAGAGAAAGTGGAAGAAGCTAAAGAAGTTGCAGAAGAAAAAGCAGAAGACTTTAAAGAAAAAGTAGAAGAAGCAAAAGAAGCAGCTCAAGAAAAAGCAGAAGACTTTGAAGAGAAAGCAGAAGAAGTAAAAGAAGCAGCTCAAGAAAAAGCTGAAGACTTTGAAGAGAAAGTGGAAGAAGCAAAAGAAGCAGCTCAAGAAAAAGCGGAAGAAGCAAGAGAAGAAGCAGAAGAAAAAGCGGAAGACTTTGAAGAAAAAGTAGAGGAAGCAAAAGAAGCGGCTCATGAAAAAGTAGAAGAAGCAAGAGAAGCAGCAGAAGAAAAAGCAGAAGACTTCGAAGAAAAAGTAGAAGAAGCAAAAGAAGCGGCTCATGAAAAACTAGAAGACTTTAAAGAAAAAGTAGAAGAAAAAGGTTTCAGAGAAAGAGTTGCAGAAAGAGTAGAAGGCTTCAAAGATAATATGGGAAGCTTTAAAGAAAAAGTAGAAGAAAAAGCAGTTGACTTCAAAGAAGGTGCTGTAGAAAAAGTAGAAGATATTAAAGAATCTGCAGTTGACTTCAAAGAAGAAGTGCAAGAAAAAGGATTTAAAGAAGTAGCTAAAGAAAAATTTGAAGACATCAAAGAGAAAGCAGAAGATGTTGAAGAATTAGCTGAAGAAAAAGTAAGAGATATTCATGGAAATATAGTTAACAAAGTTGATAATATTGATGATGAAATTGAAGAAGAGAAAAAACACTCTAAACCAAGAACTACATTAGATTCAATCGTATCTCTATTTTCAACAAAAGAAGATAAATAATAATATTAAAGAAGCAACGATAATTTAATCATTGCTTCTTTCTTTTTTTAAAATTATAGGTTTTTAGTTATATTTTTTTGAATTTCTTCAAATTCAGAAGACTCAACTTTTTGTGGAGGCCATTTAACTTCTAAATTATCAAAATTAACATCTTTATCTTTATAACGAGGAACAATATGGAAGTGTAAATGGAAGACGCTTTGTCCAGCATATTCTTCGTTGTTTTGGAAAATATTAACCCCATCGCAACCATAAGCTTCTTTTACAGCGTTAGCAATCTTAGGTAGAACTCTACCGATATTCGCTGCTGTTTCAGGATCGCAATCAAAAATATTACGACTATGTTTTTTAGGAATAACTAAAGTGTGTCCTTTAGTTATTGGAAAAACATCTAAAAAGCTATATACATGTTCATCTTCATAAATTTTATAACTTGGAATTTCTCCATCGATAATTTTTTCAAAAATTGTTTTTTCCATCAGTAATCACTCCTTAGTCTAAGTTTTTAAGTGTTTCAATAAGTAAGTTTTTAAGGTTTACACTTATTTTTTGAGCTGTTTTTAATACATGTTCATGGTCGTGTTTTTTCTCTTGAATACCAGTAGCCATGTTAGTAGCGCAGGCTAATACAGCAACAGGAAGCCCAGCGTGATTAGCTGCAATAACTTCAGGAACAGTTGACATACCAACTAAATCACATCCCATAGTTTTAAACGCTTGGATTTCTGCGCGTGTTTCAAAGTATGGACCTTGGAAGAATCCATAAACACCACGATGTAATTTGATATCTAGTTTTTCAGCAGATGCTAAAAGATTATCTACTAAATATGGATTAAATGGAGTAGTCATATCAACAAATCTCTCACCAAGGCGTGGATCGTTTTCTCCCATTAGAGGATTATTACTTACTAGAGAGATGAAGTCATCTAGACAAACGATATCTCCTTCAGCAAAGTCAGTATTAATAGCGCCACAAGCGTTAGTAATAAATAATCCTTTTGCTCCTAAGAATTTTACAACATAAGTCATAAATGCAACTTCTTTCATTTTGTATCCTTCATAATAGTGAAGTCTACCATTTAATACAAGGACATTTTTACCTGAGATTTTTCCAAAAGTAAGTTTATTTGCATGTCCTTTAACATGATTTGAGCGTTTATTTCCTGGGAAAAGAGGGATAGCCTCATATCCAAGTTCTTGTTGTTCTTCAAGTTCTAAAGTGATTCCACTTCCTAGGACAACTGCGTAATCAATTGGCTCATTGAAATACTTTTTAATATAATTTGCAGTTTCCACAATATTTTCATAATAAGTCATAAATAAATCCTCCTGAAAATGCTTTAATCAATTCAATTATATCATAAAAAATTAAGGAAATATATAAATTTAACACTTTTTATATATTTAATTGTTAAAATGTTTAATAAATTTAAGTTTTTGTAATAATATAGTAAAAAAATATTGAAATCGGTTTAAAAATGTGTTATTGTGTTCTTAGTACATAAAAATAGGAGGTCATTATGAAAAAGTTACGTACTATTATTGCAATGTTACTTGCATTATCATTAATTGTAGTAGGATGTTCTTCTAAAAAAAATAAATCAGAATCAAATACTGAAGAAAAAAGTTCCTACAAAATAGGGGTTGTTACCGGTGAAGGTGGAGCTAAAGATAAAAGCTTTAACCAAGCAAACGTAGAAGCTATACAAGCATGGGCAAAGGCCAATGGAGCAAAAGATCCAGTTGTTGTTGAATCAAAAAACCAATCTGATTTGGCTGCAAACCTTCAAAATGCTTCAAAAGTTTCAGATATCATTTCTTTAGCAGGATATGAATTCGAAAAAGAATTACCAAAAGTTGCCGAACAATATAAAGATAAAAAATTCATGTATGTTGATACTTTTGTTGATGCACCAAATATAGCGTCACTTATCTTTAAAGAGCAAGAAGCAGGGTACCTAGCTGGTTATGCAGCTGCATTACAATCTAAAACTGGTAAAGTTGGATTTATCGGAGGAACTAAAATTCCACCTGTAGAAAGATTTGGAATTGGATTTGTTCAAGGTGCTAAAGCAGCTAAGAGTGATATTAAAATCATGTACAACTACAGTGGAACATTCTCAGATACAAATAAAGGTAAAACATTAGCAGCTACTATGTATGATTCAGGTGCAGATGTAATCTTTGTAGCGGCAGGTAATACAGGTAATGGTGTTATCTCAGAAGCAAAAGAACGTGGTAACCTTGATATGTCTAAAGACGGAGAAATTAAACACTGGGTTGTTGGTGTAGATAAAGACCAATACGAAGAAGGTATTTTCAAAGGAAAAGATAAAGGTGGAAAAGAATACCAAAAATCTGTAATCTTAACATCAGCTGTTAAAAATATCGAAGTAGCAGTAACAAAAATCTTAAATGAAATCAAAGAAAATAAATTTGAAAAAGGTGAACATATCTTCGGTATTAAAGAAAATGGTGTAGGGCTACCAAAAGATAATCCAAACCTAAGTGATGACAATAAAACTAAAATTGATAAAGCTATTGAAGAACTTAAATCAGGTAAGGTAGAAGTAGTAGGAACTGGTGATGAGCTAAAAGCAAAAGGATCAGTTACTAATTTAGAAGGTGAACTATAATTATAATAAAAGTCTTGCTAAAGAAATTTAGTGAGACTTTTTTATTATGTCAAAGTATTTTTGAAAAGAACATCAAAAATGTGTATTAATAAAATAAATAGTATAAATTATAGTTATGAAAATGCTTTAATTCTATCTGTATATGTATATATAAGATTGCAAAAAGTGAACATTCTCTTTATAACTAAATAAAAATACGCTTAAATTTTGCTTAATACGAACAATGATAAAAATATTTTTTTAAAAAGTAATAAAATGTTGATATTTATACAATTATGTGGTATTATTTAGGTATAAACAATATACAAAAATAAATAAAGGAGATTATTTGTTTATGAAAAAGATATTTTCATTAATCGCTGTTATTTTATCAGCAGCACTTATCTTTGTAGGATGTTCTTCTAAAACTGAGAAAAAAGAAGATTCATCTTCAAAATCTGATTTAAAAATCGGAGTAGTTACTGACGAAGGTGGAGCAAAAGATAAAAGTTTCAACCAAAGTAACGTAGAAGCTGTTAAAGCTTGGGTAGATAAAAACGGTGGTAAAGCATTAAACCCAATCGAAACTAAAAACCAAAGTGATATCGCAGCTAACTTACAAAATGCAGCTAAAGCAGCTGATGTTATTTCATTAGCAGGATTCTATTTCGAAAAAGAATTACCAAAAGTTGCAGAATCATTTGCAGATAAAAAATTCATCTTCATCGATGGAACTGTAGATAACAAAAACGTTGAATCAATTACATTTGCTGAACAAGAAGCAGGATACTTAGCAGGATATGCAGCAGCATTACAATCAAAAACTGGTAAAGTTGGGTTTATTGGTGGAGCTAAAATCCCTGCAGTAGTTAAATTTGGTGTAGGATTTGTTCAAGGAGCTAAAGCTGCTAACAAAGACATCAAAATCGTATATAACTACAGTGGATCATTTAACGATACTAACAAAGGTAAAACTTTAGCAGCAACTATGTACGATGCTGGAGCTGACGTTATCTTCGTAGCAGCTGGTGGAACTGGAAGTGGTTCAATCAAAGAAGCACAAGAAAGAGCTACTAAAGATCTTAAAGAAAGCGGAGAAATCAAACACTGGATCGTTGGTGTAGATAAAGACCAATATTCTGAAGGTGTATTCAAAGCTAAAGATAAAGATGGAAAAGATGTAGAAAAATCTGTAATCTTAACATCTGCTGTTAAACGTATCGATGTTGCAGTAACTCAAGTATTAGATGCTATCAAAGCTGGTAAATTCGAAGGTGGAAAAGCTAAAGTATTCACTATCAAAGACGATGGTGTAGGTCTACCTGCTGAAAATCCAAACTTAAGCAGTGATATCAACAAAAAAATTAAAGAAGTTGTAGAATCACTTAAGTCTGGTAAATCAACTGTAGCTGCTGAAGCAGATAAAGTAACAGATAAAGCAAATATCGAAGGTGAACTATAATTTTTAAAATTATAATTCAAAAAAAGGTCTAGTATTTTACTAGACCTTTTTTATTTAAAAATTTTTTAAAAAAAGCTATAAATTTGTAAACGTAATTATTATTTTTTAAAATGTGAATAATTAAAAAAATTTTCTGCAGTATAAGCTTTGAAAAATTGTGGAAATAATTATAAAAATACAATAATATTATGCAGTTTTTATAGATTTAATTTTTATATTTGTTAAATTAAAAAATATTATAAAATTAATTAACAGAATCATGCTAAAATGCTATACTAGATTGTAAAAATATATTATAATAGATAAGTAACAATATACAAAAGAGAGGTAAATATATGTACGCTATAGAAATGCTAAACATAACTAAAAAGTTTGGTGACTTCTACGCAAATAAAGACATTACTATTCAGGTGAAAAAGAACGAAGTTCATGCATTGCTTGGGGAAAATGGTGCTGGTAAATCTACGTTGATGTCCGTTCTTTTTGGTATGTACCATCAAGAAGAGGGTGTCATTAAATTGGATGGGAAAGAAGTTGACATTAAAGATCCTAAACATGCTAATCAGCTTGGGATCGGTATGGTTCACCAACACTTTAAATTAATTAAAAACTTCACTGTTGCTGAGAACATCATCTTAGGAATGGAAGAAGTAAAAGGCGGAAAAATTGATTTAGATTCTGCTGCTAAAAAAATTACAGAACTATCTAAAAAATATGGATTAGAAGTTGATCCAAAAGCCTTAGTAGGTGATATTACAGTTGGGATGCAACAAAGGGTAGAAATTCTAAAAATGTTATATAGAGATGCTAATATCCTTATCTTTGACGAGCCTACAGCTGTATTAACTCCTGCTGAAATTAAAGAATTTTTAGCAATTCTTAAGAATCTTCAAGCAGAAGGAAAAACTATCTTACTAATCACTCATAAACTTAACGAGATTATGGCAGTAGCTGATCGTTGTAGTATTATTCGTCGTGGTGAATACTTTGGAACTGTAGAAGTAGCAGACACAACGAAAGAAAAACTTGCTAGTCTTATGATTGGTAAAGATTTAGAAATTATTAAATATGAACGTTCTAGAGAAGGTAAGAAAAAAATCTTAGAAGTGTCTGGTCTTTATGCAGATACTGAAGAGAAAAAAGATATACTTTCTGACTTCAACTTAGATGTTCGTGAAAGAGAAATCCTTGGTATTGCTGGGGTTGATGGTAACGGTCAACAACAATTTGTTGAAGTACTAAATGCTCTATTAAAAGAAACTAAAGGAAAAATTGTCTTTGATGGAAAAGACCTTGCTGGAGTTCCAACAGCAAAACGTAAAGAACTAGGTCTTGAAATTATTGCAGAAGACAGACATAAAGATGGGTTAGTTCTTGATTTCAGTGTTGAAGAAAACTCAGTATTAGAAAATTACTATACAGAAAAATTCTCTTCACGTGGATTCTTGAAAAAACCAGCAATCTCTAAATTTGCTAAAGAGCTTTGTGAAAAATATGATGTGCGTAAAGCTGGTGACGAAAAAATTGCGGCTCGTAGTATGAGTGGTGGTAACCAACAAAAACTTATTATCGGACGTGCATTAGAATTAGATCCAAAATTATTAGTATCAACACAACCTACACGTGGTCTTGATGTTGGTGCGATAAATGGTATTCATAAAATGTTAATTAATTACCGCGATAAAGGTAATGGAGTATTATTAATTTCATACGACTTGGATGAAATTCTAACATTATCTGACAGAATAGCTGTTATTCACAATGGTAATATAATTGATGTCGTAGATAATGATGAAAATGTAACTAAAGAACAACTAGGTCTTCTAATGGCCGGGGTTAAGAAGTAGAGAGGAGAGCGTATGTTAAAAAAAGTTTTAACTAATGCGGTGCTACCAATATTAGCTTCGTTTATTATAGGAGCAATTCTTATTTCGGCAATTGGAGCGTCGCCAGAAGATGTTTTAAGTGTTATTGGAGACATTTTTTCTGATTCAAACAGTATAGCAGAAATTTTTGTATCGACAATTCCACTTATTTGTACAGGTTTATCAGTAGCCTTTGCATTTAGAACAGGGTTATTCAACATTGGGGCAGAAGGACAATTTATTATGGGTGGTCTTTTTGCAGGTCTTGTTGCTATCAAAATGGAAGGGATGAATTTTTACTTAGTATTAATTTGTTCTATCCTAGCAGGTATTATTGTAGGTGGTGTTTGGGCTGGTATCGCTGGTTATTTAAAAGCTAAATTCAATATCAGTGAAGTAGTTGTAACAATTATGTTAAACTATACAGCATTATACTTCGTACAATTCGCTGTTCCTAAATTTATTAAAGGAACAAATGATATTATTTCTAAACCAATCGTTGCAGAAGATGGTACAGGATATTTACAAAATAGTCTTATCGAAGGAATCTTTAGTAACCACCGTTTAGGTACAGATTTATTCTTTGCAATTTTTGGAGTAATTATTTTCTATATCGTTATGGAAAAAACAGTATTTGGTTACGAACTACGTTCTGTAGGTTATAACGCAAATGCATCTAAATTCGTTGGTATGAAAGTTAATAGAAATACAATCTTATCTATGGCTATTTCTGGTGCATTTGCTGGTCTAGGTGGAGCTCTTTACAACATGGGGCCGGTTGGACAAGTAGTAGCAGGTTCTACATTCCAAGGATATGGATACATGGGTATCGCCGTAGCACTTATTGGTGCTAATACAGCTCTAGGTTCATTACTAGGAGCATTACTATTTGGATTTTTAGGTGTATTAACACCTCAATTATCATTTGTTGGTATTCCAAAAGATATCGCAAATATTTTAATCGGATTAATCGTTCTATTTGTAGCTGCTAAATCAATCTTTGATTTCAAATTCTCTAAAAAAGCAGCAAGCAGTAAAAAGAAAGGAGATAAATAGATGGATACAATATTATCACTATTAGACTCAATGTTGCAATATACAGTACCTATACTTATCGCAGCAATAGGTGGTTTCTATTCTGAAAAGAGTGGGGTTGTAAATATTGCACTTGATGGTTTCGTAATTTTCGGTTCATTTGTTGCTTCTTTCATAGCTCTTAGTGCATTTGATGGAGCACCTACATTTGGTCAATTAGTACTTTGCTTATTAGCGGCAACAGCGTGTGGAGGACTTCTTTCATTAATTCACGCTTTTATCAGTATTAACTTAAAAGCTGACCAAGTTATCTCAGGTACAGCGATTAACTTAATTACACCAGCTATCGCATTATTCTTAGTTAACCACTTTAATGGAACTTATGAATTACTATTAGCAAGTGGATTCCCTAGATATACAGTTTTTGGTAAATTTACAGTATACCCAACAATTATTATAGCAATAGTGTTAGTAGCACTTACTTATTATATTATTTATAAACGTCCATTTGGACTTAGACTTCGTTCTGTTGGGGAAAATCCTCAAGCCAGTGATTCATTAGGATTAAATGTATTTAAATACCGTTATATTGGGGTATTTATTTCTGGATGTTTAGCAGGACTTGCAGGTGCAATTATTGCAACTACATTTAGCCAAGGATTTAATGCGGCAATTACAGTATACGGTTTTGGTTACTTGGCATTAGCAGCCTTAATCTTTGGTAAATATAACCCAATTACAATCA
>ERZ772912.23-NODE-23-length-78989-cov-5.782198_pt1 | contig 78989 bp, 77 predicted proteins | sample MGYA00512119_ERZ772912 | MGnify/ENA primary metagenome ERZ772912 (study PRJEB29015, sample SAMEA2738048) | human oral metagenome | biome: human oral; feature: human-associated habitat; material: saliva | place: China | collected 2230 ...
AGTTGAGCTCCCTGGGCAGTTCCGGTGGAAGCTCTGAGTTGAGCTCCCTGGGCAGCTCTGCAGGTAGCTCCGAGATTCTTGGTTCCAGCAGTGGATCGAGCATGGGAAGCAGCGCCCTGAGTGCATTGGGTAGTTCTGCCGGTGGCTCGAGCGCTGTTGGTAGCTCAGGCCTCCTGGTTGGTGCTGCTCTTCTAGGCGGCGCAGCTCTGCTGGGTAACCTGATCCTTAATGGTGGCGGAAGCTCTGCTCCTGCTGCACCGGTTGCTCCTAACGCTGGTGGTGCTGAAGGCGGCGGCGCACCTGCTGCTCCCGCTCCTGCAGCACCTGCTGCTCCACAGGCTCCTCAGGGTGGTGGCAACTACAACACCACCAACGAGGCTCCTCAGGGTGGCGGCAACACCACCAATGAAAAGGGCATTGCTCCTGTAGCTCACGAGGGCGTCGGTGGACCTGTTGCTCCTCTCGGACCAAACGAAAAGGGCGTTGCACCAAAGCCTGCAGGCGCTGAGAAGGGTGTTGCGCCAAAGCCTGGTGGGAATGGAAATGCGTACAATGCTCCAGCTGCCCCGGCTCCAGCCGCTCCTGCACCAGCTCCGGCTGCTCCTCAGTTTGACACCACTGGCCTGCTTTCCGGTGCAGCAATCCTGGGTGGCGCTGCATTGCTGGGCAGCTCCGTAGCACCCGCACTGAGCAGTGGTCTTGGTAGTTCTGGTTTGCTGGGTAGCTCTGAACTGAGCTCCGGCGGCAGCTCTGGTTTGCTGGGTAGCTCTGAACTGAGCTCCGGCGGCAGCTCCGAGCTGAGTTCTGGCGGCAGCTCCCGAGCATTCAACTTCGGCTCCAGTAGGAACTTCCTCGGATCAATTGATTTCCTCTTTGATTCCTTCTTCAGCCTCCTGACTGGCAGCTCCATTGCACGTGCAGTTACCTCTTCATTCAGCGGTAGCTAACACTGCATAACTTTTAAGTGGCTGGATGCCGTGCGACAAGCATGGTGTTCAGTCACTTTTCTCTATGTATGGGGGCCTTCACGATTATGTAGCTAAGCGCATCATGCGGTGGTGTAAGCGTGGTGGTGGGCAGCCGACCTTGTGTGGGTCGGGACGTCGTTAAGCGAGGGGGTTGAGGGGTATCACAGTAAGTTGTGTGTGCGCTTTGGGTGCTGTATTATTGCCGCTTGGACTCTGCACAAGAATCCATGTAAGAACTTAACAACTTCTACTTTGTTGTAGGCCCCTCGCCTTGTGCGACCGTATAACTGTGGCAGCGAGCGCCCCACGCTATTGAGCATGGGAAGCGAAAAGTGGCCGGAAAATATGCGGTAACGCTATGCGGATTACGCAACGGGTCAAGAGGAACCGCAACGAGAAAGGCAACAAGGTCGCCTTATGACCATGACTGATCCTATTGCCGACATGTTGTCACGCGTGCGCAACGCAAACAATGCGCACCATGACACCGTGTCCATGCCCTCTTCTAAGCTGAAGGTGAATATCGCCACCATTTTGAAGCAAGAGGGTTATATTGCTGACTTCGCCGTTGAGGATGCCAGGGTTGGCAAGACCCTCACGATTGAACTGAAGTACGGCCCGAGCCGTGAGCGTTCCATCTCCGGTATTCGTCGCGTGTCCAAGCCGGGTCTGCGCATCTACGCTAAGTCCACCAACCTGCCGCGCGTGTTGGGTGGTCTGGGTGTGGCTATCATTTCCACCTCCCAGGGGCTGCTCACCGATCGTCAGGCTACCGAGAAGGGTGTAGGCGGAGAAGTTCTCGCCTACGTCTGGTAAGGGAGGATTGACTAACAATGTCGCGTATTGGTAAGAACCCAGTCTCCATCCCGTCTGGCGTGGAGGCAAAGATTGATGGCCAGCATGTTGAGGTGAAGGGACCCAAGGGAACGCTTTCTCTGGATGTGCCGGAACCCATCACTGTTGTTCTTGAGGGTAGCGAGATTAAGGTTTCTCGTCCTGATGACAACCGCAGGAGCCGCGCGCTGCACGGTCTGTCCCGTTCCTTGATCAATAACATGGTTATTGGCGTGTCTGAGGGCTACACCATCAAGATGGAAATCTTTGGTGTTGGTTACCGTGTTCAGGCTAAAGGCAAGGGCCTTGAGTTTTCTCTCGGCTACAGCCACACCATCCCGATTGAGCCGCCGGAGGGCGTCACCTTCGCGGTTGACGGCACCACCAAGTTCTCCATTTCGGGTATTGATAAGCAGAAGGTCGGCCAGATCGCCGCTAACATTCGTCGTCTGCGGAAGGATGATCCCTACAAGGGTAAAGGCATCCGCTACGAGGGTGAGCAGATCCGCCGCAAGGTCGGAAAGACGGGTAAGTAAATGAGCAACACTGCAGAAGAAAAGCGCGTCAAGCGCACCCCCATCGGCAAGGACATTTCCACCCGTCGTCGCGAGGCGCGTATTCGCCGCCACAATCGTCTGCGGAACCACCTTCGTGGTACCGCCGAGCGCCCCCGTTTGGCAGTGTTCCGCAGCTCCCGCCACATGCACGCCCAGATCATCGACGACACCATCGGTCACACTTTGGTCGCAGCGTCCACCGTTGAGCCTGAGCTGCGCGCATTTGAGGGCGAGAAGAAGGCTAAGGCTGCTGAAGTGGGCAAGCTCATTGCGAAGCGCGCCAAGGAAGCCGGCATCGAGAACGTTGTTTTCGACCGTGGTGGCTTCAAATACCACGGCCGCATCGCCGCACTGGCTGATGCCGCTCGTGAAGGTGGTCTGAAGTTCTAATGATCACCGCAACAAAGTTCAACAACGGAAGGAACGCGTAATGCCGGGACGTGAACGGCGTGACGGCGGACGCTCCGCCGACAACAACAACGAAAACCGTAACGAGCGCCGTGGCCGTGGCCGCGACGATCGTCGTAACCAACAGCAGGATGAGCGCTCGCAGTACATTGAGCGCGTTGTCACCATCAACCGTGTGTCCAAGGTTGTGAAGGGTGGTCGTCGCTTCAGCTTCACCGCCCTCGTGATCGTCGGCGACGGCCAGGGCATGGTTGGTGTTGGCTACGGTAAGGCCAAGGAAGTTCCCGCTGCTATCCAGAAGGGTGCAGAAGAAGCACGCAAGAACTTCTTCCATGTCCCTATGGTTGGTGGCACCATCACCCACCCTGTGCAGGGCGAAGCTGCCGCTGGCATCGTGATGATGCGTCCGGCCGCTCCCGGTACTGGTGTTATCGCTGGTGGTGCTGCTCGTCCGGTGCTGGAATGCGCTGGCGTGCAGGACATTCTGTGTAAGTCCCTTGGCTCCGATAATGCTATCAACGTTGTCCACGCAACTGTGGACGGCCTGAAGCAGCTGGTTCGCCCTGAAGAGGTTGCCGCTCGTCGTGGCAAGTCCATTGAAGAGGTTGCTCCGGCTCGTATGCTGCGCGCTCGCGCAGGGCAGGAGGCTTAAACCATGGCTCTGAAGATTACTCAAGTTAAGGGCACCGTTGGTGCACGGCACTACCAGAAGGAATCGCTACGCTGCCTCGGACTGAGGCGCATCCATCAAAGCGTTGTCCGCCCCGACAATTCTCAGGTGCGCGGCTGGATCAACGTGGTGCGTCACTTGGTCGACGTTGAAGAAGTAGCGGGGGAGTAGGTAACAAATGAGCGAACCCATTAAGCTCCATGATCTGCGCCCTGCTCCGGGTGCAAACAAGGCCAAGACCCGTGTTGGTCGCGGTGAAGCCTCTAAGGGTAAGACCGCTGGTCGCGGTACCAAGGGTACGAAGGCCCGCAAGCAGGTTTCGGCCGCTTTTGAGGGTGGCCAGATGCCAATTCACATGCGTCTGCCCAAGCTCAAGGGCTTCAAACCGCACAACAAGGTTGTTTTCCAGGTTGTTAACGTTTCTGACCTGGAAAAGGCTTTCCCGAATGGTGGTGACGTCACCATTGCCGACATCGTTGCCGCTGGTCTGGTTCGTAAGAAGCAGCCGGTGAAGGTGCTTGGCAACGGTGAGATCAGCGTCAAGCTGAACGTTTCCGCCAACAAGTTCTCCGGCTCCGCCAAGGAGAAGATCGAAGCCGCTGGCGGCACCGTCACTGAGGTGTAAGTCCCCAGCGTTTGATCGCTTATCGACGCCCCGATTCTCCCTGTTTGTGGGAGGATAGGGGCGTTTTTCATGTTTGGTGCTGACTTACTGCTGGCATCTTGTGACTATTGCGATTATGGGGATGGTGATCGCATACATTCTTCTTGCGGTGCGTCGTGGTGGGGTGGCACTGGCGTGGTATGCGACCATCACGGCGATTGCTTTTGCTGGTTGGAGTGTGCTGATGATTATTCTGAACAATCTGTCACCACTAATCCATGGGCAATGGATTGCGTTTTTGTTGATAGCGGCGGCGGGAATAGTGGGTTCAGTGACTATGCGGCGTCGGCAAGCGTGAATATGATGAAGCGATTTTCTCAACAAGATTGGTTGGATGCTGGGTTAAGTGCGTTATCTGAGGGCGGCGTAGGGGCTGTGACGATTGATGCGCTGTGTCGCCGGGTGGGAAAGACCAAAGGATCGTTTTATTCGCACTTTCCCACAATGAGCGACTTTATCCGGCAGTTGGGGGAACGATGGCGGCAAACCAACACGGATATGTTGATTGACGCGAGCGAAAGGGCGAAGCCGGAGGAGCGCCGTGCCGTGCTGAATCAGCTGGCCATGTCCTTGGACCATGGCTTGGAGCGAGAGTTTCGTAGGTTGGCGGCGGGCGACCATGTCGCGGCTAAAATCCTGTGCGATGTGGATGATCGACGGATCGAGTTTCTGGCAGAGTCTTACCGGGCCACGGGTGTATTCAATGACGATGATGCGCTGGCCCTGGCGAGGGTTGAATATGCGATGTTTCTGGGGTATCAGAATCACATGGAGGACCGTCACGACGAGTTCGCTGACAGCTATCAACGTTTCCTTCGCATCATTGGGTTGTAGCAGGATTGTAGTGGGTGAAAACCTCTAGCCAGAGTGGGCGGCGATCTCACGAACTGGTAAGGTAACGGAGTTGTATATATTTTGTGCGCTGGCCTGCGGATAGCTGGTTTGGTGCAGTGAGAGCTTTTACTATTTCTTGCTTACGTGAGCGTTGTTGGCTTGTGAGCAAGGAGCACAGGAGGATATGTGTCCGCCATTCTTTCGGCTTTTAAGGACGTAGACCTGCGCAAGAAGATCTTGTTTACCATTGCAATGATCATCTTGTACCGTATCGGTGCGCAGATTCCGTCCCCAGGCATCAACTATGCGTCGATTAGTGGGCGTTTGCGGGAGCTGACGCAGGATCAGTCCAGCGTGTACTCGCTCATTAACCTCTTCTCGGGTGGTGCGCTACTGCAGCTATCTATCTTCGCCATCGGCATTATGCCTTACATCACGGCGTCGATTATTGTGCAGCTGCTGACGGTGGTTATTCCGCACTTTGAGGAGCTGAAGAAGGAAGGCCAGTCCGGACAGACAAAGATGACGCAGTACACGCGTTACCTCACTGTTGGGCTGGCGCTGCTTCAAGCCTCCGGCATCGTCGCCTTGGCTGACCGTGGCCAGCTTCTCGGTGGCGGTGTTGAGGTGCTCAAACACGACCGCAACATTTTCGACCTCGTCGTGTTGGTTCTGTCCATGACCGCTGGTGCCGTGCTGGTGATGTGGATCGGTGAGATGATGACGGAAAAGGGCATCGGCAACGGCATGTCACTGTTGATCTTCGCCGGTATTGCCACTCGTCTCCCCACCGACGGCATTTCCATCCTGACCAGAAGTGGTGGCGTTGTGTTTGCGGCCGTCATGGCTGCTGTGGTTGTCCTCGTTGTGGGGGTGGTCTTCATTGAGCAGGGGCAGCGTCGGATTCCTGTGCAGTACGCGAAACGCATGGTCGGCCGCCGTCAGTATGGTGGTACCTCCACCTATCTGCCGTTGAAGGTGAACCAGGCTGGCGTTATCCCCGTGATCTTCGCCTCCTCGCTGATTTATGTTCCCGTGTTGATCACACAGATCGTGCAGTCCGGCTCGACACAGCCGAGCGATAACTGGTGGCAGCGTAACGTGATCCAGTACCTTCAGACCCCATCGTCCTGGCAGTACATTGTCCTGTACTTTGTGCTGATCATCTTCTTCTCGTACTTCTACGTGTCAGTGCAGTACGACCCGAACGAGCAGGCCGACAACATGAAGAAATATGGTGGGTTCATTCCAGGCATTCGCCCCGGTCGTCCCACTGCTCAATACCTGGGCTACGTGATGAACCGACTGCTGTTCGTTGGTGCCCTTTACCTGGGTGTCATCGCCGTGTTGCCGAACATCATGCTGGAACTTGGGGTGAGCGCTTCCAGCTCCAGCTCTACCCCCTTCGGTGGTACTGCAATTTTGATTCTGGTATCTGTTGCTTTGACGACAGTCAAACAAATTGAAAGTCAGCTTCTGCAAAGCAACTACGAAGGATTCCTCAAATGAGACTCGTGCTTCTCGGCCCACCTGGTGCTGGAAAAGGTACACAGGCAGCCATTCTTTCCGACAAGCTTGGGGTGCCACACATTTCCACTGGTGACCTTTTCCGGGCAAACATTGGCGAAGGCACCCCGCTAGGGGTGGAGGCCAAACAGTACATTGACGCTGGCAAGCTTGTGCCCACCGACGTGACCGCACGTATGGTGGCATCGCGGTTGGCGGAGGCAGACACAGCCAATGGCTTCTTGCTTGATGGTTTTCCTCGTACCGTTGAACAGGCCGAACTTCTTAAAGACATTCTTGCCGATGCTGGGGTGTCACTGGATGGCGTTGTGGAGTTCCGCGTATCTGAGGACGTTGTGGTGGAGCGCATGCTTGCCCGTGGCCGCGCGGATGACAATGAGGAGACGATTCGTACTCGGTTGGGCGTGTACCGTGATGAGACTGCGCCTTTGATCGAGTACTACGGTGATCGCCTTATCACCATCAATGCAGAAGGGAGTGTTGAAGACATCAACGCTCGTACTCTTGAGGCACTTGAGACAGTGGGGAAGTAAACCCCCTTTGGCGGCAGGCCAGTTGTGCGCTACACAGAACACTATGAGCGCACACCTGGCTTTTTCTTTTTAATAGCAGCAGAGAGGACAAGAAAGAACAGTGATGGGGTTCAGGTCGAAGCGAAAAAAGATTGCGGCAAAAACACCTGGAGAGCTGGATGCGATGCAGGCTGCTGGGGAAATCGTTGGTCGTGCTTTGCAGGCTGTGAAGGCTGCGGCGGGCCCAGGGGTGTCTACTGCGGACCTGGATGCGGTTGCTGAGCAGACTATTCGCGATGCCGGGGCGATTCCTACGTTCCAGGGCTATCAGGGCTTCCCTGCGTCGATTTGTGCGAGCGTCAACGATGTCATCGTCCATGGCATTCCCAGCGCCGCCACGGTGCTCGCAGAGGGAGATCTGGTCTCCATTGACTGCGGTGCCACCCTTGATGGTTGGGTGGGAGACTCGGCCTGGACGTTTGGCATCGGCGAGGTAGCTGACGACGTCGACAAGCTCAATAAAGCCACTGAATGGGTGTTGATGGAGGGGATGAAGGCGATGGTTCCCGACAACCGGCTTACCGACGTCTCGCACGCGCTGGAGGTCGCGACACGCCAGGCTGAGAATAAATTTGGGGTGACATTGGGCATCGTGGAGGGGTACGGGGGGCATGGAATTGGGCGCACCATGCACGAGGATCCGTACCTTGCTAACGAAGGAAAAAGTGGACGTGGCCCCATCATCCAGGAGGGGTCGGTTTTGGCCATCGAACCTATGCTGACCTTGGGTACTACCCGTTCAGAGGTGAGAGAAGACGGGTGGACTGTGGTTACGCTTGACGGGTCGTGGGCATCACATTGGGAACACACTGTTGCGGCTACTGCGGGGGGACCGCGGATCCTGACTCCGCGACGTTCGTCACTAAGCTAATGAAAATCTCAGGGATTTCCGGGTATACTTCACTACATGTCTTATAAACTTCGTTACGCCAAGCTTCGTGGTGTTGCACGGTTCGCAGCCGCCGTCGTCGCTTCTGGCGTCGCAGTCGCCGGGTTGCTGAGCCCGGCCACCGCAGCTGCCCAGCCTGCTGTCGGTTCCAGCGAGGCAACACGCCAGGGCGCATGGGACACCCGTAATTCCCTTAACTCCCAGGCAGGTACACTGCCCCCAGACGCTGCACAAGCCGTGCAAGGTGCCGTTGACGGTGCGGTGAATGGCATGTTCCCGGGCTTGATTCAGGAACGTGAAGCGGCCATCCGTGCGGAAAACGAGCGGCGTGCAGCTGCGGAAGCCCAAAGCTCCGCCCCGCAGTCTTCCGACTTCGACCGTGGACCCTGCCCAGCCACTGCTCGCGCCTGCGTTGACCTTGCAGGTCAGCGCACATGGCTGCAGAAAGACGGCAACGTTGAATACGGCCCAGTCACCATGTCTAGCGGTGCTCAGGGTTGGGAGACCCCCCGCGGCACCCATAAGGTGACCCGCAAGGTCAAGGACGAAATTAGCCGCGAGTTCCACAACGCACCGATGCCATACTCGGTGTACTTCACCAACACTGGTGTTGCTTTCCACGCTGGTCGTGTGGACTGGTTGTCGCACGGCTGCATCCACCTGAACCACGATGATGCCGTCACGTACTTCAACTCCTTGAAGCCCGGCGACGTTGTCTTTGTGTACTAGGTCTGTGTGCACTAGTCGCGTTAGCGAGTATTAGTTCCATCTCTGAACAAATCAGTGCCGGGTAGCCTCCCGCAACAGTGGGGCTACCCGGCACTTTGTGTGTGCTTGCCCTGCGCTTGCTCTTTAGCGTCAATGCAGGTACTCTTCCATACTGGTGTGTGTCGTATGGCGCGCATCGTGTATACGGAAAGGCTGTATGCAGTTGACATCTACCAGGTTGCTGGTGCAGCACGGCATGTACTGTCGTTGTTTCATCGCAGCTAGGAAAAGTGGAGGACATGGCTAAAAAGGAAGGCGCTATTGAGGTTGAGGGTCGCATCATTGAACCCTTGCCAAACGCAATGTTCCGTGTCGAGCTTGATAACGGACACAAAGTTCTTGCACACATCAGTGGCAAGATGCGCCAACACTACATCCGTATCCTGCCCGAGGACCGAGTTGTTGTGGAGCTGTCTCCCTACGATTTGACCCGTGGCCGCATCGTCTACCGATACAAGTAAGAACATTTAAGCCTTCACATTCCCGGTACAACCTCGCCTTGTGGGGTTGTACTTCGTTTACCTCCGGCAACGGTGGCCGGAGCCTTGCGTATTTCTCAGCCCACCGTCCGGCGTCCGCCCGGTCAAAGTGCTGGTAGGCGGGGATGAATGTGGAGAAAACCACCGTAACAACCGGAAAGGATCTGCCCTATGGCACGCCTTGCTGGAGTTGACCTTCCGCGCAATAAGCGCATGGAGGTTGCTCTCACCTACATCTACGGCATCGGCCCCGCCCGTGCCGCGCAGTTGCTGAAAGAAACCGGCATTTCTCCTGACCTGCGTACCGATAATCTGACCGACGAGCAGTTGTCCTCTCTGCGTGACGTCATTGAAGCTACTTGGAAGGTTGAGGGTGACCTCCGCCGCCAGGTTCAGGCTGATATTCGTCGCAAGATTGAGATCGGCTGTTACCAGGGCCTGCGTCACCGTCGTGGCCTGCCTGTTCGTGGCCAGCGCACCAAGACCAACGCTCGTACGCGTAAGGGTCCGAAGAAGACGATCGCAGGAAAGAAGAAGTAAATAAATGCCTCCTAAAGCACGCTCTGGCGCGCGCCGTTCTGGCCGCCGCGTCGTCAAAAAGAATGTGGCCCATGGTGCCGCATACATCAAGTCCACCTTCAACAACACCATCGTGTCCATCACGGACCCGAGTGGTGCTGTGATCTCCTGGGCATCCTCCGGCCATGTTGGTTTCAAGGGTTCCCGTAAGTCCACTCCGTTCGCCGCACAGATGGCCGCTGAAAATGCTGCCCGCAAGGCAATGGAGCACGGCATGAAGAAGGTTGACGTGTACGTTAAGGGCCCGGGTTCGGGCCGTGAGACCGCTATCCGTTCCCTCCAGGCTGCCGGCCTTGAGGTTAACTCGATCTCCGACGTGACTCCGCAGCCGTTCAACGGTTGCCGTCCGCCGAAGCGTCGTCGCGTCTAGTAGGGAAAGGAAAGGTTACTAGATATGGCTCGTTATACCGGCCCCGCAACCCGTAAGTCCCGCCGCCTCCGCGTCGATCTTGTTGGCGGAAGCAAGTCTTTTGAGAAGCGCCCTTACCCTCCGGGACAGGCAGGTCGCGCTCGCATCAAGGAATCCGAGTACCTGCTGCAGCTCCAGGAGAAGCAGAAGGCTCGTTTCACCTACGGTGTGATGGAGAAGCAGTTCCGTCGCTACTACGCTGAGGCTAACCGCCTTCCTGGCAAGACCGGTGACAACCTGGTTATCCTGCTGGAATCCCGCCTGGATAACGTTGTGTACCGTGCTGGTCTGGCTCGTACCCGCCGTCAGGCTCGTCAGCTGGTTTCTCATGGTCACTTCACCGTGAACGGCAAGAAGGTTAACGTTCCTTCCTTCCAGGTTTCCCAGTACGACATCATTGATGTTCGCGAGAAGTCCCGGAAGATGCTGTGGTTCGAAGAGGCTCAGGAGAACCTCGTTGACGCCATTGTTCCGGCCTGGCTTCAGGTCGTCCCGTCCACCCTGCGCATCCTCGTGCATCAGCTGCCCGAGCGCGCTCAGATCGACGTTCCGCTGCAAGAGCAGCTCATCGTCGAGTTCTACTCGAAGTAATTCTGTTTTCAAGGCCATGCGTGGCCTGCAGATGTCTTCTTTTTGTTCATCCTTCTGCCTATAGACGTCAAATAGCGGGCGTCACACAAGGAGATTTTTCAATGCTCATTTCCCAGCGTCCCATCCTTCGCGAGGAATACGTCGATACCGCTCGTTCCCGGTTCATCATTGAGCCGCTGGAGCCTGGCTTCGGCTACACCCTCGGAAACTCGCTGCGTCGTACCCTGTTGTCGTCCATTCCTGGTGCGGCTGTGACCAGCGTGAAGATTGAGGGTGCCCTGCATGAGTTCACCACCATCAATGGGGTAAAAGAGGATCTTTCAGAGATCATCCTGAACATCAAGGGCTTGGTGCTTTCGTCTGACTCCGATGAGCCGGTTGTGATGTACCTCCGCAAGGAAGGTCCTGGTGTTGTCACCGCTGCTGATATCCAGCCCCCGGCTGGTGTCGAGGTGCACAACCCGGACATGCACATTGCAACCCTGAACGATACTGGCGTGTTGGAAATCGAGATGGTTGTGGAGCGTGGCCGTGGCTATGTTCCCGCATCAATGAGCGTCACCAATGGCGAAATCGGCCGCATTCCTGTGGACCAGATTTACTCCCCGGTGCTCAAGGTCAGTTACAAGGTCGAGGCTACTCGTGTTGAGCAGCGCACCGACTTTGACAAGCTCATCATTGATGTAGAAACCAAGAATTCAATCTCCGCCCGTGACGCCCTCGCTTCCGCAGGTAAAACCCTGGTTGAACTGTTCGGCCTCGCACGCGAGCTGAACGTTGCCGCTGAAGGTATTGAGGTCGGCCCGTCTCCCGTGGAGACCGAGCACATTGCCTCCTACAGCATGCCGATTGAGGATCTGAACTTCTCTGTTCGTTCCTACAATTGCCTGAAGCGCCAGGAAATCCACACCGTTGGTGAACTCGCCGAGTGCACTGAGTCGGACCTGCTGGATATTCGTAACTTTGGTCAGAAGTCCATCAACGAAGTCAAGATCAAGCTCGCTGGTTTGGGCTTGACGCTGAAGGATGCCCCTGAGGACTTCGATCCCTCCACCATTGAGGGATACGACGCCGAGACCGGCGACTTCATTGACTTCGACGCTGAAGATACCGAGTAGATCCCGAGTATCACGTACGCGCACTAATACGTACACGAGGAGTACAACATGCCAAAACCCAAGAAGGGCCCGCGGCTCGGCGGTTCGGCTTCGCACCAGGCGGCTATTCTGTCCAACCTGGCCGCGCAGCTGTTCGAGCACGGTGCCATCAAAACCACCGACGCTAAAGCTAGGATGCTGCGTCCTTACGCTGAAAAGCTGATCACCAAGGCCAAGAAAGGCACCCTGGCTGATCGCCGTAACGCTTTGAAGCTGGTCCCAAACAAGCCGGTCATTGCTCACCTGTTTAATGAACTCGCTCCGAAGTTTGAAGGCCGTGAGGGTGGCTACACCCGCATCATCAAGCTGGAAAACCGCAAGGGTGACAACGCTCCGATGTCCCAGATTTCCCTGGTTCTTGAGGAGACGGTGACTACCGAAGCCACTCGCGCTACCCGTGCCGCTGCGTCCCGGGCTGCCGCGAAGAAGGCCGAAAAGGCTGCTGTTGCTGAGGACACCGCAGCTGACAAGGCTGCCGCAGAAGAAGCCACCGAGGAGAAGTAATTCTTACCGGCTTCTAGGGCCTGCGTTCTACTGCAAGTAGGGCACAGGCCCTTTTTCTTTGTAAACTAGTGCGCCGTGACGGAAAAAACAGCAACTCCCTCAGCGATGGCCAGGCTTCGACTTGACGTAGCCTACGACGGCACAGACTTTCACGGCTGGGCCAGCCAAGATGGGCTACGCACGGTTCAGGGGGTGCTGGAGGATGCGCTGTCTATGATTCTGCGGGTGCCGACGCCGCTCACGGTCGCGGGACGCACTGACGCCGGGGTTCACGCATCCGGGCAGGTGGCGCATGTCGATGTCCCCACAGCCTCACTGGACACACGGTCCATCGGCGGCGACCCGATGCGCATGGTGCGCCGCCTTGCTCGCCTCCTGCCGGAGGATATCCGGGTTCAGGATTGCACGTTCGCACCAGCTGGGTTCGACGCGCGGTTTTCTGCGTTACGACGCCACTACACCTACCGCGTCACCACACATCCCGGTGGGGCATTGCCAACACGTGCGCGAGATACGGCAACGTGGCCGAAGCCAGTGGATATGGCGGCGATGCAGGAATCAGCGAATTACCTGGTGGGGCTTCATGATTTTGCCGCCTTTTGCAAGGCTCGTCCCAATTCCACGACGGTGCGCGACCTACAGAGTTTCACCTGGCACGATGTGTCCACTGATGCAGAACCACAGTTGTATGAGGCCCACGTGACGGCTGATGCGTTTTGCTGGTCGATGGTACGTTCGCTGGTGGGTGCATGCCTGGCTGTGGGGGAGGGGCGTCGACAAGCGACGTTTGCGGAGCTGTTGCTTGCGGAAAAACAGCGGTCGTCGTTGGTCCCTGTTGCGGCAGCGAAAGGGTTGACGTTGGTGGGTGTTGATTACCCGGCGGATGACCAGCTTGCTGGACGGGCACTTTTGACCAGAAACATGCGTGATACGCGCGTGTGAGTGAAAATCTGTGCTACCGATGCCCTTGGTGGTGGGGGTCGGGGGTAGAATTTTGAGAGTCTGTCATTACACGGATTGCAGGGAGTGGGTTTCGGATGGAGATTTACCAGGCAGCGTATGTCGCGATCGCGGTCTTCACCGTACCCGGTTTCGTCGTTGCGTGGATTTCCGGTCTGAAACTACCCTGGGCAGTAGGTGTGTCCATTCCCGCCAGCTTTGGTATTTATGGCCTTGCTGGCTGGTATTACGGCACCACATCCTACGCATTTGACCTTAATAGTGTTGGGGTGATGTGGGGTTTTCTCACCGCACTCGCCCTGCTGTGGCGGCTATGCTTCTGGCGTGGCCGCGTGATTCAAGCACGAAGACGCGAACGCAAAGCCCGTTTTGAAGAGCAGTGGCGGCTAGCACAGGAAGAGCTTGACGACGACCTGCAGGAGGGGGACCTGCCGGACAGGCCAGAGCGAGTGGCCAACGCCGGGTTTGCAAAAACCGAGGTTATGCACGCCGTCGATATGGATGAGGTAGACGACGAACTCGTTGATGAGCCTGCCGATTTTTCTGACGACCCTGATGCGGAAGAACTAGCAGAAGAACCCAAACCTCCACGTTTTCCCAGGCTGCATCGCTGGTGGAATGGCCAGTGGCGCGTGGGAAGCGTGCTGGATCCCGTGTGGATTCTACCTGCTGCGGGCATCCTCACCGGCTGCTACATGCTGATTGCCCGTGGGCTGAAACTGCTTGACTCCGCCAAAGGCGGCATGGAGAACATTTTCCAGGGCTGGGATGTGCACTGGCATGCCAGCGTTATTCAGTTCATTGGCGATACGGGTGTGGCATCGTCAACCCGCATGGGCGAGCTGCAAAACCTGGAGACCCACGACACTATGTTTTATCCCGCCGCCTGGCACGACGGCGTGTGGGTGTTCAAGGAGATCGCGGACATCAGCCCCATCGCGGCCATTAACATTTCCTCCATAGTGCTGCCTGGATTGCTGCTGCCTGCTTCTGTGGGGTTGATTGCCTGGCGGCTGGTTGGCAAACGCGGCCTGACAGCGCAGATTGCCGCAGGTCTTGCGGGATTGATAGTGGTGCCGCTGCCGGTGCTCATGTGGATTGGTAATTACGTGGGTGCATGGCCGTATCTGGCTGCGATCGCTATGAGCGGCATTGTGCTGGGCATCTTCATGTCTGTTCCCGCTGTGCCTAGCCGCGCATTCGCCACGGCTCTGGCCTTTGGCGGCATGGTGCAAACCCACCCGTCCGCCGCGACCGTCGTGGTGATGAGCCTGGCATGCTGGTGGCTCCTCTGGCTGCTGTGGGCACCAGCGAGGAAACCTCGAGGATGGAAGCAGCATATTGGGTATCGCTTCAGCGATGTACTTATCCTGGCCGCAACAGGCGCTGTGGGCACGTTGTTGTTGCTCCCGCAGATTGTGTCTGGTGCCGGGCAGACGGAAGAAGTCAAGGCTTTTACTGCCCAAGAGGACATTAGCCGCACCGACTCGTGGTGGGTGAGTATTAAGATGCTCACCCGGCATGCGGAGGACTTCGGCACGAACTGGCCACTTCTTTGGACAGCCGCTGTGGGTGGTGTGTTGTTGATTCTGTGGCGCCGAAACCTGTGGGGCCCGGCGTTCTATGCACTCAGCATTTGGATTTGTGCGAACTCCCTGGTTCCCTTTGGCGATGGCTGGGCAGACATTCTTGGTTCTGTGGGGGCACTGCACTACAACACAGGCCATCGTTTGGTCATGCCGGCGGCGATGTTCTGTGCTGCGGCAGCGGGCGTGGGTCTTGCTGCCGTGGGGAGGCTCGTGCTTCTTGGGCCGATTCAGCGGTGGAAACCGTTGCGTATCGGCTCTAACCTGTTGTCCATTATCGCGGGCATTGTGGGTGCATGCGTGCTGGTGTCCTACATTCCGTCCATGATGGATAAGTCCTCTGACTGGTCTATTCTCTCGCCTCGTGATGATCGCATGGTGGACAAGGCAGACAGGGCAGGTTTTGACTGGCTCGCCAAGCAACCGCATGCCTACGACGGCGCGATCATGTTCAATCCGGCGGAAGGCCCCGGCTGGATGTACGCCTACAACGGTCTGCCGGGTGTCTTCCGACACTACTCCTGGCCGTCGGCCAAAGCCGGCACGGACACCTCACTGGTGTACCACTTCCCGAACTTCGTGGGCCAGGGCAACTACAACGACCCCGATTACCTCAACGACATTGACCTTGCGACCAGGAACCTTGGGATTAACTACTTCTTCGTCTCACCACCTAATTTCTGGGCGTTCCAGGAACCCCACCCCAACATGGAGTTTGGGCTGTGGGACGCGCCGGGACTCACACCCATCTACAAGAACAAACAGGTCATCATTTTTGCTGTGAATGCCCAGTTCACTGATGCTGAGTTGGAGCAGATGCGCGCACCCGGTAATTCTCCAGAGCCGTTGCCGCCGCTGCGCACTAAAGGTGAGGCTGGGGCCACGGAGTTGATGTCCGAATGGAATGAACCCTATTTCCACCGGTCCTGGAAGTTGCCGCACCGGAGCGACCCGCCAACCATACCCCCAAAGGATGGAACGGGCGAGGACACTCAGGTGACTGACCCCTTGGTTCCGGTAGAGATAAACTAGGGTAGTATATGGTCTAACGCACTGTCGTTGTAATCATGTTCAGGGGGTTTCGGGGGAACAATGGCCAATATCCTATTGCCAACATCAAAAGCTCAGGTCAGTGGCTACAAATTTCTCATGCGCCGCGCCCAACACGGCGTGGTGTTGGGCGATATCCGCATGATTCATGATCCGCTTGCGCGCAGGCATCGTGCGCTTTACGCGGGGGCCGCCATGGCTACGGTCCTGGGACTGGGGGCAGGTGCCATGGCGGTGCTGAATCCGGCCATCAATCCCGGGGAAGCACCCATTGTGGCATCGGAATCGGGGGCTTTGTACGTGCGTATCGACGCCACGCTTCACCCCGTGACCAACCTCGCTTCCGCAAGGCTGATCACCGGTGAAGCAACGCAACCCGTACGCGCTTCCGACTCCGTACTGGCCACTATTCCCCGTGGAGTACCTGTGGGCATTCCCGACGCCCCAGGCATGATCGCCCCGGAGCCGCCGGGGGATACGCACTGGTCCGCATGTCATCACGAGGCGGGCGTGTTGGGGGCGTTACCGCACGTTAGCGTGCAGGTGGGCCACCCAGCGGAGCACCTTCGTGATAACGAAGCCCTTGTAGCGGAGGTTGCGGGGCATTTTTACCTAGTGACCAACAAGGGCCGCGCCCAATTACCAGCCGAGAACACCCCTGAGGGACGCGTGATTCGCCGCAGACTCGGCATTACTCCAGATGTTTTTGTGTGGCGGCCCCCGCGTGAACTCCTCAATGTGATTGCGGAGCAGCCTCCCCTACACATCCCCAATAACGTGCGTGAAGTCCTGGTGTCTGACGGCGGTGCGTGGGTGCGTTATGAGAACGGTATCCAGCCCATCACATCCTTCCAACACGACATTCTGCGTGATGCCAACATCAAAGAAACACGAGTCAACGCGGGTATCCTGGCGGAACACCCGGACGCTCCACCCGCCCCTATCACGCTTCCGACCGAGCCACTGATGTTGATTCATCTGCGCCCCGAAAGCCGAGTGTGCGCCACAGACGCGGACGGCGTGGTGAGCGTGGATGCTGAAGACCTTGTTGATGATGCCCACAGCACCCAACCACGACGTGGTGTTGCCTTAAGCGGTGACAGCCTCGCCCGCACCTACGTTGGACCTGGAACCGGGGTGGGGGTGGACTCGGGACACGGTTATTTTGTGGTGTCTGATACGGGAATAACGCACCGGGTGGCCTCCCACGAAGAACTCGAAGCGCTAGGGGTACGCACACCCGCGACTGCGCCCTGGTCGATTATCAGACTCCTGCCCAGCGGTTCCCAGCTGGCCAAGAAGCAAGCCATGCTTCCCACCTACTAGCATTCACGTGCATCTGGCACAGCCTGCAAGCTTTTCACGCGGGCTACTATCACCCACCCCAGCAACACCATGACGATCACCACCACGGCAATTCCACACCGACGCATGATGTCATCGTTGGTGGCGACAGGCTCAACTGCCTGTTGACGGTGCGTGATGGTGCTGTACTTTGCCGGAACTTGGGTCAGGGCGCGGTACGGTGACACCGCCCCGGTCCCCGGGTCGGCGCTTTCAATAATCCGGGCGCGAATTTGCAGTGCAGTATCGTCCGGGTAGCGTTCCTTCAACAGTGCCGCCGTGCCAGAGACGATAGGCGCGGCGAAACTCGTTCCAGTAAATGAGGATGGGCCCTGCTCGGTGACCATCCCCGCTGCAAAAACACTGGCAGGGGGTTCACCAACATCAGGTGAGAGCCCCACTGGCGTTGTGCCCGGCGCGGACAGCAATACCCCGCTGGGTGGGATGGAATAGGTTGCGATGGTGTGTGGCTCATCCTGTGCAGACACAGCCAACACGGTTGATGAATGCGCGGGGTAGACAATGCTGTCAGGTTCACAGTTTGTGCCAATGTTGCCGGTGGCTGCAACAACGACGGTGCGTTGTTCTTCGGCGCGGCGGAGTGCCGCATCAAGCCCTTGCCGGAGTTTCGCACCGTCGGGATGAGTGCGCAGTGCGCCAGGGACGCAGGAGACCACGGAGATGTTGATGACCTGCGCGCCAAGGTCGAGGGCGCGGTGGATGGCGGTGGTGAGGGATTCGAGGGTGCCGCCGTGGTCGTCGTCACGCGTGTGGGCGCTGGTTTGTCGGATGCTGATGATGGTGGAGTCCGGAGCGATGCCCACGTAGTCATCAGGTCCGGCGGCTCCAGCAATGAGACCAGCAACAATGGTGCCATGGCCATCGCAGTCGTGGAGGGGGTTGTGTTCCCCAAGGAGGTCGGCACCGGCGTCAAGCCGGGGTAGGAGGCGCGGGTGGGGTGCGACCCCAGTATCAATGACGGCGACTTTGACGTTTCGTCCGGTGGCTATCGAGTGTGCTGGTTTGAGGGAGCTTTTCGACGCCGCCCGCGCGGTGTCGGCACGTAGGGGAGGGTCGGTCGGAACGCTGCGGGCGCATGCTGGGGGTGGTGGTGCGGCGGTGTGTTGGGCGTCGGCACAGGGGGCGGAAGTGCACAGAAGCAACGCTGTGGCAGCGACAGCGGTGACGTGGTGGCGTCTCATCCGAGTCCCCTGATCAGGCTAAAAATGCCAAGAAGATGCGCAGCGAGTGGAATGGTGGCTGCGACGGCGAGGGATTCGAAGCGTTCGAGCCAGTTGAGCGTAGTGGGGGAGAGGGTTTTGATGTGATGCGCCCACAGCGGTGCGGTGGTGCATACGAGTGCGCCGAGTGCCCCGATGCAGAGCAGGGGCGTGTTTTTACCTGCAAAGAGCAGGCAGAGTCCGATAGCGGCGATGCTGGTCATGCCCCATGACCAGAGGGACCAGAGTGCGAGGATGCTGCGGTGTCGCATAGCGTGGGCGAGGACAGCCCCGGCGCTGGCTGCGCAGAGAGCTGCCGTGTAGCCGTCGCCACGGAGGCTGAGCACAATCATGGCTGGTATGGCGCAGGCCACTGTTCCGATGAGAATGCCGTCGAGAAGTGCGGTGGCGCGGGAGGCCCTAGCCTCGGGATTGTCAATGGGAATGTCGGCAACGTTGAAGTCTTGACCCGCCGAGGGCAGTTGTGGGACGCGTAGCCCGGCGAACCGGAGGGACAGCCATGGCGATAGTGCGACCAGGACGGTGGCGATGACGCAGGTGGCGGCGGCAATGCTGCTGGGGGTTGAGGTGAGTGCGAACGCTGCGCTGGTGCACGCGATGACAGTGAGTGCGGTAGCACATGCCACAGTGAGCCGCAGTGGTGGTGTCCCCAGAATGTGGCAGGTGATCAACATGGTTGCGCCGCATAGTGCGGTGACCAGTCCGGCCCATGGAACAGCGGAGAGCTGGCTTGATGCGATGGGGAACGGAATGATGAAGCTGAGTGCGCCGAGGCACGTGCAGATGACACTGGTCAAGCACAGGATGCTCAGCGCGGCTAAGGCCCCCGTTGAGTCGCCATCTGGTGAATCGTTGAATAAGGATGCCGTAGAGCGCATGCGGGTGAACACAATAAGTGTTAAGAGCGCCACGACCAAAAATTTTGCCCCCAGCGGAATGATACCCGTCAGTGGTGACATGGCACAGCACATGATGAGAATGATGCCCACTAGGGTGCTTAATGTGGTCAGCCCAGTGTGCTGACGGGTCGTGCCGTGGTCGATGAAGGATTCTGCTGCGTCGCACAGGACGGGTGGTTCCACGTCGCGGTGTGGCGATAAAACTATGGTGCTCCCGTGGGTGAGTGGTGTGTGGGCGAGCGGTTGCGCGGCGTCGATAAGCACACCCGCAGCAGTGGTGGCTTGCCAGGGGCGGCTGATGCGTGGGGCATCGGCGAGTGTGAGTACCTCATCAAGAATCTCAGCGATGCTGGAGTTGCGCGGAACCGCAAGGTCAATGCAGGTGCTGGGATAAGCGCTATCTGGAATATCAATGCGGATGGTGATGCGCAAGGCGCTGTCAGTGGCCACCATTACCCCCTTGTGACGTGTGAATGTGCTGTGGTTGCACTGTCTCCCCCGTGCAACTATCACAAGCATGGCGTAGAATATTCGCTATGTCCAGCCGGTGGGGGAAACCGGCGTTGAAAAAACATAAAAAGGGGGGTGTTTCCCAGTTGTCAGCACCACATGTTTCACCATCACATGCTGTTGCGTCGAGCACCATTGTGGTGCCGTTAGCGTACGCGGAACGCGAACCAGCGCCGCCGTTACCATCGGGAACCTTGACTGCGGAACCTGTTCCGGCTGCCGTGCGACCGCAGCCGGTGCCGATGGTTCGATTGTTGTTACCGCTGGTTATGGTGTTGGCGTTCGTCGGGATGATGGGGCTAATGGTGCTCAACAGCCGTAATGGTTCCGGCGGGATTGGGGCTGTGTTACGCAACGCGAACCCAGGAATGTTGGTGTTTCCGCTGATGATGCTCATGAGTGTTGCCACTATGTTCGCCCCGCAGCAGGCCGATGATCCCGATGAAACCCGCAGGATTTTCATGCGCCACATTGGTGTGTTGCGCGCGAAAGCCCTGAAAAACGGACAAGCGCAGCGCACGCACGAGTTGCATAAACACCCCGACCCGGCGTTTATGTGGTCGCATGTGGGGTCGCGACGTATGTGGGAACGCAACGCCAACGATCCTGATGCGTTAGAAATTCGCATGGGCGTTGGTGCCACGCGCCTGTGCACCCCCATTGACGTGCAGGATTCCGGTGCGGCCGAAGACCTTGACCCGGTGTGTGCTGTCGCTCTGCGGCACACCGTCCGGTCCGTAGGGACGCTGGAGAAAATGCCCATTTCCATTCAATTACGAGCGTTCCGCTTCCTGGGGATTTCCGGGCCCCACGCTGCGGATATGGCGCGTGCGTTGGTGCTGCAGCTCGTGTTTCATCACGGCCCTGAAAGCGTGGGCATCAAGGTTCTTGGTGGTGGTTGGGAATGGGTGAAATGGTTGCCCCACACACGCACCATCGACTACGCCGCTTACCGCATTCTGATTGTGGATTCCGTGACTACCACTGGAGTGGAATCCTTCATTGACGATCCCTACTGGACTACCATCATTGACGTCGGTTCCCACGAACACACAGCTCTGGGGGCTCGCGCCCGCGACGAAGGGCTGTGCCTCAGCGTCGAAGGTGACGAGCTGATCGCACACACCATGAGCGGCCCAGAACCGCTGGGCAGCCCCGATCTGATCACCGAAAACCAAGCATGTGCTGTGGCCAAAGCCATGAACGCGTATCGACGTCCCGCAGACACCGACTCCGCTACCGCTTCCGGTGACTTCCTGTCTCTGCTTGGTGTGGGCAGCATTGACCAGCTCACTCCCGGCGCACTATGGCAACCTCACACCACGCCCGAGACGGCTCGGCAGCGTCTTCTGGTGCCACTCGGATTGGGCGATACAGGCAGGCCGTTGCTCTTGGACCTCAAAGAATCCGCACACGGCGGCGTGGGACCGCACGGCTTGTGCATCGGGGCTACTGGGTCGGGAAAATCCGAATTGCTCAAAACCCTGGTCCTTGCGCTGGCGGTCACGCACTCGCCGGAAGAACTGAACTTTGTGCTCGTCGACTTCAAAGGCGGTGCGACCTTCCTGGGGCTTGATCGGCTCCCACACACGAGCGCTATCATCACCAACCTGGCCGAAGAATCCACCCTGGTCGAGCGCATGCACGATGCCATCAGTGGTGAACTCAACCGCAGACAAGAAGTACTCCGTGCCAGCGGAAACTACGCCAATGTCCACGACTACAACAAAGCCCGCGCAGACAACCCTGACCTTGAACCGCTCCCAGCCCTGCTCATCGTCCTCGACGAATTCTCCGAGCTTCTTGCCCAACACCCTGACTTCGCCGACCTTTTCGTCGCCGTGGGACGCCTCGGACGCTCCCTTCATATCCACCTTCTCCTGGCCAGCCAACGGCTCGAAGAAGGACGCCTGCGTGGATTGGATTCGCATCTGTCTTACCGCATTGGGTTGAAAACATTCTCGGCTGCGGAATCCCGCCAAGTACTCGGCGTTGTTGATGCCTACCATCTGCCAGCGCGGCCCGGTGCGGGCTACATTAAAACCGATGCTGAGGAGGTCACGCGCTTTCAAGCAAGCTACGTCTCTGGACCGTTGCCCAGCTCAGCTGCAACAGCGGTTGTGGAAACCTGTGGCATTCGTGTATTCACAGACTGGGAGAGCATTGCCCCGCCCGAGGTCATCGATTCGGATGACAATCTCGATGAAGAACACAGCGACACACACGAGGACACCACGACGCTGCTTGACGCCGTTGTGGACATTGCCCAAGAAGCTGGGCGGCAGCAAGGAGTTTCAGCGCACACAGTGTGGCTACCGCCGCTACCTGATACTATTCCTCTCTCTGAGGTGATAGCTGCCCGAGACGCGGCAGCGGATGCGACAACGGAAACCCCGGCAACATGTGACTGGGAAGCAGCCATCGGTATTATCGATCGCCCTTACCATCAGCGCCAAGATCCGCTCATCTTGTCCTTTACGGGAACCGGCGGGCATGCCGCGATCTGCGGTGGGCCGCAGACAGGGAAAACCACGGCACTGCGCACCATCGTTTTATCCCTAGCAGTCACTCACCCCACCAGCGCCGTTCGCTTTTACGTCCTTGACTTGGCGGGAACCGCCCTAGCCACACTCGCGCGGATTCCACACGTTGCTGGGGTGGCGCACCGTAATGATCCAGAAAAAGTCCAGCGCATCGTTGATGAAGTCCTCGGTTTCATTGACGAACCGGACGATCGGCACACGTTCCTCATCGTTGATGGTTGGCACACCGTAGGAACCGACTTTGACCACCTGGTTGATTCCTTCAACCGCATCGCCGCAGATGGTCTTGCCGCAGGTGTGCATCTTGTGGCCAGTACTCAGCGCTGGACTGCCATGCGTCCAGCGATTCGTGACCTGATCAGCCATAGGATAGAACTGCGGCTTGGTGAAGCGATGGATTCATTGATCGACCGAAAAGCCCAGCTGAAACTTCCGCACGCGCCGGGACGGGGCTTAACCACCGATGGTGAACCCATGCTGATTGCGTTGTCCACGAACCAAGACATTGAGTATGTGAGGATGTCGGCGGAGCAACAAGGGCAGTCTCCCGTCCCACCGTTGCGTGTGCTGCCACCGCAGATTCACCGTGCTGAGATTTGCACTGGCAATACTGATGTCGGAAAGGGCATTCTTATCGGGCTTGGCGGTCCTAAACTCAGCCCCCAGACCTGGGTGCCAAGCGACGCCCCGCATGTGCTGTGCCTGGGTAGCCAAGGATCCGGCAAGTCCACATTTATTGCCACCATGGCCGCTGGTATCACTGATCTAGGCCGAGATGCAGCGCGCATGGTCGTTATAGACCATAGGCGTACTCACCTGGGAGCTTTTGATGAAGCCATGATGGCTGTGTACAGCGCGACCAGTCAGGCCACGGACATGGCGGTTGCCAACATGGTGACCACCTTGACCTCGCGGCTTCCTGGGTCGGATGTGACAGCGCAGGAACTGCGTGATCGGTCCTGGTGGACGGGGCCAGACATTTATCTGCTTATTGATGATTACGATCTTGTGCAAGACGGGGCGTTCCTCCCTCTGAAGTCGCTCATCCCACATGCGCGTGACATCGGGTTCCATGTGGTGGTGTCTAGAAAGTCCGGTGGTGCGCAGCGCGCGCTGTACGACCCATTCCTCAGCGAAATACGTGACCAATCACCCGCGGTGATGTTGCTCAACATTGACCGTGAAGAGGGCGTGTTGTTCGGGGTGAAGCCGGTGCAGCAACCTCCAGGCCGTGGCACATTAGTGAACCGGGGCGCTGTTGTCGGCGTGTGCCAGGTGGCGCAGCCATGAGTAGCCTCAGCTCGGTAAAAATTACCGTTTTGGATTCTGCCACGCTTTTTGAGGGTATCGACACGATTTACCGCTATGACTTGCCTGGTACAGGCGTGGAAGAAGGCTGGGCCGTCAACGCTGTGATCGAACAGATCCGTGACATGTATGGGGCTGTGTGGCCTGATGTTGAGGTAGTCATCGATGGTAGTGAAGCCGCCACGGATATGTTGAGCCGCACGTTGTTGAATAAAGGCGTGACGGCCTACAGCATTGAGGCGCTCACCGATCCTGTGATTCAGGAATCAGGCAGCCAACCTAGCCATGAGGATCTTTTTCAGATCAGGCGTCCCACTGAACATACGCGGCAGTTGCCCTTCACCCGATTTCATGCTGTGCTTGCGGGTATCGGGGTAGTGATCGTCGGTGGGGTAGTGCTGCTTGTTGGTAACTCAGTGCGTACCGACGCCCCCGCACACAGCCATGCTGCAACCGTCAGTACCGCAGCACATGCCCTGGGGAACGGGGCGTCGTCACCCGCGGCAAGTACCCGCCGTAAACAGGAAGTGCCGCCGTCGCGTGTTCTGGAATACCAGAACGTGGTGTTTTCCGTGCCGCAGGGTTTTAAACTTGAACCCCGCGATGACGGTTTGTTGGTGGCCACTGGTGATGATCCAAATCTGCGTATTCTTGTGGCGGCCGACCCCATTCATAATGTGGATCCAGCGGCGGTGCGGCGGGAAGTGGAGGAAATGGTGGAACATGACCCACAGCTCACGGCTCAAAGCGACGAGCAGATGCGCGGGCCTGAGATTGTGACACAAACCTACCGCGAAGATCCGGGGGATGGATCCAGTGTGCTGTGGGTGACGTGGGTGCAGCAGAACAACCAGGTAAGCGTGGGATGTCATAGTAAAACGAATGCCACGATTCCACAGAAAGCTGCGTGTCGAATGGCTGTGGAAACCCTCCAGCTGAAAAATTAGGAAATTTTTTTCGGGTGTAGGGAACTTTATGGGTGGTTTGCTAGTCCAAATGTGGTGAAAAGCTTTTTCGGCACTCATGACAAAGGTGGGTGCGGGATGCTTTTCGGGGGTTCGGCTGGAAAAGTTCTGGCCGGCACGTAATTTCGTTCGAGGAGGGGCGAACCCATGTCTGAGACGTTTAGGACTGAAGCCGATGTCATGGTGTCCACAGCGGGCCATGTTGATGACACAAACAATTACGTTCAATCGGAACTCAACAGGCTTCACGGGGTTGTTGATGGGCTGAAGGGGAGCTGGAGAGGCTCGGCTCAAATGTCCTTTGACAGCCTGATGCAGAACTGGAACACACAGGCCACCAAGCTGCGGGAAGCGCTGAATAGCATCGCCGAGAATATTCGCAGCAACGCGAAGTCCTTTGAAGGTATGGAGGCGCACAACGTCAGTTCCTTTAAAACCATTGGTCAGGGCCTGGCTCTCTAATACATCCACCAGCGACAGAATATAAAACAAGGAGACCTATCATGGATCAGATCAAGTACCAGTTTGGGGACATCGAAACAGCAGCGGCGGACATTCGGGCAACTGCGGGCAGCATGAACGCGCTGCTGGATGATTTGAAGCAGCAACTGCGCCCCATGGTTTCAACGTGGGAAGGCGATTCCGCATCTGCCTACCAAACAGCCCAGGCCAAGTGGGATAGCGCAGCCGCAGAGCTGAACACCATCCTGGAAACTATTGCTTCCACCGTGCAGGAAGGTAACGACCGCATGAGTGAAGTCAATCGCATGGCAGCCGCAAGCTGGGGCTAAAAGACTCTGGTTTCACACCGCGACACTGCTTCCTGTGGGTTTCCACCCAACACGGCAGGCTTGCTGCAGGACGTAGAAGGGCATTCGGGCTTGTCCGCTGTGGTGTGAAACCAGGATAACCATGTATGAAGACTCTGTAGTGTGGCTCTGCATTGTGTGGCATTGCCCCGATAGTTCATTCAACGTGGCCAACCAGTGCGGGGCACGCACTGCAGAAGTATTTTGAAAACAGATACACCATGCTTTAAGCTGGTGTATCTGTGTATGGGCTGTGGTCCTCCTCTGCATGCAGTTGCAGGGCCAGAGCAGCAAAGACATGCGGGTCTCCACCGGCCGCCGTATGTTTTCCCTGCATTGATCTATGGCTGGCAGTTCTAGACAGACTTACAAGGAGTCGTTTTGTCTACCTATTACCCGAAAAGCGGTGAAATTACCCGCAAGTGGTACGTCATTGACGCCACTGACATGATTTTGGGTCGTCTTGCTGTGGTCGCCGCCAATCTTCTGCGCGGCAAAGGCAAGCCACAGTACACCCCCAACATTGATTGTGGTGACCACGTCATCATCATCAACGCCGATAAGGTTGCTGTTTCCGGCAACAAGCGTGAACGTGAATTCCGTTACCGCCACTCCGGCTACCCGGGTGGTTTGAAGGCACTCACCTTGGGTCGTTCGCTGGAACTGCACCCTGAGCGTGTTGTTGAAGAAGCTATCAAGGGCATGATGCCGCACAACAAGCTGTCGCGTGCGTCGGCGAAGAAGCTGCGCGTTTTCGCCGGACCCGAGCACCCCTATGCTGCTCAGAAGCCCGAAACCTACGAGATCAAGCAGGTGGCCCAGTGACCGAACCGAACAACACCGAAAACCTCGCAGCCGACGCTGCTGATATCGCTGCCGCACAGGCTGCGACTGAGGAATTCACCAACACCATCGCCGATGCCGTGGCTGTGGAAGTTGAAGAAGAAACCGTTGTTCCTGCTCCCGCCGAGCTGGATCAGCCGATTCAGACTGTTGGTCGCCGCAAGCGCGCCATCGTTCGTGTTCGCATGACCGCTGGTACCGGTCAGATCATCTGCAACGGTCGTTCCCTGGAAGATTACTTCCCGAACAAACTGCACCAGCAGCTGATCAAGTCTCCGCTGGTACTGATTGATCGTGAAGGCCAGTTCGACATTCATGCAAACCTCAACGGTGGTGGCCCCTCCGGCCAAGCTGGTGCTCTTCGCCTTGCTATTGCGCGTGCCCTGAATGTCTACAACCCGACTGATCGCCCGGCGCTGAAGAAGGCTGGCTTCCTGACCCGCGACGCTCGTGCTGTTGAGCGCAAGAAGGCTGGTCTGCACAAAGCACGTCGTGCACCTCAGTACTCCAAGCGTTAAGCCTCTGGTTTTACACAAACACCGTCTCTTTTTCACCTTTTCAAGGGTGCAAAAGGGCGGTGTTTTGTTTTTCCTCAGCGTTTGAACGGAGAGGTTTATGGCGAAAAGTGCAGGCTGGACAGTAAACCTGGCGAAAAAACACTACAGCCCCAATCGCCATTGCCGCTGCACGTCACTGTTCCAAAAATGCGCAGGTAGAGAAAGAATTCTCTGTGACTGTCATCCTGCCGAAGGATGGCATCAAGAAGTCTATCTTCCAGGGGCAGAAGGTGCTAATTGGCTTGGGTAAAGCAACGAAGTCCGAGCCATCGTCAAGTAGCACGCAGCCTACTGAACCCCAAAAACCGGGCACACCTGGGGAGCCTGCGCAGAAGTCACAGCACCTAGCCGTAGCGCGGCAGGCTTTTGTGCGTGCCGTGTTTGGAGGGCGTCGTTAGGCAGGCATAATAGAATCCATGACTCGACTCTTTGGAACTGACGGCGTGCGTGGAATGGCGAATGAAAGGCTGACAGCGTCGTTGGCGCTCAAACTTGGGGCAGCTGCCGCGCATGTTCTGACCAGTGAAAATAGGACGTCGAAACGGCGCCCAGTGGCGATCGTGGGCCGTGACCCGCGGGTGTCGGGGGAGATGCTGGCCGCCGCACTGTCGGCAGGCATGGCGAGCCAGGGTGTCGACGTCCTGCGGGTCGGGGTTCTGCCCACCCCAGCGGTTGCATTCCTCACTGACGATTACGGCGCGGATATGGGGGTGATGATTTCCGCAAGCCACAATCCCATGCCCGACAACGGCATCAAGTTCTTCGCCGCTGGTGGGCACAAGCTGGCCGATGAGGTAGAGGATGAAATCGAAGCGGCGATGACTCGCCTCCCGGAAAACGGCCCCATCGGCCACGGCATTGGTCGCATCATTGAGGAAGCGACGGATGCGCAGGAACGGTACCTTCAGCATTTGTCGCAGGCCATGCCCCACAATTTGCAAGGCATCAAAGTGGTGGTGGATGCGGCAAATGGTGCGGCATCTGAGGTGGCCCCTCTGGCCTACGGGACGGCCGGTGCCGAGGTCATTGCGATTCACGACAAGCCGAACGCCTACAACATCAACGATAATTGTGGATCCACCCACATCAACGTGATCCAGAAAGCAGTGCTGGACCATGGTGCTGACCTGGGACTCGCGCACGATGGTGACGCCGACCGCTGCCTGGCGGTGGATGCCGAAGGCAATATTGTCGATGGGGATCAGATCATGGCGATCCTCGCGCTTGCGATGAAAGACAATGGCGAATTGCGCAAAAACACGCTGGTGGCCACCGTCATGTCGAACCTGGGCCTTAAACTCGCCATGAATGAAGCAGGCATTAACCTGCGTACCACCAAAGTGGGGGACCGCTATGTGCTCGCTGATCTGAATGCCGGTGGCTTCAGCCTGGGTGGCGAGCAGTCCGGCCATATTGTTCTTCCTGATCACGGCACAACCGGCGATGGCACGTTGACAGGATTGGCTTTGATGTCCCGCATGGCGGAAACTGGTCTGCCGCTGAAAACTCTGGCACAGGCGATGACGGTACTGCCACAGGTGCTGATTAACGTCCCGGTCTCGGATAAAGCCATTATTGAAAAACACCCGGTGGTGGTGGAAGCTATTCAGCGCGCAGAAGGAGAACTCGGGGACTCAGGTAGGGTGCTGCTCCGGGCATCGGGTACCGAAGAACTCTTCCGGGTGATGGTGGAGGCAGCCGACGCGGAAACCGCCAGGAAGGTTGCTGGCAGGCTGGCTGCCGTTGTGGCTGAGGTCTAGAAACCTCTAGAAACCGGAGTACAGAAAAATTAGTGGATGGCTAGGGAACCACGTGGGGTTGTGCGCAGTCTAACCAGATAAAATACTGCGTACAACCACGATCGGGGGAGTAATGACACAACCTGATGAAGTCACGCTGGACTTTGAGCGGGCCTTCGCAGGCATCGCGGAAACACGAAGCCAGTGTGAAGATTACCAAGACCGACACGGACAAACTGCACCGTGTTTTGCGTCATCCGCCGCTGGTCAAGGGTTTGAAGATCAAGGCCGGGCTATTGCCGACATGTATGAGCGCATACACCGGCAAACAGATGAGCAGACCCAGCAGCTTCTCCGCGTCATGGGTACGGTAGAGCAGAGCGTTCACCGTTTTGCGGTTGCGGAGGGCTTTTTCACGGACTGCCTGCGAAGGCTGAACCAGTGACCGACCATGTAAAGGCCGCTAAAGGCATGGTTGCGCAGTTGATGCAATCCTCGCGCGGCCAGTGGAAAGGCCCGAAGATACCCATCAAGGATATTGAGAATGCGGTCAACAGCACCGAAGGCCTGAAGGTGGCATCGCTGCAGCAAGAAGGACACAAAGCCGGGGGCGCTGAGATGACGAGGAACCTTGTGCCCGCAGCGCATCTGTGTGCCAATGTGATTGCTCACGTGAGTGGCGGAACGCTGGCGGATATTGTCATGGAGCAGATAGCCAACTGGCAGTGGGAACGAGAGCGGGGGAGGAAACTATCGGAATCCTCACAGAAATGTGGGAGCACAATTGAATCTGTCCTCGACGACTTTGAGCAGCGGTTAGCGGACCCAGAAGCTGCCGCGAATTTCCTGGTCAATTCCGTGTGCGCGTGGCTGGACAAGGCGGATCCAGAGAAGAATCCTGATGCTTTTCAGCAGACGGTACAACTGGGTGCCTCAAATATCGACAGCTTCAGCCAACTCCTCATGAATCTTTGCGCCGAGCGTGACAAGGCTATTCGATGCTGCTACGACAAGCTCCTTGACGACGGCCGCGACGATCACGCTCAGCCTTCCACTGGCGGCCCAACTACGTCGGCTGCGCCGGTGCCTCAGGCTTCGGCTGTGTCATCATCGGCGGCATCGGCAAGTGCAGGTATGGCAGGCACAGGCATGTCACGTGCAGTCATGGCGGGTGCTGTGCAGAGCAGTGCTGCGCAACCTTCGAACAACGTGCCCATGCATGAGGACCATGCTGTTTCCCAACCCATCGTCCAACCTGCCACTACTGCTCGCACTGAACAGCCGACACCACAACGCCATGCCCCGTGCGTGGAACCGGTTCGCCGTGAGAACGTGCCGTCGCAATCTTCGTCCCCGGATATGCGGGTAGCGCAGTCGCAAGTACTGCCGCAGAACATGGCGCGGATGACAACTCCGCTGCCTCCCAATTATCAACAGTCAGTACCACAACAAGGATATGGTGATACGTGCACACCATCGCCCTCGTTGGATGCTTCGAATTTGATGAGTTCAACCATAGGTGGTGGCTATGGTAGTGGCCAGCCGCTGTTTGATGTTGAGCACATTATCAGAAACGCGGTGGGTCCAGTTCTTGTCACTCTGGTCACCGCTGGGGTTCGAGAAATTGTCAGTCAGGTTGAACACCACCTTGCTCAGTTCCTGGAACAGGCAGGGGCAGGATCTGCTGACATGCACAACATGAATCTTGATGTTTCGGCGCAGCATGACGTCCCCAATCATGTAGCGGAGAACCACCATGGGGAAACACATCACCCAGAGTCGCCTCAACCGCAGGAATCGCATGTGGAGTCGCGGACCCAAGGTACCCAAGGTACGGCGCCTCCGGTTCAACCTCCGCAGGAGCATCATGCGCCACCACCAGCGCCACAACCTGTGAAGCCGACCCCAGAGCCAGTGCCCCATGTTGCTGCGCCGGCACCGGCACCAGCGTCTCATCCACAGCCCGCACCACCTCTACATCAAGTACCTCAACACCAAGCACCAGTACACCAAGCGCCTGCACCACAACCCCAACCTGCACCGCAACCACCAGTGTGCGTGCCAGCGCCAGGTGGATCAGGTGATGCTCCGGTAGGCGGGGCGTCGACAAGCAGTAATCGTGGTCGGGCGCGGAAGGCAGGTGCATGGTGATGCAAAGTTACGACCAGTTTTTAGAGCAGTTTCAACAGCGTGCCGAGCGTTATGTGGCTGAGTTTGATGAGTCGATACGTGCGGTACAAAAAGAATTAGAGCAGCGTCGCAAGAAGGGAGAAACCACAGCGCACGCCCAACATGTGCACGAGGCTTCAGGGCTTGACGAGCAGTTGCGGTGGGTGCATGCTCGCCAGGAAAACAACGGAGAACAAGTGCAGGCGGCGGTGCCCGCGCACAAGACACCTCAGCCGCCACCCCTGCGGCAACCCTCCCGACGGCGACCTGTTCGGGGAATTAAAACGGCAGGCTGGTGAAGGTTTTATCCTGCTCTTTCGCTTGCAGTTCCGCTTTGGTGAGGGAGGACAAGCCACGGGCGTGAACGTCCTCCTGGGCGAACGCCGCGTATTTTTTCTCCCCTTCAAGTTGATAGAGCAGAAAGCCCGTGAGCAGCCCCCGGGCTTTTTCCTGTGCGGAAAACTGTGGTCGGCCCATGCCCACAAGAGCTTTAACCACGGCACCTTCAGAAAAGCCGGATTGCGTGCCTTTGGATACTTCCCGATAGGTGACCGGGCCAGCCCATTGTGCTGCTATTTTTACAGACTCATTTGAGTCAAAATCAGTGGCTTTTCCAGGGCCTATGATCAGTCCCGGGGCTGTGGTGTGGGCGGCTGCGGTCACAGCGGACGGTGCCGTGGCGGCGGGGTAGAGGGCACCAACAGCGTGGATATTGTCGCGGCCCGCTGCCGTCAAGATCGCGGCACCTGCGCCCATGCCATGCCCGGCAACCCCCAATTTTGCGGGGGAGACTGTGACATTTCCTGTTCCTAATTTAACCCCAGCGACGATCTGCAGGCAGGACTCTAGGTCAGCAGCGAGGCCCTGGTGGTTGGGCATGAATCCCATCTCCGTGGCGGGGGCAGCAACGACAATGCCCCAGCTGGCCAGATGTTGAAGGGTTTGGTGGTAGCTTTTCACCGAGGTCATCCAGTCGTGACCAAACGCAATGGCGGCTACCCCATTACCCTCGGCAGGCGTGTACACCTTGCCGGGGAGACCTGCGTAGGAGAGGTCACCAATAAGCACGTGGTGCGGCCCACGTTTGGAGAGCTTGGACAACTGCTTTTTAAATTTCTCAGCCACAAGTCTCAAGGATAGTGGATTGGTGTCTTGTACGACTGTGTTTGCAGCTGTCAACTACAACGGTGGTTGTGTCCACCCTCACGACACTATCGTTACAAAGCCACGGCCAGCGCAATGACACCAATGACGGCAAACGCTGCTTGTTTTGCGGCGGCACCGCGATGTGCTGTGGATTTCAGTGCCAGTGCAGCGGCGGCAATAATCATGGAACCAGCGCCTGCAAACATCAGCGCGGCCCCCACGTTATGGTGCCCTGCCAGCCACATGGCGATCCCAATACCCGCAACAATGGCGAGCATGAGGTTGTAAACACCTTGGTTATAGGCAAAAAACCGAGTGATGGCGAGTTCTTCCTCCGTGGCGTGGCCAAAAATATTACGGGCGGTGGGGCTGGCCCACGCGAAGGCTTCCAGATAAAAGATGAACACGTGAAGCAAGGCGGCAAGTCCGATAAAAATAAGTGCGACGAGAGACATAATGGCAGACAACGATGCTGAGCCTTTCTCCAAAGGGGTGTGACAACGGGTCGGAAGTATAGTCACCTTCTCTGGCTGCGGTCACGTAGCACAATTTTGGCTACCGTGGAGATATGATTCCGATGTACACTCCTGACCAGGTTCGTGCTGCTGAGCAGCCACTTCTTGCTCGACTTGGGGAAAAGCTGATGCTGTCGGCGGCGTTTGCCGTGGCTGTGGAATGCGCCCGACTGCTTGACCACCACCCGTACGGTAAACGCGTGCTGGTGCTCGCCGGTTCAGGGGGAAATGGCGGCGATGCCCTTTATGCTGCAGAGGAACTGGAACGACGCGGAGCACATATCACTGTGTGGCAGACCTCAACCGGTCTCCATCACGCGTATCGACGCCCCGAAGAACCCACCGCTGCTGCCGCTGCTCGGGCGGATCTTATCATTGACGGAGTTGTGGGGATCGGGGCGTCTGGTGGTTTGCGTGGAGAGGCCGCGCAGGCGGCGTCGATAATCGCGGAACACGCCACTTGTCCTGTGGTCGCCGTGGATATTCCCAGCGGTGTGGACCCCATGACCGGTGTGCCAGGGGATAGTTATATTCGTGCCACCAGCACAGTCACCTTTGGTGGTTTGAAGCCTGTGCATGTGCTGGGTTGGGAATACTGTGGCGATGTAGTGCTGCGTGGCCTGGGCATTGATGAGGAACTAGCGAGCATGGATCCGTGGGGTTATTCGGTGGATCGCGTGGAAAACTGGCCGCGCCCTGGGGCGGACTCCAACAAATACACCGATGGCGTTGTCGGCATTTACTCTGGTAGTGTCGCATATCCGGGTGCGGCGGTGCTATGTGTGGAGGGGGCAGTACGGGCGACGTCGCCTATGGTGCGGTACCTAGGGCCATGCGTGACCAAGGTGATTCGCGCAGTGCCCGAAGTCGTGGCGGGTGAAGGGCGAGTTCAGGCGCTTGTGATCGGACCCGGGTGCAGCGAGGATGACACGCAGCTTGCCGAACAACTCCGCAGCAACCTTCCCCTTGTGATTGATGCAACATCACTGACGCGCGTGGCGGAATCGGAGGAGCTGCGAGAACTGGTGCGTCGCAGAACCGCTTTTACTGTTCTGACCCCACACACAGGCGAATTCGCGCGCTTTGGTGTTGCTACCCCCGAAGAATTGGCGCGTGAACTGGACGTATGCGTACTGCTGAAAGGTCGGGTTACGCAGGTTGTGAGCGAAGGCGAACGCTACCTCATTGAGGCCGGGTCCAGCTGGGCGGCAACAGCAGGGTCGGGGGATGTCTTATCCGGTGTCATTGGAGCCGCTGTGGCCTACGAACCCAGCGCAGTAATGGTGGCCATGGCCGCGCGCGTCCACGCTGATGCAGCTGCGTTGTGCAACGGGCCAGTGCCCGCCCATCTCATTGCCGAAGCGCTCACACTGGTGGTCAGCCAAGCGGTGGCGCGCTAGGATTCCCGTAGATTTCATGCCTTAGCGCTATGGCTATACCCACAGAAAGATGTGTAAGCCGTCTCAAAAATAGGGAAACCCTGAATGAATTCTGTACTGTAGATGAAATTAGTGTTTTGTATGGGAAGGATTTTTGGGTGCGCAAGCAACTTTTGGCAGTGGCGACCATCGTCTCGGCACTGCTCCTCACCTCTTGTACCCAAGCTGGACAACGCTCCACCGCTGACGCGGCCACCGGCACGGCATCAGCAACTGCCGTGAACGTGAATTCGGCTGCGGAATCCTTAGGTGGAAGCACTGAGGGGGGCGTAGGTGGCGCAACGGGTGAGTCTGAGACCTCCACAGAGACCCCCACAAGCACCACGCCAGCGGTCAAACAAATAGGCATCTACGGCACTGCCGGTGACTATGATCCACTCAACACGGGACATATGTTCAACGGGCAGATCGCGGGCGTGGTCACCAACGCCCGTGACCTCAACCCCGACTATGTGGTAGACAGTGGTCAGATCTACCTAGATCTCTCTGGTATGGAAACCCTGACCGAGCCAAAAACCGTATCCATCTACATCAACTCAGGGCATTTTGACCTCAAAATGCCCAAAAACGTTCCCGTGGACTTGACCTGTAAAGTTCCTTCGGAAAAAAGCAACTGTAAGACCAAAAAATACAATTCCGACGCGCCGGGAAGTATTTTCACACTCAACATCACAAGCAACACTGCTCGGGTTACTATTGCAAAGAAGTAGTTGTAGCAAAAGTTCTTTGCGGTGACTGCTCATAGATGTCAGGGCGGCACCACGTCGCCCGTCATAGGGGCGACATTCGCCTCAGAGAGGAAAAGATCGGTGACTAAGAAGATTCTTGGCGCAGGTGTCATTGCCTCTGCTGCACTGCTGTTGGCGGCATGTGGCGGTGGCGGAAGCTCCTCAGGAGGATCAGGATCCTCCAGCAGTGCCATGGCCTCCAGCTCAATGTCAACCTCGGAAAGCAGCAGTTCTAGCAGCTCAAGCGGTTCTGGTTCTTCTGGGGCTAGTGCTAGCGCGAATGCGTCGGGTGGGTCGTCGTCAGGTTCTCATAGCGCTGCCACCGCCGTTGGTGTTGATGTTCCTGCTACCAACGGATTCGATCCACTAGGCACAGGCACCGTGTTTCAGGGGTCCATTGATGTGAGCACCAGTGATGCCAATGCCTTGGATGAGAATTACGCTGTTTCCAACGGTCAGGTGACACTGAACCTGCAGGATCTAAAACCCTTGGATAAAGACAAGACCGTCAACGTATACGTGGACGTGGGGACTGTATCGGTAACGCTGCCAGACGATGTTCCGGTGGAGATGACCGCGAAGGATTCCGTGACGCTAACGACCCCCAGCCACAAGACCTACAATGAGAGCGCTTCTGGCAAGAAGCTGACACTGAACGTTCAGGTCAACAACGGTCCCGTTACTATCGCTGAGTAGTAGTGGTGGCTGCGGGGTGATGAAGTAGAATCGTGTAGCGTGACACAGCAGACTCATCGCCCCGTTCTTGTTATTGATTTCGGCGCGCAATATGCACAACTTATTGCGCGCCGTGTGCGTGAAGCCCGGATTTATTCTGAGGTTGTTCCTCACACAGCATCCGCTGAGGATATTAAAGCTAAAAACCCGGCTGCCCTGATTCTTTCGGGCGGCCCTTCTTCTGTCTATGCCGAGGGTGCACCGTCGCTTGATGCCGGGATTTTTGATCTCGATATTCCGGTTTTTGGCATTTGTTATGGTTTCCAGGCTATGACGCATGCGCTGGGCGGCACGGTGGCTAACACGGGTAACCGTGAATATGGTCGCACTGACATGACTATTGACGGCGGTCTGTTGCACGAGGGGTTTGAACAGACGCACAAGGTGTGGATGAGCCACGGTGATGCCGTTTCCACTGCTCCCGAAGGGTTTGCTGTGACGGCTCAATCGGCGGGTGCGCCTGTCGCCGCTTTTGAAAACCTCGAACGTCGCATGGCTGGGGTGCAGTACCACCCTGAGGTAATGCACTCCCCGCACGGCCAGGAGGTGCTGGTCCGCTTTCTCACCCAGATTGCCGGGTTAGAGCAGGATTGGACCCCGGCGAACATTGCTGAGGAGCTTATCGACGCCGTACGCACCCAGGTCGGCGAGAATGGTCGCGCGATCTGCGGCCTCTCGGGTGGGGTGGATTCTGCCGTCGCCGCCGCCATCGTGCAGCGCGCCATCGGTGACCGCTTGACCTGTGTGTTTGTTGACCATGGCCTGTTGCGTGCAGGCGAGCGCGAGCAGGTGCAGAATGATTTCGTCGCCGCCACCGGCGCAAAACTGGTGACGCTGGATGAGCGTAAGGCATTTTTAGCCAAACTCGCCGGGGTAACTGACCCGGAGGATAAACGTAAAGCCATCGGTCACGAGTTCATTCGTGCTTTCGAACGCGCCGTTGCCGGAGTGCTTGCCGACGCCCCGGAAAACTCCAGCGTGGACTTCCTAGTGCAGGGAACGCTGTACCCGGATGTGGTGGAATCCGGTGGTGGGTCCGGTACCGCCAACATCAAGAGCCACCACAATGTGGGTGGTCTGCCTGATGATGTGGAATTTGACCTTGTTGAGCCATTACGCCTGCTGTTTAAAGACGAAGTGCGTGCGGTGGGTCGTGAACTTGGTCTGCCGGAGGAAATTGTCAACCGCCAGCCTTTCCCTGGCCCTGGGCTGGGGATTCGCATTATCGGCGAGGTGACCGAGGACCGCTTGGACACACTGCGTGCCGCCGATCTTATCGCCCGCACCGAGCTGACTGCAGCGGGCTTGGACTCCGAGATTTGGCAATGCCCGGTGGTGTTGCTCGCTGATGTTCGTTCCGTTGGTGTGCAAGGAGATGGACGAACCTACGGCCACCCCATCGTGTTGCGGCCGGTGTCCTCTGAAGACGCCATGACTGCGGATTGGACGCGTCTGCCCTACGACGTCCTGGAACGCATCTCTACCCGCATCACCAACGAGGTCCCCGACGTGAACCGCGTTGTGTTGGACTGCACCTCCAAGCCCCCAGGAACTATTGAGTGGGAGTAAAAGTAGTGAGGCCGGTGCGTCCGTAGGAGAGTCTGCGGTGCACCACCTCGAAGGGGCCGCGCAGGTTGGCCTTTTCAAGGGCGTAGGCGATGACCAGGGTGATGGCCCAGATGAAGATGGCGATCAGCGTTGCTTCCCAGGCTCCCTGCCCCCTGCCCAGGCCAACGGTGAAGGTAGAGGTCAGCAGGACAAAGAGAATGGATTGCAGCAGGTATCCGGTCATAGACCGCTTGCCCAAAGCGATAAGTGCCTGGAGTGGCACAGGCAAAGGGTAGCCAGTGCCGCCTGCGTGGGCGGCGTCGATACGTCGTTGCAGGGGGAGGGTGGCCAGAGCGATGGATGCGACAATGCCTGGGCCTGCCCATATGCCAGCAACCTGGTTAAGGCTTTGGAGATGCAGCACGGTGTTTTCTGGCAGGACGCCGATTTCCGCGAGTCCAAGAGGAATTCCCACACCGAAAGAAATAATGACTGCGACAATAGCGAAGCGGGTGAGTAGTGTCTTGTATTTTTCGGGTTGTCCCAAAACATTGTGGCGGGCAGCCACCATGCCCAGAATCATGATAGGGAAAAAGAAAAGGAATCCTGTTAATAGATTGCCAATTTGAAAACTCAATGCGGTAAAGGCATGGCTGACCAACGTAGCATAGCTATCTGGTGCTGATAGAGTTTGCATAGCCGAGATCATTACCTCGGTTCTGGATGATCCACCTCCGGCTGAGATGTAAATCATCATAACGGCGGTGAGTATGAGGCCAAGGGCGCCCAAAACGCCAGTAATGATCAGCAGGGTTTTATCTTTGAAGCGGTAGAGCAGTGCGAGGATGATGCCCATTATCCCGTAGACGAACATGATGTCGCCGAAAAACAGCAGACTCAGATGAAGTATGCCGAATATCGCTAGGAAGAAGTAGCGCCTGATTAGTACCAGTCGTGCCTTTTTGGGCGGGTAGTTGCGGCGTTGCAGGCTCATGGCGATCATACCCACGCCGTACCCCAGCAGTGTGGCAAACATAGGTAGGCCACGCACATGGGTGAATATGGAACCAAGAATGATGGCGATTTTGTCCAGGATGCTGTTATCAACAACACCGCCGGCTGTTGATCCAGGCGTGTCGGGTGAGATGTATAGCCAGGCCGTGGTGGCATTGGCGATGGCGATTCCGAGCATGGTGAATCCTCGGGCGACGTCGGGTGCCAAAATGCGGGGTTGTGTTACTGCTGCGGAATTCATGATGGGGTTCCTATGCCTTATGCGTGTGACTTACATAGTTGTGCTTGGTGTTAGTTGCCCGCTGGCTTTTGCTCTTCTGGGTAGTGGATGGTGGTCGTTCCAACCCCAGATTTGAGATCAATGGTGAGGGTCTTTCCTTGTGCTTTGTTGTTGTAGGTTCCGGCGATGCAGTTAGTGTCGCCGATGCCGTTGGTGCAGGTTAGGGTGACAGGCATGGTACTGGGAAGATACACATCGGTATCACCCACACCAGTATCAATGGTGATTTTCTTGTCTTCGGGCAGGGGTTCCAACCTCTGAAGGTTGAGGTTAAAAGAGCCAACACCTGCGGAGTAGTGGTCTTGGAGGTCGGTGGCCCTAGTGGCAACGTAATGCTGATCACCCACGCCACTTCTGGAACCACCGTCACCTTCTGACATGCCGGCGGCAATGATGATGCCCACGGTTCCCAACGAGCACACAGCGACGATGCCTGCAATGATCACGACAAAGGGGTTACGCTTTTTCTTCTTGGGCTTCTCTTGGACGACTGGTGTAGGTTCCGGCAGATCCCAGGCGAAGGGGGCGACTCCCAGCGGATCCCACGCGGGTGGAGTGGACGGGGAGTAAGGGGCGGTAAATCCTTCAACGGGCTGGAGCGTGGAGAGGTAGGCCTTCAGGTCTTCTGGTCGGTTGACGTCCATTTCTGTATCTTTCTCAATTAACAATCCTGCAGGTGGAGTGGGGTGTTGTGTGTGCAGGAAGTACCACGCTCCGAAGAACACTAGGTAGGCGATGAAGGCTGGGGCGATGAAGATGGTGGTAAAGGTGCCTCCGCTGCCGCCGCTGAAGATCAGGAATCCAATGAGAAGAGCAATTCCTAGGTTGCGTTCCTTTCTCAGTTGAGGGTTGTTGTTTTTGTTGCCAAATAACGCTTCGGCGGGTGATATCGGTAGGGAATAGCGAGGCATGAACGCCCAGGCCAATAGGTATAGTGCGATGCCCGTGGAGTTGGCGAAGAGCACACCGATGACAAACAGCACCCGCACAATGATCGGGTCAATGTTGTAACGGACACCGATGCCTTCACACACGCCAGCGATTTTCCCTTTCCCACCCTGGTCAGAGGGCAGTCGCACGGGTCGGGTGGCCCACATGTCGCGGAGTGTGGTGGAGGCTGTTGCAGTTGATGTATCGCTCATGGTTTTTATTGTGGCCTGCCGGGGTCTGGTTGCACATCAGGGAAAACCCCGATTTTTCCCCGATCTGTGGGAAATAAGGGATAACCCTGATGCCATCAGGGATGAAGGCATGAGAGTATCTGGAGTATGACCAACTCTGTGCAGACTGTTCAGTACCCGTACCGCACATTCACACGTCCAAAAAAGGATCGCGTGGTGGCGGGGGTTGCGGCTGGACTGAGTCAGCAACTGCGTGTCGACGTCCTGTTGGTTCGGCTGGTGCTTGTATTTTTCGCCCTTCTCAGTGGTGCAGGTTTACTGTTTTATGCCTGCCTATGGATCTGGACCAAGCCAGGAGATGCTTCAGACGGAAATGCCTACATATCTCAGGATGATGTGCGTATCCGCACTAAACACACCCTGAATCGTGCTGGTTACCTCGTGTTGGTTGTTGTGGCCATTGCGGGTGCGCTGCTTTCGTTTAGTTCCCTCACTGGGTTCGCCGGGGCGAATGTTGTGCCGTTTGGGGTGGTGGGGGTGGGTGCACTCGTCGTGTGGACCACCTACGACCGTGGCCTTGACCGGCTATGGAACGGCAATAATGCCCTTCTCATTGTGGCGGGCGTGTTACTCATGGGCATTGGCGTTGTGTTGGTGACCATAAACTGGGAAAGCCAAAAGGTATTCGGGTCCACTCTTGTGGCTGTTGTGCTGACCCTGCTGGGTGTGGCTGCACTGGGATTACCGTTGTGGCTGCGTACGTGGGATGCCTTGACCAAGGAGCGTTCTGAAATTGCTGCCGCAGCCGAGCGCGAGGAGATTGCGTCGAGGTTGCATGACTCGGTGCTGCAAACCCTGGCGCTGATTCAAAAACGTGCCGAGGAACCCAGTGAGGTTGCCCGTTTAGCGCGAAGCCAGGAGCGTGAACTACGCCAGTGGCTTTTTGGGTCGCAGGACAATCTCTCCGGCGGGGCATCCACTGTGTTTAAGGCCGTTGAGTTGGCGTGCGGCGAAGTGGAGGACTTGTTTGGCCTGCGTATCGCGCCGGTTTTGGTGGGGGAGGACCATCCCCTTGATGACCACACTCAGGCCGCCGTGCTGGCCTCGCGCGAGGCTATGGTCAATGCTGCGAAGCACGCGGGTGTGGCTGAGATCAATGTGTACGCAGAATCCCTGGGTGAACATATACAGATTTACGTTCGTGACCGTGGAGCGGGCTTCAATCCCGATGAGGTGGGGGAGGATAGGCATGGTCTCCGGGAGTCTATTTACGGCCGAGTCGAGCGTGCGGGCGGCACCGTTGAGGTGAAAACAGGCGTTGGTCAGGGTACGGAAATTGTGGTGGACATGCCGGTGTAAGGTTATGTTCACCACGCGTGGAAGCGTATATGCTGCACAATGATAAACCGCGCATGATGCTGGATTCATGAGGGGATGAGAAACGTTAGCATGGAAGGTATGCTCTCTGTCTTCCTTGTCGATGACCACTCTGTTTTTCGGTCCGGTGTACGTGCGGAATTGTCTCAAGCCGTCAACATTGTTGGTGAGGCGGGTGGTGTCACGGAAGCTATCGCGGGTATTTGCACAACACATCCCGATGTTGTGCTTCTTGACGTGCACATGCCGGACGGTGGAGGACAGGCCGTGATCCAGGGCGTCGATACGCCGACGACGTTTCTGGCGTTGAGCGTGTCTGACGCTGCTGAAGACGTCATTTCGGTTATTCGTGCCGGTGCCCGGGGGTATGTGACCAAAACCATTTCTGGGCCTGAGCTTATCGACGCTGTGCGCCGCGTCCACGACGGTGACGCCGTGTTTTCGCCGCGGCTTGCGGGGTTTGTGCTGGATGCCTTTTGTGCGCCAGACAAGCACGTGGGGGTGGGGGTTGTGGATGCTCCAGAGAAAGATGCTGCTGTAGAAGAGCGAGTCGCTGCTGGTGAATCTGCGCATGAGGATATGGAAGATCCTGACGATGATGTTCTTGATGCCCTTACGCGCCGGGAATTGGAGGTGTTGAGGCTGCTTGCCCGCGGCTACACCTATAAGGAGATTGCGGCAGATTTGTTTATTTCTGTGAAGACGGTGGAGACGCATTCTTCGAACATTCTGCGCAAGACCCAGCAGTCTAACCGCCATGCATTGACTCGGTGGGCGCATTCCAGGGACTTGGATTAAGGGTGTTGCGCATGTCTGTTCGATCTATTTTAATGAAGGTGTGTCTAGAACAGAGTTTCGACTAAGTCGCGAGCCATATGAATCTCTGCGCGACTTGCCAAAGGAGCGGCGTATCGCCGCTTTGCGCGAGCGAATGGCTGTCATGGGTGCTGCGGTGGGGGCGGATATGGCTGCGGCTCGACTGGATAGGGGAGCGCCGGAGCGCTTTTTCGATGTAGTTCAGCTGCCAGAACGTTTAGCGCGATGTTTTCCTGGGGGTGGTTTGCCACGTAAGGCGGTGAGCCAGGTATCTGACTGTGCCACGTTGGTGATAGAGATTATTTCGGCCGTGACGGAACAGGGCGGGTATGTTGCCGTGGTGGGGTGGGCTGATCTGTTGTTCGCTGGTGTGGTCGATTCGGGTGGAGATGTGTCAAAAATTGTGTCGGTACCCGATCCGGGTATTGATGCCCTGCCTGTTGCCGCAGTGTTCGCAGAGGGGATGGATATGGTGGTGTGTCGTTCAGCCGCGCCCCGTCGGCTCACTCCCACGAATGCTCGGCCTTTCTTGGCAAAAGTGCGTCAGGGTTCCGCAGCAATCCTCCTTGCGGGAATCAGTGTTCCCAGCCCCGCACTCACCGTGTCTGCGCAGGTCACAAAGATCTATGGACTTCACCGTGGGGGCGGGCGCATTCGGGGACTGGACGTGGAGGTAGAGGCGGCGTCGAAAAGCGCCGATCATCAGCGGATACGCACGCTTCTCAGGTGCGGGGAAGCCGCCCCGATGGAACCATCGCCGGGGCCTGGACTGCAAGCGGTGTCATGACCGTAACATCAGAGCAGCGCTTTTTGGCGTTGTGGTTTCCTGATTGGCCTGCCCAAGCGGTGGCGTGCGCAGACCATCACGATAACCAAGCCCCCAGGGTGGTGACAGGTGAGGGGAAAAACCGCGCCGTTGTGTGGGTGTGCTCAGCATCGGCGCGGGCGATGGGGATTCGGCGTGGCATGAAGCTTCGGTACGCCCAGGCGCTCTGCCCAAACCTGGAGATCGCGGGCTACGACCAGGAACGCGACGCGTGCATGTTTGAACCTATCCTCGCAGGTCTGGACCAGATCGCCGCAGGTGTGGAGGTACTGCGACCTGGTTTAGCGGTGGTGGATGCGGGGGCGGCGGCACGTTACCACGGCTCGGAACACACGGCGGCCCAGCTGCTTATCGACGCCTCCGCCTCCGCAGGCATCGATTCCTGCGCGGGTATTGCCGGAGAACTGTTCACGGCACTCATTGCCGCGCGTGTCGGTGCGGTCGTTCCGCCTGGGGTGGGTGAAGGGCGGGCTTTCCTCCGCCCGCTGTCCATCGCCCTGCTGTCAGCCGAAGAAGCCCTGGGTTGTGATCCCGAAACCGTGGCAAGCTTCCAGCAGCTTGGCATCCGCACCCTTGGGGAACTGGCGGACCTGCCCTACAAGAAGGTGGTCACTCGTTTTGGAGAGGCGGGTCAGCGCTGCCACGATATTGCCCATGCGCACCCCAGTCGTAGCATCGCACCGCCGCTTCCCACCGATGATCTGCGCGTCATGCACGAACCCGATGATCCCATCACGCGTGTCGACGTCGCGGCCTTCCTCGCACGCCAACTAGCCACTGCTCTGCACGCACGCCTTGCGCGCGCCGGGGTGGTATGCCACCTGCTGACGGTGCGCGCCACCATGGCGAATGGTGACACCGTGGAGCGGACCTGGCGCACTCGCGATGCGCTCACAGAACACGCCACGGCTGATCGGGTGCGGTGGCAACTGGATGGCTGGTTGACTACGCGGCGTACAGGGGGCGACTGGGCGTCGACAAGCAGTGATGACGGTGTGGTCCGCCTAGAGCTTGACCCCGTCGAATGCGTTGCGCCGCAACAGGATGCCTCAGGGTTGTGGGGCGCACGGGGGGAGCGTGAAGCGGCGGTGCAGCGTGTGGTCGCCCGAGTCCAATCAACACTGGGTACGGACGCGGTGCTGCAACCACGGCATGTCGGTGGGCGAGGTCCTGCTGAACGTATTGACTATGTTCCCTTTGGCGAGGAACGCCCCTACCCCCGTGATCCTGACGGGGCGTGGCCTGGGCGGATACCGGCACCACACCCGGCACAAGGGTATGCAACTGCGGAACCCGGCGGTTCATACGTGGCACTGTACGACCAGCATGACCGGGCCATTATTGTGACCCAAGACGTGCAACTGAGTGCCCAGCCTGCAACGCTGCAGTGGGGCCAGCGTCGCTTTGACATATGCGGATGGGCGGGGCCATGGGGAGTGGATGAACGCTGGTGGACGCCCCACGGAAAGACATACGCACGCCTGCACGTTGCGGGGACAGAAACGGGTGATGATGCGCCACAGAAACGTGAAACGGCCTGGCTCCTGGTGTGGAGCGCAGGCCGGTGGGGGATAGAAGGAAGCTACAGTTAAGAGGAAATATCCAACACTAGGCGCACAGGATCCTTCAGCACCTGTACCGAATACGGCTTGGCGGAACCCTTGATGCCCACCACGAATTGTGAACGCCCCTCAAACGTTCCTGCGCTTACCACTTCCGTGACAATCCCACCTGAGCCGGGGACGGGGTTGAGCCGCGGGTCAGGAATGCCCACCTCAAATGGATATGCGGTGCCATCAATATTGATGTTCAATGCCGTGTCACCCGTGTACTCCACGGGACTGCCGCTGCCCTGCTGGGTGGGGGAATCAGAGTAATCAATGAACCACCCTGGGTCGCCTGACCCATGGAACTCAAAGACGATACGCTCGAACCCCTCATGAGTACCCACGCGCACATTAGTCACGACTAACTGTGCCGGGGCGCCCGGTCGCTGAGTTTTAAGGTTCGTATTAGCGCTTCCCAAGGAACGCATGCCGGCATCGGGGGCTGGTGGTGTGGTTTCGGAACTGCCGGAACCGGAAGAAGCGGACAATGTAGAAGCAACAGAATCGGAACCACTGTGGGCGGTAGATGTGCCTGAATCAACACAGGCGGTCACACAGGCTGCAAAAACGATAGTGCCCACGACGGCAACTGCAGCACGACCAAAAACAAAAGCCGGGGATGCGGTCATGCACCCAACCGTAGTACCAAATAATTGTGGAGAAAACTCAGAAAGGTACAAAAACAGAAAACTTTAACAAAACGTGATAAAAACGTGAGCGTTCGGTGTTTTTTGGACGATTTTCGGGTGGTTTTCGGGTGGTTTGTAGCAGATTTCTGGAAGATTTCTAGCGGCCTGCGACGCACACTATTGTGGACACCATGACTACAACCACACCTGAAACTCGTTGCTCACAAGTGGTGCGTGAACCCCTTCCCGGAACGGCAAAAACTGGGACGACCTACGTGGCGCTCGAACACCTCCGCGGCTGGGGCAGGGACGTGCTGGACGGTGAGGCGTTAGGGGAAGAACTCACACCACTCGTGGCGGCGCACCTCAAAAAATGGAGTGCAAGCCTGCAGCTCATCCGCAAACCCGGGCGGGCGGGGCAACATCGACCCCGCCGAAAGATGTATCTCATCTACACCGGCGATGGCGACACCCCGCCCGCCATGGAAGAACTCGATGTAGATGGGCCGGAAACAATACTTGAACTGGATCTTTCCGGTCCCGGCGCGAATGCTAGCCTTGGTGCGCGGCCTGTGGACCACCCCATCCTGCTCGTCTGTTCCCACGGCAAACGCGATACCTGCTGTGCCCTCAAAGGACGTCCCGTAGCAGCCGCCCTGCAGACCTGTTTTTACGGTGATGAAATATGGGAATCTTCCCACACCAAGGGGCATCGCTTTGCGGCATCCATGCTGCTCATGCCCTGGGGATACTCCTATGGCAGGCTCAACTCTGCCGCTGCCATCGATATGCTGAAGCACGCGACCCGTGGTGAGATGTTCCTCCCTGGTAATCGCGGACGGGGCTGTTTTGATGCGCCTGGGCAGGTTGCAGAGCTTGTGGTTGCCGACAAGGTGATCAGCGCTGAAGGCTCGTTGGACGTGGGGACTCTGCGAGTGGACGCGGAACTCAACGAGCCTGGGGACGTTGACGGAATGGCGGCTGATGAAATGGTGGTGCGCCGCGTGGCCCATCCAGATGGGAGGGTGTGGCGGGTACAACTGAAACAACGCCCTGTGGAGGGCGTTGTGGCGTCATGCGGGGATGCTCCCAAACAGGGCAGCACGTGGGTGGTTGTGGACGTACAGCCGGTGGAGGGGCATCGAGCGGTTTAGCGGCGCATGATTTTTTTGGAGAGGAAATTGCCTAGGAGCTGCGCCACTTGAACAATGAGGATGATCACGATGGTGCCGGCAAGCGTAATTGTCGGATTGAATGCGTTGTAGCCGTAGGTAATGGCAAAGTCGCCAAGCCCGCCGCCGCCGATGTAGCCCGCCATGGCGGACATATCAACCACAGCAATGAAGATGAACGTGAATCCCAAAATCAGGGGACCGAGCGCTTCACGAATGATCACTGAGACAATGATCTGCAAGGGGGAGGCGCCCATGGCACGGGCCGCTTCAATGACCCCAGGGTCAATGGACACAAGGTTTTGTTCCACGATGCGGGCGACACCAAATGTGGCCGCGATGGACATGACGAAAATGGCGGCTTCAGTACCGATCGTGGTACCAATGACGCTGCGGGTCAGGGGGCCGATGGCAGCAATCAGAATGATGAACGGAATGGGACGAACAAAGTTCACCAGAATGTTGAGGATTGTGTAGACGAACTTGTTGCTCAGTACGCCGTTTTCACGCGTGGTGTAGAGCAGTGTTCCCAGTGCTAAGCCAGCTATGCCGCCAATGAGGATGGTGAGGCTCACCATCACTAGTGTTTCCCCGAATGCTGTGCTGAAGTCTTCGCCGGAAAAAACCTCCAGAATGTCGTTGATCATCGTACGATCTCCTCAATGTCAGTGTTGCGGGAAATGCGCTCGTAGAACTCGTTGATAACATCGTCCGGTCCGGTCAGGCGGACCGTGACTTTGCCAAAAGAATGCCCTTGAAGGGTGGTGATACCGCCGTGGACAATACTGATGCCTACCCCCTTTTCACGGGCCGCAGCCGAGGAAGCGAAAAAACCAGAATTTTCACTGAGGTCGATGGTGAATAACCGTCCCTCATGGATGAGAAGATCGTCCGCCTCTACCAGATCCGGGGTGTTGCGGAGGCTGGTGGCAACAAACTTCTTGGCTACATCGGTGCGTGGGTTGGAGAAAACCTCGTACACGCTGCCGTATTCGACGATACGGCCGCTTTCCATCACGGCAACACGATCAGCAATGGAGCGCACGACGTCCATTTCGTGAGTAATCACCACGATGGTGATGCCGAACTCTTTGTTTACTCGTCGCAGCAATTCCAACACGTCGTGCGTGGTTTCAGGATCAAGGGCCGAGGTGGATTCGTCTGCAAGGAGGAGACGGGGGTTTGTGGCTAGAGCTCGGGCGATACCAACGCGCTGTTTCTGACCACCGGACAATTCCTCTGGGTAGCTTGTTCCCTTGTCTGCCAGGCCCACGAATTCAAGCAGTTCCTGCACGCGTTGCTCACGCTTGTGCTTATCGACGCCCGCCAGCTTCAGCGGATACGCAATGTTTCCAGCTGCGGTACGTGAGGAAAATAGGTTGAACTGCTGGAAGATCATTCCAATCTTGCGGCGCAAGCCACGCAGTTCACGCTCGGGCATGTTCACGATAGTGACGCCGTCCAGCAGTACATCGCCTGAGGTGGGTGTGTCTAGGCCGTTGATCATGCGCACGAGGGTAGATTTACCTGCGCCAGAGTAGCCAATGATGCCAATAATCTCACCCGGTTCAATGGTGAGGTTTACATCGGACAGTGCGGTGGTGGTGCGGTTGAACACCTTGGATAGGTTGCGGAACTCGACTCGGGTTCCTTGGGGAGTATCTGGAGACGTCACGGGATTCTTTCCTGTAGGGGGAGAGGCTGGCTGTCTATCGGGGCGTCGATAAGCAGCCATGAGGCGTGAGTGAAATGCGGAAACCCCGCGGCGGGCGCGGGGGAGAGCTGCGGGGTTTAAGCAGCCTTATTTCTTTTCCGCTTCTTCGAGACGCTTCAAAATGTCCTTCAGCTCTGCTTTGGGGCGGTTGACCTCAATGGCAGTGCCTTTGGAATCTTCCTGGTTGGCGGCAATAACCTCTGGGTCGTGCCACAGTTCCACAAGCTTGGCTATTTTCTCATCATCTTGCTTATCGGCCTTAGTGACAAACACATTGATGTAGGGCTCGGCCTCGGGGGAATCAGGGTTGTCCTTGAATACTGCTGTTGTGGGATCAATTCCGGCACGCTCAAGGAAGGAGTTATTGATGATCGCGGGGCGGCCCTCGCCATATGCCGATGTGGTTTGGGCGGCGTTAACTGGAGTGACCTTGACTTTAGAGGCGCCTTCATCGATATCGCTAGGGGTGGGAGTGACGATATTTTCGGACTTCAGTTTCACAAGCTCCGCCTGTACAAGAACGTTAATCGCGCGTCCCTGGTTAGAAGGGTCGTTGGGAATGACGATATCTTGACCGTCAATTCCATCGAGCGATGAGTGGTCTTTCCAATAGATGGCCAGCGGTACGATCTGCGTGGAGCCGACGGGTGTGAGATCATCTTCGGCACCTGTGTTGTATTCGGCGAGGAATTTCAGGTGCTGGAATAGGTTAGCGTCCAATTGTCCCTCGGACAGGGCGCGGTTAGGGGCGTTGTAATCGCTAAATGCCTGGAGTTTGATGTTGATGTCGTTGTCTTTGGCTTTTTTCTCCAGCACTTTCCAGGACTTTAATTGTGGTTCCGTGGTGCCGATGCGGATGGTGGAACTGTCGGTGGATCCGCCTGAGCATGCCACCAGAGTAGCAGCGGCGAAGGCGCTAGCAATGGTGATGGCGGCGGCGCGGCGAAGGAAACGACGTGCAGACATGATTGATTCCTTAAGGTTTGTTTTTTGGGGTGTATCGTACGCGGTTATCGATATAGACAGAGCTTTCTAGTTGGTTGTCTACCGTAGCATTGTGGTGGTTATATGTACAGCTCGGTCTATATTATATTGGCCTCATTGTGGGATAAATCACTATAGTGGACTTACTTGGGGAGGGGTGTCCATGTTTTCGATTATGTATGTTATCCGTTGGCTGATGGCTGGGGACGTGGGGGATTATTTCTCGTGTTTGTAGCGGTGATGAATGCTATTGCCGGAATGTTCATTAGGTCACTATGCGCTGATGTGTTCGAGTAAGGTGTAGATGTGATCGTTACTATGGGAGGTAGGCATGGAGTGGGATAGTGCCGGGCGCGGCTTCAATGGTACAAAGCTACGGTGGTCGCAACTGGAGCAGATTCTGTCAGGATCCGCACCATCAGCTGACGATGCTGCATCTGTACATTCACCTGCACGTGAAGCGCCAGAGATGGATACAGACCCGCAGCCTAGACCGCACCTGAGCCTTGTCCGCGACACGGACATGCCAGCAGCGCCCCCAGAAACAACCAACATCCCCTTCGCGGAACTCCATGCCTACAGCAACTACCACTTCCTCAATGGAGCATCAGAGGCAGAGGATATGGTGCGTCAGGCACAACGCCTCGGGTTGAGCGGACTGGCCTTGATAGAGCGTGATGGATTCTATGGTGCCATGCGTTTTGCTGAAGCGGCCGCCGAAGAAAAATTAAGCACCATTTTCGGTGCGGAACTCAGCACAGACAATGGTGTTCTGACCGTGCTGTGCCGTGGCCCTGAAGGCTACCGCAGGCTCAGCCGCGTCATCACGGCGGCGCACATGCAGCAAGGAAACCACAACAGGCAACCTCGTTATCCGGATTTCACAGAGTTAGCGCGAGTCGCCGATAACCACTGGTACGTGCTGCTCAATGCAGCACTTGCCAACAATGCCGAAGATATCGTCACTGCGTTTGGTGCCAACAACGTCATCGCAGAATGCCACGTGGGATTCATCCCAGAGGACGCCGATAATATTCGCCTTGTCACAGACATGGCTGCCACCTGGGGGCTGATCACCATTGTTAGCTGTACCCCCAACGCTGCAACCCGTGCGGATGCGCGTCTCGCGGCGGCAAAACATGCACTCAGTGACCGCCGTGACCTGAACAATGCGGAGGCGGACTGCCCGCCCCTTGGGGGCACATGGCTCCGCAACGGGGCACACATCCGCGCGGCCCTCCCGCCCCTCCCGCACAGTGATGACATGATTGCGAATACAGTGCACATCGCCAGTGAATGCGCCTTCACCCTCAACCTCATTGCCCCCGAGCTTCCCACGACTGACGTACCCACTGGACACAATGAAATGTCCTGGCTGGAGCACACAGTATGGGAGCGTGCAGAGGCGCGATACGCCACACGCACGCCTGAACTCTGGGAACAAGCCCGTGCACAAATCACCTACGAACTAGACGTGATTAAGCAGCTCAATTTCCCCGGATACTTCCTCATCGTGTGCGGCATTGTTGATTTCTGCAAAGGCAACAACATCCTGTGCCAAGGACGCGGATCCGCCGCGAACTCCGCAGTGTGCTTTGCCCTGGGGATCACCAACGTGGAACCCATATCCGCTGGCCTGCTGTTTGAACGATTTCTCTCCCCAGAACGTGACGGCCCGCCCGATATTGACATTGACATTGAATCCGGGCGCAGGGAAGAAGCCATACAGTACGTATACAACCGGTACGGTCGGGACTACGCCGCTCAGGTGGCCAACGTCAATACGTATCGACGCCGCGGTGCCATCCGCGATGCTGCCCGCGCGTTAGGCTATCCACAAGGAAGCATTGATGCCTGGGCGCGCCGGGCTGCGGATCCGCCTGAGCAGGTTATTCGCTTGGCGGAGCAGTTTCGGGGACACCCCAGGCACCTCAGCATTCATTCAGGCGGCATGGTGATATGCGACCGGCCCATTGCCGATGTTGTGCCCGTGCAATGGTCCGCTATGGAAAACCGTAGTGTGGTGCAGTGGGATAAAGACGATTGCGCCTCCGCTGGGTTAGTAAAATTTGACCTGCTGGGATTGGGAATGCTGGAGGCGCTGCACCACATGGTTGACCTGGTGCAAGAGCATCATGGAAAAACCATTAACTTGTGGGAATTGGATCTCACTGACAGCAATATTTACGCCATGTTGTCCCGCGCTGATGCGGTGGGGGTATTCCAGGTGGAGTCGAGGGCGCAGTTGGCAACGTTGCCGCGGCTCAAACCACGGACTTTCTTTGATCTGGTGGTGGAGGTTGCGTTGATCCGTCCAGGCCCCATCCAGGGTGGAAGTGTGCATCCGTATATTAAGCGCCGCAATGGTGTTGATCTCGTGACGTTTGACCATCCATGCCTTAAACCTGCGTTGGAAAAAACACTGGGTATCCCGCTTTTTCAGGAACAGCTCATGCAGATTGCCAAAGATGCTGCTGGGTTTAGCGCGGCGGAGGCAGATAATTTGCGGCGGGCCATGGGGTCGAAACGTTCCCCGGCGCGTATGGCGGCGTTGAAGAAAAGGTTCTATGACGGTTTGTTCCAGACCAATGGCATCGAAGGCCAGGTGGCGGATGTGTTGTGGAACAAGATGACGGCGTTTGCGGCGTATGGCTTTCCAGAGTCGCATTCACAGTCGTTTGCGGCGTTGGTGTTTTTCTCTGCGTGGTTTAAGTTCTATTATCCGGCGGAGTTTTGCGTGGGGTTGCTGCGGGCACAGCCCATGGGGTTCTACTCTCCGCAGTCGCTTATTTCTGATGCCCGCCGCCATGGGGTGACGATCCTGCCGGTGTGCGTGAACCAGTCGAAGAAGGAATCGGATTGTCCCAGCGGACAGATCCGATTGGGATTGAACCTGGTCAAAGGCGTTGGCGATGCGGCTGCCGAGCGGATTGAAGCGGAAGCTCCGTTTAGCGGGATTGCGGACCTGGCGAGAAGGGCGTCGTTAAGCGTCCGCCAGGTTGAGGCATTGGCGAGGGCGGGGGCGCTGGAGTGTTTCGGGGTGGATCGTCGGCAGGCGCAGTGGGCGGCGGGGATTGCGGCGACGGAGAGTGCGGACATGCTTCCGGGGTTGAGCTCTGTGGATGTGCCATCCTTACCGGGAATGTCGGCGTTTGAGCTGTTGGCCGCCGATGTGGCACACACAGGGGTAACGTCCACGCAGCAACCGATGGCGTTGCTGCGTTCGCTTTTTGATGCCCGCGGCATCACCCCCGCCGCGCGTTTGCTTGAGGTTGCCGACGGGACCCGAATCGTTGTGGCGGGAGTGGTGACCCACCGACAGCGGCCGCAGACCGCCAGTGACGTGACCTTCATGGGGTTGGAAGATGAGACGGGTTTGATGAATGTGCTGGTGTCTCCTGGTTTGTGGGCGAGGTATCAGCGTGTGGCTGGAACGGCAAAGGCGCTGGTTATTCGCGGAATAATTCGGAATTCAACGGGGGCTCCAACGCTCATTGCCGATAAATTGGAGCCGCTTGCTGTTGCTGAGGCACTTGCTGGTGGGTCGCGTGATTTTCGGTAGCTAGGTTGTGTGCGACGCTGCCCAGTCCATAAGTTGTGTGATCTCCTGTTTGGCTAGTGGGGTGAGTGCTTTGTTGTCGTTGAGCATTTGCTCACCACGGAGGCGGATAAACTCCAGGTATTCCGCGTTTTCTGTGGCGGTGTAGCCTTCTTTGGCTGTTCGCATGTCGGCGAAATCCTGAGTGACTTGCCGCAGGATGATCCATCGGCCCCACATCACAATGATGGCGCACACCAACGCCACAATGGAGGCGATGGGGGTGAGAAAATACAGTAGGCCCGCCAGCACCATCAGGCCGGTGACAAGGACACCTACGGAGTACACATAGTCGGTACGCCGCTTGGACAGGGTTTGTTGGCCAACAGCAATGAAGGTGTCTTTGAAACCTGGTCGGTCATTTTCTGGGGTGTTATTCATGGGCAAGAACGCTCTGGATGTAGTCGGCGGCGGTGGGGGCAACAGTTTCGGTGAGTTCCTGGATTTCTGCGGGGGAGTGTGGGAATGAGACGGAGTGGTCGGCCCAGTGGTGCATGTCAATGTCGTTCCAGGAATCACCGAGGGAATAGGTTTCGTATGTGGCACTGGTGGTGCTTCGCAGGTGCTTCATCAGCCACGCAAGCCCAGTTGCTTTTGTGCAGTTCGGTGGCACAATGTCCAGGAAATCCTGGTTTCGGTGGCAGTCGAGGACATCTCCGTAAGTGTCCAGAATCCAGGTATGCAGGCGTTGGATGGTCTTTTCTGTCTCGTCGCCAGCACTGACCCAGATGGGAATGCCCACGAAGGTGTGGTGGGGAATGTCCTCGTACTTTAGGGGATCGAAATACTGCAGAATATCAGTGCTGAGTTCGGGTGGGATGCTGCTGTAGAGCCGTACATCGTTGGTGTCCAGGGTGGTGGCGAAGACGCTGATGCCTTGTTCCTCTGATAGTTTTTGCACAAGCTCAGAGACCAGTGCGCTGGGCAGGGTGTGGCTCATCAACACGTTGTAGTGCTTGTCGGTAACAACGGCCCCGGTGTAGAGCACGTTGTAGTCGAATTCGAGGCCACTATCGCGGAGTGCAAAGCGGGTGGCTTCAATAGACTTTCCGGTGGAACACACCGCGATGTTGCCGGCTTGTTGCCATTGGTGAATTGCCTGAATGCTGTCGGGGCCGATGGCCCGGTCGAAGATGATGGTGCCGTCAAGGTCACTGCTGAGGAGCTTGATAGGTGCCATGATTCCAGTATTCCTAAGATTATGTGCTGTGGTTGTGAAGGCTTATGCCCTGGGAAAGTCGTGGAAAACTAGTGCAAGAAACTAGTACAGGGAGCTGGTGCATATGGCGACAGCTATGACGGCTGGTACCAGTGATGCATCAACTCCCTTTTCTTGCTTTCCCCGTTAGTGCAGGAGAAGCGCAGGGCTGCAGGCGATCAGTGTGTGGTCAGGATCCGGGAGCAAGGATTCCGCCCCAGTATCCAAAGATGCCGATTGCGAACATGCCGAAGATGATCCAGATGGCGTTGATCTTTTTGCGGAGTAGCCACATGCAGAGGAAAGTGAGCAGCAGGGCAGCCAGGCCAGGCAGGAGAGTGTCCAGGATGTCTTGGACAGTAGTGGTGACTTCCTTGCCGTCCTTCTCGTAGGTAGCTATTGCCACTGGGATGTTGATAGTTGTCCATTTGGACACCAGTGACCCCATAACAAACAGGCCCATGATGGACGCCGTTTGCGTGAGTTTACGCAGCGTGTTGCCACCGACTTCGGAGACTATTTCCACGCCTTTTTCGTAGCCAAGTTTGAACCCGTACCACCGGGTGGCCATGCGGATGATGCAGAGGCCGAAGAAGAACAATAGGGGGCCAAGGATGTTTCCGTCGGCAGCGATGGAGGCGCCGAGGGCGGCGAAGACTGGGCGGGCGGTTCCCCAGAAGAGCGGATCGCCAACACCGGCAAGGGGACCCATGAGTCCGATTTTGACGTTGGTGATGTCGGCATCGGAAATGTCTTCACCTGCTGCTTTTTGCCGTTCCATGGCGGCGGTGACACCAAAGATTGAGGAAGAAATCCAGGGGTGTGTGTTGTAGAACTCCAGGTGCCGTGTTAGCGCGGCTGCCTGGTCTTCTTTTTTGGTGTAAAAGCGCCGGATGGCTGGCATCATGGTGACGCACACGCCAATGGCTTGCATGCGCTCGAAGTTGAAGGAGCCGAGCATGAATGTGGAACGAATGTAGGTGGATATGTAATCCCGCCTTGTGAGGTGCGGCACCCCGTCTTGCCCTGCAACCTCGTTCGATGGGGTTGTTGTCGTCATGATTGTGTTTCCTTTACTCAGAAGCTCATTCAAGCTCGTTGTCGTAGTTCGGTCCGGTCCGGGCGACTGTGGGCATTGTGATGCTGTCGTGGTACAGCGGGTTGAGCTGCACATAGACGACAGCGAGGCAGGCGCCGATAATGCCGAGTCCCACGAGGTTGAAGTCGGGGATGAAGGCTGCGAGGACGAATCCGAGGAAGAAGAAGGGCATGAGGGCTCGTGCGTTCATCATGTTGATGACCATGGCGTAACCAACCACAACAATGAAGCCACCTGCGACTTGCAGACCGGTTGCTACAACATCGGGGATGGCACTCAGCCACCGGTCAACAAGGTCTGTGCCGGTGACTGCCGCCACTGCTGCGGTGGGAATGGCAACGCGGAGACCTTGGAGTGAGAGCGCACTGAAGTGCATTATTTCAATGCCTCTGAAGTTGGCGTTTGCCGCGAATCGGTCAGCTTGGTGCTGGAAGAACACGGCAATGGTGCGCACAAAGATGGTGAGCACTTGGCCGGCGGCGGCAAGGGGCACGGCAATGGCGATGCCTGTGTTGACGTCTTAGTGGCCTGCGATGACCACCACGGATGCGACGGTGGATGCCAGTGCGGCGTCGGGCGCCATGGCGGCACCGACGTTCATCCAGCCCAGGGCGATGAGTTCGAGTGCGCCGCCAAGGATGACACCCGTGGTTAAGTCGCCCATGACGAGTCCCATGAGGGTACAGGCCACAAGTGGGCGATAGAATTGGCGTTCGTCCAACACGGATGCCATGCCGACGACGAGTGCTACAAGAACGACAAGGATGAAGGAAATGGTGCTCATGCCAGTAGCCCCTTTTCCTTGAGTTTGCTCATCATGTCAGTTCGGGAGCTCGTTGGCACTTGTTGCAGTGTCATGGTGACTCCTAGATCGTTGATGGCTTTGTATGCTTCGACGTGTTCGTCGTTGACTGAGACGGCTTCGGTGATCAGTGTCATTCCTGGTTTGAAGGTGACACCGCCGACGTTGACTTCGTCTACTGTCACCCCTGCTTCTAGTAGTTTGAGTGCGTCCATGGGGCTTTCAACGACGATCATGGTTCGCATGTCTTTGTATTCTGGGTTGAAGTACACGCGAATGGTTTTTGCGATGTCCAGCACGTTTGTTCGTGCTGACGCGGGTCCCACTTGGAGGAGCAAGGTTTTGCGCAGCTCATCGCTCGCGGCGCTATCAGAGGCAGCGATGAGTGTTTGCGGTGCCACATAGCTGACCCATGCTCCGGCGACTTGCCCGTGGATGAGGCGGGAATCGATGCGCAGTGCCGCCACCTTCATAGTGGCGTTGGGGTCGCGGGGGAAATTGGGGTCGATCTCTGTTGCCTCGCTTGTTGACGCCGTGCTTTCCGCTTCTGCATTCTGTGGGGTAGAGGTCTGCGCGGGTTTCGCGGGTTTTCCTGCCTTGAAGGCCCGTACTCCGGTGCTGCCTGCTTTGAGGGCTTTTGCGACAAGTTTGTCTATGGTGGCGTTGGGCCGCCGGGCTGCGGTAAATACTTCTACCAACATGGGAATGTTCACGCCTGAGACAACGTCGGAGCCTTCGCGTTCGGCGACGAAGCGCGCTCCCGCGTTGTAGGGGCTGCCACCGAATAGGTCAACCAGGATGAGGACGTCGTCGTCGCTGTCGCCGATGGCGTTGCCTTAGGCTTCCAGGAGGTCGTCGGGGCCTTGGCCTGGGACGAAGGTCACGGCGTGGACGTTGTCGACATCGCCGACGATCATGGTGGTGGAGCCGAGTAGTGCGGGGGCTGATTCCCCGTGAGCCGCGATGATAATCGCAACCATATGGTCCTCCAAATTCCGAATATGGGATCTTTAATAACACCTAAATTGCGCTTCATGGTATTCCCGGAATGTTAGGTACACAACGCTTCACCTTCAATTGTGACCTTGGCCATAAAACTTTAGTTCTCGCTTGTATGGGGGTTTGCAGGGGTGCTCCGTGGAGGAATTACGCCATTTTCATTGTTCAAACACATGAACTCTGTATATGGTGCTAATGAAGACTGAATATCAAGAGCGTTTTCTGATGTGGAGGAACTCATGAAATCTAGACAACCGTGGGCTGTGATCTTGGGGGCTGTAGCAGCATCGTCGTTGCTGTTAGCAGGTTGTTCGTCGAGTACTGGTGAAAAGTCAGATGGCCTCAACGTTGTGGCCACAACGACTCAACTCTGTGACTATGTCACCCAGATCGGTCGGGCGGCTGCCGAGAAAGAAGATTCACTGTCCTTCACCAAAGTGGATGCTGCGGGGACGTCTACAACCGTCGGTGGGGATAGTGGCACACGTGCAAGCACGTTGAATTTAACGTGTCTTCTTGCCCCTAACGCCTCCGCGCATAGTCATGAGATGACTGTGAATCAGATGAAGGCACTGAGCAGCGCCGACCTGTTCCTGGTGAATGGCGTGGACCTAGAGCACTTCCTTGATGATGCTGTGTCGTCTTCAGGTTTCCACGGAACCATGGTGGTTTCTTCCGGCGTTGCCAGTGCCAACAATGCCAAGGCAAAGGACGCTGCGTACACGCTTGATGAAGGGGACGAAAAAGTGCAGGTCGCCCCGTGGCCTTTCCCGCCGGAACACGGCGACACCCCCGAGTTCCAGTACGACCCTCACGTGTGGACGAGTCCCGCCAACGCCGCGATACAAGTGCATAACATTGGCGCGGCATTGACCGATAAGCAGCCGGTTCTCAAGCCCTATGTCACTGAGTATGAGAATCGTCTCACTAAGCTGGACGATTGGGCTCGGCAGTCGCTGGAGTCTGTTCCGAAGGACAGCCGGGTGCTGTTTACCTCGCATGATGCTTTTGGGTATTTTTCCCACCATTACGATGTCACGTTCATCGGCGCGGCCTTGTCTGACTTCAACGAACAGCAAGATGCCACGGCTGAGCATATCCGTGCTGCCGCTGATGAGGTGAAAAAGTCGGGCGCGAAAGCGCTTTTTGCGGAGAACTCCAACAATTCGAAGTCGATTGAGGCGATTGCGCAGGCTGCTGGTGTGAAGGCAATTGTGGGGGATGATGCCCTCTACGGGGATTCTCTCGGCCCGGAGGGGAGTCCCGGGGAAACATACGTAGGCTCCATTGTGCACAATGTGTCCACCTTGGTTGATGCCTGGGGTGGTACGCCTGCTGAGTTGCCCGCTGACCTGCACTAACCCCACCACATAACAGGAAGAAGCCCTATGTCTGCTGCACTTGCTTTTGATAACGCTGCGTTCAGCTACGGCGGCCCGCCGTCACTTACTGGTGTGACGGGAGAAGTGGAACCGGGTGAAGCGCTCGCGCTTATCGGTCCTAATGGTGCTGGTAAAACCACATTGCTGAAAGGCATCGTGGGATCCACCGTGCTTGCGGATGGGACGATGAGCATTGATCGTCGCGGCGCCTTGGGCTATGTGCCGCAGGTGGCTGATCTTGACCCAACTTTTCCTGTTACGGTCGCTCAGGTTGTGGGCATGGGGTTGTACGGCGAGCTGGGGTGGTTTCAGCGTCTGAGTCGGCGGCATAAGGAGCGCATCGCTCAAGCTCTGGATCGCGTGGGTTTTGCTGATAGGGGGGACGTTCATTTTGGGACGCTGTCGGGTGGTCAGCGTCAACGCGTGTTGCTTGCCCGGGCGATTGTTGCGGATCCAACGATCATCCTGCTTGACGAACCCTTTAACGGCCTCGACCAGCCCAACCGCGCCGCCTTGATGGAAATTATCCAGTGGGTAAAAGGCCGTGGTGTCGCGCTCGTTATATCCACCCACGATTTTGATTTGGCTGAGCAGACTTGCGACAAGGTGGCGTTGCTTGCTGGGCATCAAGTGGCGTTTGGTCCGCTGCAGGAGGTCTTCACGCCCGAGTTGTTGGACCGCGCGTTTGGGCGGGTGCCTCATGTGGGTTGAGCAGATCCGGTTATTGCTTCTCGACGCCCCGTTCATCGGCGATTTCACCCAGGCACCGTTTCTATTTCGCCCGTTCCTTATGCTTGTTACCTTGGGCGTGGTGTCTGGGGTGGTGGGCGTCGTAGTGAATCTACGTCGTTTGGAGTTTAATGCTGAAGCCATGGTGCATTCGGTTTTTCCGGGCGTGGTTGCGGGGGCTGTGTTTGGTGGGCTGGACATGATCATCCCTGGTGCTGGACTAGTGGGGATCGTCGTGGCGGTGGTGCTCACGGTCGTCGGAAAGCGTGGGGTACATACCTCTGAGGCTGGCACTGCGGTGGTGCTGACCTCGTTTTTTTCGCTGGGTATTGTGTTGTCTCTACGGTTGGGCGACAAGTCTGGGCAGTTGGAGGCGTTGATGTTTGGTCGGCTGCTGGAGGTGACCAATCAACGTCTTGAGCAGTCGCTGATTGTGTGCGCGGTCGCGTTGCTGATGGTGACAGTGACGTGGAAGAGGCAGATTTTTGTTGCTTTTGATCGTGTTCAAGCGCAGGCACAGGGCGTCAATGTGCTTGCCATCGACCTTATTATCAATGTTGCTATTGCTGCGGTGGTGATTGCGGCGGCATCAGCGGTGGGGGTGCTGCTGGTGGTGGGATACCTGGTGGTTCCCGGAGCAACAGCGCGGTTGCTGGCGCGCACGGTCCGCACCATGGTGATTATCGCGATCGTCGTGGGGGTGGCGGGTGGTCTGATCGGTATGAAGATCATGCTCGCGGACACTCCGCACCCCGTATCGCCGCAGGCGGCCGTGGCATTGTCGGTGATAGGGGCATATTTTGCCGCGCTTCCAGTCGCTTATGTGCGCAGCAGGATCGGGGCACACTAATGGACACATCGCTGGTACACACGTCACTGTGGGAGATTGTCAGACTTCCCCTTGTAGAAATATGCATCGTGGGCGCGTTGGCGGGCCTTGTTGGCGTATTCGCGGTGCTGAAACGCCGCGTGTTTTTTGCCGAATCGGTCACACATGGCACGTTCCCCGGCGCGGTCCTCGGTGTCGTCGTGGGCAGTTCCTTGTCTCAGGGGGATCATCATGTGTTGTCGCTGTGGCTGTTCGCCGGGGCATTCGCACTATGCGTTCCCCTCGCTGGTGTGATGTACGCGCTGGCGCGCATCCCAGGACAATCGTCCCAGGCAGCGGCGGGGGTTGTGCTGACGGTGGGGTTTGCGCTCGGTTACTTCTTAAACACCTGGTTTGCCCCGCTGCCACTGAAAATTGAGGGATTTCTGGCTGGATCAGTGCTAAATGTCAACGTGCTGGATGTGAGCGTCGCGTTTGCAGTGCTGGCCGTGGTGATGGTGATCGTTGTGGGCTACGGTAAGCAACTCGTGTTCTATGCCTTTGATGAGCAAGGCTTTCGGGCAGCCGGGTTCAGTGCGTCCCGCGCGGAATTGCTCATCCTCGGCATGGTGGTGGTCACGGTGGTTGCTGTCATTCCGGCCATTGGCACGGTGCTGTCCATCGCTCTGATCGCGGCACCCGCAGCGGGGCTGATACCACTGATGAAGAACTCCACAGCGCTGATTGTCGCGGCTCCGCTAGCAGGAGCACTCATTGGCGTCGTCGGTTTAGGGTGTGCGCTGTTGTGGCATCTTTCCGTTGGCGGTTGCATCGCGGTCCTAGCGGGAGTGTTCTACGCCGGATGTTGGTGCCTGCGAAAGGTGCTTTTTACGTCATGACCGCACACGTTATACACGTGTCTAGCGGCGGGAAAAGCGCCTCTTGGATAGACTGATTTCTATGCATGTAACCCATTTGCCTGAAAAAACTCAGGATTATTTGAAAACGGTGTGGGATATTTGCGAACGCACCGGTGCCCCAGCCGCGCTGGGTAAAATTGCAGAGCAAATGGGCCAGAAAACCTCCACCACATCCGAGGCCATTAAACGCCTCACCGAACGTGGGTTACTTGTGCATCCAAAATATGGGGGCATTTCCCTCACCCCAGAAGGCAACGCATTCGCCATGGCCATGGTGCGCCGCCACCGACTTGTGGAAATGTTTCTCTACACCACCCTTGGCTACACCTGGGACGAAGTGCATGACGAAGCTGACCTGCTCGAACACGCGATTTCAGACACCCTGCTTGCGCGTATCGACGCCCACCTGGGTCACCCTACCCGCGACCCCCACGGCGACCCCATTCCTGATGTGCACGGCAGCATCGAAACCGTGGCTGAACTTGACTTAAGCCAAATTGAACCTGGGCAGACCGTCACCGTTGACCGCATCCATGACCGCGACCCCGAACTGCTCCGCTACCTTGCGGAACATAACATTGGCCCTGGCGTGCGCATTACTGTGTCTACCGACAATTTTCCGGGAATGCGCGTGGTGCATGTCAACGGTACTGGCGCATCAGTGCCGCTCGCGCATTCCAGCCTGTGGGCGATCAACGTTCATGCTTGAGGCTTGTGGCGGTCGTGCCGGTATTCGCCGCAGCACTAGCGTGATGACGACCAAGATGACGCACCCCACTACCCCAGTCGGTGAATACACCAACCACATTGTCGGGGAGGAATCCATGAGCAAAACATGTACTCCAGCAAGCCCGTTGATCGTGCCGTGCGCAACGGCAGCGGGATAAATCGAATGGCTACGATTCCGCAGTTCCAGCAGTAGCGCCCCTGCGCATATGCAATACACCACAAACATGCTGCAAGCAGCCACGCGATTGACTCCAGGGTAGTTGTAGCCAACCATATTGATCGGTAGGTGCCACAACCCCCATATCGTTCCAATGACAATAGTATTTACCCAAAAATTCTGTTCCTGGCGTTGAGTTGCCCACCAGCCGCGCCAGCCGACTTCTTCACCCAACCCTGCTACTGCGTTTAACGAAAATCCTCCGACAATACCGCTGACCAGTGCGATGACGAGCAACACCCAGGCGGGTGGCAATGTCGAAGGATCCAACTCTGAAGAGATACCTGGAGCATCAAGCACCCGAGCGTGGACCGCTGCGTCAGAAAAGCTAAAGTTACCAGCACCGGATAATGCCCCCACCATAATCGTTGCTATCAATTGAATAACAAGAGAAAACGACGCCACGCAACACCACCACAACACTGTCAATGGCTTTCCACCCCGCAACGCTGCGACGTCGATAAACGGTTTACCAGAGCGATATATGCAGTGCGCTATTATCGCCGCCAATGTTGGCATTAACATCATCCCAAGCGCGGTTACCTGTATTAACCACGTGGGTCGCGATTGCGACAGCCATAAAGGCAGGGCCACCAACCACGCCAATACGAGACTTAAAACAACAAAAACAATCTCCTTGCGTGTCATGAACTCATCGTAATAAGCAACACGCTATAAAGCACCAGGAAAACCCAATTGCCGCCACGCCTCATAAGCTGCCACTGCAGCGGCATTAGACAAATTCATGGACCGCCGACCCGGCAACATGGGAATGCGTACATGCTTTGTCATGCGCGGATGTACCAACGCAGTCTCCGATAATCCTGTGGGTTCCGTGCCAAACAACAACACATCCCCCTCCGCATATGCGATGTCGGTGTGACGAACCATACCCCCAGTTGTGAATGCAAAGACCCGCGCGCCGGGAAGTGCATCCAGGGCGGCGTCGAGATCTGCATGTACCGTCACATCCGCAAGATCATGGTAGTCCAAGCCTGCGCGACGCAGGTTCTTTTCCTCCAGGTTGAACCCCAGTGGCCCGGCCAAGTGCAGGTGAGCCCCTGTTCCTGCGCACATGCGGATGGCGTTACCAGTGTTAGGTGGGATGCAGGGCTGGTCGAAGATAATGTGCGCAAATGGCATGTTCAGGATGTTACAGGCATGGGTATGCGTGCAATAATGGGCGCGTGACTGCGATCAAATTGGATGGAAATCTTTACCGCGACGAAATTTTTGCCGACCTCTCCACACGGGTTGCAGCGTTGAAGGCACAGGGAATAACCCCTGGTTTGGCCACAGTTCTGGTGGGGGATGATCCGGCAAGCCACGCGTATGTGAAGATGAAGCATCGTGACTGCGAACAGATTGGCGTTCGGTCCATTCGTAGAGATCTTCCCGCAGACATCAGTCAAGAAGACCTGCTTCGGGTACTCGACGAACTGAATGCGGACCCAGACTGCACCGGCTACATCGTGCAGTTACCACTGCCGAAACACCTGGATGAAAATGCGGTGCTGGAGCACATCGATCCGAGTAAAGATGCTGACGGCCTCCACCCGGTGAACCTTGGAAAGCTGGTGCTGAACGACCCTGCCCCCTTGCCCTGCACCCCCCATGGCGCGATTGCTTTATTGCGACGCTTCGACGTTGAGCTGAACGGCGCGAAAGTGGTGGTGATCGGCCGCGGTGTGACCGTGGGTCGCCCCATCGGACTCATGCTGACGCGGCGCAGTGAAAACTCCACTGTCACGCTGTGCCACACAGGTACCAAGGACTTAGCGGCGGAAACCCAGACCGCCGACGTGGTTATCGCCGCAGCGGGACAGCCGCACATGCTGACTGCTGACATGATCAAACCTGGTGCCGCTGTTCTTGACGTGGGAGTGTCGCGCCGGGATGGGAAGCTGCTTGGCGACGTCCACCCTGATGTGTGGGATGTTGCTGGTTATGTCTCGCCCAACCCCGGTGGGGTAGGGCCCCTGACCCGCGCGTTTTTGGTGCGCAATGTCGTGGAACGAGCGGAACAGCGTGCTGCAGGGAATTAGGGGAATTAAGCATCCGGCCAAGGATCCACAGCTGGAGCGGGCGCTAGCCAACCCGCACGATGCCGGTGCACCCCCGTCATTACTGCCCCCAGTTTTGCAGTACTGTGGCCTGGGCATTTTTGGGGCGCTGCTGGTATTTGCGCTGGTATGCGGGGTGACGGATCACTGGCGGCGCGCCACGTTCGCCCTTGGTGTTGCGTTGACGTGGCTTGCGGGGTTGCGACTGGTGTGTGACAGCCGAGTTATGGGTGTTCTGGGCGTGAGGTCACGGCGTTTCGACGCCGCCTTTACCACCACGCTGGGGGTCAGCATGATGTTTGTGGCGGGTACCGTCGATTCCTTGGGAAGCTAGTTAAATACCGGCAAGCACGCGGAACCTGCGGATGATGCGGTCCACTTGGCGTATTTCGGCGAGAAAGGCGTCGTGTCCGACGGGGGAGACGATTTTGGCTACTCCCAAGAGGTTTCCCAGGTTCCGCGACAAGTGTTCTTGCTGGTGGTACGGGTACAGAATGTCGGTGTCCACGCCTACCACCATGGTGGGAACCGTGGAGGATGCCAGCGCTTTGTTCAAGCCACCGCGCCCCAGTCCAATATCGTGCCGGTTGAGGGAGTCAGTGAGCGTCACGTAGGAACCTGCGCAGAAGCGTTCCACCAGTTTCTTAGCTTGGTGGTCTAGGTAGCTATCCACCGCGAAGCGCTGCGTGGAACTGCGGAACTGACCTCGGGGATTTTCGCCGGGTTGGGCGTCCGCACCGAACCGTTCATCAACCTCTTGCTCGCCGCGATAGGTCAGGTGCGCGATGCGACGCGCGGTGGCCAGCCCCTGATCTGGGGTGCGACCGGTGTTGTGGAAATCTCCGCCTTGCCAGTTAGGATCATGCTCAATGGCGGCGATCTGCGAGGACTGAATGCCGATCTGCCACGCACTCGCCCTAGCGGATACGGCCATCACCAGTGCGGATCGTACAACGGAGGGATAGAGAAGCGACCATTCGAGGCACCGCGCCCCGCCCATGGATCCACCCACGACGGCGGTGATGGAATCAATGCCGAGTGAGTCAAGAAATTGTTTTTCAGTAGATACCTGGTCGCGGATGGATATTCCCGGGAATCGCGAACCCCACGCCGCACCGTCGGGATGAATCGAGCTGGGGCCTGTGCTGCCGCTGCAACCGCCAATGACATTGGTACACATCACGCAGTAGATGTCGGTGTCTAGCGCTTTGCCGGGGCCGATGATGCCCGGCCACCACGCAACTGCGTTGGAATCACCGGTGAGGGCATGTTCGACGAGGATGATGTTGCTGGTTCCCGAGGCGTCGATACGCAGTTCCCCCCACCGTTGGTAAGCAATGACAACGTCGGCGATCTCTGCCCCCGCTTCGGTGCGTACCGTGCCAATGCGCTGGTGGCCGAGAGTGTTCTCCTCAACGAGTGGTTGCATGCATCCACCTCAGATCGTAGGGGGCGTGGTTTTCTCGAAATTGTAGACGTACAGCTCTGTCTAGTCTAGTTGCTGTGGTTGTCGGTCCCCGTAATGTCGAACTCGGCGGTATCCGCAACGCTGGGTTGGGGATGCGCTGATGAAGTTTCCTCAAGAAAACCTGAGTCAACATCAAAAAAACCTGTGTCATCTGATGTGTTAGTAGTCTCACCCCACAGAGGGGAGAGGCCGGGCAAAAACAACATAATCACACATGCGGCTGCGGCTGCCCCACAGGCTCCCCAGTAGGTGTATTGCGCGGGGACGTACCAGAGGCATGCGCCGGTGATCACGCTGATAATAAGCCACCCAACAGGAACGATGATATCGGTACGTAAATGACGGGCGGTTCGGTACTCAATCCAGTCTTCACCGGGAAAGCGTGATCGTGCTTCGTGTCGGATCCTACGGTTCGTTTTGGAGGCAGTGATAATAATGCTGAGCAGGAATAATGCAAAACCTGCTCCTGTGATTCGGAGGTCTCCAGCGGCGGCGCCAAACACGAGGATGCCGGTTGAGGCTACGATCGCAAAGTGCTCTCCCCGTCCGAGTCGGATGGGTGTGGTGGGGTCAACCTCTGGGTAGAGATTACGGAAGTTTTGCGAGGGTGTTTCTGTCGCAGTCATGGCACTAAAATCCGGTCCTTTGCTGTTGCGGATAAGGGGTAGGGACGGGGTTAGACAAATGGTTTCTTATGAATCTTCTGTGGGTTAGGTTAGTCTAACCTTGAACTAATTTGAAAGGATGCATGGACTGATCTCTGAGAATGAGATTAGAGAAGCTGAGTATCTTAGTTTAAGGAGAGTACCCGAATGTTGTCTGTGAGCCGCACGGCACGCGCTTTCCGACGCCCCCTCGCAGCCGCTGCCATCGCGGCTGCGGCGTGTCTGACTGTCACTCCTATCGTGTCACCCCACAACGCGTTGGTGGGGTCGGCAGGTGCCCAAGCAGGCGAGAAGTGTGCGGTCTCGCAGGTGAGTTGGGGCGTGCGCCAATCTTTCCGCAGCTACATTGAAGGCAAGATTGCCAAGGGTGGTTGGGAAACGGAAGGGACCGTCAGCTACAACGGCGATGAGTTCGTGTTCAACGAACCTTTCCCACCGATTGAAACCACCGATGACGGCACGACCATCGTGCCTCTTGGGGAGGGTAACGGCATCCGCTTTTATGGGCACAACTATAACGACAAGCCCAAACTCGACATGACGCTTAAAGACTTCAGGATTGCGGTCAACGGAAGCTCCGGCAAGATTCTGGTGGATTACGACGCCAACCTGCCGGATGATATGAGTGCAGATGCCCCAGACAACTTTGTACGAGGCGACGACGTTGCTATCGCCGACATTGCCTTGAACGGTACGCCTGACTTCACCTCGGATGCCGTTGATTTGAGTTGGGATGTCACCCTCACTGATATTGGCGACAAGCTCTTCCTAGGCAACTACGGCCCGGGCGGCGAGATGGATCCGTTGAAAGCCAACATCAACCTCGGCACCGATTGCGCGGCTTGGGTGGCCAGCGTCACCAACGGCAACAGCAGCGGCGGACGTGGCAACGGCGGTGGTTCCAAGACGACCTCGACCAAGAAGAACAACGCCCCGGGTCTCGATGCCCTGAAAACAGTCAATGACTACGGCACCGCGGTGAACAACCTCCTGTCAACCACGGATAAGATCATCACCAACATTGATAAGTTGGGTGCCCGTTTCAACCAGAACGGTGCGTCCGTCAATGGCCCTGGCCCTGGCGGTGGCACAGTTAACCGCGCAAGCGGTGCGACTAGCGGTGCGTCCGGCACCGGGAACGGTGGTGGAGCCGCAAAAGGTGGGGATACCGCTGGGCGAGCCGTTGCCACCGCAGGGACTGCGGGTGGAGGTCACCAAGGTGCCGCAGGAGGCGCGGCGTCGACAAGCGGTGGCGGTGCCGGATCCGTGTGTACAGCCGAAAGTTCGCTAGGCGTGACGGAAGCTAGCGCGGCCTGGGGTGTTAAGCAGTCCTTCCAGTCCTACATCACTGGTTCCATCGCGAAGGGTTCGTGGGAACTGAGCGGTGTGTCCCACAGCGATGGCGAATTTCACTTCGCCGGCAACTCCGGGGCCGTGGACCCAAAGGCGAACACGGGTACCATCCTGTTCCCTGGATCCATGCACTTCACAGGTCATAAAGGGGTGCTTCAACTGAACATGTCCAACATGGAAATTCAGTGGAGCGGCAACTCAGGTTCCCTGGTGGCTACCGTTTCCTCCAACAATATGGAGGGACACAACACGGACTTTGGGCGAGTTGCACTGGCGAATCTTTCCTTCAACCAGCTCAACGTAGGTGACAATGCAGCATCAGGTTCTGCCACAGCGTCGCTGACTCAAGCCGGTGCCCAAGCGTTCGCCGACTTTTACCCTGAAGGCACCCAGCTAGACCCAATTAGTTTCACCGCATCTCTTGGTGGTGCAGCAAGCTGTACTGCGGGGCAGGGGTCTGGTGCTTCTGGTGGGGGAGTTGCCGGTGCCGGCGGCAATGCTGCGGCTGCCGCTGCAACCAAAGCCGGTGGTTCGTCCGGCGCAAACGGTGCAAAAAGCGGGAATGCCGCTGGCGGTACCAACGCCAAGCCGGGGTCTGCTGCCGCAGCCAAGCTTGGCGTGAAGACCAATGGGGCACAAGATTCCTCCGAGGGAGCAGGATTTGACAGCAAAGGCTCGTTCAAAATCAAATCCGCAGCGGCGGACGCTGATGGTGCAGGCACTGGCGGTTCGCCTTTTACCACTCCCATCCTGATGATCCTGGGTGCGTTTGTGATTGCCGGAGCCACCCTATCCCAGTTTGTTTCCCGAAATCCCAACAGCCGTTAACCACCCATGCGTTTCACCATTCACCACACCACTAGGAAAGGTCCGCTTGTGATCCCAGCAGCGACTATGCGTACTACGTTCACAGCAGTGCTCATGTGTGCTGCCTTAGCTTTCACCGGGGCGCTCGCCGGATGCAACGCGCCGTTGTCCACGAATGCCTTAGGGGACAGCCAGGCAACAACCAGCGATCAGGAACTCCGGGAATCGTTACCCGACCGTGCTTCATTGAAAGACCCGCGCACGTTTACCGGAATTTCAACTGTTCCAGACATGGGTGACGTGGTTCCTGTGACCGATAATGCTCAGCCTCAGCTCCCTGTTGAACTCACCGATGCTGATGGTTATAACGTCACCGTCAAGGATGTGTCGCGCATTCTTGCCCTCGATTTGTACGGAACCTACACCAAAACCCTCATGGGCCTCGGGCTACAGAACAACATCGTTGGCCGCACAGTTAGTTCAACCGAACCGGCATTGGCTGATCTTCCCGTGGTCACTCAAGGTGGGCACAACATCAACGTTGAAGCTGTGCTTCAGCTGTCCCCGAGCCTGGTGATTGTTGACCACAGCATTGGCCCCCGCGAGGCTATCGATCAGATCCGTGATGCGGGCGTGACCGTGGTTGTCATGGAGCCGACTCGAAACATCGCCTCCATCGGCGATGACATTAAGAACCTTGGTTCGGTGGTCGGCCTGTCTGATGAAGCCGACAAACTGGCAGAGCGCAGCAAAAAAGACCTTGATGCCGACATGGAAGCAGTAAAGAAACTTGCACCAGACCAGCCGCTACGTATGGCGTTCTTGTACGCGCGTGGTAACGGTGGCGTGTTCTTCATCCTGGGCGAAGGCACTGGTGCGCAGGATTTGATTGAGGGCATTGGTGCGGTGGATGTGGCCGCAGAAAACGGTTTGAAAGATGCCGCCCCGGCAAACGCTGAGGCACTGGCCAAACTCAACCCTGACGTGTTCATCATGATGACGGAGGGGTTGAAATCCACCGGCGGCATTGAAGGATTGATGCAGCGACCTGGCGTAGAGCAGACCACGGCTGGGCAGCATCAACGCGTTGTTGCATTGCCGGATGGGCAGTCGCTGGCGTTTGGTCCGCAAACCGGTGAATTGTTGCTGCGAACAGCGCAGGCAGTGTACAACCCCGATCAGGCTCAGTAAAAGGCGCTGACAATGACGAATACGAGTATCGTTCAGCGTCCAGAGCACAGTCAGGATGCGACGAAGGCGGGCGGACCTGCTACGAGTGAGGTGTTCCACACCCGGACGCGGCGTCGAGTAGTGTTGTTTGCTACGCTCCTTGTGCTGTTGGTTGGTGTTGTGCTGTTTTCTGTGTCGGTGGGGCAATACCACATTCCTGTTGGTGACGTGCCGCGTATCCTTATCGCAGGTCCAGAGGGCGTTAGCCTTGCCGAATCTGTGGTGTGGAAGATTAGGCTGCCGCGCCTAGTACTGGGACTACTGGTGGGCGCCGCGCTGGGAGTCAGCGGCGCGTTGATGCAGGCGGTTTTTGCTAACCCGCTGGCGGAACCGAGTGTCATTGGCGTGACCAGCGGCGCGGGCGTTGGCGCCGCCTTGGTTATTGTTTTCAACATTACGATTTTTGGCACGTCCACTGTGCCTGCTGCGGCGTTTATCACTGCTGTAGCGACCACCGCAGTTGTGTACCAGCTGGCGCGTCACGACGGCCGCGTGCACGTGATCAACCTCATTCTTACAGGCATTGCCATTAATGCCGTGGCAGGTGCGATCATTTCCTTCCTCGTTTACCTTGCTCCCACGACATCGCGTGAGCAGATTATCTTTTGGCAAATGGGGTCACTGAACGGTTCGCAATGGAAGCATGTAATTGTGGTCGCACCGATCATTATTGTGGGTGCGGCTATTTCGCTGCACATTGGTGGGCAGCTTGATGCATTGGCACTGGGTGAAAAAGCTGCGGGGCACATTGGCATCAATGTTTCCAGGCTGCGCATTACCGCCATTGGTGCCTCCACATTGCTCACAGCTGGTGCCGTGGCTTACGCCGGACTTATCGGCTTTGTTGGTCTGATTGTTCCGCATCTGCTACGTGGAATTACGGGACCTGCGAATAAGGTTCTCATTCCCGCGTCTGCGTTGGCTGGTGCTGTGCTTATCGGGTTATCGGATATTGCTGCGCGCACACTTATTCCTTTTGCCGATTTGCCCATCGGTATTTTCACCGCCCTGGTGGGTGGGCCAACATTCTTTATCCTGCTTCGCCGGATGTTGATGAAAGGAAGGCACTGATGCCTGCTGAGGCTTTGCTCGCTGCCACTGGTATTACGGTGGTCATGGGGGAGAAAACGCTGCTTAACGACGTCTCGGTGGTTGCTCGCCGCGGTGAAGTACTGGGCCTCATCGGTCCGAATGGCGCAGGAAAATCCACGCTACTGTCTGTCCTGAGTGGTGATCTCATTCCTTTCTCAGGTTCGGTTTCTATTTGTGGATATGATCCCGTGCAGGCATCGGCGTTGGAGTTGGCGAAGTCGCGCTCGGTGATGCTTCAGGATGTGTCTGTTTCTTTTGCTTTCTTGGTTCGCGATGTGGTGTCCATGGGTAGGCGTCCATGGGCACGCACGGACCAATCTGTGCGCGACGATGCGATTATTGACGCCGCGCTTGCGGCGACTGAGGTAAGTCACCTGTCGGATCGTGACATTATGACCCTCTCGGGTGGGGAGCGGGCGCGAGTGGCGCTGTCGCGTGTGTTGGCGCAACAAACACCCGTTGTTCTGCTTGATGAACCTACCGCTGCCCTGGATATTGGGCATCAGGAGCAGGCGTTGGGCTTGGTTCGGGCACTCGCAAAAAATGGCGCTGCCGTGATTGTGGTGTTGCATGATCTTAATGCCGCCGCTGCGTATTGTGACCGCATTGTGTGCCTTGCTGACGGTACTGTGGCGGCGCAGGGGACTGTTGCTGAGGTGTATACCAAAGAGACGCTGAGTGCGGTGTACGGCTGGGATATTCAGGTTGTGCTGTCGCCTGCAGGAGATGTTCAAGTTTTCCCAAAGCGGGGGAGGGAAGCGAGGGTAGGTGATGGTCTACAGGAAACCCTTAGTGAGCTGTTCAATCTTACATTTAACTAAATGTTTTATTAACAAATACAGAGCTAAAGCTTGATTTTTACTAATTTTTTAAGCTAAGGTGTGCCTATCCTAAATATTGTTTTCCGGGTGGTTGACGCCCGCTCACTACAGGAGTCTCGTATGACAAGCGCAAGTCGTTTCCAGCATTCATTAGCCGCTTTTATGGCGGCATCCATCGCTGCTGGGGCAGTAGTTGTCCCAACCACTGCAATCGCGCAGCAGCAAACAACCTGCACCGATGACAAGGCTGTTTTCAAAGTCACTGGTGGCGAATTTGAGTGGGATTTCCGCGATAGTTGGAATAATTACATCCACGGTCCGATCGCTCATGGAACATCAGAACTCACGGGAGGAATCACCAACCTGAACGAGGCCAATAAGGCCAAAAGCAACTACAAGTTTGTTGCCTCTAAGGGGGTTTCTACAGGCGTCAACCAGGCGGAATTGAATGTGGATGGCACCATGCACTACCAGGGACATAAGCATGGTGATAACTATGTTCTGGACAATACGTTCAGCAACTTCAACCTCAAGGCTGAAGGAAGCAAGCTTGAGCTGTATGCAGACGTTCACTACCGCAAGTATGTAAATAACAACACTGCCGGGGAATGGCAAGACGCAAAGCAAATTAAGGTCTCCGAGTGGACCTTGAAGCAACCGCTCGCGCTCAAGGCCGGTGATGTTGCATTTGCTTCCAATGGTCAAGGAAAGTTTGGTTCTAAGGACGTTATCAGCGCTTTGGGTGGCTTCTATAAAGACGACATTCACACCGGCGCAATTACCGGCAAGGTGAAAGTCTCCCAGAACTGCTCTCCGGCACCCGCTCCCAACCCGAACCCGGGTGAGCCTACCGCACCTGGCAGCAGTAACTCTCAGCTCATCAAAGTTCTTGCAGGTCTGGGCGTCGCTGGTGCGATCCTTGCGGCTATCTTTGGGTTCTTGCGGCACTCCAACATTCCGCTGCCGTTCCGCATCTAGTCTTCTTCTTTGAAGCGTAAAAATCCCTCTCCCAGCACCAGGGACGAGGGATTTTTTCGTTCCGCTAACAGGTCTTAGCTGATGGCAGCGAAGCCCGCTTCGAGGTCGGCGATGATGTCATCAATGTTTTCAATGCCCACCGAGAGTCGGATGGTGGACTGGTTGATCCCGGCGCGGCGGAGTTCTTCCTCGTTTGACTGCGAGTGTGTTGTGGTGGCGGGATGGACAACGAGGGAGCGCACATCACCGACGTTGGCGACGTTGGAGTGGAGTTTCAGGGCGTCGATAAACGCCCATGCTGCATCCTTGTCGCCTTTGATGTCAAAGGAAAGGACGGAGCCGGTGTAGTCGAGTCCTAGTTTTTCTTTGATGCTGTACCAGGGGGATGTTTCAAGTCCGGCGTAGTTGACAGTGGCGACTTTGGGGTGGCGTGCCAAAAATTCGGCGACTTTCTTGGCGTTGCTGTTGTGTCGTTCAACGCGCAGGGACAGTGTTTCCAAGCCTTGGGCAGTGACCCATGCGTTGAAGGCCGAGGGGGCTGCACCGGTGTCGCGAAGGAGTCCGACTCGGGCTTTGAGCCCGAAGGCAGCGGGGCCGAGGTCGGCGTAGCGGAGGCCGTGGTAGGCGGGGTCGGGTGTGACAAAGTCGGGGAATACGGGGGCACCATTGCGTTCAATGGTCCAGTCGAATTGCCCACCGTCGACGAGGACACCGCCGAGCGCGGAGCCGTTGCCGGTGTAGAACTTGGTCAGGGATGCGACAACTATGTCAGCACCCAGTTCGAGGGGACGGACGAGTGCTGCAGTGGCGAGCGTGTTGTCCACAATGAACGGGACGTTGTTGGCGTGTGCCACGTCGGCAATAGCGGGAATGTCGAGGATGTCGGCCTGGGGGTTGGCGAAGGTTTCGCCGTAGAAGGCGACGGTGTTGTCTTGGACGGCAGCCTGCCAGGAGGCAGGATCGTCGGGGTCGTCCACGAAGGTGGTTTCTATTCCCAGGCGGGCGAGGGTGACGGTGAATAGCGTGGTTGTGCCGCCGTAAAGCCGCGGGGAGGAGACGATATGGGAGCCTGCGCGGGCGAGATTGAGGATTGCTGCTGTTTCGGCCGCCTGCCCGGAAGCGAAGAGGACAGCATGCACGCCACCTTCCAGTGAAGCGAGTCGGTTTTCTACGACTTCAACGGTGGGGTTGGTGAGGCGGCTATATACCGGGCCGAGGTTTTCGAGGGCGAAGCGTTGTTTCGCGTGTTCGGCGTTGTCGAATACGTAAGAGGAGGTGAGGAAGATGGGAAGGTTGCGTGCACTGGTGTCGCTGTCGACTGTTTGACCCGCGTGGATGGAGCGGGTGTCGAAGCCCCAGTCGGCTGCATTGCTGTTGTCGTATTGTGGCATGGGTAGCAATCCTTAGTATCGATGAATTTTACACCAACATAGTGAACAGCTCGGTCTAGTGCAAACCGCTCTGTCTGTCCATTATCGTTGTGCCTGGTGTCGGCTTGGTTTTCTCGAATTAAACCAAGCTTTTACCCCTACAAGGAGGGCGGCGACGATCGCTGCTGCGATGAGTGCCTTTTGTTGCCAGGGCATGGGGCGTGCGTCAGCGAGTTCATCGGCGCAGTGTGTGAGGTTGGTCTTCAGGGTTTGTTGTGCGGAGTTGTAGTCAGCAGCGCGGGTGCTGAAGAGTTCGGATCGGAGGGCGTCGATACGCATGCCGGAGGATGCTTGGCTCTGCAGGGTTCCGGAAATGGCTGCGGCGGGGTTGTCGCCGATGTCCTGCGCGGCAGTGCGTGCCTGCTGCTCGGTGTATTCGGTTCTAAAACCGGGGTCGGTGGCGGCATCAATTCCGGCATCGGCCGCAGTTTGCGTGGTGAGCATACCTAAGCCTTCCTGTCCGCCCGTATTGGTGATGCGCTGTTGCAGGTCGTTGACAGTTGGCGCTCCTTCCCTGCCTGATTCGTAGGCGGCCAGGTCGGCGGCAAACCCTGGGGAGGCTTTGTCGATTTCTGCGATGCGTGCCTTGCGGACATCGTTTTCCAGCTTGTTCCAGAAGTCCCGCACCTGCGAGGGGGAGTTGGGGTCTACCCGACACAGCTGCTTCTCTGTGTCGGCTGTCACCGTGAAAGCGCTGCTTGCTGGCGGCGTTAGGAGTGCGGCAAGCGTAACGACGGCCGCCGTACCCACTGTTGTCACGATGGGCCTGCGGGTGGCGGGGGTAGGTAACAGGGGTGGTTGATGAAAAGAAAACCTCATAACACAAGCCTACGTTGTGGGTTTGGTTATGTGATTTATTCCTCGCGCCGTGTGGCTGAGCAGTGTTTATGCGCGGTTTGATGGATTTTTTCAGTAGCAGCGACCTAAAACCCTTTTAAAGTCCCATCATTCGGGATACGGTGTGACCAGGCGCATAATTTTGAGCTAAGTATGACTCACCTCATATTTTTGGAGTTTGGAAAGGAAGGGCTGTCATGACAAAACAGGATGTCAAGGACAGACTCACGGTTCCTGACGGAGTGGAACTGGTCTATTCAGATGCGTGTGACCTGCCTGTTGGTGTCCACGACCACAGACGCATGTCGCTGAAGAAAAAGATCGTGCTTCTCCTTGTGGCCATTGCAGCAGCAGCCGGGTGGGGAACCATCGCGTTATCCCGTGGCGAAACAGTCAACGCAGTGTGGTTGGTGCTTGCTGCAGTTGGTTCCTACATCATCGGCTTCACGTTCTACGCGCGGCTTATCGAATACAAGGTGGTGAAGCCTCGCGACGATCGCGCTACCCCTGCCGAATACGCCAATGACGGCAAGGACTTTATGCCAACTGACCGGCGAGTGCTATTCGGGCACCACTTTGCTGCGATTGCGGGTGCTGGCCCGCTGGTGGGGCCTGTCATGGCAGCCCAGATGGGGTATCTTCCCGGTACTATCTGGATTGTTGTGGGCGTTATCCTGGCTGGTGCTGTGCAGGACTACCTGGTCTTGTGGGTGTCAACGCGCAGGAAAGGTCGCTCACTGGGGCAGATGATCCGCGATGAAATGGGAGTCGTTGGTGGCACTGCCGGCATCCTTGCCGTGATTACCATCATGATCATCATCATTGCGGTGTTGGCACTTGTGGTGGTCAACGCCCTTGCAGAAAGCCCATGGGGTGTGTTCTCCATCACCATGACTGTGCCGATTGCGCTGTTCATGGGCGTGTACCTACGCTATCTGCGCCCCGGACGCGTGAGCGAAGTCTCCGTCATCGGTGTTGTCCTGCTGCTTCTGTCCATCGTCGCTGGTGGCTGGGTTGCTGATACCTCCTGGGGTGTGGAAATGTTCACCTGGTCCAAGATCGTGCTTGCCTGGGTGCTTATTGGTTACGGCATTGTCGCAGCCATCCTGCCCGTGTGGTTACTGCTTGCGCCACGCGATTACCTGTCCACCTTTATGAAGGTTGGCGTGATCGGGCTGCTTGCAGTGGGTATTCTCATTGACCGCCCCGAGGTGCACATGCCCGCCATCACCGACTTTGCTAAAAACGGCAACGGGCCAGTTTTTGCCGGCAATCTGTTCCCCTTCCTTTTCATCACCATCGCTTGCGGTGCTCTCTCTGGGTTCCACGCGCTGATTTCCTCTGGGACCACGCCCAAGCTGGTGGAAAAAGAAACGCAAATGCGCGTGATCGGGTACGGCGGCATGCTCATGGAGTCCTTCGTGGCCATCATGGCTCTCATCACCGCCGTTATTTTGGACCGTCATGTGTACTTCGCGATGAACGCTCCAGCCTCCATGACTGGTGGAAAACCCGAAAGTGCTGCTGAGTTTGTGAACTCCCTGGGACTTCCTGGCTCTAACCTTATGCCCGAACAACTCACCAGTGCTGCTGCGGCGGTGGGGGAGCACACCATCATTTCCAGAACTGGTGGTGCGCCGACGCTCGCGTTCGGTATGTCGCACATTCTGACCGACATTTTCGGGCACCCCGAGATGCAGTCCTTCTGGTACCACTTTGCCATCATGTTCGAGGCACTGTTCATCCTTACCACCGTGGACGCTGGTACCCGTGTCGCACGCTTCATGATGACCGACACCCTCGCCAACGTCCCCGGCCTCGCGCGTTTCAAAGATCCCACCTGGACTGTGGGCAACTGGATTTCCACCATTGCGGTGTGTGCTTTGTGGGGAGCCATTCTGCTCATGGGTGTGACTGATCCGCTCGGCGGCATCAACGTCCTGTTCCCGCTTTTCGGCATTGCAAACCAGTTGCTTGCGGCCATCGCCTTGTCCCTTGTCCTCGTGGTTGTGGTGAAGAAAGGTATGTACAAGTGGGCGTGGATCCCTGCCATTCCGTTGTTCTGGGACGTGATTGTGACTATGACTGCGTCGTGGGAGAAGGTATTCTCCAGCAACCCATCCATTGGGTACTGGGCCCAGCACAACCGCTTTAAAGAAGCTGCAGCTCAAGGACTCACCACATTTAAGAGTGCCAAGTCCCCAGCGGAAATCGACGCCGTGGTTCGCAATACCGCAATCCAAGGCGTGCTGTCCATACTCTTCGCGGTGCTTGTGCTTATCGTTATCGCTGCGGCTGCAGTAGCCTGCTACAAAGCCATTGTTGCACGCCAGCGGGGCGAAGAGATCACTACGAGCGAAGAACCCTTCAGCCCGTCCGCGTTTTTTGCTCCTAGTGGTTTGGGGGCGACGAGCATAGAAAAGAGCGTTGCTCAGGTGTGGGCAACAGAGGCGCCGCCGACGGAACGAACAGCACATGCTCACCACTAATCGCATCATTGTGAGCGCAGTGGCGAAGGTGTGGCAGCTCATGCGCAGCTGCTGGGTGTATATCGGTGATGTGATGGGGGAACGTGACTATGAAAAATACGTCACGTACCTACAACAACACCACCCTTGTGCACCCATACCCACCGAGCGAGAATACTGGCGTATGCGGTGGGCTGAGCAAGAACTCAATCCGAAAGGACGGTGCTGTTAGAGGAAAACAGCTGAAACCATCCGCCCTGGTTTTATTTGCCTTTATCTGGCGGGGATCACGGGCGGATTGCGTACTATTATGGGGGCATCGGGGGTGTTTTAATTCGTGTGACTAGTTTATTAAAATCCCAGTTCAAGGCCAGTTACGGGGGTATGGGTGGATGATTGTTATGCAAAAATTTTCCCGATTATCCATGCTAAGTGTTAACCTTTCTTTAAATCTGCTGAACACATAAGGGGTGTGGCGCGGACCGTGGAGATTCGGGGGAATCTCTGCAAATGATATTTCCATTATGGAAATGCATGTGATGATATAATTCGTGCATTTTCATAGTGGAAATATTTTTCTATTGATGGCACTATTGAGCTGATGTGCATGGGCTTATCGGACGTGCGGGTGTACACGGCGTCGCTAAGCAAGAGTTTTTGAGCCACTGTGGCATGGAAAACGGGGCGGCAGAAAGGTGAACTGCTGCCCCGTTTTATGTGTTACTTAGAACTCGATATCATCTGCGGCACCTGGGCCAGCAAGTTGTGCAATCTCCTTGGCTATCTCTGCTTGTCGAGACTGAATCAGAGTGGTGAGTTCGCCCGCCTGAGTAAAATCAGACATCCACGTCACGCCTGCGGCCCCAGCCTCAGCTATGGAGACGCCGTAGTGCTCATGAAGGTAGCCGTCAGTGTCAATGCCAGCTTCACCAGCTGCACCCATAGCTGCAGCAACCTCAACGTAGAAATTACGGTCGGTGCTCAGTCGAGCCGAGTTATTCCCGGCCTGCCCCGTTTGGGAGGAGCCGGCCCCAGCTGCCCCACTGAACAGCGGATGCGGCTGCGACATAAGGTTGCTGTACTCCACCCCCACGGTCATCGGGTGAGTGCCAATGCGATGCTGCCATTCCGCTGCTGCCTGATCCCATTGCGGGCGTTCAATGCCCAATATGGTGGTGACTTCTTCAATGGGCGCGTTGGCGTGAAGCCTCTGTGAACCAGCAACGAAGTCGTGCAGGCTCACGCCAGCAATTGGCTGGAGCTCGGGTGCGGAGGTATCCACGTTGCGCATGGCCATTAACGGTGCAAATGCCTCTTCCTCCGCCTGCCGCGCAGCTTGGCCGCTGGGATCCTGGTAGAAACCAGCGAGAATTTCATTACGCCTCGTGTAGAACCCAAACAATGTACCAATGCAGTCGTAGATGATCTCCTGCTTGTCTTCTTGATCAAGGGAGTCCCAGTCGATGCGCTTGGCCAGGTAATCCCTGGATACCTCAATGTAGGTGTCCACAGATTCGTGCATGTCACTGTTGCCCAGCACAAGGTTGCGAGCGCCCTTGAAATCGCCGAGCTGGGTGGCCTCAGTATCAATGGCGCGCAAGACCCCCTCCCAGCGCTCTAGTGCATCCTGGGCTCCTGGAACAGACTTATTGGTGTCGATCTGCTCATAAAACTCGAACTGCGGCTCCAGGGCACGTTCCCACAGGTCAAGCCATTTATCTGCGTACTCGTACGCATCTGCAGGGAAGCCTGCCGGGGGTTGTGGTTTGGGCAGCCATGCGAGTGCTTCCTCATCGAAGCTGTCATGAAGAAACTCTCCGGTGATGGCAACGCTGAAGGGGTGCACAAAGAACAGTTCGCCGTTCGGTCGGTATCCGAAGGTGGAGCCGTCCGGATTCGGAACTCCGGTTTCCTTGGAGTTGGGGCGTGCATTATAGGCGGCAGCGGGTGCTTTGCCAGGGTTGGCGCCTGCTGCTTGGGCTGCGCGGGATCCACCGGCGGAGCGCCCAGAAGATGCGGTAGAAGAGGGAGCATCCTCGGAAGCGCCACCGAAGAGCTTTTTCAGAAAATCAAACATGTATGTGTCCTTTGCTGGGGTTGAGTAGGGGTTAGTAGTCCTCAGGACTGCGGGACGCTATAGCGGCGTATTTTTCCCACAGTTCGTCCGTGTATGTTCCGTTGATGATGGCGTTTGCGACTTCGCACCCAGGTCGCGCAAGGTCACGGACAATGAGTTCAACAATGTTGGCGAACTGCGTGTCCTGTGCTGCACGTAGGTTGCGCATCGTGTCGCCGAGGCTGCCCATCACGTTGTAGTAGGTGACGTCAGCTTCGCGAGTTCCTGCTGGTTCAAGTTTCGTGTGTCCCTTGGTTCTTGCTTCTTCCACAATGGATTTGCGGAGGAAATCAACCCGGGTTTCTGCGTATGCTGGCAGTAGACGCACAAGCTCGCGATGCTGCGCCAGTTCATAGTTGATGTGCAGCATGATAACTTGACCAACCCAGCCACCGGGGGAAGTGGCAATGCGGTAATTTTCTTCCTCTATATGACGAGTACGAAGTTCCGCGAGTGCCTCCGCCGCTTGTGGTGCGTTCCGCATTGCCGTTGACGGCATGAATGTTGTTTGCGTTCCGCATCCTGTGCAGGTGAGGTATTGTGCCTGGTAGTACAGTTGCGTGACCGGAATCGGGGCACTGCACTGCGAACAGGTA
>ERZ772912.24-NODE-24-length-78535-cov-10.841068_pt1 | contig 78535 bp, 57 predicted proteins | sample MGYA00512119_ERZ772912 | MGnify/ENA primary metagenome ERZ772912 (study PRJEB29015, sample SAMEA2738048) | human oral metagenome | biome: human oral; feature: human-associated habitat; material: saliva | place: China | collected 2230 ...
AGCCGCCGCCTCGCTGTATTTTTACTGTCTCCTGCTTTTACTGGCTCCTGCTCAGGGGGGGGAGGCTAGGGTCGGGGTGCGAGCGCCTCCAGCACCTGCTGCTGGACCGCCGCCGTATTACTTGCCACCAGGGACACCGGGTTCACACCGGAGACTGAAACGCCCGCGTGCTCGGGCAAATCGCCCTCCAGGGTGGAGGCGACGCCGCCAGCCTCGCGGATCAGCGGCAGTAGCGCCGCCACCTCGTAGAAAGACAGGGATGCGTCCACGACGGTGTCTACGGCACCCTCAGCGAGCATACACGCCGCCCAGAACGAACCGTACGCGCGGGAACGACCCACGCAGTCCAGAAGCTGTACAAGCTCGCCAGAGCGGTCCACAGCGCCTTCCGAGGCTGCCTTCCAGGATACGAGGTCGGTGTACGCGGCAGAGAGCTGATCCAGCTGAGTCAGCGAAGACACCTCAAGACGAGTAGCCTGCGCCAAGGACTTACCCGTGTACGCGCCCGAACCGCGAGCCGCCCACCAGCGGCGACCCAGCGCGGGTGCAGACACCACACCCACCACCGGCTCACCCTGATCCAGCAGAGCAATCAGAGTCGCCCACACCGGCACGCCGCGGCGAAAATTATCCAGCTCAGCAATCGGTGCAATCACCCACTGGCGCGCCGCCTGACCGTTATAGCCAGCATGCGCACCGGCAATACCGTCACGAGTACGCACACGCGAGAGCTGCGCGCGCAGAAGCTCCTCAACCTCCTCAGCCACACCCGAGGCGTAATCGGCAGGCTCCTGCACCGGTGCCTGCGGCTCCGCGGGCTGCTGAACCGCCTGCTGCCACGGCGCCAACGGTGCCGCAGCGGGTGCCGCCTCGGCGGGCTCTACCACCTCGGAAGCGGGGGAGAAGACCGGGCGGTCACGAAAACGCATGGCGCTCACACGATCGACGCTATCGGCAAGAATATGCGCAAGACGCAAATCGTCGGTGTACTGCTGGGGACGGCTCATAGTAATGCTCTTCTTCAGTATTCGGTGATGTAGTCAGCAAAAATGTGTGTAGTGCTGTGTGTAGTGCAGGGGAGAGAACCTAGACGAGAGCGCCCAGCTCCTTCTCTGAATCGCCCTCTTCAGGAGTCAACAGCAGTAGCTTACGCAAGGACTCCAGGCGGGCGGGACCGCGCTCACCGGCATGACCGGCAGCAACGTACGCCTCCAGACCGCACTCGGGAGCCTGCGCCGCGTGAGTACACGCCTTCGGGCAATCCGCCGCACCGGGTGCCAAATCCACGAACGCCTCCACCACGGTCTCCGGCGGCACATGCGCCAGACCGAAAGAACGAATACCCGGAGTATCAATAATCCAGGTGCCCGGCTCCATCGGGTCGCCATTCGCATTCACCGGACGCAACGCCAACGCCGACGAGGAAGTATGACGGCCACGGCCCGTCACCGCATTCACATGGCCGGTTGCACGCTCGGAGCCGGTCAGCGCATTCACCAGGGTCGACTTGCCCACACCCGAATGGCCCAGAAGCACCGACACCTGACCCAGCAGCTCCTGCAGAAGCTCCTGAACCGGCGCCGACTCCAAACCGGCAGCGCCCTCCTGACTCGGCGCCAAACCATCCGAAGAGGAGGACAACACAATCTTCAAACCGCTTGCCGCATAGTAATCCAGCAGGTTCTGCGGGTACCGCACATCGGTCTTCGTAATGCACAGAATCGGCTCAATACCGGCATCAAACGCCGCCACCACGGCACGGTCAATAAAGCCGGTACGCGGCTCCGGGTTCGCCGCGGCAACCACAATCACCAGCTGCTGAGCATTCGCCACGACCACGCGCTCCGACGGGTCGGTGTCGTCGGCGCTACGGCGCAGAATCGAGGTGCGCTCGCCCAGACGCACAATGCGCGCCAGGGTATCCTTCGCGCCGGAGGTGTCACCCACCAGGTCCACAAAGTCGCCGGTCACAATCGCGGTACGGCGTAGCTCCTTAGCGCGCGCCGCAATGAGGGTACGCTCCTTCTCGGTACCCTCATCAACTACAACCGACCAGCGGCCGCGGTCCACCGTAATAACCCTGCCACGAATCGCTTCTTTGAAGGTCGGGCGGTCCTTCGTGCGGGGTCGGGAGCCCTTCTTGTTCGGGCGCACGCGCACATCCGACTCATCCCATTCGGAGAAATCTCGGACGTTCATGCGGGAAGAACCCATTTAGAAGACCTCCTGGTCAGCGGTAACGGTGGAAGCGCCGGCCTGCCATTGCGCCAGCATGTCCTCCCACATTGCGGTAAATTCGGGCATGGTCTTAGCCACGGTGGCTACGTTCTGCACCACCACATTGGGGCGTCGCAGACCAATAATCGCCGCGAAGGTTGCCATACGGTGATCGTCGTAGGTGCGCGCCAGAACCTGCTGAGCCTCAGGGGTAGCGGGGATGGGCGCCTCAATCACCAGCGAATCGGCGGTGTCGTGGGCGCTGCCTCCCAGGCGGTTAATCTCAGCGGCGAGCGCGGCGAGGCGGTCCGTCTCATGACCGCGCAGATGCGCAATACCGGTCAGCTCCACGCGGCCCTTCACGAAAGCGCAGGCAGCCGCCATGGTCGGTGCCAACTCGCCACCGGCAGACAGGTCAAAGGAGAAATCGCCCTCGGGAAGCTGCGCCGGACCGGTCACGGTCAATTGTCCCTCAGCGTAGCTCACCCGGGCACCCAGCGCGGGCAGAAGCTCACGCCACATATCGCCCACCTGGGTCGTACCCGCCGAAGAATCAGCCGCGGGTGCCGGCCAGTGAGGAATAGTCACCGACTCGCCGGTGACCACGGCGGCGGCAAGGAACGGGCCAGCATTCGACAGGTCAGGCTCAATGGTCATCTCAAAGCCGGGGAAAGAACCGGGGTGAACCGTCCAACGGTACTCGCCGCCCTCTGCTTTGTTGTCTTGGCTCGGGTAGTGCTCATGCACCCGAATACCCATCTGGCGCAGCGCCTCCACGGTCATCTGAATGTGCGGGATAGAAGGCACCGAAGAACCCTCGTGCACCAGCACCATACCCTGCGGCAGGCGAGGCGCCATCAGCAGCAGAGCCGAAACGAACTGGGACGAGGTCGAAGCATCAATACGAACCACGGGCGCCTCAGAGACACCTTCCGCGCTCGCCAGACCGGGGGAGCGTAGCACGAAGGGCAGCGCGTTCTCGCCCTGCTCACACTCCACCTGCACACCCAGCTGACGCAGACCCTCCAGAACCGGACCCATCGGACGCTGACGGGCATGCGGGTCACCGTCAAAAGCGAACTCGCCCGGCAACAGCGCCGCCAGGGCGGGCACAAAACGCATCACGGTACCGGCAAGACCGCACTCAATCGACACCGCGCGCGGCTGTGCGGAATCGGACTGGGGCTGAGTGAAATCTGCCTGCTCAAAGTTGAGGGGAGTGACCTTAATATCCGGGCCGAACGGCGAATCGGTCGGCACCAGCTCAATACCCGCACCCAGCTGGCGCAGCGCCTCAATCATCAGCGCCGAATCGCGCGAATGCAGGGGCGCACGCAAATACGAGGGAGAATCAGCCAGAGCAGCAAGCAGCAGATAACGGTTCGTGAGCGACTTAGAACCCGGAATATGCACCAGCGCGTTCTTGCCAGCGGCTTCGCTGGAGGCGGGTGCCAGGGGAGCGGGCCAATCACCGGGGGAAAGCTGCACTGCTGCGTCGCTCATATATCCTCTTCTGGTTCAAATCATGGGGAGGGCGCAGATTCAGAGAGGCTGCGCCGGTTGACGTCTACCCCTATTCTACCGGTTGAGGGTTTGCGAGCCGCTGAGGGCTGTCGCGCTGAGACAGACAGCGCGAACCAACCAATACGCGGGAAGGCGGCGCACCGTAATCGGTGCACCGCCTCCACACATCGTCAGTTTTCTGTCCCTCAGCGAGGCAACAGCTTGGGGAAGTTTAGAGCTTTGCCTCGGCGCAGAACTTCTGCACATCCTGCAGCAGACGAGCCTTCAACTGCTCGGGTGCCTGCTGAGCGCACGAAGAACGCATCTTCTCACGCACCATCAGCTCAAAGTCCTTCACATCCGCGCACTCGGGGCAGGCATTCAGATGCGCCTGAATCGTGTGCACCTGCTCGGGGCTCAGCTCCCTATCGAGGAACTCGTAGAGGTGCTTGAGGGTCGACGAGCAGGGCTGGCCGCCGCAATCCTCCAGCGGCTCGGAAGCTGCGGGGGCTTCAGAGACAGCGGGGGCTTCGGCGGCTACAGGGGCTTCGGGGATGGAAGAATTCTTGTCTGTGCTTGACATCGGGGTTCCTTTCACACGGAAGGTATAAAGCGTTAGGGGAGAGCCGCCTCAACCTCATGGGGGGGCTAGCTCACGTGGAGAAGAGCGGAACTAAGAATCAGCAGGCGCCTCGGAAGGAGAGCTCTCCGGCGGGGACTTTACGCCCTTGGCCTTGGTAGCCTTAGCCGGCTGTGCCTTAGCGCTCGCCTTCGCGGCAGCCTTCGCTTCTACCTTTGCGATAGTCGAAGGGCGCAGGCCATTCTCACGCGCATAATCGAGCAGCTTCTCACGCAGAATCCGGCGGCCACGATGCAGACGAGACATCACCGTGCCCATGGGAATATCCAGAATCTCCGCAATATCCTTGTACGCGAACCCCTCCACATCGGAGTAGTACACCACCATGCGGAAATCCTCAGACAGCTCGTTCAGAGCCTCACGAACCTCCGTATTCGGCAGGGCGCTCAGCGCCTCCGCCTCGGCAGAACGCAGACCCACCGCATCATGTTCACCGGCCTGAGCCAGCTGCCAATCCTCCACCGTCTCACCCTGAGACTGCTGCGGCTCACGCTGACGCTTACGGTACAGATTGATGTACGTATTCGTCAGGATGCGGTACAGCCACGCCTTCAGGTTCGTACCCTCGGTGAACTGGTGGTACGATGCAAAAGCCTTCATATAGGTTTCCTGAACCAAGTCTTCAGCATCGGCAGAGTTGCGGCTCATCCGCAGGGCTACAGCGTAGAGCTGATCCACATACTGCATAGCGTCCGCGGTGAAGCGTTCGCGCAGCTCGCGGGTATCCGCCGCGGTGTTGGTTTCAGCCATGTTTCTCCTCTACAGGAACGCGCTAGGCGTTCACATCCATAACGTAGAATTCTTCTCTTTATTCCGCAGAACGTGCACAAACATCTGCGGGTAAAGCAAAACCCCGGGTCCGAATAATATCCGAAACGCCGGGGTTTTAAAGTGTATGCAAGATACCTTATGCGTTGGGGCGCTTACCGTGGTTTGCGCCGCCCTTACGACGGTCCTTGCGCTTACGACCGCGCTTGCTCATCAGAGCCTCCTTATAGTGTTCATGGATGCACGCCCCACCTTCGCGGTGCGCGCTCCCTATTACCTGCCCTAGCAGAGGCGGTCACCGAAAACCGGTGCTCCACGCTATAAGGGCAACGCCGTCTATTTTTTCATAGAAACGGCATGATTGCATCTTGGAACCGGGATATGAGCTAAAAAACACGAACTTTCTTCGCATCAACTCACAGTCCCGCCCGGGGGAGCGGGCTCTTAGCCGTGCTCAGGAATGTTCAGCCAGTTGTACCAGCCGCGGTGCAGAACCAGCCACGCCATCAGACCGTAACCGGACTGACCCGGACGACCATCATTCGCGGCAAGATCGTTGCGCCACTGCTCGTGGTGAAGCAGCGGGTTGAACGTATCCACGTACACGTGGTTACGGCGGGTCACCACATCCGCGTACGCCGCCGACAGGTCAGCGATACGGCGGTTACGCTCAGCGTCCAGGGTCGGCGGCGGGCCAACAACCAGAACCTTAATATTGTTCTGCGACGCCATGTCCACAATGTTCGCCAGGTTCAAACGCGAACGAGCGCTAGTCAGACCCAAATCAATGTCAAAGGTCGACGGAGCAATAATGAGGCGGTTATCAGCACCGGGAACGAAGCGGCGGCGCGCCTCCTCGAACCAGCGTGCATTCAGCTGCTCGCTACCTTCATTGGGTGCGGCAAGGTTATATGCCGCAATGGATGCAGTGGTCTGCGGGGTGCGCGCCATAACGCGACCAAACCAGCCCAGGGTACGGGGGTCGCCAACACCGGCGAGCAGGTCATCACCGACTGCCACAATTCGAATATTGCGTTGCTCCACGGAATTCTTTCTTCAGCAGGATGCGCCCGCCGTGAGAGGCGGCAAGGCACGTGAGTAATAGTCTTCATATCTAGGATAAGCGCTCTTGAGCCTCTTTTCGAACTTAATACCCTCTTCGGCAAGTATCCGAGACTAAAAAACCCGTCTTCCCACCAGAAACATCTGACGGGAAGACGGGTTGTGAAGAGCTAAAACCTTAGCAGTTTAGCCGTAGAAGCCCTTAGCCTTCGAAGACCTGCTTGAGCAGAGCCTCAGCCTCAGCGGCGTGCAACTTACCGGTACCAGCAGCCGGGGAAGCAGCTGCGGGGCGGGACGCAAGACGCATACGGCGGTCGATCAGCGGCTGCAGGTTCAGAGCCATGAACGGCCACTGACCCTGGTTAGCAGGCTCATCCTGAGCCCACACAACGTCGGTAGCGTTCGAGTACAGAGCCAGCTGCTCCTTGATCTCGCTCTCGGGCAGCGGGTACAGCTGCTCCACCGAGACAATGGCGGTCTTGGTGTCGCCGCGGCGCTCGCGCTCTGCTTCCAGATCGTAGTAGAGACGGCCGGACACGAAGACCAGACGCTCAACCTGAGCCGGGTTGATGCCCGAACGATCGCCAATCACCGGCTGGAACGAACCCTCGGTGAAGTCCTCGACGGAGGACGAAGCAGCCTTCAGACGCAGCAGCTGCTTGGGGGTGATCACCACGAGCGGCTTGTACGGACGGTGCTGAGCGTGGCGACGCAGCAGGTGGAAGTGCGAAGCCGGGGTCGAGGGGCATGCAACAGTCATGTTGTTCTCAGCGCACAGCTGCAGGTAACGCTCAACACGAGCCGAGGAGTGGTCAGGACCCTGACCCTCGTAGCCGTGAGGAAGCAGCATAACCAGCGAGGAGCGCTGGCCCCACTTCTGCTCGGAGGAGGACACGAACTCGTCAATGATGGTCTGAGCGCCGTTCGCGAAGTCACCGAACTGAGCCTCCCACACTACGAGCGAGTCGGGGCGCTCTACCGAGTAGCCGTACTCGAAGCCGAGAACGCCGTACTCAGAGAGGAAGGAGTTGTAGATACGGAACTTGCCCTGGTTCTCAGAGAGGTGCTCCAGCGGCGACCACTCTTCATCAGTGATGTGGTCGTGCAGAACAGCGTGACGCTGAACGAAGGTACCGCGCTGAACATCCTGACCGCTCATACGAACGTCAGTGCCCTCCATCAGCAACGAACCGAAGGCGAGCAGTTCACCCATACCCCAGTTCACGTTGCCGGTGCGGCCCATCTCAACGCGCTGCTCCATGAGCTTCTTCAGCTTCTTGTGGACGGTGAAGCCCTCGGGCTCCTTACCGAACGCATCAGCGATGTGCTGCAGAGTCTCGCGGGAGATTGCAGTCTTACCGGAGTGAACGACCTCGGTGTTCTGCTGGGATGCGGGCAGTTCCAGACCGGAAACGTGCGCGCCAGCAGGAGCCGGTGCCGAAGACTGAGTCTCGACGAAGATAGCGTCCAGCTTCGAGTGGTAGGAGCTCAGAACTTCGTCTGCCTCTTCCTGAGAGACATCGCCACGACCGACCAGGTCCTGTGCGTACAGGGTGCGGGTCGAGGGCAGGACGTCAATATCCTGGTACATCTTCGGCTGGGTCATCGACGGATCGTCAGCCTCGTTGTGACCGCGGCGGCGGTAGCAAATCAGGTCAACGACAACGTCGCGACCGAAGCGCTCACGGTACTCGAATGCCAGGCGTGCGGCGCGAACCACAGCGTCCGGGTCATCAGCATTGACGTGGAAGACCGGAGCCTTGGTCATACGCGCAACGTCGGAGGCGTGGGTTGCGGTGCGGCCGTCGTTCGGCAGGGTGGTGAAGCCAATCTGGTTGTTCACCACAACGTGCACGGTGCCGCCGGTGGTGTACGCACGCAGGTCAGCCATCTGCAGGGTCTCCATGACGATGCCCTGGCCAGCGAACGCTGCGTCACCGTGAATCAGGATCGGCAGGACCGGGTGGCCCTCAACGCCCTGCTCGTGGTAGACGTCCTGCTTAGCGCGGACGATACCCTCGAGCACGGTGTTTGCGGCCTCAAGGTGCGAGGGGTTAGCAGCCACGTAAACCTGGGTCTGCTTACCGGAATCGGAGGTGAAGACACCCTCGGTACCGAGGTGGTACTTCACGTCACCGGAGCCACCCTCGTAGGGTGCTGCGGTGCCGGAGAACTCACGGAAAATCTGAGCGTAGGACTTACCAGCAATGTTGGTCAGCACGTTCAGGCGACCGCGGTGTGCCATACCGATGGCAACGCCCTTCAGGTCGTTGTTAGCGGCCTTGTCCAGAACAGCGTCCAGCAGCGGAATCAGGGACTCGCCGCCCTCCAGAGAGAAGCGCTTCTGACCCAGGTACTTGGTCTGCAGGAAGTTCTCGAATGCCTCAGCCTCAACCAGCTTGGAGAGAACACGCAGCTGCTCCTCGCGGGTGGGCTTAGCAACGCCGCGCTCCAGGCGCTCCTGGAACCATGCGCGAACCTCGGGGTCCTCAGAGTACATGTACTCAACGGACAGAGACCCGGAGTATGCCTCGTGCAGACGCTCCAGGATAGTGCGCAGCGGCAGACGCTCGGAACCACCGAAGCCACCGGTCGGGTAGACACGGTCCAGATCCCACAGGGTCAGGCCGTAGTTCTCCAGCTTCAGGTCCGGGTGCGAACGCATCTTGTAACCAACGGGGTTGGTTGCTGCGGTCAGGTGGCCGTGCACACGGTAAGCGTGAATCAGCTGCTGGATACGTGCAACCTTGGAAATCTCGTGAGCATCATCGACATGGTTGTCGCGTGCCCAACGAACCGGCTCGAAAGGAACCTTCAGATCGCGGAAGATTGCGTCGTAGAAGTCGTCGCCGCCGAGCAGGTAGTGCTCAACCAGCTTCAGGAACTCACCGGAACCTGCACCCTGAATGACGCGGTGGTCGTAGGTGCTGGTCAGGGTGATGATCTTGGACAGACCCTGCTGGGTGATGAGCTTCTCGGACAGGCCGCGGAACTCGGCCGGGTACTCCAGTGCACCCACACCGATGATGGCTGCCTGGCCCTTGGAGAGGCGGGGCACCGAGTGGACGGTACCGATACCACCGGGGTTGGTCAGCGAAACAGTGGTGCCTCGGAAGTCCTCAATGGTCAGCGCGCCGTTACGGCCACGCTTAACGATGTCGTTGTACGCATCCCAGAACTCGCGGAAGCTCAGCTTCTCAGCACCCTTGAGGTTCGGAACGACCAGGTTACGGGAACCATCGGGGCGGGGCAGGTCAATAGCCAGACCAAAGTTGACGTGCGCGTTGTGGATTGCAACGGGCTTGCCCTTCTCATCCACACCGTAGGTGACGTTCATCGAAGGCATAGCAGCCACTGCGCGAATTACTGCGTAACCGATGATGTGGGTGAAGGAGACCTTGCCGCCACGGGTGCTTGCCAGGTAGTTGTTGATGGCAGTGCGGTTCTCAATGAGCAGCTTTGCGGGGACCGCACGAACGGTGGTTGCGGTGGGGACAGTCAGCGACTCTTCCATGGTCGTGACGACTGCCTTAGCAGGGCCGCGGAGGGGGACAATCTTGTCTTCAGCAGGTTCCACAGTTTCAGCCTTCTTGGTAGCAGCGGGAGGGGTGGGGGCAGCAGGCGCAGCCGCAGGCTTCGGTGCCGCGGGAGCGGGAGTTGCAACAGGCGCTACAGGTGCAGCAGCCGGTGCGGCGGGTGCCGCAGCCGGAGCTGCACTAGCGGTACCGGCGCCTCCCAGCGCCTTATCGATGGTCTCAAAAATGGGCCACCATGAAGGGTCCACGAGGTTCTTGTCCTTCTGGTAACGCTCGTACTGTTCTTCAACGAACCATTCGTTACCGGCAAATTCCTCAGGCACCAGATGTTCTGGCAGATTTGGCACGTTAAACGCCTCTTCCAATTAGTGTGAATTTATCCGTCGCGTCCGGGACTCACCCGGCATAGACGACCCGCGTCTTTGAGGGGCGAATCATCACGCTGAGCATGTGCGCATCGCCTTGGGTGGCTGTTGTGTGCGGGGTGTGCACCGTACCAACCTGCCTAGCGTGCCGTGAACGTCGGGGTTCATCCGCTTACCTGGCGGCACACTCATGCTCCTATGTATAAGTGTAAAGAGAAGCACGGTGAACTTTCCAGCTCATCGCGCCATATCCGCAATGCAATTTTTCACTCTTGCCGATTCGCGATGAGCCGCGCGCGCACCAAGTGCAGTCTTGCACGTGTGAGCAGGCACTCTAAGGCACCTGGAAGAGGCGAAACCTTCGCTAAAATATGGGGTATGGATGACCCTTTGAGTAAGACTCTGACTACTAGCCAACGCAGAATACTGCCGGCACACGCTGCGCCCTGTGGCATCAGCACACCCGAAAACAACCCCTCCTCGGGTGCTCAGCATCTGGACAGTCTGCCTGTTGAATCTCTACACCAGAACCAGCACAGCGCAAACCACCCCGCGGAGGCGGTGACCGCGTGGATCTGATACTCCTGTTCATCGGCCTACTCCTCATCCTGGGTACCGGCTTCTTCGTCGCCGTAGAGTTCTCCCTCGTGGCGCTCGAAACCGCGACCGTGCAGCAGGCGAAAGACTCCGGCGATAAAGCCGCAGACGCCGTCCTGCGTTGCCTCAAAACCCTCTCCACTCAGCTGTCCAGCTGCCAGATTGGCATCACCATCACTACGCTGCTGACCGGTTACACCCTCGACGCCGCCATTAAGGCGCTCACCACCGGTGTGATCAACAGTATGGGGCTGCCCAGCAGCGTGACCGATGTGCTCACCCTACTGCTGGCAATGCTCATTGCAACCCTGCTGTCCATGGTTGTTGGTGAACTACTGCCCAAGGGCCTCGCCATCGCCGAACCCTATGACGTGGCACGCCGAGTTGCCCCCGCACAGCTGGCATTCACCCGCGTCATGTCCCCGCTCGTGCGCCTCATGAACGGCTCCGCCAACTGGATCCTTGGACGCTTCGGCATGGAAGCCAAAGAAGAACTCTCCGCCGCGCGCACCCCCGAAGAGCTCTCCTCCATGGTGCGCCGCTCCGCAGAAGAAGGCACCCTCGACTCCGACGCGGCACGTTTCGTGGACCGCACCCTGCGCTTCTCCGAGCTGACCGCCTCCGAAGTGATGACCCCGCGCGGCCAGGTCGCCATGCTCGAAGACACCGCCCCCGTTGCCGAAGTCATCAAGCTGGCACGCTCCACCGGCCACTCCCGATTCCCCCTCTACAAGGGCGACCACGACAACATCGTGGGCGTCGTGCACGTGAAGAAGGCAGTCGGCGTGCCCCCGGAGGTTCGTGAAACCCTCGAAGCTGGTGCCCTCGCAGAAGACGTGCTGCAGGTCCCCGAAACCCTGCACCTGGACGCGCTGCTCACCCAGCTGCGCCAAGGTGCCCTGCAGCTCGCCGTGGTCCTCGACGAATACGGTGGAACCGCCGGCATCGCAACCCTCGAAGACCTCGTCGAAGAAATCGTCGGCGAAGTCTCCGACGAACACGACCGTGGCCGCACCGAACGCCCCCTACGCTACGGCAACGGCGACTGGGTGTTCTCCGGTCTGCGCCGCCCCGACGAAATCAACACCCTCATCCCCGGGCTCGAGGTTGAGGAAAGCCCCGAATACGAAACCGTCGGCGGCTTCATGATGGAACGGCTCGGCCGCATCCCCGAAGTGGGTGACAGCGTCCCCGTACCCGGCGGTACCCTGCGCGTCGACACCCTCGAAGGCCGCCGCGTGGACCGCATCCGATTCACCCCCGCGCCTAGCGCACAGGAACAGACCGAGAAGGGAGGCAACGCATGAACGACTGGGTAGCCATCGCACTGCTCGTCATCCTGCTCGCCGGAAACGCCTTCTTCGTTGCCGGTGAATTCGCCATCATGTCCACCCGACGAGCACAAATCGACCCGCTCGCCGAAGAAGGCAATAAGCGAGCGCAGACCGTCATCTACGCGCTAGAGAACGTCTCGCTCATGCTCGCCACCTGCCAGCTGGGCATCACTATCTGCTCCCTGCTGATCCTGAACGTCTCAGAACCGGCACTGCACCATATGCTGGAGGTGCCCCTGCACCTGGTCGGCTTGCCCCACGCCATCGTGGACGTCATCGCCTTTGGCGTCACCCTGATTCTGGTCACCTACCTGCACGTGATCTTCGGCGAGATGGTTCCCAAGAACGCCGCCGTGACCCTCGCCGCCCGCGGTGTGGCTCTCTGGATTGTGCCGACCCTGGTGACCTTCTCCAAGATCTTCGCCCCCGTGGTCGCCCTGCTGAACAACCTGTCCAATAAGCTGCTGGCGCTCATGAAGGTCGAAGCGAAGGACGAAGTCGCCTCCACCTTCACCCTGGGCGAGCTGCAGACCATCGTTGCAACCTCGACCGCGGAAGGCACCGTGGAAGACGACGCCGGCGTGATTGAAAGCGCCCTCGAATTCACCGAGAAGGACGTCTACGAAATCATGGTGCCCGGCGATAAGCTCGTCACCCTGCCGTTCGGCAGCACCCCCGCCGAACTGGAACGCGCCGTGGCACGTAGCGGCTACTCCCGCTTCGTCATTACCGACAGTGACGGAACCTACATGGGCTACCTGCACGTGAAGGACGCCCTCGCCATCGCCCCCGAGCGGTTCGAGGAGCCCTTCCCCTGGTACAAGCTGCGTTCCCTCGATACGCTCACCCCGACCACCGATATTGACGATGCGCTCGCCTCCATGCAGCGCAGCCGAACCCATATCGCGCAGGTTATGGACGAGCACGGCACCACCCTCGGCGTGGTATTCCTCGAAGACGTGCTGGAGGAGCTCGTCGGCGAAATCAACGACACCACCCAGGATGCGGTGCGTGAGCGTGTACGCCGACAGCAGTCGCGTGAAGCCCAGTAACCGATTGAAGCCCAGTAACCGCATCGTGAGATACCCCGAATAAAACAGGGAAATCTTGAACACACAGCCCGCCCGGTGCCCTCGTCAAGGAGGGTGCGGGGCGGGCTGTTTTGCGGTCAAAAATGGCTTATGAGTGCACTCAAGGGGCAGGCTCAGACGGCGGGATGAAGCGGCAGTATAAAGTAGCGGTGGGGGAGCGCAGTAGGCTGAGCTAACTATCCCTGTTGCATAAGCTACTAACAGGGAAAAGGGTTGCCTAACAGCACCCAAATGACACCAATAAAGAGTTGTTTATACGGGTGTGCGCATGATGTAGTTAAGGAACCTACAGACTAGAACGAACCGAAAGAGAGCCCTCATGTCGCACCCGAAGATCACCCGCAAGCACTTCCTCACCGCAATGGGCTCACTCGCCGCGTCCTCCCTGCTGCTGGCAGGCTGCGCAACCGAGAACAAGACCTCCTCCGGTTCGTCCTCCTCGGCTGGCTCCAACAACGGCAAGGTGAAGGTCGTCGCCTCCACCGACGTCTACGCAGACATCGCCAAGCAGGTCGGCGGCGACTACATTGAGGTCACCGCGCTCATCGCCTCCACCAGCACCGACCCCCACTCCTACGAAGCCACCAGCGCCGACCGCCTCAAGGCGAAGGACGCATCCCTGATCGTCATCAACGGCGCAGGCTACGACCTGTTCCTCGAAGACCTCGCCGGCAAGGACAACACCTCCCAGAAGATTGTGAACGCGGTCAAGGTCAGCGGCAAGCTCACCGACGCCGAATACACCCACCTGGTCGAGGATCACCGCGGCGGCGAACACCACGAAGACGGCGGCGACCACGCCCACGCACACGAGTTCAATGAGCACCTCTGGTACGACTTCGAAACCATGAAGAAGGTCGCCCAGAAGATCGCTGAAGAGCTCGCAGACATCAACGCCGCACACGCTGAGGCGTTCCGCACCAACGCATCCACCTTCTCCAAGGAATTGGACGCACTGGACGCAGCGGCTAAGGCAATCCCCGGTGAGGGCAAGAAGTACCTGTCCACCGAGCCCGTGCCGGACTACCTGGTTTCCTCCACCGGCGCAGAGAACGCAACCCCCAGCGAATTCGCTGAGGCTGCCGAAGCCGGCAACGACGTTCCCGCACTCGTCCTGAAGGAAACCAAGGACATGGTCACCGAGAAGAAGGTCCAGCTGCTCGCCTACAACGAGCAGACCTCCACCTCCCAGACCAACGAGGTGCTGCAGGCAGCTAAGGACGCCTCGGTGAACTACGTATCCTTCACCGAAACCCTGCCGGAGAACACCAACTACCTGGCATGGATGAAGACCAACGTCAGCAACCTCGAAAAGGCGCTCTCCTAAGTGACTGACAACAATAACGGTGCCGCCCCCGCGATTTCCATTCGCGGGGGTAGCCTCGCTTTCGGGGCCCGCACCCTCTGGAAAGATTTAACCCTCGACATCGGCGCAGGCGAATACTTCGCCGTGCTCGGACCCAACGGCTCCGGCAAGTCCACCTTCCTCAAAGTCGTTCTCGGCCTGACCGGGCTCAACGCCGGCGAAATCTCTGTGCTTGGCAAGCCCGCACGCCTGGGCAACGCCGGCGTCGGCTACGTACCGCAGCAGAAGTCCATCCCCACCTCCACCCCGATGCGCGCCCGCGACCTGGTGGGACTTGGCGTGGACGGGCATCGTTGGGGCATCCGCCTGCACGGCCGCAAATACCGCGCCAAGGTGGACGAGCTGCTCGAAGCCGTCGGCGCGACCGAGTACGCGAACGTGCCGGTGGGCCTGCTCTCCGGCGGTGAGCAGCAGCGCCTGCGTATCGCTCAGGCGCTCGCGAACGACCCGAAGATTCTGCTGGCTGATGAGGCGCTGCTCTCCCTGGACCTCAACCACCAGTACGCGGTGGCTGAGCTGATTCACCGGTTCAACCGTGAACGCGGCGTGGCGGTGGTGTTCGTGACCCACGAAATCAACCCCATCATTGAGCATGTGGATCGCGTTCTCTACCTGGCGAATGGCCGTTTCACGGTCGGCTCGGTGGAAGAGGTCATGACCAGCGAGACTCTCACCTCCCTGTACGGAACCCCGGTGAGCGTGCTCAAGTCTAATGGCCGTTACGTGGTGGTGGGTGAGACTCACGCCAGCGACCACTGCCATATTGAGGGCACCGACCAGAACATTCACGGCTCCCACCTGAAGTCTGGTCTTTCTGAACCGCAGCGCACCCTACACCTTCCGGGAGGAACTACTCGATGACCATTCTTGCTTCCCTCCCCGCCCTGGCTCCGGTTGCTGCCGCGCAGAATGATTTGCTCTCCCGCATCTTCGTCTTTGATCGCTACGGCGAGCTGCTGCAGATGCTGCAGAACTCCATTTTTGCTGGCGCTGTTCTGGGCCTTATCGGCGGTTTCGTCGGTATTTTCGTGATGATGCGCGACCATGCCTTTGCGGTGCACGGCGTCTCTGAAATGTCTTTCGCGGGTGCCGCCCTTGCCCTGTTGCTCGGCTATGACGTGGTGACCGGCTCCATGGTCGGTTCGATTGCCTCGGCTCTGCTGATTGCCTTTCTGGGCTCTAAGGCGAGTAACTCGAACTCGGTGATTGGTGCACTCATGCCGTTCGGCTTGGGCTTGGGTATTCTTTTCCTCTCCCTGTACCAGGGCCGTAGCGCGAATAAGTTTGGTCTGCTGACCGGCCAGATCGTGTCTGTGGATGCCGACCAGCTACACACCATGATTATTGGTGCGGTGGTTATTATTTCCCTGCTGGTGATGGTGTGGCGTCCGCTGAGCTTCGCCTCCCTGGACCCGGAGGTCGCGCGCGCTAAGGGCGTGCCGATGCGCTTCTTGTCCCTGGTGTTCATGGTGATTCTGGGTATTGCTGTGGCACTGTCGGTGCAGGTGGTCGGTTCGCTGCTGGTGCTGGCGCTGCTGATTACTCCGGCGGCTGCGGCGATGCAGGTGACTGCTTCCCCGGTGCGCACACTGATCCTGTCGGTGCTGTTCGCGGAGGCGTCCATTGTGGGTGGTATTCTGCTGGCTCTTGCCGGTTCGCTGCCGATTAGCCCCTACGTGACCAGTATTTCCTTCCTGATTTATGTGGTGTGCCGTGTGATTGGTGGCGTGAAGCGTCGCCATAGCGCGTCGGGCCGCCAGCTGACTGAGAAGGCGTAGGAACTATAAAGCACAGGACCTATAGAAAGAGCCCCACCTCGGGTTGAGGTGGGGCTCTTTCGTTGTCGTGCATAGGTGCCGCGGTGAAGGGGGATGTCCCGGTGCGGCGTGGGCTTAGTCTGCGTGGGGTTGCGTGGCCCTGTCCAGATGCCCTGTGTGTCGTGCTGTTACGGTGTCAAAGATCTTTGAAAGCACCAATCTTTGAAGGGGCTAATCTTTGAAAGCGCCGTATCCTTCGTTGAGAAGGTTTTCCCTCGAGGGGGGGGCTCCTCAGAATGAGGGGCTTAGGGGTTGCGGCTTAGCCTGCAATGTTAGCGTGCAGTGCCGCCCTGCGATTCTTCCTCGCGACGTGCCAAAGTGCAGTCCGGGCAGTAACCGGTCACTTCAACCACGTGCTCCAGCTCAGAGAAGCCGTGCTGCTTGCCCATTGCCAGTGCCCAATCCTCAAGGGCGGGTGCTTCCAGCTCAATGGCGGTGCCGCATCGGCGGCAGAGCAGGTGGTGGTGGTGATCTTTCACCCGGCAATGGCGGTACAGAGTCTCACCCTCAATACCCTTGACCGAGTCCAGCTCACCGGCGTTAGCCAGCGACTGCAGCACACGGTAGGTGGTTGCGAGAGAGACCTGTTCCTTGCGGTTCGCGAGGATCAGGTGCAGATCCTGTGCTGAGATGAAATCGCCGAGCTCTTCCATGGTCGCCTTGATGATGCGACGCTGGCGGGTATTTCGGGCTTCGGCGGGCTTCGTAATTCTCCGTACGGGAATATGAGTGTCCATTGCTGAACCTTTCGGGGTGGAGATCCGCCCCATTGTGTGGTCGATCTTGTCTTACGACTTTACACTAGAGGCGTTCAAAAGGTGGTTGATTTGCGCTTTATCTCAAAAATTGAAGTCACCAACAGGCACGAATGAGGGTTAACGGTAGACTAAAACTATGAAAATGACGAAGTACACCCACTCATGTATCCGCCTTGAGAATGAGGGGCGCACCCTCGTTCTTGACCCCGGTAACTTTGCCGCTGAAGGCGAGCATGCCACCGCGCTGGAAGGCGCCGATTACCTGTTCGTGACCCACGCGCATCCGGATCATTTTGATGGCCCGTCGGTGCTGCCGCTGATTGCTCAGCGCGCCGAGTCGCAGAACCCGTTGAAGATTTGGGCTCCCGAGGCTGTTGCCCAGGTCATTAAGGAGGCTGTACCCGCTGCCGAGGTTACCGTCGTTTCCTCTGATTCTGAGTTCAGCATCCCCGGTTTTGAGGTGAAGACCTACGGCGGTCAGCACGCCCTGATTCACCCGCTGATTCAGACCATCGCCAATGTTGGTTACCTGATTAACGGTGCCGTGTACCACCCGGGTGATTCGCTGGTGGTTCCTCACCGAGTGCGTGCGAATACCGTTCTGGTGCCGATTCACGCGCCCTGGTCGAAGGTTCAGGAAGTCATCGATTTTGTGATTGCGACCGGCGCTCAGCGTGTGATTCCGATTCACAACGGCATGATTAACCAGAACGGCACCGGCATTATTGAGGGCCTGGTGACGAACTTCGGCGCGAAGTACGGCACCGAGCTGAAGCACCTGAATCCCGGCGAGAGCATTGAGGTTGAGGCGTAAGCCTGACCGTTGAGCTTCAAACGCGCCGATGACGGCGCATGAAGGAGAGTATTATGAGCACGATTTTTACCAAGATTATTGAGGGTGAGATTCCCGGCCGCTTCGTCTGGAAGGACGAGCACTGCGTCGCCTTCCTGGACATCATGCCCCTGTCGGAAGGTCACCTGCTGCTCGTTCCCCGCGCTGAGGTCGACCGTTGGCCCGACCTTCCCGAGGAGCTGGCAACGCACCTGTTCGCTGTGGCGCATAAGATTTCTGGTGCCCTGGACCAGGCCTTTGATAAGGACCGTGTGGCTCTGATGATTGCGGGCTTCGACGTTCCGCACACCCACATCCACCTGTTCCCGGCTGACGGCATGGCTGATTACGATCCCGCTAACGCGAAGAAGGACGCGACCGCCGAAGAGCTGGACGCGGCCGCTGAGAAGGTGCGTGCCGCCCTGCGCGAGCGCGGCCACGGCGAGTTCGTGCCCGAGGCATAAGCGCTTCCCGCAGCATAGTGTGTAGCTACTTAACACGAAGGAGCCGCCCTCTACAGATTCGTAGAGGGCGGCTCCTTCGTCGTTATACCCAAACGGGCGAGAAGCTTAGTGCTTCTCAGCCTTGGAGATCTGCTCAGCCAGGTCCTCGGGGGAGAGGTTAGCGGAGGAGAACTCGGGGGTCAGCGGCAGGTGCAGCTGCAGACCGGTACCGGGGCAAATCTCGACCTTTGCGGAGCGCAACTTGAAGTCGACCACGTGGCCGCCGCGGGTGCGCTCGTCATCGATGAAGTGGGCGTGGCAGCCGGGCACCGAAATGCCCTGCTCATAGATGGGGGTGCGGAAGCCAACGATCGTGCCGGTCACGTTATCGAACTGGACGATGTCTTCGTTCTCGGTGGCGGCAACCATCTTCGGGTAGGGCTTTTCCTGCTTCTTCACGGTGCGGGTGCGGACCCACTCGAACTCGCCGTAAATCTTGATGGCGTACATGTAGTTCTTGGAGACGGTGAAGTCATCCAGAATGTGCGAGGCAGACTTGCGCAGCAGGTTCTGCGGCAGTTCGCGCTTAATCATGGGAACGAAGTTGGTGACCACGGCGTAGGGGGTCTGCTGGCGCAGATCGGGCAGGGATACGGAGCCGTCGTGGCGCACCTGGTAGCAGACGCCGTCGAGGACGACCATTTCGCCGTCGAGGCCGTTGAAGGTACCCACACCGAAGTTGCCGTGGCTCAGAAGCTCACCGATGGTCATCTCGCCATCGTAGATGCCGTCCAGCAGCTGGGACATGAGGCCGGTCTGAAAAACTTCGTTACGGAAAACAGTTTCACCGTTTAGGATGGTCGGCTGATATGCCATGAGATTTCTCCTCGTTACAGTGGATGCGGCGTCAGACGGGTCGGTCGGTCATCGGCGATACTCGCCCCAGCAGATGCTGAAAGTATGAAGGGCGGCGGGGAGAACACGGCGTTCAATGTCGTTTCTCGCGGAATTCGTAGGTGCCGCCGGCCGGGCGCACGCACTTTCATTGTACGCCCGTGCAGGAAGAACCCCGGGACTAGCGGGTACGACATCTTATGATGTGACCCTTGCACGGATCACCCAGGCACGGATTACCCAAGCGTGAATTACCCAAGCGCGGCTGACATACCGCAAGTGACATGAGGGCATAAAAATAGACTGGCGTTCCCTCCGGTTGCACGACAAAAAGGGAAGGAACGCCAGCACCAACAGCTTAGCCCTTAGAGCCGCTCTAAGCGCAACTCTAAACGCAACTAAGACACATCAGGCCCACTGAGGCAGAAAAATATTAGACACGAACCGTCGCCAAAAGTGGCCCGGTGAACCTGCCTCCCCGCAGAAACCCTCTGCAGAACCCTCTCAGACCGCAAACTCCACAGAATACACAACAACGGCCTATACGCTCCCCAAGGAACGTATAGGCCGTTGCCTGTTTTCAGATTAGACGCCGTAGTACAGCTGGTACTCAAGCGGGTGCGGAACCAGCGAGAGCGGCTCCAGCTCGTTCTTACGCTTGTAATCAATCCACGCCTGAATCAGGTCTTCGGTGAAGACGCCGCCCTCAAGCAGGAAGTCGTGGTCAGCCTCCAGAGCAGCCAGCGCCTCCTCCAAGTTAGCCGGAGCCTTCTTGATGTCCTTAGCCTCTTCAGCGGGCAGCTCGTACAGGTCCTTATCGATCGGTGCCGGCGGCTCAATGCGGTTACGGATACCGTCCAGACCAGCCATCAGCTGAGCAGCGAACGCGAAGTAGGGGTTAGCGGAGGGGTCCGGTGCGCGGAACTCCAGACGCTTAGCCTTCGGGTTGGTGCCGGTAATCGGGATGCGGATACCAGCGGAACGGTTACCCTGCGAGTACACCATGTTGATGGGAGCCTCGTAGCCGGGAACCAGACGCTTGTACGAGTTCACGGTCGGGTTGGTGAACGCCAGAACAGCGGAGGAGTGCTCAATCAGACCGCCAATGTACCAGCGTGCGGTGTCAGAGAGGTTAGCGTAGCCGCGCTCATCGTAGAAGAGGGGCTCGCCGTCCTGCCACAGCGACTGGTGGCAGTGCATACCGGAGCCGTTGTCACCGAACACGGGCTTAGGCATGAAGGTCACAGACTTGCCCCATGCGTCTGCGGTGCCCTTGATGACGTACTTGAACTTCAGCAGGTCGTCAGCAGCCTTGGTGAGGGTGTCGAACTTGTAGTTGATTTCTGCCTGGCCGGCTGCGCCCACCTCGTGGTGGCTACGCTCAACCTCAAGGCCAACCTCGTCCATTGCTACGCACATTGCGTCACGCAGGTCAGCCTGCTTGTCGACGGGGGAGACGGGGAAGTAGCCGCCCTTGACGGGGGTCTTGTTGCCCAGGTTGCCGCCCTCTTCCTTGCGGCCGGTGTTCCAGGGAGCCTCGTCGGAGTCGATCTTGAAGAATACGGAGTTCGGCTCGACCTGGTAGCGGACATCCTCGAAGACGAAGAATTCAGCCTCGGACGCGAAGAATGCGGTGTCTGCAATGCCGGTGGACTGCAGGTAAGCCTCAGCGCGCTCAGCGACGCCGCGGGGGTCACGGTGGTAGGGCTCGCCGGTGCGGGGGTTCACGATGGAGCAGATGATGACCAGGGTCTTCTCAATGCGGAAGGGGTCAACGTACGCGGACTGAACATCGGGGATTAGCTGCATGTCGGACTCTGCAATGCCCTGGAAGCCGCGGATGGAGGAGCCGTCAAAAAGCTGGCCGTTGACGAAGAAATCGTCATCAATCGCCTTAGCGGGCAGGTTGAAGTGCTGCTGCACGCCGGGCATGTCGGTGAATCGGATATCGACGAAGACTACTTCTTCGTTCTTGATAAAGTCGAGAACTTCCTGGGGGCTGGTAAACATGAGGACTGCTCCTTGTTTGACTGACCGTGAAGGAGGGTATCTTCCCTCATCGCATTCAGTCTGTGGTTTAGTTTTTGGCCGCGGGCAAAACCCTGTGACATATCAAGCATAGTGGTTATTTTTTGCGCGTGCGTGACTATCGTGTTTCGGTAATGTTACAAATCTTGGAAAGGAGTTACATCTGCGTTGCCTCACGAAACACAGCAGAGATGCTAGACCCTCTAATAAAGCCAGTAGCAATGCCGGCAGCAGAGTAATAACCGGGTGTAACAAAAGGCTCCGGCCCTCCCACTTGGGGGAAGAGCCGGAGCCTTCAAAACCCTATATCAGCGCCTCGTTTAGCGGCCGCGCATCGCACGACGGTCGGGGCGAGCACGCATCGGGTCAACGCCCTTAGGAACAGCGTTCATCGGGTTACGCATAGTGTTCAGAGTGCTCAGGCGACCAGAAATAGCCTGCATCTCCTGCTGAGTCAGAGCCTTCGGAAGCTTGTTCATCGTCTTCACAACGTCCTTGAGCTCAACCTGACCCTCTTCGTGACCGGTCTCAATCACGTGAACCGGAACGCCGGGAGCCACACGGTTCAGGTGCTTCTTCTCAGTGTTCACCAGGGAAGTCACGCGGCTGTGAGGACCCTCGGTCACCAGCACAATACCGGGACGGCCCAGCGCACGGAACACCAGATCCTGGTGGCGGTTCGCAGCAACGGGCTGCTCCTCAACAATCCAGCCGCGGCGCACCGAGTTCATCGCCGCACCACTACGACCGGGCTGGTTCTCGATCTGAGCAAAAGCCGCAGTCTGCGCGCGGCGACCCAGCAGAAGCATCGCCACGATAGCGGCAACGCCCAGACCCAGAATCAGGAAAGTAATCCAGTTACCCAGGGCAATACCGATGAGGAGGAAAACCAAAAGGGTACCCAGAGCCGACAGACTCAGAATCCAACCGATATTCGGGTCGGACTTCTTGGTCATCTGGTAGACCTGCTTCATCTGGGCGAAAGTGCCCGGAGTGCGTTCCTTCTTCTTTTTCTTCTCTTCGCGCTTATCTGCCACGATTCTTCCTCGGCTGGTTCTTCCGCGGCCCCGACAAGCGCCTCAAACGCTCACGGAACCATAGTGACGTAACGATGCAGTGTATGCCTGCAATTTTTCTAGTTTACCCTACCCGCACAAGGGACGGGGTATAAGGGGAGGCTCCCCGAACACCGGACGAACACCGGGGTCGAGGAGCCTCAACGCTCTCAGAAAGATTCTGAAAAGGCTTAGTAGCCTGCAGCCACCAGGGAGGAGGCTTCCTGCAGGGCAGCGCCCTCACCCTCAATGTGGGCAAGGTTCTCAGGAATCGGGTAGCCATTCTTACGCATTGCACGAGCCCACAGGCGACCTGCACGGTACGAAGAACGAACCATCGGGCCCGCCATAACGCCAGCGAAACCAATCTCCTCAGCCATGTTTGCGAAGTCCACGAACTGCTGCGGCTTCACCCAACGCTCAATCGGGTGGAAGAGAGGGCCGGGGCGCAGGTACTGGGTGAGGGTAATGATGTCACAGCCGGCATCGTGCAGATCGCACAGCGCCTCGTAAATCTCCTCATCGGTCTCGCCCATACCCAGAATCAGGTTGGACTTGGTGACCATGCCGCCTTCCTTAGCCTGGGTAATAACATCCAGAGAACGCTCGTAACGGAACGCCGGGCGAATCTGACGGAAGATGCGGGGGACGGTCTCCAGGTTGTGCGCGAACACCTCAGGCTTAGCGTCAATCACCTTCTGAACATGCTCGGGAACACCCTTAAAGTCGGGGACGAGCATCTCAACGCCGGTGTTCGGGCACATCTTGTGAATCTGGCGGGTGGTCTCTGCGTACAGCCACGCACCACCGTCTTCCAAATCGTCACGAGCAACACCGGTCACGGTTGCGTAACGCAGACCCATGACCTTCACGTTCTTAGCAACCTTGAACGGCTCAGCGTAATCAACAGCAACGGGCTTGCCGGTCGCAATATTGCAGAAGTCGCAACGACGGGTGCACTCGGAGCCACCAATCAGGTAGGTTGCCTCACGGTCTTCCCAGCACTCGTAAATATTGGGGCAGCCGGCCTCTTCACACACGGTGTGCAGACCCTGACCGCGAGCAAGCTCGCGCATCTCGTTGTATTCGGGGCCAACAATAGCCTTGGTCTTAATCCAGTGAGGCTTCTTCTCAATGGGAACCTCAGCGTTGCGGGCCTCCACACGCAGTAGCTTGCGTCCTTCAGGTGCGGTGCTCAAAAGTTTTCTCCTTGGTCTCGGTGTGCCCTCTGTGCAGGTGGGCCACCTTCTATATTACGCCCGCTCAGGCGTAGGTGAAACTGGTTTTCGTATATGACGAACAAAGCCGGATGCGTAACGTGTACGGCCCGTTCGATGCTTCTTGGCTGCGTCTAACCCTGTGTTTAGTTCTGCGTTTAGTCCTGCGCCGCGACGGGCTCGAAGGATTCCGCCAGACGGTTCTGGTACTTCAGAAGCTCCGCCTCCAGCGGCTCCAAAATATCGGCGGGGGTGACGGTGCGGCCCAGCTGCTCCGAAATAGTGGTCACACCGGCATCGCTAATACCGCAGGGAATGAACTGCTGGAAAGGCGCAGTGTCGTTGCAACAGTTAATCGCGAAGCCGTGCATGGTGGTGTTACGCGAAACGCGCATACCCAGCGCCGCGATCTTCTTGTCCTGGGTGACGCCGTCGCCAAGAATCCACACGCCGCTACGACCCTCAACACGCTCACCCTTAATGCCCAGACCAGCCAGAACGTTAATGATGATCTCCTCGATGATGCGCACATACGCCACCACGTCAATGGGCTCGGGCAGACGCAGAATCGGGTAGCCGGTCAGCTGGCCGGGGCCGTGCCAGGTCAGCTTGCCACCGCGGTCAATCTTGACGACGGGGGTGGACTTGTCTGCGGGGTACTCGTGGTCTTCGGTGCGTTTACCAGCGGTAATCACTGCCTCGTGCTCAAGCAGAAGAATCGTATTCTGGCGGGTGCGGTTAGCCACCTCATCGTGGATGCGGTACTGCTTGTCCAGGCACTCAACATAGTTCACATAGTTCGGGGCGAAGCCCACGCGTTCAATCGTCACAGACATACTTTCTACCTTAGTACTGCTAGTGGAGGGAAGAAAATTAGGGCGCCCTGAATCACGTGATGAGCGAACACGTCAAAATGTTACGTGAGGGCGTGCTCGGGGGCAGGAAGGATGAATGGGTAGGTAAATATCTGAATTTATCTGTGGGATTCTTTGGAGTATTTGAAGCATTTTAGTGTGCTTAAAGATATTATTTGATGCAATTTGATAACATTATGGTATGAGAAGCAAAGAAGCACACGTTCTGGAAAGCATCGCCAACCCGGCTCTACCCACCCTGCAGATTGTCGAGTACCGGGGAGAGGCCACCGAGAGCGCACCCTCCGTAACCTCCGCACACCCCGGGCCCTCTGCGTACCCTGGATCCTCTGCGTACCCCGGACGCTACACCCTGCGCACCATTCCCCAGCCTGCTCCCTCTACACCGCCAGCTTCTACCGCACCCACCCTGCGGGCGGCAGCCAACGGGTACGGATTCGAGGAAAATACGGATGCATCCGCTCAGCGGCACGCCCAGACCCCGCAGGTAGCCGCCGCCCTACGCAACGCGCCCGGACTCGCCAAGCTCCACGCTGTTACTGGCGAAAGCGCAGATCGGCTGTGCCTCTGGTACGAGCCCCTCGACGCGGGCACCCTCGACAAGCTCCTGCGCGCCCGCACCCTGACCCCCGCCGAAATCATGACCCTGGCACGAACCCTGCACCGGGCGCTCAGCAGCCTCAAAAAGGTGGGGGAGGGGCGCGCCGAACTCAGCGCCGAATATATTGCTCTGAGCGCCGCCGGAGTGCCCAAACTCCTGCTACCTGATGCTGTCTATCGTGAAGCGGCTGCCCTAGACACGGAACAGCTCACCGCCGCCCAGGGCAACTATGCACGCTCCGCAGCCGCCCTACTCTGGCAAGCAGCCTGCGGGCACACACCGGAACCTTCCTCCGCCCGCGTACCCCTCTCACTGCGCATGGTCTTACCGCGTATGGGAGCCACCGGCACCGCAACCGAAGGGGCACCCAGCAGCGAGTGGATTGAGCGCCTCGGCAGAGCTCTCGAATACCTGCTGGACGCACCCGCCCAGGAGGCGGCGCTCGCCGGACTGGGCTCCGTGGTCGCCCTGGCGGAGGAGGTGCCGCCTCGCCCGCTCAACGTCTATCTGAGCTGTTCAGAAAGAGCCCGCGCCCTAATTCCCGCAGCAGCGGAGCCCGCGCCGGTACAGAAGCTCTCAAAGACGCAAAAGGCGCAACGCTACCTGGCGGAACGTTTGCCTCACATGAAGAAGCCGGGCGTGAAGAAATCGGGGCGCGCAGCTACCGCAGGTTCTAAGCAGCTGAGCCCCACTGTGAGCTTCACAAAGAGCCCCGCAGAGACTGTGCCCGCAAAGACTGCGCCGCTCGCTCTAAAGAACGCAGATGCGACGGGCACATCCCGCCTGAGGGCGCTACGCGGTGCGTTCACCCGCCCCACCGCGCGGCTGGGACTGGCCTCGCGGCTGGGCATCGCTGCGCTCGCGCTGGGGGCTATCGCGCTGCCGCTCGGGTTCACCCTCTACGGGCAGAACGCCTCGGCAACGGCACAGCCCGTATCCGCTCAAGCCGTGAACGCAGCGGGGGAGCAGGCACCCGACGGCACGGCAACACAGGATCAGCGCGCAGAGGATAAGGCATCACAGGGCGAGCAGATTCTGCGAGCCCTCATCGACCAGCGGAACCACGAACGGCGCATGCGAGGCGGCGCAGAGCTCACCCTAGACACCACCGAAGAACTCAGCCGCGACAGCGAGAACATCCGCGTGATGGCGGTGGTCTCCGCACCCGGCTACCGCGCCGATAAAACCGAGCAGGAAGCCCGCAAACTCAGCGAAGAAAACGGCGTCACCCGCCAGAAAGTCATCTTCGACCTGCACCGCGGGGAGAAAGGCTGGGAGATAGCCCGCGCCGAACCCGTCCCGGCATAGCTGCCGCCGTACAGCTGACACAGCTGACAGTGTAGAAATGCGAACACAATAAAAACGGACACAACAAAAAACGCGGACACAACAAAAGCGGCGGCCCCACCCACCGAAGTGGATGGAGCCGCCGCTTTTTGCTCATCGTCCGGGAAAACCCGGAGAGCTACGCTCGGTTACCCATCAGGGCACCGCCACAAGGAAACTTCCTTGAATCTTTGCAGGTCTTAGAGGCCCAGCTCAGACTCGAAGTTTGCCTCCTCCAGGCGGGTCTTGACGGTGTGCAGGAAGCGACCAGCGTCCGCACCGTCGACCACGCGGTGATCGTAGGTGAGGGACAGGTAGCACATGGAGCGGATAGCGATAACGTCGTTACCGTCAACATCCTTAACAACCATGGGGCGCTTCACGATAGCACCGGTACCGAGGATTGCCACGTTCGGCTGGTTGATGATCGGGGTGTCGAATAGTGCACCGAAGGAACCAATGTTGGTGATGGTGAAGGTCGAACCCGACAGCTCCTCGGGGGAGATGTCGCCGGTACGTGCGCGGCCACCCAGGTCACCAATAGCCTTTGCCAGGCCAGCAATGCCCAGGTCGGAAGCGTTCTTGATGACCGGAACCAGCAGACCCTTGGGGGTGTCCACAGCAATAGCGATGTTCTCGGAGCCGTGGTAGGTGATCTGCTTGTAGTCTTCGGTCATGGAAGCGTTCAGAGCGGGGTGCTGCTGCAGAGCCTCAGCGGAAGCCTGGACGAAGAAGGGCAGGAAGGTCAGCTTAGCGCCCTCACGAGCAGCGAAGCCGTCCTTAGCCTTTGCACGCAGCTGAACGATGCGGGTCACGTCAACCTCGGTGACCTGAGTCAGCTGGGTGGAGACGTCCAGGGACTCACGCATACGCTTTGCAATAACCTGGCGGATACGTGCGGTCTTCTCGACGGTGCCACGCTTGGGGGAAACCTCGAAGGTGTGCGGTGCCTTTGCGGAACCAGCAGCCGGAGCAGCAGCTGCAGCGGGTGCAGCAGCGGCGGGAGCAGCGGAACCCTTAGCAGCGATAGTAGCCTGAACATCCTGCTTGCGGATGCGGCCACCAACACCGGTGCCCTTGACGGTGGACAGGTCGATGCCGTTGTCCTTAGCGAGCTTACGGACCAGCGGGGTCACGTATGCTTCGCCCTCAGCAGCTGCCGGAGCGGCAGGTGCAGCGGGAGCTGCAGGAGCTGCGGGTGCAGCCGGAGCAGCAGGAGCCTCAGCAACCGGAGCCGGAGCAGCAGGAGCCTCAGCAACCGGAGCGGGTGCAGCGGGAGCAGCCGGTGCAGCAGCAGCGGAAGCGTCGCCGATGATAGCCAGAACCTGGCCAACCTCTGCGTCCTCATCCTCGGGGATGCGGATCTCGAGCAGGGTACCTGCTACGGGGGAGGGAACCTCGGTGTCAACCTTGTCGGTGGAAACCTCAACCAGGGGTGCGTCAACCTCGATGGTGTCGCCGACCTCAACGAGCCAGCGGGTAACGGTACCCTCGGTCACGGACTCGCCCAGTGCGGGCAGTACTACGGTGTGGGACATAATCTTTCCCGTTCTCCTTGTGAATGCTTGAACTAGAAAAATGTGAGCGGTGACCCGGATGCGCGCCGTATGCATTGAAGCACGTCGACGCGCATCCGGATAGGGGCGTTGTTCAGCGGATACGCCCGGCAACCGCTAACGACCAACGGTCGTTAATACTAAGCTGACGCGCTAACGCCAGTCAGCAAAAATTATGCGCTGTGCAGCGGGGTGCCGTTCAGGACCATTGCAGCCTCACCCAGGGACTCGTTCTGAGTCGGGTGTGCGTGGATGAACTTAGCGACGTCCTCGGGGAATGCTTCCCAAGCAACCCACATCTGAGCCTCACCAATCTGCTCACCCATGCGCTTACCAATAGCGTGAACACCAACGATGGGGCCGTCCTTCTGGCGGACAACCTTCACGATACCGGTAGCACCGAGGATAGCGGACTTACCGTTACCAGCCAGGTTGTACTCAGCGGTCTCAACGTTCTCAGCGCCGAACTTCTCCTTAGCCTTGGGCTCGGAGTAGCCAACGGAAGCAATCTCCGGGTCACAGAAGGTGACCTTGGGGATGTTCACGTCTTCAACGATGGTGGGGTTCAGGCCAGCGATTTCCTCGGCAACGAAGATACCCTGCTGGTAACCGCGGTGAGCCAGCTGAACGCCGGGGACGATGTCGCCAACAGCGTAGATGTTGCCAACGCCGGTGTGCAGGCGCTCGTTAGCCAGGACGAAGCCGCGATCCATGGGGATGCCCTGCTCCTCGTAGCCCATGTTTGCGGTGTTCGGGCCACGACCAACAGCGACCAGAACGATCTCTGCCTCGAAGACCTTGCCGTCAGCCAGGGTGACCTTAGCGCCGTTAGCGTCCTGCTCAACCTTCTCGAAGAGGGTGCCGGTGTTGAACTTGATGCCGCGCTTCTTGAACGCACGCTCCAGAACCTTGATGATTGCAGGGTCCTCGTTGGGAACCAGGTTCGGCAGGCCCTCGATGATGGTGACGTCAACGCCCATAGCGTTCCACATGGATGCGAACTCGCAACCAATCACGCCGCCGCCGAGCACGATAGCGCTCTTGGGCAGGTAGTCCATCTCCAGTGCCTCAGTGGAGGTCAGAACACGACCTTCAATGGGCAGACCGAAGGTCTTGGAGACCGAGCCGGATGCCAGGATAATGTTCTTACCCTTGTACTCCACACCGTTTACGGTGATGGTGTCCTGAGCGGTCAGCTTACCCTCGCCGGGGATAACCTCCACGCCCTTCATCTTCAGCAGGCCTGCAAGACCCTTGAACTTACCGGAGACGATGTTGTCCTTGTAATCGCGAACCTTGCCCATCTCGATGGACTGCAGAACAGCGTTAACGCCAACCTTGGACGCCTCGCGTGCCTCTTCAGCCAGCTCAGCAGCGTGCAGGTACGCCTTGGTGGGGATACAGCCGGTGTGCAGGCAGGTGCCGCCGACCTTTTCCTTCTCGATCAGGCCGACGGTGAAGCCTAGCTGGCGTGCGCGAATAGCTGCAGAGTAGCCAGCGGAACCGCCGCCGAGGATGAGGATGTCGAATTCTTGAGCCACGATATTGCTCCCTTGCATAGTTGTGGGGGCTAAAGACCCCTGCAATGAGTTCTTTACCAATTTATTGGTAGGTTTCCCCAGCATGCGCGAAAGGCCCGCGACTCACAAAAATCGCGCGCCCCTCCGCGTACGCAGAAAAACACTTAATACAACAATACCCCCGTTGGCGGTCGTTTAAGTTCACTCAGGGCGGTTTTAGCTGATTAATCACCCAAACAGCGCAAATTTTTCACCACTCAAGAAAAGCGGTGCGTCATAGAACGGCGCGGTGACAGGACCACCACAGCGGTCGCACAGAACCAGCCAAGAAAAGATGCAGAGGAAAGACGCAGAGGAGGGCTCCCCGGTAGAAATACCGGAAAACCCTCCTCTGATTAGCTCTATGCTGAACGGCTACGCACCAGCTAGGACGCGCGCCCAGCCATGCAGACTACTTGGCGTAGGACTGGATGAAGTTCACCAGGGTAGCGGTACCGAAGCCGGTACCCTCCTTCGGGGTGAAGCCGTAGGGAGCCTCTTCGTTGAACGCGGGGCCCGCAATATCCAGGTGAGCCCAGGGGATGCCCTCGCCCACGAACTCCTTCAGGAACAGACCCGCAGTCAGCGCGCCACCGTAGCGGGAACCAATGTTCTTAATATCAGCAACGGGGGACTCCAGGCTCTTACGCAGGTAGGACTCCAGCGGCATCGGCCAGTAAGACTCACCCGCAGCAGCACCGGCAGCAATCACGCGGTCACGAATCTCCTCGTCACCGAGCAGAGCCGCAGTGCGCAGACCCAGAGCAGCCATAGCGGCACCGGTCAGGGTAGCGATATCCAAGATGACGTCCGGGTTCGACTCAGAAGCCAGAGCGATACCATCAGCCATGACCAGGCGGCCCTCAGCATCAGTGTTCAGCACCTCAACGGTACGGCCATCACGCATGGTGATGATGTCCTCCGGGCGCAGTGCGTGACCGCCGGGCATGTTCTCAGCCAGGCACAGGTAACCGGTCACAGCAACCGGCACATCCAGCTCAGCGGAAGCAACCACAGCGTTCAGCACGGATGCGGCACCCGCCATATCGCACTTCATGGTCATCATCGAAGCGGCAGGCTTCAGCGAGTTACCACCGGTATCGAAGGTAATACCCTTACCGACCAGAGCCACGTGAGCCTTCGGGTTCTCCGGGGTGTACTTCACAACGGCAAGAACCGGCTTGCGGGGCGAACCCTGACCAACACCGGAAATGCCGCCGAAGCCCTCCTCAGCCAGGCGGTCGTGGTGGAACAGCTCAATCTCAATGTTTGCGTAATCCTCAGCGACCTCAGCAGCGAACTCAGCGAAAGTCTCCGGGTACAGGTGCGACGGGGGCAGGTTCACCAGGCGGCGAGCATCCTTAGCGGTCTCACCCAGAACCAGGGCGTGAACCAGAGCCTCCTCAGCCTCTTCCTGGTCAATCGAGGAAACAATCAGGATCGAATCGATCTCTTCCTTGATCGAGTCCTGAGTCTTGCCGCGCAGGCCCTCCTCAACGAAGTTACCCAGCACGGCGCCGTGAGCAATAGCCTCAATTTCCTCTACCGAAGAAACGCCGAAATCGAAAGCAATCTCCTCAGCGGAACCAACCAGCTGACGAGCCGCAGAACCGGCAGCGTAACGCAGAGCGTCCAGGCGCTCCTGACCCTCAGCAGTATCAGAGCCCAGACCCGCCAGCGCCACAATACCGGCACCGGTGTCCTCAAGACCGGGCAGACGCAGCAGCTGATCGGGGGCACCCGAGGCGCCCAGCGCCTCCAGCAGCTCGTTAATACCCTCAACAGAGTCCTCAGACAGGGAGCTCGGCGCCAGGTACGCACCGTCCGAACCCTTCAAAACGCCCAGAACCAGAACGTCAGCTTCGAGCGCTTCAAGGTCGGTGCTGTGAATAGACAGAGACAGAGACATCGTTACTCCTTTGCGTATGTCTTCTCAAAATAGTCGGGGCACATCCTCGCGCCCGAAAAACTCAACTGTAGGCCCTCGAAGAGTGAGGATGAATACCGCCGCGCAAAGCCGCGCGGACTACTGCTTCTACTCTACACGGATATGTAAGAGGGCGTGAGGTTCAGCTCTCACCCCGAACAGCTGGCAGAACAGAAAAGGCACAAGAAACCGAGCTGCAGCGTCTTAAGAACGTCGACGAGAGATCAAACAAGTTCACCTACTGCGAGAAAAGCCCACACGCTGTCGAGACAGGGCAGTAGTGGCATAAAATGAAAGACTACGGAAAGCGTCAGATAACAGAAGACGCCCCTTCGCCCCAACACCTCGGGTACCGGCAGAAAACACTAAGCCCACCCGAACGCGACGCGAACCAGACAGAAGTGAGGAGGCGTAATGCTCAACCCCGAAGATCTCTACTTAGCCAACACCAAAATATTGGACGACCCCAGGATGCACGGGCTAACCCTCGTCATCGCCCTCTCCAGCCCGCAAGACGCAGGTTCCACCGCAGGTCAGCTCGGGCAGGTGTTGCTCAGCGAGCTCAAAAACATTGAAATCGTCGAGTTCGACAGCGACCAGCTGCACGACTATCGCGCCCGCCGCCCCTACATCCGCTACGAAAAAGACCACTTCGAAAAGCCGCAATACCCGCAGCTGAAGCTCTATGCCGTAGAAGACAGCCTCGACAAGCCGTTCCTGCTACTCACCGGCGCTGAACCGGACCTGCAGTGGCAGCGCTTCGAAAAGGCGGTGCTGACCATCGCCCAGCGGGTCAAGCCCTCCCTAGTAGTGCTGGTCTCCGCATTCCCCATGCCGGTGCCGCACACCCGCCCCTTCCCGATTACTGCGCACGGCTCCCGCAAGGACCTGATTCGCGGCATCTCCCCGTGGAAGCCCAGCGCGGACGTGCACGCAACCGTCACCAACCTGCTGGAAGTGCTCTTCACCGAAAACGGAATCGACACCGTCGGCTTTGGCGTGAACATTCCCCAGTACATTTCGGAGGCGGACCTGCCGCAGGGCACCCTCACCGCCCTCGAACATGTGGGCATGGCGGCGCACCTCTCGCTACCCACCGAGAACCTGCGTGAAGCCGCACGCCACGTGCACAGCCAGATCAACGATCAGGTCAAGCAGAACCCCGAAATTGGTCGCATGATTACGACTATGGAAGAGAACTACGACGAGAACTTCCGCACCTCCGACATTGCGGTTCCCCTCTCGCGACGCGACGCGCACAACGTGCCCAGCCGCGACGAGATTGGTGCGCTCTTCGAGCGGTTCCTCGACGAACAGTAAAGCGTGCGCAGTAGGGGATACCGCCCGCCAGATAGCGCCTGACAGATATTGCGTGACAAATTATGACGCGGCACCCCGCGCCGCTGTGGACAACCCCCAGTGCACAAACGAACAATACGAATAAATCTGTGGAACCTTCGGACACATGAACCGAAATATCCACAGATTTATTCGTTTAACCTGAGCACCCGCGCAAACCATGCCACCGTGAAGGCATGAACGCAAACAATACCTTCAACGGCAATATCCCCAACAGCGGCTACGACACGCCCCCACCCATCCGCAACGAATACGACGTGCTCAGCTGCGCCCTCCACCAGCACGGCTACTGGCCCGACCACTCACTCATCATCCTCACCGCAACCGATGACACCCTCGGCCCCAGCCTGCGCGTCAACCTACCCGACGAACCCTGCACCCACACCGAACGCGCCGACTTCCTCCACGAAACCTTCACCAAACTCCCCACCAGCCACAACGGCGAAACCCTCACCCGCTTCTACGCCATCATCATCGACGGCGACAACACCGTACGCCAACGCCAACTCAACCCCGACACCGCACAGCTCGCCACCATCGATGAAATCCAACAGGACGTCGACACCCAAATCCCCATCAACGCATGGCTCCACCTGCTCCACGACCCGCGTATCGTCAGCGAACTACGCTGCGAAGACGTCATCTACGCAGGAGGCGCCAGCATCTGGGCGCTCAACCCCGAACAGCAAGCCCTCACCCTCCTCGCACCCGTCGAAGAAATCCACCACAGCGGCTACTACACCTGGCTCACCCGCCACGGCGACACCATCACCGACACCGCCCAACACAACTACGCCCACAGCCCCTGGGACACCGACCCCACCAGCAACCCCGAAACCCGCCACGACTGGGAAAACGCCGTAGAACTCTGGGACCACACCCACACCACCCGCCACGACGAAGCCCGCAAAGGCGTCCGCACCATCTACCGCCAAGCCCAAATCGATCTGTGCTACTGGGACGCCGCCATCAATGCCGCCGCGCACCTGCTCAACACCCACCCGGTCGATCACGCCGGCAACCCCGCCACCGGTGATGTGCCTACTATCTGTGACGCGCCCACCATCGGTGACGCACTCCGCGAACTCATCCCCGCCGAAGTCGCCGGGCACCTACGCGCCTCCATCGCACCGGCAACCCTCAACCCCATCACCGCCGAAATGCTCACCTACCTCGCTGGCTACGGGCTCAACCACGCCCAAAAAGCGCTCGCCTACCTGCACTACTCCGCCCAATACACCTACCACGCCTTCGGCGGCGAATACCCCAGCACCAACCTCGCGCCGCTCGAACCACCCCACTACGGAACCCGCATCACCCGCAAAACCTACATCCCCGCCAGCTTCACCCACGCACTCAGCACCACACCCGGCACCAAACAGAGCCACGTGCGCGCCGTGCCCGAAAAATGCGTGCAATGGCAAGACTGGATTCGCCGCACCCACCGCACCATTCAGCAGAGCCGCAGCGTCCAACAGAACCGCAGCGTCCAGCGCGCCAACCTCAACGGCTGGGCACTCGAAAACCTCACCCCCGCCGACCACGCCAGCGCTGCCGAACTCAACACCATCAGCCGCGACCTGCTCCCACGCCTCGATGAACGCCCCAAAGACTACAACGCCCACAACACACTCGAAAACCTCCAACAACGAATCGACGAAAGCTGCACCAACAGCGAATACCTCACCAAACACCACGCCGTCTACACCCACTACCTCAACGCCCTCAAAGGAAAACTAGACAGCCCCCACTGGGCACGCCTCAACGCGCTCGAACTACTCACCAGCCTGCTCACGCCCCACAGCACCGAAGGAGAATACGCCGCACTACGCAACACCCAAGCCTGGACCAACTGGTACAAGGGCTACAGCACCTACGCCCGCATGCTCCGCCAAGAAGCCCACCGCCACACATTCGGAAAGGACCTCAACATCCTCGACGTACACCTCAATGCCGGCAACCTACCCGCCTGGATCAAACACACCATCTGCGGCGAACCCGGAACACACCGCGAACCCATCAGCCCCCTCAAACCCCGAAAACCCTAAAAGCCCGAAAAATCTAAAATCGGTGCCTAAAAGCGAGGCATAAAACGAGGGAGGGGCGCGCCACCACCCGGCACGCCCCTCCCACACACACCCACTCCCACACACACCCACTCCCACACACAACCGCACCCACCCAAAACACCCCCAAACCCACCCCGACCAGCGCGTCAAGTTGAAAGCAACCAAAAATCTGCAATACTTATATATTGACCCCGTACAGTCAATGCGCTACAACGCGCCCTCAAACCGCTCCACACAACGAGCAACGGAACCCTGCAAACCGCCCAACGCACGCGGAATAAAACCCGCCACCACAGCGTTAAACCGGACAAACGCAGCAAACACCCCGACCGAGGACGCCAGCACAGACTTGACAGGGTCTTAGGTGTTTTGCAAACAAAACACCCCACCACAAGCCAGAAAGGGTTCTAGTGGCACCTGCAACCAGCAAGAAGACCGCGACCGGCGACGCAACCGAAGAAACCGTCGCAAAAACCACCACCAAGACCACCCGCACCAAGAAGGCAACCACCAAAGCCGCAGCGGCAACCGAAGACACCACCGGCGCAACCGCCGAAACCGGTGCAGAGACCACTGCCGAAACCGAGGCAGACAAGCCCAAGCGCACCCGCAAAACCACCACCACCAAAACCGCAACCAAGCGCAAGACCGGTGGCCGCCGCAAAAAGAACGACGACGACGAATTCGACCTCGTACTCGACGAAGACCTCGAAATCACCGACGGCGAAGACGAAACCGAAGAAGAAGACGAAGAAACCGTAGCCAAAAAAGAAGAAAAGAAGGCCGCAGAAGAAGTAGCAGCCAAAGGCTCCGGCTTCGTCCTCACCGCAAACGACGACGACGACGCACCCGCACAGCGCGTCGTCACCCCCGGCGCAACCGCCGACCCCGTCAAGGACTACCTCAAGCAAATTGGCAAAGTCTCCCTGCTCAACGCACAGCAGGAAGTCGACCTTGCCAAGCGCATCGAAGCAGGCCTCTACGCCGAACACAAGCTCGCCGAAAACCCCGACATGGACAAAGACCTCAAAAAAGCCCTGCGCTGGGTCGTCCACGACGGCAAGCGAGCCAAAAACCACCTGCTCGAAGCCAACCTGCGACTCGTCGTCTCCCTCGCCAAGCGCTACACCGGCCGCGGTATGCTCTTCCTCGACCTCATTCAGGAAGGCAACCTCGGCCTCATCCGCGCCGTCGAAAAGTTCGACTACTCCAAGGGTTTCAAGTTCTCCACCTACGCAACCTGGTGGATTCGCCAGGCCATCACCCGCGCCATGGCAGACCAGGCCCGCACCATCCGCATCCCTGTGCACATGGTAGAAGTCATCAACAAGCTCGCCCGCGTGCAGCGCCAGATGCTCCAGGACCTCGGCCGCGAACCCACCCCCGAAGAACTCGGCAAGGAACTCGACATGACCCCCGAAAAGGTCATTGAAGTCCAGAAGTACGGCCGCGAACCCATCTCCCTGCACACCCCCCTCGGTGAAGACGGCGACTCCGAATTCGGCGACCTCATCGAAGACTCCGAAGCAGTCGTCCCCGCAGACGCAGTGTCCTTCACCCTTCTGCAGGAACAGCTCCACTCCGTGCTCGACACCCTCTCCGAGCGTGAAGCCGGCGTGGTCGCAATGCGCTTCGGCATGACCGACGGCCAGCCCAAGACCCTCGACGAAATCGGCAAGGTCTACGGCGTGACCCGCGAACGAATCCGACAGATCGAGTCCAAGACCATGTCTAAGCTCCGTCACCCGTCGCGTTCGCAGGTACTGCGCGACTACCTGGACTAGTACTCCGGTTACCAATAGCGGCGCACCGGTTCCCGCTCGCGGGGGAGTGCCCCCTCTGCGGCGCTGGGGCGCCTTGAGGACGGAGCCCCCGCTCCGCGTGACCGGCACGCAGACGATGCTCGTTGCACAGTTCTGCGCAGCAGGCACGCGGACAATGCTCGCGGGGGAGTGCCCCCTCTTCAGCGCCCCAATAAGTGAATGGGCCAGGCGCTTTGAGGATGGGGCCTCCGCTACGCATGCCCGCTATGCCGTCTAGGTTCAGGTTCGCTAGTTCTAGCACATACAGAAAAGGCTCTCCGACATACCGGAGAGCCTTTTTGCGCCTATATGCAGTTTGTTGCGACGGCTTGCGGACGATGCTCGCGGGGGAGTGCCGGACGGACTTCGCGCACTTGTCCTTGCAGACGGCGTGCCGGTTCCCGCTCGCGGGGGAGTGCCCCCTCATCGGTGCCTGAGGCACCTCGAGGACGGAGCCCCCGCTCCGCGTGACCGGCTACGCCGTTGCGGTTCAGCGCCGCTACAGACCCAGCTGGCGCAGATAGCGTTCCGCCACCGCCTCCACCTGATCCAAACCACGCACACGACCCAGCGCCTCCGACCAAGCATCAGTCTCATCGCCACCCACCGGAAAACCAGCCGCCGCCCACAACGCCGCCGTCATCGCACCCACCGAATCCGAATCCGAATCCACCGACACCGCACGGCACAACCCCTCAAACAAGGCGCCACGCACCATCGCATCATCAGCATCAGTCGGCAGGCTCTTCACCGCATCCGCCGCGCACCAGAGCGCCACGCCCAATAGCTCAGGAGCCGTCCAACCCGTACCAAAATGCTCCGCCACAGCCTCCGGAACCGGCACCACGCCCCGCTCCAGCAGGTCGACGGCACGATTCAGCGCCGCCGCCGTACGCGAAGCATCACCCGGAATCGAATCATCCGCCGCCACCGAACCACACCACGACACCACACGACGTGCCGCCTCCAACAACGCACCAAACGTGCCCGACGGGGACGCCAACAAGTCACGCACCAGCAACGCATACGCAGCCGCCGAAGCCAACGCCTCCGGATGCCCATGCGTCAACGCCGCCGCACGCACCGCCAACAAAACCACCGTACGCTCCTGCGCCACCGGCAAAACACCCAACGCCGCCGAACGCACCAACGCACCACTACCCAAAGCATCAGGATTCAACGACTTCGACACCAACTGCATCTCACCCGAACCCAACGCCCGCAACGTCGCCGCACCCGGACCACGACGAGCCGTCAACTCCGAAGACCCATCAATCTCACGATCCAACGAAAACGGCGCAGACTCCGGCAGAACCTCACCAATACCGCGGAACCACCGCAAATACGCCAACCACAGACACGCCAACTCATCCGCCGCCGCGCCCTCATTATTCCACTCCAAAACCTCCGTCAAAGCGTCCAGAGTGAAACACGTCAGCTGCGTATCATCACTGACCAGCAACTCACCAAACGCCGAATCCCACGGCTTAGGGTCGCACTCCGCAATCTGCTCAGCCGACAGAAGCTCCAACGGATAACCCAGCGCATCACCCAACGCAGACGCACGCAACAAGCCGCGCACCCTGCCCGCAAACTCAGCCGAAACCTCAGGTGCACGCGTGAACTCAACAGAAGAAAAACTCATAGGGCGATTATCCCACGGGCGTTTAGGATGCGGGGGTAGGGTTACAAGCGGCTTTGCGCTCATGCTCGCGGGGGAGTGGATGCGCCAGGCGGCTTCGTGCTCATGCTCGCGGGGGAGTGCCCCCTCTGCGGCGCTGGGGCGCCTTGAGGACGGAGCCCCCGCTCCGCACGAGCACCTACGCCGCGGGTCGGGTGCCTGCTCCACAGACGGGGCGCCTTGAGGACGGAGCCCCCGCTCCGCACGAGCACCTACGCCGCGGATGGTTAGCTACTCGTCCTCACCGGGAATAGATGGAAGCTTAGACAAAAACGGCTTTGCACTCACGCTCGCGGAGGGGTTCCGCCCCTGAATGACGAACTGTGAGGCGCAAAACATGACGCAGTGCCATACTGAAACCATGAAGATTCTGCACACCTCCGACTGGCACCTCGGCCGCACCTTCCACCGCAGCCCCCTCACCCGCGAACACCAGCAGTTCATCGACGAACTGCTCAACTACGTGCACGCCGAAGGCATCGACACTCTCCTCATCAGCGGTGACGTCTACGACAGCACCATCCCCACCGCAGAAAGCACCACCCTGCTCGACCAGGCACTCACCCGCCTCATGCGTGCCGGCGTGCAAGTCATCCTCAGCTCCGGCAACCACGACTCTTTCCGCCGCCTCAGCTACGGCGCCGCCTTCTTCGAAGCCTCCGGCGTGCACCTACGCACCACCCTCGAAGACGCCACCCGCCCCGTCGAACTCACCGACGGCACCCAGCGCGTACACGTCTACGCCATCCCCTACCTCGCGCCGCGCCTCCACGCCACCGCCCTCGGCGTAGACCCCACCCACCAGGCGGTCCTCGGCGCCGTCACCGACACCATCCGCGCCGACGCCGCAGAACGTCACGCCCGCGGCGAAGGCGCCGACCGCATCATCGTCATGAGCCACGCAACCGTCAGCGACACCACCGGCAGTGACAATGCCGGCAGTGACAATGCCGGCAGCGCAGACACCACACCCCGCAGCGACTCCGAACGCGACATCAGCGTCGGCGGCATCGATTGGGTACCCGCCTCCCTCTTCGACGGCTTCGATTACGTAGCCCTCGGCCACATCCACAAGCGCTACCCCGTCACCCACACCATCCGCTACAGCGGCTCACCCCTCGGCTTCTCATTCAGCGAAGAACATAACCGCAACGGCGCCTACCTCATCGAACTCAACCCCGGCGAAGCACCCACCATCAGCAGCCACGAATGGGCAACCCGCGTACACATGAAAACCCTGCGCGGCACCATGGACCAGCTACTCAACAACCCGGAATACGCCCCCTACGAACACGGCTACTACTGCCGCATCGAACTCACCGACGAAACCCTACCCGTCGGCGCCGTCGACCGCCTGCGCAGCCGCTACGAAACCATCTCCCACTTCAGCTACCGCAGCACCCAACCCGCCGCCGACCAACCCGCCGCCGCACCCCCCACCCGCGACGCCGACCCCGTCGAAACCTTCGACCAATTCCACCAATACGTACGCAACCGCCCCCTCACCAGCGAAGAACGCGACGTCATCACCACCCTCAGCGACCACATCAAAAGCCACAAGGACAACGCATGATCCTGCACAACCTCGAATTCGAAGCCTTCATGGCATACCCCAAGCGCCAAGAAATCAACTTCGACACCCTCAACAACGCCGGCGTATTCCTCCTCAACGGCCCCACCGGCGCCGGTAAAACCACCATCCTCGACGCCATCTGCTACGCCCTCTACGGCGAAACCAGCAGCGACCGCGAATCCGCCAAACTGCACTCCACCTACGCGGCACACAGCGGCACCAAACCGCACGTACTACTCGACGTCACCCTCCACGGCAAACGCCTGCGCATCGACCGCACCCCCGCCTACAACAAGCCCATCACCCGCGGCGCCCGCAAAGGCCAGATGCGCGAAGAAAGCGCCAAAGCAACCCTCGCCGAACTCGCACCCGGCGCCGACCCCGCCGACGAAAAAGCCTGGACCCCCATCTCCAGCAGCGTCGCCGAAGTCAACCGCACCATCGCCGAACGCACCCACCTGACCAAAGAACAATTCCTCAAAGTCGTACTCCTGCCGCAGGGCCAGTTCGCGCAATTCCTCAAGTCCAAGCCCAAAGAACGCAAAGAACTGCTCAAGAAAATGTTCCCCGTCGAACACTACGAACAGCTCTTCGCCGCGCTCACCGAAGAAGCGAAAACCGCCCAGCAGGAAGTCGCCCAGGACGAAAACACCCAGCGCGGCTACCTTGAACGTGCCCGCGTAGAAATGCTCGCCCTGCAGGCACTACTGGACGCTGCGGACCCGGACGCTGAAGAGGCTGCGGAGGCGGAGACTTCCGAACAGCTCACCGCTGAGAGCGTCACCGCCGAAACCCTCGACGCATGGATCGCCGGCGGGGTAGAACGCGCCCGCGAAACCTCCGCGCGCGAAAATCAGGAACAGCAGCGCCTCACCGACGAAGCCGACCGGCACACCCGCCTGCTTGCCGAACGCGCCCAGCTGCAGGCCGACTGGCGCGAATACGAGCAGCTCTGCGAGCGCCGCACCCGCCTGACCGAACGAGCCGACGAACACAAGGCACAGCGTGAAGAGCTGGCGCAGGCGCGTGCCGCCGCGCCCCTGCACGCACAGTACGCGCAGGTCCACGCCGAATCGCAGGCGCTTGCCGCCCGCCAGCAGGAGCAGGCAGCCTGTGCTTCCGCGCTGGATGAGAACGGCAACGCCCTGCTCGCGGCACTCCGCGATGAGAACATTTCGCCGGAGGTCACCTTCCCCGAGGAGACGACTTTCGCCGCTCTCGCTTCCCTCGAGCCTGCCGACCAGGAAAACCAGCTCGAGGCGCTCCTCGACACCCTGCGCGCCCTGCAGAAGAAGGACGCGCAGCTTACCGAGGAGGAAGCCGCCGCAGCCGCCCTGCTGAAGCAGGCTCACTCCCTCGAACAGGATAAGTCGCGTGCCGAAAAGATGCTGAGCGACCTCACCGCCCAGGCCGAGCAGCTTGCCGAAGAACTCGCCGGCTACAGCACTGCCGACGAGGAACGCACCCTCGCCGCGCACCTGGTCACCGAGGCGCAGCAGAAGCACGACGCCGCCCAGCAGATGCAGCAGAAGCTGGATGCCGCCTCCGCCGCGGTCGCTGCGGCTGAGAAGAAGAGCAAGCGCACCGCCACCGCCGAGCAGAAGGCACAGGAAAAGTGGCAAGCTTCAGCTCGGCAGGCGCTCGCCGCGACGGAGGAGTTCAAGAACCTGCAGGTGTTGCGCCTCGCCCAGGCGTCCTCCCTGCTGGCGCGTGAGCTCAAGGACGGCGAACCCTGCGCGGTCTGCGGCTCGGTCGAGCACCCCGCCCCCGCGCAGATTGCTGAGGGTGAGCAGCTGATTGAGCGTGCCGACCTGGACGCCGCCAAGGAGCGTGAAGACAAGGCCCACCAGCAGGCGCGCACCCACGAACTGGCTAAGGACCGGGCGACCAAGGCACATCAGGAAGCCTCTGAGGCGCTTGCCGCCGCCCGCACCCAATACGAGACCCTGGCGGCTCAGGGCGAGTGCGATGTTGAGCAGACTGCCGCCCAGCTGCAGCAGGCGCAGACCCGCCTCGCGCAGGCTCAGTCGCGCGTGACCGCGCGTGACGGCGTGCTGGTGAAGGTTGAGCGAGTGCGGGGGCAACAGCAGAAGGCTCAGGAGGCGCTACGCACCATCGAGGCCGCGGCGGTTGAGGCTCAGACTCGTCACCGTGACGCTGCGGCGCGCTGTGAGGCGGCTGCGGCTGAGTTGGCGCCTGCTCGTGCGGCGGTGGGTTTTGCGCAGCGTGTTGAGGCTGTTGAGGGCTACCGTGCGGCGCATCAGCGTCTTGCTCGTGCGGTGTTGCTGTTGGGGCAGGCGCGTGAGCGTCATGCTTTGGCGGCGGCGCAGGCTGAGCGTCTGCTGGCTGAGTCTTCGTTTGAGAGCGCTGAGCTGGTGCAGGCGGCGGTACGCACCCCCGAGCGTGTTGATGCCCTTGAGCAGGCTGTTGCCGCGTATGAGTTGGAGCATGCCCGCCTCCTTGAGGGCTTTGGCCGTGAGGCGATTGTTGCGGTGGCTGCTCGTGTTGCCGCTGGCGAGCAGGCGCCGGATGATCTGCAGGGTGTGCGTGAGCAGGTTGAGCAGTTGCGTGCGGCGGCGCACCGTTTGACTCTTCGTGAGGGTGAGCGGGAGAGCGTGCTGCGTTCTTTGCAGGCGCTGCGCGGCGAGTATGCGGCGTTCCGTGCGCAGACGGCGCAGCGTTATGACCGTGCGCAGATGCTGGCTAACCTGGCGGCGGCTGCCCGCGGTGACACGCTGGGCGGGTATGAGCATCAGGTTGACCTGGTCAGTTATGTGCTGGGTGCCGAGTTTGAGCGTATTCTGCGGTCGGCGTCGCTGCATCTGGACCGGATGAGTGAGGGCCGCTACGGCATGGTGTTCAGCGATCACCGTGCGAAGGGTAGCCGTTCCGGTGGCGGCCTGAACCTTGAGATCACTGACACGTGGACGGGTGAGCCGCGTGAGGCGTCGTCGCTGTCCGGTGGTGAGTCGTTCTTGGCGTCGCTGTCGTTGGCGCTGGGTCTGGCGGAGGTTGTTCAGGCGAATAACGGCGGTATCGAGCTGGATACTCTCTTCATTGATGAGGGTTTTGGCACGTTGGACGCTGAAACTTTGGACATGGTGATGGGCACGATTGAGTCGCTACGTGATAGCGGCCGCACTATTGGCCTGATTTCGCATGTGGAGGAGATGAAGAACCGTATTCCCGCCCAGATTGTGGTTGAAAAGGGTCAGAACGGCTCGTCGGTGAGGGTAAACTCCTATTAGGCATAAATTCGCTTCCGGGCCTCTGTTGTAGCATGTCCGGCGGCTTATTCGTGAAAGAGATGATGACCTCGACACCTCAGGATAGGGCACCGAACTCAACGTATCGTGTGGAACCTTCGGCTGATGCGCGCGCTAGCGCATCCGCGCCGGAGGTTCCTCCGCGCACCATGAAGGTGGCGCCCGCCTCCGATTCGCCGGATAAGTTGCGTGCTTCGGGTACGGGTATTCCCACGGTTCCGGGTACGTCCCTGACGGGTGTGGTGCGCAGTAACGACCACGTGTTGCAGGAGTTGCCGCCGCGACCGGTACCGGCTGCGGATGAGGTGAACACGAACGCCTCGCTGCCGGATATTTTGCGTCAGCATTGGGCATTGTTCCTGCGTAACGGTAAGGAGCAGCGTTACCATCTGCGCGGTGTGCTCCGCGATGAGGGGTTGGCCCGTAATGTGTTGACGATTCTGTTCCACATTCCGCCGGCTTCTTCGGCGTTTGCGCTGTATATTCTGTTGGCGAGCCATCTGGGTAGTGTGCATGATGGCGGCTATGCGGTGGCGGCGTTTGCTGGCGCGTATTCGGTGCAGATTATGCTCGGCCCGATGCTGGTGCGTGCCCTGGGTTTGAGGGCGTTGCTGGCGATTACGTCGGTGCTGAATATTGCTGCGGTGCTGAATATGCTGGTCATCGGTTGGCGTTTGACGGTTGACCCGAATAACGTGAGTACGACGTACCATGCGCTCTCTTGCGTGGCGATGGGTTTTACGACTCCGCCGTGGACGCCGTTCGCGTTGGAGTCGCTGTACCGCCGCAACTATAAGTACAGTGATGTTCGCTTGTCGACGGCTGTTTCGTGGGGTACCACGGCGAACCTGTCGATGCACCCGCTGGCTGCTCTGCTGGTGTGGCTGGGCGATGCGTACCTCACCCCGAATCATGAGTATGCGGGCTTCTGGATCACGATGATTCTGGACGCACTGCTGTTCATTGTGGTTCTGGCAGCGCCGATGTGGCTGCCGGATATTTCGCGTATTCGCATGTCTCCGCCGAAGAACCTGGTCCGCCCGAATAAGCAGACGGTGGTGCTGATCCTTGGTCTGGTGCTGCTGGGCGCGAGTATGGGCGCGGTCGGTTCGGGTCTGCTGGGCTTCTCGCTGATTCATGGTTCGATGAACCTGTTCATGGCGATGGTTGCGACCGGTACCGGCGCGATGGTGCTTGTGTCTTTCCCCGTGGTTCTGGGTGCCCGTTCGGTGAACCCGTGGCATGGTTGGCTGGTGAGCGGTGTTCTGCTGATTATGGGTGCCCTGTATTTGCCGGCGAGTGATGATACGTCCACGATTTTCTATGCTTTGGTGTTCTGCGGTGCGGCGCTGGGTGTGGCTTTTGCGGGTCATGAGCTGTCGTTGAACCGTTCGATGAAGCATATTCCGGACGCTCAGGCGAGCTTCTTTACTCGTTCGATGCTGGGCGTTGGCATGGCGTTGGGTAGTATGTGGGGCGGCTATATGGGTGACGCCCCGTATTACCGTAATGCGTTTATGATTCCGGTGATTATTGCGACTCTGTATTTTGCGTTGGGTCATTTGTTTGGCTACCTGTGGCGTGAGGAGCGTGAGGAGCAGCTGATTCCTTGGGATCAATTGGAACGTAATTAGTGCATGCTTAAAGGCGGATGCCCCGCCACCTTCTGTGGGTGGTGGGGCATCCGCCTTTTGTGTACCGTGCGCGGTTTGCGGTGAGCCTCAGTATGAGAGCCTACGTGCGAGAACCTCAGCGTGAGGGCCTCAGCGTGAGGCTACCGGTTTAGTGACCGCGCTTGATCCATGCCGGAAGCTCGGGTGCTTCCAGGCCGATGCCGGTACTGTCGCCGTGGCCGGTGAGGACCGCGGTGGACTCGGGCAGGGTCAGCAGGCGGGTCGAGATCGACTCGATGATGGTGTCGAAGTCGCTGTAGGAGCGTCCGGTTGCGCCGGGGCCGCCGTTGAAGAGGGTGTCGCCGGAGAAGACGACGCCTTCGCTGTTCTCCCAGCTGAGGGTGGGTGCGTAGAAGCACACGGAGCCGGGGGAGTGGCCGGGGGTTGCGAGGACCTTCAGCTCGGTGTCGCCGATGCGCAGTACGTCGCCGTCAGCGAGTTCGTGGTCGAAGTCCCAGGAGGGGTACACCATTTCCCAGAGCACACGGTCCGCGGGGTTCAGGTAGACGGGGGCACCGAAGCGTTCTGCCGCCTCCTTGGCGCTGCGGATGTGGTCGTCGTGGGCGTGGGTTAGCAGAATCTTCTCCACGGTGCGGCCTGCGACGGTGCGGGAAATCTTGTCGACGTCGTGGGCGGGGTCAATGATGATCACGGAGGAGTCATTGCCGATGATCCAGACGTTGTTGTCGACGTCCCAGCAGCCGCCGTCCAGCGAGAAGGTGCCGGAGGTGACAACTCGTTCAATACGTTCGCTCACGCTACGCTCCTAGAGTTCCACGACCGAGCGCAGCACGCGGCCGGTCTTCATGGTTTCGAATGCTTCGTTGACGTCTTCGAGGCGGATGCGCTCGGAGACGAAGCCGTCCAGATCGAGGCGGCCGAGCAGGTACTGATCCACGAATTCGGGGAAGTCGCGGGAGGGCAGGGTGTCGCCGTACCATGCGCTCTTGATGGAGCCGCCGCGGCCGAAGACCTCATCCAGCGGGATGTCCCATGAGGTGCCGGGTGCGGGCACGCCGACGAGGACGACGCGGCCAGCCAGGTCGCGTGCTTCGAAGGCCTGCTTGAAGGTGGGGGCGATGCCGACAGCGTCGATGACGAGGTCTGCACCGAAGCCGCCGGTGAGTTCCTTGATGGCCTCGACGGGGTCGATCTTGGAGGAGTTAACGGTGTGGGTTGCGCCGTGCTCGCGTGCGCGTGCCAGCTTCTCTTCGTCAATGTCGACGGCGATGATGGTGGTTGCGCCACCGAGCTGTGCGCCTGCGATTGCTGCGGTGCCGACGCCGCCGCAGCCGATGACTGCCACGGATTCGCCGCGCTTGAGCTCACCGGTGTTCAGCACAGCGCCCAGGCCTGCGGTGACGCCGCAGCCGAGCAGACCGATTGCTGCGTACTGTTCGGGGCTGATGTCAGCGGTAATCTTGGTGCACTGGCCTGCCGCGACGAGGGTCTTCTCCGCGAAGGAGCCGATACCCAGTGCGGGAGTGAGCTCGGTGCCGTCCTCGAGGGTCATCTTCTGGGTTGCGTTGTGGGTTGCGAAGCAGTACTGCGGCTGGCCCTTGCGGCATGCGCGGCATTCGCCGCAGACGGCACGCCAGTTGAGGATGACCAGGTCGCCGGGGGCGATGTTAGTGACGTCATCGCCGACAGCCTCGACGATACCTGCGGACTCGTGACCGAGCAGGTAGGGGAAGTCCTGACCGACGCCGCCGGTGACGTAGTGGTGGTCGGTCTGGCAGACACCGCAGGTGAGGACCTTGACGAGTGCTTCGCCCTTGCCGGGGTCGGGTACGTTGATGGTGGTGACGGTGACGGGTGCGTCCTGGGCGAGGGCTACGACAGCCTTAACCTTGTGCATGCTGTTCCTTTGCTTGGGAATTGCGGTTGATGCTCAACAGCAGATGAGGTTCAACCGCAGATAAAGGTTTTTTGATACGTTCCATTCTACGAGCATTGGCGCACCCGCCGCACGATAAAGCTGATAGTGAAGCGCCCACGCGAATTTGACGTTTTATGACGTTGTCGCTTACTTCGCCCGGAATCTGGAACCTGGACGCCGTAGCCTGCGGCTGCTTACTCTGCCGTTTCTACCTCTGCCGCCTCCACCTCAGCGGCGAAGGCGAGCGCGCCGCGTCGGAACGCGCCCGAGGTCAGTGCGTTCACGTGGTCGCGGCCGGGCAGGGAGATGAAACGATTGAGAGGGTTGTCCTCGCGCACCATGTCGTAGAGTTCCGCACCGTCGGCGGCGATGGTGTCCGCGTCACCGAGCACGACCGCAACGGGTGCGTGCGGATGCGCGCCCGGGTGCCCCGCCGGCAAATCCGGGGATCCGGCGCGCAGGGCGGGCACGTCGAAGAACGGGCCGAAGGGAATCCGCACGAACTTCAGCAGCGCGTCGGGCTGAATGGGCGAGTTGTCAATAATCGAGGTGAAGGAGGCGATCGCCTCGTCGGTGGAGTCCGCCGCGGGGGTTTCTGCGCTCGCGGAGGCGCTGGTCCCCTCGTGCGCTTCGAGCATGGCGCGCAGGGTGATGAGGTGGTCGTGCAGGGGCAGGCCGCCCAGGGTGAGGGATGCGACCGCCTCCGGGTGGGTGAGGGCGAGTTCCCAGCCGACGCGGGCGCCGAAGGAGAAACCGATAACGTGTGCGCGGGGCTCCAGTTCAACGCCGAGGTCGTTCTCGGTGGCGACGGTGCGCAGTAGCTGGGCGAGCGCGCCGGTGAGCAGGTGAATGGGGGTCAGCGGCTGATCTGCCGCATTGACACCCGCAGAATCGACACCTGCCGCATCAACAGAGTGCACCGAATCAAACGGGATTTCACCGCTTGCAACCTGCGTATGGGCAGGGAGCTTGCAATCAACCGTGAACTGCGGGTCTTTGAGGTATTCGTTCGTATGGTAGGGCAGGTCAACGATCAGCACGGGGTATCCGGCGCGCAGGTATTGGCGGATCCAGCCGGTGCCGCCGTAGAGCTGATCGCCGCGGGTGGCGAAGCCGTGAATCATGAGGGCGGGCACGCGGCTTTTGAGCTGCTGCGGCTGGTAGAGGGTGTACTCGAGGTTGGGCAGGGTAACGCCGGGTACGGCAAAGGGCGCGGGAGAGAAATCTGCACTGGTCATATGTCTATCTTAGTGACCAGCGCGGGGTTTCTGTCCTGCGCCCTTTTCTATCTCGCGCCCTTGAAAGGTGGAGGCGATACGCGCTCAGCTGAGCTGCCGTTTAGTTCTTCTGCGATTCACCGGTTGATGTATCGGTGCTCGGGTCGAAAAGCGCCTCCTGCTGAGAGTCAGTCTTCGCCTCAGGCTCGGTAGCTTCCGCCTTAGCCTCTGCCTTCGCCTGCTGTTGTAGCTGCTCCTTGCCGTTTTCAATGCGCTCCTTACCGTCGGCAATGAGCGTGCGAATACTGGTGGTGCTGGTGTCCACGACCTTCTGTACGCGATCCGCAATGGAGGGGCCCTTCGGCTTGGGGAGCATTCCCTGGCCCACCGCCTGCTGCTGCAGTTCGTGCCCGGCGGACATGAGGCGTTCGCGCTGTTCTTTCATCGCACGGGATGCGGTGGTGCTGCGCGGCTGAACCTTCAGGAGTCCGCGGTCGTCTTCGCCGGCAATGATTTGGCGCATGAGCATGATTTCTGCGTCCAGGTGCGCGCCGAAGAGCAGCATATTGTTCATGATCCAGATGAACAGCAGCATCACGATCACACCACCGATCAGGCCGTAGGTGGCGTTGTACTTGCTGAAGTTATTGGCGTAGAGGGTGAAGCCGAAACCGCCCAGACCCATACCGAAGAGTGCCAGCGCCGCGCCGGGGGAGAGCTTCCACGGCTTGAAACGGCGAACATTCGGGGTGGTGGAGTAGAGCAGGGTAATCAGGGCAATCGCCATGAATAGAATCAGCACCCAACGGCCGTTGAGCCAGATGAGTTTGATGAGCTCCATGTCCACGGTTTTGGGTACATACTGACCGACCAAATCGAGGACAGTTACGCCCAGTAGCAGCATGAGCATCATGAGTACCACGAGGATGATAATCACGGTGGTGACGAGGACGTTCAGCGGCTTGAGAATCCAGCCGGGGCGGCCTTCACGCACACCGTAGACGGTGTTGAGTGCTCGGCCGAAGGATCCGGTGTACCCGGAGGCGGACCAGATCGCACTGAGGATACCGGTCAACAGCACCAGGCCTGCACCATGGTCGCCGGTAATCTGCTTGATGGGGTCTTCCATAATGGCGTACATCTGGGCGGGTGCGTTGTCCTTGAGGAAGGCGAGGATGACCGCGGCGCTTTCCTCACCGTGCCCAAACACACCCAGTAGTGAGACGATAGCCAGCAGGGCGGGGAAGATGGACAGCACGGTGAAGTAGGTGAGTGCTGCCGCCATGTCGCTTGCGCCGTTTACGCCGAACTTGAAGATGGCACGGCGCAGGATGTAGAGGATGCTGCCCTTGGGGAAGTCGCGTAGTTTTACGCTTGCGTACTTGGGGGCTGCGGGCTTCTTCTTACGGGAGAAGAGTCCGCGTCGAGCTCCGGCGGACACCGTGGTTGAGGAGGTGTCCGTGGAAGAGCCGGTGTGTGCAGCCAATGGGGCTCCTTGAATGAGTGGGATGTACACAGTGGTGCGCCTGTTAGCTTTAGCATGCGGGTTTCAGCGTGTGGGTGCACAGAAGGGGCGGGGAGAACAATGAGCTGTCCTTCCCGCCCCTGCGGTGACATTATAGGGTTTTCTAACCCTCCCGCATTTTTCTGCGAGTGCAGATACTTAACCTATTGGTCAATTAGAGAGGGTCACCGCCCCGAAAAGCTTCAAAAAGCCTTGTCAGATGCTGTTTTCGACTACCTGAAAACTAGTTGTGAATACCCAGAACCTTAGCGGTGTGAGCCATCAGCTCATCAGCCAGGTTGTGGTTGTCGTTGAGCTTCACGCCGTAACCGGGGATGAGCTCCTTCAGGCGAGGCTCCCAACCGGCAATCTTAGAGGGGAAGCACTTAGCCAGCAGGTTCAGCATAATCGGAGCCGCAGTAGAAGCACCGGGGGATGCACCCAGCAGAGCCGCGATGGAACCGTCAGCTGCAGAAACAACCTCGGTACCGAACTGCAGGATGCCGCCCTTCTTCGCGTCCTTCTTCATAATCTGGACGCGCTGGCCGGCCTCGATGAGCTCCCACTCGCCGCCGTTAGCCTCGGGGTAGTACTGGTACAGCGATTCGAGGCGTGCGTTCTTGTCCTTGACCAGCTCGGAGAGCAGGTACTTGACCAGGGAGAAGTTATCCAGACCTGCACGGGTCATCGGGTAGATGTTGTGCGGGCGCAGGGACAGCGGCAGGTCCAGCAGGGAACCCTGCTTCAAGAAGTTCGTCTTAAAACCAGCGTAGGGGCCGAACATGAGGGCGCGCTTGCCGTCCACGTAGCGGGTGTCCAGGTGGGGGACAGACATGGGAGGTGCGCCCACCGAAGCCTGACCGTACACCTTAGCGTTGTGCTGGTTTGCGGTGGCCTCGTGGGTGTTGCGCAGGAACAGGCCGGAGACGGGGAAGCCGCCGTAGCCCTTACCCTCTTCAATGCCGGACTTCTGCAGCAGGTGCAGGGCGCCACCACCGGCACCGAGGAAGACGAACTTCGCGTTGATGGTCAGCGGCTCTTCCTTGTTGATGCGGTTGATGGCGTCAACGGTCCAGGAGCCGTTGGATTCGCGGTTCAGGTTGGTGACCTGGTAGCCGTAGCGAACCTCAACGCCCTTGGTCTGCAGGTGGTCAATCATCTGCTGGGTGAGGGCGCCGAAGTCAACGTCGGTACCTTCGGGGGACCAGGTCGCGGCGATCGGCTCGTTGCCCTTGCGACCGTTGACGGTCAGCGGTGCCCACTCGGCAATCTTCTCGCGATCGGTGGAGAATTCCATGCGCTCGAAGAGCTTCTCCTTGCGGAAGGAGTCGTAGCGTGCAGCCAAGTACTTGGAGTGGTCTTCGCCGAAGACCAGGGACATGTGGGGGACCGGGTTGATGAAGTCGGTGTTGTCCAGGATCTTCTCTTCAACCAGGGATGCCCAGAACTGGCGGGAAATCTGGAACTGCTCGTTGATATTCAGTGCCTTAGCTGCCGAGACGGTGCCGTCGGGGCCAGCGGGGGCGTAGTTGAGTTCGCACAGTGCCGAGTGGCCGGTACCTGCGTTGTTCCAGGGGTTGGAGGATTCCTGAGCGGCCTTATCGAGGCGTTCGAGCAGGACGATGTTCCAGCTCGGTTCGAGTTCCTTGAGGAACACACCGAGGGTGGCGCTCATGATGCCGCCGCCGACCAGGACGACGTCGGTTCGTTCAGTACGTGCTACCACTGAATTCTCCCTTAGGGGTGCGGGTGCCCGGCCTGGGCACAGTGAATGTGGGGTACATCATCTAGCCTACTCCTTTTAGCGGGGGAGGCATAGCTAGAATCAGCAAATAACAGGAGAGTATTGCAGCTCACATGCTAGCTTCCCTGGAGGGCAAAAACCCTCCAAGGCACGCCAAACACATGCAACGCAACACTCAAACCTGAACTGTCTACAACTTACGCAGCTTACCGAACAGCTCAATCGCATTCTGCTCCGTCTGATAACCCTGAACCTCACGGCTCACCGCCACCTTAGACGTCACGTTCAACAACGGAACCGCCGGCATAAACTGACTCAACTGAGACACAACCTTCGCATACAGCTCACGCTGTGAATCCACCGAATCGGCAGAATCTGCGGTACGAATCGCCTCCAGAATCTCAGTAAAACGAGGCGACGGCGCCACCGCCACAGCAGTAGGGGACGGCGAAGGAGTTACCGAAGGGCTCGGTGGAGCCGAAGCCTCCTCCTCAGGAGTCAAAGGATCCGGCGAATGGCTCGGCTGCGGGCTCGGAGTCGCAGAAATCCGCACATTCGAATCTGAACCGCCCGACGAGGGCACATCAGAACTCTTCTTCGTCAAACCCGTCGTCATATCCGATGGCGCATTCGTAATCAACGAACGCACCTGATGCTCAGCAATCAGCGGCGCCAACACCGGACCAAAGAACGCATACGGGTCACGGTACATGCCGTAGAAACCGGCCAGCGTAATACCGCGCTCAGAAGAAACCTCACGGCTCTTCGGCAGATACTCAGCCCACGGCAGGGGCACCGGCTTAATATTCAGGCCCACCTCAATCAGCGAAGCCACCATCTCCGAATACACCTTCTGCGGAGTATCCATCCACGGCAGAGACACATCAGCCGGGTAGTAGCACTCAATCACCTGATTGTCGTACCCAGCCGTCGCCAACAGCGAGCGCGCCGTATCCTGATTGCGGTCCGTGTAATTCTTAGCATCATCAGCCTTAATGCGGAACGACGGCGAAATCAACGTCTGCGCATCCGAGGTGCCCTGCGGATAATACTGACGTAGTGCGCCACGATCCACCGCATGCGAAATAGCGCGACGCACCGAAATATTCTTCAACACCGGATGCGCCGTATTCAGGCTCAAATACACCAGCGAGAACGGGTCACGACCCGGAGTCTGATAACCATCACGCGCCAACTGACCCAGATCAGTTGAATTTACCTGATCACACGCATCAATATGACCCTCCATCAGCGCAAAATAACGCTTATCCGATGAAGTGAGGGTCGAAATCTGAATCTCATCCAGCTCAGGTGCCTGACCCTCAAAATGGGTATTCTTCAGCAGACGCACCGTGCCGTCCTTGAACGACTCCACACGGAACGCTCCCGTACCCACCGGGTTGCCCGTCAGCTTCTGGTCAGCGCCAAAAAGCGAAGGATCAATAATGCCGAACGCCTGCTGCGTCAAAATACGCGGGAACGCCAACGAAGGACGCGACAGGGTCACCACCACGGAGTTGCCCTTCGCCACCACCGACGAAACCAACGGCATAAAAGACTGCACCGCATACGGTTGAGAATCATTCTGTGTGGGCTTCTTGTCGCCCGGACGCGCGGCATCAGAGGCGCTCGCAGAGGCGCTCGGGGAGGCGGTCTCAGAAGCTGACGCACTCGCAGAAGCACCCGGAGTAGCCGCACCGGACGGAGACGCCTGAACAGGCGCAGGCTCCACAGCCGAAGGATCAACAGAACCCGGCTTCGGCACACCAAAACCCCACGCAAACAACGGCTGAGCAGGCACCGCCAAAGCAGCAGTACCCTCACCCGTAGCCAACGCCTGCCACCTCTGGAAATTCTGCACCACAGCATCCGCAGTCAACGCAACGCCACTACTAAAATGCGCCTCACGCAACACAAACGTATGTGTCAAACGGTCATCAGAAACCTTCCAGTCACTACACAAAGAATCCTGAACCTCAGGATCACCCGTGTAATGATTCGCTACCAGCAACGTCTGCAAAACCTGCGCCGTCACCTGATACGTACTCGCCACAGGAAACAACGCCGGATCCAAACCCAACGGCGCCGCACCCTGCGCAAAACGAAACACACGACGCGCATCAGCAGACGATGCACTCGCCGAAGAACCAGCAGACGAGCCAGCAGACGACTGATCGGAACATGCAGAAAGCGCCAAGCCAGCACTAAAAAGCGCGCCAAAACGCAAAACGGCGCGTCGACTCAAGCCACTCGAGCCGGCAGTGGCTCGCAGCAGCGCATCAGAACTGCCAGCAGCTGACGATGCATAAGGCTGATGCTGCACGGGAGGGTCCTCTCTTCCGTCGCGGATGCTTACCTCTCAGGATAACGGTTCAACACCAAACCGGGCGAGACACACCCACCCGGCAAGGCGCATATAAGAAAACCCGCCACCACGAAAACCGTGACGGCGGGCCCAATGTAAATGTGTGTGTGCGCGAGGGGGGACTTGAACCCCCACGCCATAAGGCACAGGAACCTAAATCCTGCGTGTCTGCCAATTTCACCACTCGCGCGCAGTGTCACCCCACACCCGAAGATGCATGCGTCTGAGGCAACAAAAAATTAGTGTACACCAGGAACCAAGGTTCTCCAAGCCTTAAAAGAAGCCCCCATAGGGCAAAAAGCCCGCAAACACGCCGAACAACAGCCCCGCACCGAGCCGCCGCTCATCGTGCTACTCAAGCGCAGAAAGCACGACCCCTACTTCGGGTCAATACCCAAATCACGACGCAACTTCGCCACATGACCCGTCGCACGCACATTGTACTGAGCCACAGAAATAACACCCTGCTCATCAATCACAAACGTCGAACGAATCAGGCCCTCATACACCTTGCCGTAATTCTTCTTCTCACCCCACGCACCATACGCCTCAGCCACCGCATGATCAGCATCAGACAGCAGCGGGAACGTCAACGACTCCTTCTCCACAAAACGAGCAATAGCCGCCGGCGAATCCGGAGAAACACCCAACACCACGTAACCCAACGACTTCAACGACGCCAAATTATCGCGGAAATCGCACGCCTCCTTAGTGCAACCCGGAGTCGACGCCTTCGGATAAAAATACAAAATCACCTTGCTGCCCGCATAATCACTTAGACTATGCTCCTTACCCGACGCATCAGCAAGAGTAAAAGCAGGTGCCGGGGTACCCGGCTCAAGACGAACACTCATCAATAACTCCTCAAAACAACAAAGGGAGGGGGCGGATGCGCCCCACACAGTACACACAGTCTAGTGTCCCACACACCCAACCCAAACAATGTGTCCAGGCTCACCCCAAATCAGCTTGCGCACACCACAAAAACTCGCGTATAGTATTTTTCTGTTGCAAGGGAAACCTTGAAAAACAAACAAGCGCCTCTAGCTCAATTGGCAGAGCAATTGACTCTTAATCAATGGGTTCTGGGTTCGAGTCCCAGGGGGCGCACATCAAAGAAAATCCCGCTGATTCTTCGGAATCGGCGGGATTTTTGCGTTCCCTGAATTTTATGGTTCTTCTGGCTCGAGGTGCATATTATCCTCTTTGCTCCTGCAGGGGACCCGTCCTCGCAGAGCTCGGACACCCTGATGTCGCGGCAGAGGATATATGCACCTCTGCGTGTATCGGTATTCGGGGTACGTTGCGGTCCCGTCGGGGTTGCGGTAGATGCGCGGTGGTTCCGTGTGTGCGCCCCGTGCCTAGCGAACTGTGGCGGGGAGGGCTGTCGCGGTTTAGTGCGTTGCTTGATGGCTGGATGTTTTGCGTGTGGGGCGGGGGAGGGCTGTCGCCTTTTAGCGTTTTGCTTGTTGGTAAATCTGGTGCGCGCAGAGGCGTCGGTGCCGTCCGTAGCGACATCAGGGTGCCCGAAGCGAAGCGAGGGCGGGTGCCCCTGTAGGAGCGAGGACGTGCACCGCCCCTCAAGCCAGCAACGTGGCAGACTCAAGGCACAGGAAAGCCCGCCGCAACCCCAAGGGGCTACAGCGGGCAAACCATGCAAAAAGTCTCTACTACAGGACCGGCCAAATCCGCGTCACAAACTCACGGAAATCCTCCACGTCCTTACCCTGCTCCAGCAGGCCAACACCAAAACGAGTCGCCACCTCAGCATTATCCTCAAACGACAAATAAAACGAGCTACCATTCACCGACTCAAGCGTCACCGCATCATCACCCACACGATACGCATGCAGCGCATTCGTATTATCAATCGTCGTAGCCGTACCCGCAGGCGTCAACGCCGGCAAATTCACCGGAGCAATAATCACCTCATCAGGCGCATCCTGATACCCAACAATAAAATGCTGCTGATCAGGATACTGATGCAACGCCAAATCAGGATTACGGTAAACAGCACGACCCGTCGCATACACCAAATTGTATGCACCGTAATTAATAATCTGGTCGTCAAAAACCGGGTGCAGAACCCGAATGAGTTCCTCACCCGTCAAAAACTCGCTACTCTCAACAGAGTTACGGGGGTCAACAACCTCTGCGTACTTACTTGCTTCGGTCAGCTCATCAGCGACCGGGATGATCGGTTCGGTCATAGCTTCAGTCTACCGGGGTAACCAACGAAGGTCACGAGTATTTCGCACATATTACGCGCCATGACGCCCAAAAATGCGAGTTTTTCTCACCTGTTCAAAAACCTGCGCTAGAATCCGCGCACACGCGCAAGGTGTCCACATCATGAAAGAAGAAGGTTGACTTGGGGGTTTCCGTGCAAAAACCACCACGACACTCCATAGAGATTTGACTCACGTCCTCTGGAAGCGCACCATAGAAGGGTGAAGACAGCAATGTTCCAGCGAATTCTAAACCTTGTCGACGTCGCCTAGGGCGAGTGGCAGGGTCAATTCACTGCGACTAAGCGCCCCTACCGCTACCACCAACAGCGAGGGGCATTTTTTATAGCTTGGTACCCCCGGGCATAGGATGCGTGAGGACCACACAAACCCCACGCAGAACATTGAATACAACGAAGAACCATTAAGACACGAGGCATTTCCATGACCATGGGATTTTCCACTTCTGATGACGCGGCAAACGCTCCCGCAGAACGCATGACCGGTTCTCAGGCAATCGTCCGCACCCTCGAAGACCTGGGTGTGACTGACGTATTCGGCCTGCCTGGTGGAGCTATTCTGCCGACCTATGACCCCCTGTACGATTCCAAGAAGGTCCGCCACATCCTGGTCCGCCACGAGCAGGGCGCAGGCCACGCAGCTCAGGGCTATGCCGTGTCCAGCGGTAAGACCGGCGTGTGCATCGCAACCTCCGGCCCCGGCGCAACCAACCTGCTGACCGCAATCGCAGACGCAAACATGGACTCCGTCCCCCTTGTCGCAATCACCGGCCAGGTATCCACCGCACTGCTCGGCACCGACGCATTCCAGGAAGCTGACATCGTCGGCATGGCAATGCCCATCTCCAAGCACTCCTTCATGATTACCGACGCGCAGGACATCCCCCGCGCGCTCGCAGCAGCATTCCACATCGCATCCACCGGCCGCCCCGGCCCCGTGCTCGTGGACGTCACCAAGGACGCGCAGGTCGGCATGATGGAATACCGCGGCATTCCCGAAGACCTCGAACTGCGCGGCTACACCCCCGTCACCCGAGGACACTCCAAGCAGATCCACGAAGCTGCAAAGTTCATCACCGAATCCAAGCGCCCCGTCTTCTACGTCGGCGGTGGCCTGGTTCGTGCAGGTGCCTCCGAAGAGTTCCACAAGCTGGCTAAGCTCATCGGCGCACCCGTCGTCACCACCCTGAACGCTATCGGTGCGTTCCCGGATTCCGACCCCCAGAACCTCGGCATGCCCGGCATGCACGGCACCGTCCCCGCCGTCGCCGCAATGCAGAAGTCTGACCTGCTCATCACCCTCGGCGCACGCTTCGACGACCGCGTCACCGGCAAGGTTGACTCCTTCGCACCCGAAGCTAAGGTCATCCACATTGACGTTGACCCGGCAGAAATCTCGAAGATCCGCTTCGCAGACGTGCCAATCGTCGGCGACCTCAAGTACGTCCTGCCCGAGCTGACCGACCTGCTCTCTACCGAGTTCGCAGACCAGCTGCCGAACCTCACCGAATGGTGGAACGAGCTCAACGCAATCCGCAAGGACTACCCGCTCGGCTACGAAAAGCCCAGCGACGGTCTCGGCTCGCCCGAGTACGTCCTCGAGCGCATTAGCGCTCTGACCGGCCCCGACGCATACTACGTCACCGGCGTTGGCCAGCACCAGATGTGGGGCGCACACTACATTCAGCAGGAAAGCCCCCGCCACTTCATCAGCTCCGCAGGCCTGGGCACCATGGGCTACGGCGTCCCCGCCGGCATGGGCGCAAAGGTCGCACACCCCGAATCCACCGTGTGGATCATCGACGGTGACGGCTGCTTCCAGATGACCAACCAGGAACTGGTCACCTGCGCACAGAACAACATCCCCGTCAAGGTTGCCATCATCAACAACTCCTCCCTCGGCATGGTGCGCCAGTGGCAGACTCTGTTCTACAACGAGCGCTACTCCAACACCGACCTGAAGGACGGCCACGGCACCGTACGCATCCCCGACTTCGTCAAGCTCGGCGAAGCATACGGTTGCGCAACCTTCCGCTGCGAACGCGACGAAGACGTGGACGCAACCATCAAGGCTGCCCTCGAAATCAACGACCGCCCCGTGGTCATTGACTTCACCGTCAGCCCCCACGCCCTCGTCTGGCCCATGGTCCCGGCAGGCGTATCTAATGACAAGATTTGGATTGCGAAGAACACTTCGCCCGAGTTCGATCGTGAGGGAGAGAACTAATGTCTCAGCACACTCTGTCCGTTCTGGTAGAAGATAAGCCGGGCGTTCTCACCCGCGTCTCCGGTCTGTTCTCCCGCCGACTGTTCAACATCCTCTCCCTGGCTGTGGGCCCCACCGAAAACCCCGGTGTATCCCGCATCACCGTCGTGACCGAAGGTGACGCCCACACCATCGAGCAGATTACCAAGCAGCTGAACAAGCTCGTTCACGTGCTGAAGGTCGTCGAGCTTCCTGCCGACTCCTCCACCCGCCGCGGCCACATCCTGATCAAGGTCAAGGCGGACGCAGTAGCACGCCTGCAGATTGTTCAGGCAGCAGACCTGTTCCGCGCATCCGTGATTGACGTTTCCCCCGAGTCCGTTGTTATCGAAGCAACCGGTTCCGAGGAGAAGCTCAACGCCCTGCTGGACGTTCTGGAACCCTACGGCGTTCGCGAAATCGTTCGCGCAGGCACCATCGGCCTGGCACGTGGCCCCCGCGCCATGAGCGAGCGCATCTAACACCCACCAGGGTGCCACGCCAACCCCGCACCAGCGGGGAATAGCATCGGGTATCGCACCGCCTCAACCGGGAAACCGGCGGGCGATGCGATACCCGCCCCTATGGGCTCACAGACCTTCCGGATACTTCAGATACTGAGAAGTACTCTCGACAGCCCGCAACTAAACAGCTATCAAGTAGAATAGTCAATGTTGAGCCCAGCCTGGGCCGCATATCAAACTTACTGAGGAGAAGAAAAATGGCAGCAACCATTTTCTACAACGACGACGCAGACCTCTCTCTGATCCAGGGCCGCACCGTAGCAGTTATCGGCTACGGCTCCCAGGGCCACGCACACGCACTGAACCTGCGTGACTCCGGCGTGAAGGTCATCGTCGGTCTGTCCGAGGGCTCCAAGTCCCGTGCCAAGGCTGAGGCAGAAGGCCTGCGCGTCGCAACCGTTGCAGAAGCAGCAGCAGAAGCAGACGTCATCATGATCCTGACCCCGGACCAGGTCCAGGCAAAGGTCTACGCAGAGAGCATCGAACCCCACCTGAAGCCCGGCAACGCACTGTTCTTCGCACACGGCTTCAACATCCGCTTCGGCTACATCACCGCACCCGAAGGCGTCGACGTTGCAATGGTCGCCCCCAAGGGCCCCGGTCACACCGTCCGCCGCGAATTCGAAGCAGGTCGCGGCGTTCCCGCCCTGGTCGCAGTCGAGAAGGACGCATCCGGCGAAGCACTCGCACTGGCACTGTCCTACGCAAAGGCACTCGGTGCAACCCGCGCAGGTGTCATCAAGACCACCTTCACCGAAGAGACCGAGTCCGACCTGTTTGGCGAGCAGGCAGTCCTCTGCGGCGCCACCTCCCAGCTCGTCCAGTACGGCTTCGAGGTCCTGACCGAAGCAGGCTACCAGCCCGAAATCGCATACTTCGAGGTCCTGCACGAGCTCAAGCTCATCGTCGACCTGATGATCGAAGGCGGCATCGCTAAGCAGCGTTGGTCCATCTCTGACACCGCAGAGTACGGCGACTACGTCTCCGGCCCCCGCGTGATCTCCCCCGAGGTCAAGGAAAACATGAAGGCTGTCCTGGCAGACATCCAGAACGGCAACTTCGCAAAGCGCTTCATGGAAGACCAGGCTGCAGGCGCACCCGAGTTCAAGGAACTGCGCGCAAAGGGCGAGGCACACCCCATCGAGGCAACCGGCCGCAAGCTGCGCGAGCTGTTCTCCTGGAACTCCGTTGACGACGACTACACCGAAGGTTCCGTCGCTCGCTAAACGGTAGCTCAGCAATAGCTTTCTAAGAATCCGGTGCTCCACCCGCACCCCGCCACGGGGAGGGGAGGGGCGCCGGATTCTCGCTATTTCAGGCTAAAAGCACCACCCACCAAATGTGTGATGCAGTTCATGCTTACCCGAGTTGCAGGCACCCACAGAATGCCGTATAGTATTTACTTGTTGCAGGGGAAACCCTGAAAAACAAATAAGCGCCTCTAGCTCAATTGGCAGAGCAATTGACTCTTAATCAATGGGTTCTGGGTTCGAGTCCCAGGGGGCGCACATCAAAGAAAATCCCGCTGATTCTTCGGAATCGGCGGGATTTTTGCGTTCCCTGAATTTTATGGTTCTTCTGGCTCGAGGTGCATATTATCCTCTTTGCTCCTGCAGGGGACCCGTCCTCGCAGAGCTCGGACACCCTGATGTCGCGGCAGAGGATATATGCACCTCCGCGTGTATCGGTATTCGGGGTACGCTGCGGTCCCGCCGGGGTTGCGGTAGATGCGCGGTGGTTTAGTGTGTGCGCCCCGTGCCTAGCGAACTGGGGCGGGGGAAGGCTGTCGCCTTTTAGTCTATTGCCTGGTGGCTTGGTGCTTATCGCGTATCAGAGTGTAACCCCGGTGAGAGCCTCGCCTAATACTGCGGTAAACTGAAAGTTATGACTGCAACTCCGTTCTACATCACCACCGCCATCTCCTACCCCAATGGCAACCCGCACATCGGCCACGCCTACGAAACCATCGCAGCCGACGTGCTAGCCCGTTTCAAGCGCCTCGACGGCTTCGACGTGCGCTTCATGACCGGCACCGACGAGCACGGCCAGAAGATGCAGACCACCGCCGAAAAGCTCGGTAAGACTGCCAAGGAACTCGCCGACGAGAACTCCGCACGCTTCAAAGCAATGAACGACGCGCTGAACATCAGCTACGACCGCTTCATCCGCACCACCGACCCCGACCACTACGTCGCATCCCAGGCAATCTGGAAGCGCATGGAAGAAAACGGCGACATCTACCTCGACAAGTACGCCGGCTGGTACTCCGTCCGCGACGAAGCCTACTACGCAGAAGACGAAACTGAAGTACGCGACGGCCAGCGCTACGCCATCGCCACCGGCACCGAAGTTGAATGGACCGAGGAAGAGTCCTACTTCTTCCGCCTCTCCAAGTACGGCGACAAGCTCCTCGAACTCTACGCCAACGAAGGCTACGTCTACCCCGAATCGCGCCGTAACGAACTGATCTCCTTCGTCAAGGGCGGCCTCAACGACCTGTCCATCTCCCGCACCACCTTCGACTGGGGCGTACCCGTACCCGGCAACGACAAGCACGTCATGTACGTGTGGGTCGACGCCCTCACCAACTACCTCACCGGCCTCGGCTACCCCGACACCGACAACGAACTGTTCACCAAGTACTGGCCCGCCGACCTGCACCTCATCGGTAAGGACATCACCCGATTCCACTCCATCTACTGGCCCGCATTCCTGTGGTCCGCCGGAATCGAACTGCCCAAGCGCGTCTTCGGCCACGGCTTCCTGCTCGTCAACGGCGAAAAGATGTCCAAGTCCGTCGGTAACGTCGTCGACCCCGCAAACCTCGTCGACGCATTCGGTCTGGACGCCGTACGCTTCTTCCTCATGCGTGAAGTGTCCTTCGGTCAGGACGGCTCCTACTCCGAAGAGTCCATCATCAACCGCATCAACTCCGACCTGGCAAACAACCTCGGCAACCTCGCCCAGCGTTCGCTGTCCATGGTCGCCAAGAACTGCGGCGGTGCCGTGCCCACCCACGGCGAATTCACCGAAGCCGACCGCAAGATCCTCGACGAGGCGGCAGCCCTCTACGAGCCGGTCCGTGCAGACTTCGACGAGCAGGCATTCCACCGCGCACTCGACCGCATCTGGACCGTCCTCGCAGACACCAACGCCTACTTCGCAGAGCAGGAACCCTGGACCCTGCGCAAGAACGGCGAGCTCGACCGCATGAACACCGTACTGTACGTAACCCTCGAGGTCGTACGCCAGGTCGCCCTGTTGCTACAGCCCGTCATGCCCGACTCGACCGCCAAGCTGCTGACCCTGCTCGGTGTACCCGAAGGCGACGCACGCCAGTTCGCAGCCCTCGGCACCGCACTCGTGCCCGGCACTGAACTGCCCGCACCCGCACCGGTGTTCCCCCGCTACGAAGCACCCAAGGCATAACAGCTACCATTAGCGGATAGCGCCTGAGATAGCGCCGTAACGGATAGCGTGAGAAAGCCCCCGGTTTCCCCCACCCTAGATGGGGGAGGAGCCGGGGGCTTTTCGCATGCAGATATAGGTGTAGGCGCGGGGCAGAGAAGCGGGGTAGGGGTGCAGGGGTGCACGGGGCCGGGGGGGGGAAAAAGAGAGAGAATGCTGATTGAGCCGCCACTCATCCTTAAGGATGAGTGCGGCACCCCGCCCAGCCCGCCACAGGCTCATCTCAGCCCGCGGAATTAGTGGGAACCCCTGCATCCGTAAGCAAAGGCCCGGTGAACACCCGCCAAAATCAACCTGGAGGATGAGAAAAACCCTGTAGTCAGCGCCATACTGCGTGAAATAATTGAACTATGACTACGACAACTCCTCACGCCCAGACGGCACAGCCCGCCGTCTCCGCACGAAACCTTTCCAAAACCTACGGCATGGGTGAAGCTACCGTCCACGCTCTCAACAACGTCTCCGTTGACTTTGAGCAGGGCAAGTTCACCGCCATTATGGGCCCCTCCGGTTCCGGTAAGTCCACGCTGATGCAGACCATCGCAACCCTGGACACCCCCGACCCGAACCCGGCAACCTCGATTCGTATTGGCGGTACCGAGCTCTTCGGCCTGAAGGACAACGCCCTCACCGAGTTCCGCCGCGAACACATCGGCTTCATCTTCCAGGCGTTCAACCTGGTCCCCACCCTCACCGCGGGTCAGAACATTGACCTGCCCCTGGGCCTCGCCGGTAAGAAGCCCGACCCGCAGTGGCGCGACTACCTGGTCAAGACCCTCGGCCTGGAAACCCGCCTCGACCACCGCCCCGAACAGCTCTCCGGCGGTCAGCAGCAGCGCGTCGCCATCGTGCGCGCCCTGCTTGCACGCCCCGAAGTGGTCTTCGCCGACGAACCGACCGGTAACCTCGACTCCAACTCCGGTGCCGAGGTGCTGCGCCTGCTGCGTGCCGCCGCAACCGACCACGCACAGACCATCCTCATGGTCACCCACGACGCAAATGCCGCCTCCTACGCCGACCGCGTGGTCTTCATCAAGGACGGCATGGTCGCCGGCGAAATGATCGAACCCACCTACGACGCTGTCCTCGGCGCAATGGCACAGCTGGAAGGTCGATAAGCCGTGGCAACCACACTGAACACGGTGGCGCGCTCCAATCTGCGCGCCTCCAAAGGAAAATACGTCCTCACGGGCATAGGCATCGCGATCTCATCCTTCTTCATCGCCGCCATTATGATGCTCACCAACTCGCTGCAGGCGACCGTCAATTCCTCCGTCAGTGACGTGCTCTCCCGCGCCGAGGCGGTCGTCGCCTCCGCCGCTACAACCAGCGACGGTAAAGACAGCACCTCTATCTACCTGACTCGTGACCAGATTCAGAAAGTAGAAAAGAGCGACCTGCTCTCCGGCTACTGGGTGCAGTACGCCGTTGCGGGTACGATCGGCACCGGCGACCAGAAAGCCCAGGTGCAGTACGACCAGCTGCCCGCCGACTCGAGCCTCTTCCCGTACAAGGTGCAGGGCAAAATCCCCAGTAGCGACCGTGAAATCATGGTCTCTACCTACTTCGCGAAGAAGCACAACCTCTCGCTGAACGGCAAGGTCACCAGCACTGACGTTGTAGAATCCGTCAGCGCTCCCGGTACTAATAAGACCGCCGAATATACCGTTGTCGGTCTCTTTGACCCCGGTTTTGAAGGCTCCACCACCAATTATGCTGTCTTCATTGGCGGCACCGCCCTCGGCGAAGCCAGCTTGAAAGCAGCCGAGTCAGAAAACAGCAGCTCCGCGGCAGGCTACCGCAGTATGGCTGGCGCGAACCTCATCTACCTCAAGTTCAAGGACGGCGTAACCGACGCCAAGCTCAAGACCCTGCAGGACTCCCTCAGCACTGGCAACCAGAAAGACGACCCGCGCGTCATGACCGGTCAGAAGCTGCTGGAAGACTACCAGAAGAGCATCTCCTCGGTCTTCACCTCCATTAGCGTAGTCCTGGGCGCCTTCGCGGCCCTGGCTCTGCTGGTTTCCTCCTTCGTCATCTCTAACACCTTCGCGGTGCTGGTCGGCCAGCGCATCCGCGAGCTCGCCCTGCTGCGCACCCTCGGTGCCCGCGGCGGCTCCCTCGTGCGGATGCTACTCGTCGAATCCATTACCGTGGGCGTGATGTTCTCCCTCATCGGTGCACTGCTGACCTTCCCGGTCGGCATGCTGGTGGGCAGCACGGTTACAACCATCATGATCTCGTACTCAATCACCCCGGTGATTATCAGTACCCTAATCTGCACCATCGTCACGGTGCTGGCGTCGCTCTCCCCGGCACGAAGCGCCCTGCGCATCTCGCCCATTAGCGCGATGAGCGAGCACACCAACCTTGAGGTGCGCAAGCCCGGCAAGGTCGGCCCGATCCTGGGCCTGGTCTTCGGCGCCGCAGGTATCGGCCTGGCTATGCTGGCTCAGAACCAGGGTTCCGGTGAGGGTGCCGGCAATAAGGCCATTGCCCTCATGATGGGGGCCGCGCTGTTGCTCGGTATTGCGGTCTTCCTCCTCACCCCGCTGGTACTGCCCCCGCTGGTACGTGCCCTCGGTAAGGTCACCCGCACCCAGACCGGCAAGCTGGCGCTCGCCAACGCACTGCGTTCGCCCAAGCGCACCGTCTCCACTGGCCGTGCCGTGCTGGTGGGTACCCTGGTCGTGTCGACTGTGTTGACCGGTTACTCGGTGTTGAGCGCCTCGCTGACCAAGGCGCTGGATCAGCAGTACCCGATTTCTGCGCAGGCGAAGTACAGCTCGTATGACCAGTCTGAGGCTGCCTCCACCGTGACCAAGGCGGAGGAGATCGCCTCCAAGGTCAAGGGTATTAAGAACGTTCAGGCATCCGCCGTCGGTTACGCCGCCGGCGTGGTTGACTACACCGTCGAGTACGAGGGACAGACCGCCAACCAGAATTCCGACCTGGTGGCTTTGAGCTCCTCCGATTTAAAGGCAATCCTGCCGGGCGAAAACTCGAACCTTGCTGACGACACCGTGCTCGTGCCGCAGGGCCTCTGGAAGTCCGCTGGATTGAATGAGTCCAGCCGCCTGAAGGCACACGGCCCGCTCGGCGAAGTGGAACTCAAGCCCGTCAAGTCTGCAACCAAGCAGACCCTGCTGATTGTCAACCCTGCCACCGCCGCCAAGCTGCAGGACGCCAAGAACCCGCAGAAGGTTGCCAACCCTGCCGCTGAGGAAGCTCAGAAGCGCTTGGAAGAAGCAATCGCGAGCGGTGACAAGGAAGCTCAGACGAAGGCAGCTCACCTGACCGTCACTAGCCAGGCAACCGGTAACGACACCGTCGTTCTGGTGCGTGCCGCATCCCCGCTGACCAGTAGCGAGAACGCGGCCCTGCAGGCTGACCTGAACCGAGCCAGCCCGAACAGCTCCTTCACCGGTGGTTTGCAGGAACGCCAGACCTACGACCAGCTGCTGACCGTTATGCTGACCTTCACCCTGGTAATGCTTATGCTCGCAGTGGTCATCTCCATCATTGGTGTGGCAAACACGATGACCCTGTCGGTCAACGAACGCCGCCGCGAGAATGCGATGCTCCGCTCGCTGGGTCTGTCTCGCAAGCAGCTGCGCCGCATGATTTCCATTGAGGCGATTCTAATTACGCTCGCCGCAGTGGTGCTCGGTATGGTTTCCGGTGCGGTGATTGGTAGCCTCTCGGCACAGATTATTATGTCTTCCATGAGCGCTTCCGCCCCGCTGGTGCTTGACCTGCCGTACGTCTGGTACGTGGTCATCCTCGTTGTGGGTGTGCTCGCCGCGATGCTCGCTTCGGCTCTGCCGGCGGCTCGTTCGGCTCGCATGTCCCCGGTTGAGGGTATGCGCGGCTAACCCGGCATAGTCACAGTACCCGGCAAAACCCGGATACTCAGCGTGAGAAAGTAACGCCCCGGTGGGTGCCCCGATAAAGGAGGCGCCCGCCGGGGCTTCACTGTGTCCTCTAGTTTGCCCTGCTCTTTATTCTGCTGTGCCCTCTAATCTACTGGGCTCTCAGATTCTTGGAGCTGACCTGTAGCCTGGCTTTGCGCGTATGATGGGTGTATGAGCACTAGCCACCCCAATCTACGTCGCGGGTACACGCTACCCCATGAAGCGGAGGTTCTTCAGATCCTCCGTGACGCTGGTGTGCGCCGTGCCCGACTCTTCGGCAGCGCCGCCCGCGGTGATCTGACCGAAACCAGCGACCTAGATTTTCTGGTGCAGATGCCGGGTGTAGCCCCTTTTGACGAGTTCATGCAGATGGTGGATGCTCAGCACCGCATTGAACAGCTGACCGGCCGCAGCGTGGATATGGTGACCCAGTTGCGTCCCCGCATCTATGCGGAAGCAGAACCGGACATGGTGGAGCTGCCGCTATGAAAAGCTCACTTGACGACTTCTCCCTGATTCTTGAGTCAGCCCAGCGTATCTACGCTTTTACACCCGAGCGATATGAAGACCTGATAGACGACTCAAACGGAGTGGTTCAGGACGCGCTCTGTATGCGCTTTCAGATCATTGGTGAAACTCTCAATAGAATTCGTTCAAAATACCCAGAAGATTATGAACGGTATGAACGGGCTGAGTGGCAGTACCTCATTGCTATTCGTAACATCATTTCTCATAGCTATGTGAATGTTGATTTTGCTGTCCTATGGGACGTCGCCCGGAATAAGTTGCCTGAGCTGATGAGCGACTTTGAACGAATCATCGATGAGATACAAGAAACCACCTAACTACAGAGCCCCGGAGGGTGCCCCAATGTGAGGCGCCCGCCGGGGCTTCACTGTGCCCATATATATAGGGAGCGCTAGTGGGCGATACCCGCCTCATACGCCATAATGACCGCCTGCACACGATCACGCGCACCCAACTTCGCCAACACATGCGACACATGCGTCTTCACCGTCGCCTCCGACAACACCAGCTCCCGCGTAATCTCCGCATTCGACAAGCCACGCGCAATCAGACCCAACACCTCAAACTCACGCGGCGACAACTGCTCAATCAACTCACGATGCGGATAATCCTGCGCAGGCTCAAAGCTTGCAGAATCAGCCGGAATAAACGTCGCCTTAGGAAGCTCAGAACCCGCAGCGGGGGGAGTAGCCTGCATAGACTCGGCGGCAGGAACAGACTTGGAAACAGGAGCGGCAGGAACGGGGGAGTCCAGCACCGGAATCATCTGCTCCAATAGACGGCGAGTCGCAGACGGCGCAATCACCGCATCGCCACGATGCACCGTACGAATCGCCTCCAGCAGCTGCTCCGGCGGAGTGTCCTTCAACAAGAAACCACTCGCACCGGCACGCACCGCCGAATACACGTACTCATCAATATCGAAGGTGGTGAGCATAATAATGCGCACCCGCTCATCCGCCTCACAATCACTTCCCCTACAATCACTTTCCGCACGCTGAGCGTCACGCTCCAGGATGCGGCGCGCCGCCTCCAGGCCGTCGCAGTGCGGCATGCGCACATCCATGAGGATGACCTGCGGCGCCTGCCCCTCAGAGACCATACGGTCAAAAACGTCAATAGCCGCCAGTCCGTCATCAGCTTCCATGACGACCTGCAGGTCCGGCTGGGAGTTGACGAGCATGCTCAGGCCGCCGCGCACCAGGCGCTGGTCGTCGACGAGCATCACACGGATCGGCTGGGTGTTCTGCGGTGCGGAAGAGTACATGGTTTCAATCCTAGGTCACAGTGGGGGTATAAGAGGAGCGAACAGGGTATAGAGGTATTAGAGGTCGCGGTAGGGGAGCGTCGCCTCAACGAGCCAGCCGCCGTCAGGTTGCAGACCGTAGGTGAGGGTGCCGTGGTAGAGGGCGATGCGCTCGCTCATGCCGCGCAGACCGTTACCGCTACCGGGTACCGGGCTGCTGGCGCGCTGATTCGAGGCTGAGGTCGAGGCAGGGGAAACAGCGGAAACCGGGCCGTTCTGAACCCGCAAGTGCAGACCGTCCTCGCCCCAGTGAATGGTGACGGTGGTTGCCGCGCCGGGGGAGTGCTTGAGCGCGTTGGTGAGCGCCTCCTGCACGGTGCGGTACGCCGCCAGCTCGGCACCCTGCGGCAGGGTGGGTGCCATGGTGCCGGTGATTCCGGTGAAGGTGACGGGGAGTCCGGCGCGTCGGCTCTGCTCCACGAGGGCGGGCACGTCGCTGAGGGTGGGTACGGGCGCGTAGGCGGTTGCCTCGTCCGTGCGGAGTAGCCCGAGTAGGGAACGCATCTGCGTGAGCGAGTCACGTGCCGTCTCTGCGATGAGTTCGAGGGTCTGCTCGGCAATATCCGGTTCGCTCTGCTGTTGAGCCTGCCCGGACTGCTCAGCCTGCTCCGCCTGTTGCGTTTGCTGCGCGCGTGTGGTGCGGGCGCTCGCGGCGGCGTAGCGTGCCCCGTCTGCCTGGGAAATAATGCTGGAGAGCGAGTGCGCCACAATATCGTGCATTTCGCGGGCGATGCGGGTGCGTTCGTCCTGTGCGGCGAGGCGGCGTTCCTGTTCCTGCTCGTATTCGAGGCGGCGGGCGCGTTCTTCGAACTCTTCGCTGCGCAGTTCGCGCATGCGGCGGGAATCGCCGAGGAACCAGAAGACGGTGAAGATGGATCCGCAGAGCACGCCGAGCATTAGGGAGATGAAGATGCGGGCGGGTATGTCGTCCCAGTGGTAGAGGAGTGAGAGTGATGCCTGCACGGTGACGGCGAGTGCGCCGACCCAGCCGAGGATGAGGGAGCGGAAGCGGGCGCGGCGGGTCCAGTGCCTGCCGGTGTGGTAGGCGGCGAGGCTGACCGGCGGGTAGCAGGTGAGGGCGAGTGAATCGGGGAAGGGGGACACGAGGGTGAGGCAGAGTGCCGCGATGACCACGTAGATGCTGCCGTAGGGGAAGCGGTAGCGGAAGTAGAGCGCGGTGGTGCTACAGAGTGCAGAGATGACCGGGATCCAGCCGTAGCCGTTGATGAAGGCAACGGAGAGCACGCAGCAGAAGAACTGCATGTGCGCGACGACGAGGACGTTCATCCAGCTGCGTTTGTCTCTGAGGTAGCTTTGCACGCGGCTGGAGGCGGTGATGGCGTCGGCGGGCAGGTCGTTGCTTTCTGAGGTGCCGCGGGTTTTCGTTACGGCGTAGCCGGGTTTGGCTGTCTCTGTGCTGTGCTGTGGGTTCTGCTGGGGTTCGGCGTGCTTGAGGGGCATGTTTCCAGTGTATCGGGGTGGTGGGGCGGGGTCTGGAAGTGCTTTTAGGGTGCTCACATGCAGGAATATTTTGTGGGTTTGTGTGTGAGGGTGTGTGCTTGGGTGAGTATGACACGCCGAAAATAGCTATTTTTAGTGACCTTAGTTACTTTTTTTGAAAAATATTTCTTCAACTGTAACTTGAGAGTTTGGGGTTATATGGGCTTCCAATTCGGGTTTAAGAGACCTGTAACTCCCTTAAGTAACCTATTTTGGTTGAAAAACCTTCAACCAATGCGGAGAGTTTAGGGGAAACCCCCTCATCAAACCATTTTTGGAACCATTGCGGGATAGGTTCTTGGTGGGTATAGTTTTAGCCGTACCGAAATTCTGCGACCATGAGCTAAGACCTCACGGAGCGAACACCAAGCGCTCTGAAACGCAAAGTCCCTATGTAGGGGACCGGTTACAGCATTATGTCGTTATCACCAAGAGGTTAGGCGCAAGCCTACTTCACTCACTCGAATCTCATCAGGTGACGTTCTTCGCCGCACACGACGGCGGGTGATAACTTTTATTCCTCAAAATGACATCACTCTCGAAGGACATACATGTCTACTAACATTTCTCGCCGCAAGGTTGTCGCTGGCGCAGCATGGGCTGCTCCGGTTGTTGCAGCATCTGCTGCAGTTCCCGCTTTCGCTTCCTCCACCGAGTGCGAGTACGCAAGCGAGACCACCCCCGACTACATCATCTCCGGTACCGACGCAGGTGCTAAGGGCACTCAGTCCTTCGTCGTTCCCCAGCTGGTCGACAAGATCAAGTTCGAGGTCGTCGGCGGCGCTGGTGGTACCAACTACGACGATATCGCAGCAGGTTCCGGCGCTAAGGTCACCGGTAGCATCGAGGTCAAGCCCGGCCAGACCGTTCAGCTCGTGGCTGGTGCCGGTGGTATCGGTAACAACCCCCTGACTCCCGCAGAGGGTGGCGAGGGCTACGGTAACGGCGGTTCCTCCAACCTGCCCACCCCCATCCCCGCAAGCGTTATGCAGCGCGTCAACGCTATTTGGCCGAAGGACTCCAGCCTGAAGCGCATCATCTACTCCGCATCCGGTGGTGGCTCCTCCGCTCTCGTGATCAACGGTACCCCCGTTGCAGTCGCAGGTGGCGGCGGTGGCGCTGGCTTCGTGAACTCCGGTGGCGCTAACAACAACGAGCAGTACGCCGCGGCTGGCGCAGTTGACGCAGGTCGCCTGTGGCCCTCCGGCGCAAAGCGCAACGCTTACCCCGTCATCGGTTCCACCGGTGGCTCCGCTGAGGGTGCTGAAGGTTCCGCAGGTAAGCAGGGTGCACTGACCTACGCTGCTGACACCTCCGTCACCACCACTGTTAACGCAGGTGAGGGTGGCTCCGCAGGTATCGGTGGTAACGGCGGTTCCAAGACCGACCTGCCCTCCGGCAAGTCCCCCAACGGCGTTCTGGGTTACTCCTCCGCTAACAACCAGGAAATCTACGCTTCCTCCAAGTCCGGTAACCAGGGTGGCGACGGCTTCAAGGGTAACGGTGGCGACGGCGTGGGCTCCTACTCCTACCTGATTGACAACAACGATCGTACCAAGAAGGAAGAGGGCACCAAGAACGGTAAGGGCTACGCTCTCGAGTACGAATCCATCGGCTTCAACTTCAACGGCTACGAGTCCGTCATCTCCGCAGGTGGTGGCGCAGGCTACGGTGGCGGTGGCTCCGGTGCTTCTACCTCCTCCTCCGCAATCGTTCTGACCCAGAAGTGGAACAACAACCCCAACGGTCTGCGCCAGAACGTTGGCTTCGCACAGTTCGGTGGCGGCGGTGGCGCTGGTGGCTCCTACGTTGCTCCCGGTGTTTCCCGTGGCTCCATCGAGTCCTCAGGCAACGCTGCTAAGGTCGTTCGTGGTACACGTGGCAACGGCTACGTCAAGGTCTTCCTCTGCAAGCGCACCGCGTAATTGCATAGGCCTTTAGGGCTCTCACTTTGAGTGAGAACTCATAACGATATTCCCCGGCTGATGATTCAGCCGGGGAATATTGTTTTAACCCGTGGGAGCCGAACACCCCAGAATCCAGGGGCGCCGGGTCGAACCAGAAGGGTAGGGGAGTAGCCGGGTAGGAGCTGCACCTAACCCAGAGCCTGTCTAGCCCAGAGTCTGAGAACCCGCCCGCACGCTCTACCGCCCACCCGCGGCGCCGTATTACGGTAGAGGCATGACTGAAGCACGTAGCATCGACCTCGCCGTCATCCCCGGCGACGGCATCGGCCCCGAAATCATTACCGAAGCCCAGCGCATCCTCACCCGCGCCTGCGAGCTCGAAAACATCACCGTAACCCCCACCCACTACAAGCTCGGCGCCGAGCATTGGCTGGAAACCGGTGAAACCCTGCCCGACTCCACCATGGACGCCCTCAAGCAGCACGACGCGATCCTCTTCGGCGCTATCGGTGCAGACCCTCGCAGCGGCAAGATTCCCTCCGGCCTCATCGAACGCGAAATGCTCCTGAAGCTGCGCTTCGCCTTCGACCACTACATCAACCTGCGCCCCTCCCGCCTGTACCCCGGCGCAGTCTCCCCGCTCGCCAACCCCGGCAACATCGACTTCGTCGTCGTGCGTGAAGGCACCGAAGGCCCCTACATCGGCAACGGCGGCGTCATCCGCGGCGGCACCCCGCACGAAATCGCCACCGAAGTTTCCCTCAATACCGCACACGGTGTGGAGCGCCTGGTGCGCTACGCCTTCGAGCTGGCTTCCACCCGCCGTAAGAAGGTCACCCTCGTGCACAAGACCAACGTGCTCACCCACGCAGGTCGCCTCTACAACCGCTACTTCACCGAAATCGCGGCTGAATTCCCCGAGGTCGAGACCGACTACCTGCACATTGATGCGACCACTATCTTCATGGTCACCGACCCCGCCCGCTTCGACGTGATTGTCACCGACAACCTCTTCGGTGACATCATCACCGACCTTGCCGGTGCAGTGACCGGCGGTATCGGTTATGCGGCAAGCGGCAACATCAACGCCGTCGGCGAGTTCCCCTCCATGTTCGAGCCCGTACACGGCTCCGCACCGGACATCGCCCGCCAGAACAAGGCAAACCCCACCGCCGCAATCCTCGCCGGCGCGATGCTGCTGCGCCACCTCGGCCACGATGCCGCCGCAGCCCGCATTGAGGACGCTGTCGAGGCAGATATGCGCGAAAACGGTGCCAGCGTGCGCGGAACCGATCAGGTCGGTGCGGACGTGCTCGCACGCCTCGGTTAAAACCCACGCGGCTAAAACTTGCTCGACTAGAACTCATCTGCCGTAGCAGCTGAACGCAAAACACCCGTGAAGCCCGGAAGGAACGCACCTTCCGGGCTTCACCCATACCTTCACCGCGCAGCCCCTGTTCACATCCTGAATGAGAGAAAAGGTGCGCATGCGGCAAACGCATCTTTCCGGTACTCTAAAACAGGTCAGGCACACCCGCCCGGCACCTCGGCGGTGGACACCATCCACCACTAGCTTTGATGCATCCGACTAGCACAGACCGCTAGATGCACCATCTGCCCCGCACGACAACGCGCCCGGCGGCACACACCGGTCCCTCGCCCCGCCGCGAGAACCGCCACTCAAAGAACGCCCACAGAGGCAACTAGACGAAGAGGAACGCAGAACGATGGCCATCGAATTCAGCCACGAAGCAAACCAGTCACCCGCCACCGCCGAACGCCGCGCCGAAATCCTCGCAAACCCCGGATTCGGCGACTACTTCAGCGACCACATGGTCACCATCGACTGGGAAGGCGACTACAAGACCGGCGGCACCTGGTACGACGCACGAGTTCACCCCTACGGCCCGCTCGTCCTCGACCCCGCAGCATCCGTCTTCCACTACGGCCAGGAAATCTTCGAAGGCGTCAAGGGCTACCGCCACGCCGACGGCTCCGTATGGACCTTCCGCCCCGAAAAGAACGCGGCACGTTTCGCGAACTCTGCACACCGTCTCTCCCTGCCCGAACTGCCCGCAGAGACCTTCATCGAATCCCTGCGCGAACTCGTGAAGATGGACGAACAGTGGGTACCCACCGGCGACGGTGAAGCCTTCTACTTCCGCCCCTTCATGATCGCAACCGAGGCGTTCCTGGGCGTTCGCCCCGCACGCCACGTGCAGTACCACGTCATCGGCTCGCCCGCAGGTAACTACTTCGGCACCCCCGAACCCGTGGACATCTGGCTCTCCACCACCTACGCCCGCGCAGGCGAAGGCGGCACCGGTGCAGCAAAGTGCGGCGGTAACTACGCAGCGTCCATGATCGCCCAGATCGAAGGCGAAAAGCACGGCTGCAAGCAGGTCATCTTCAAGGACCCGCACCGCGGCGACGCTATTGAAGAGCTCGGCGGCATGAACGTGTTCTTCATTTTCGGCAAGGAAAACAAGATTGTTACCCCCGAACTGACCGGCACTATCCTCGAAGGCGTGACCCGCTCCTCGCTGATTCAGCTCGCCAAGGACCGCGGCATGACCGTTGAAGAGCGCGCCATCACCCTCACCGAGTGGCGTGAAGGCGTGGCAAACGGCGACATCACCGAAATCTTCGCCTGCGGCACCGCAGCAGTGGTTGCCCCCATCGGCAAGCTCAAGGCTGAAGACTTCGAAATCCCGGCACCCACCGAGCACTTCGGCGAAATCTCCAAGAGCCTGCGCGAAGAGCTCGTCGGCATTCAGCTGGGCACCGTTGAGGACCGCCACGGCTGGCTGACCCGCCTCATCTAAACGTTCGACATAACGTAACCCGCGAAATCCCCGCAGGATGCCCCGCCCGACCCCGCACGTCGCGCGAGAGCAACCCGCGGGGATTCGCTGTGCCCGGAAAATGAGGTGCTCGGAAAATGACGTGCCCGGCGAATAGTGCGCGCGGCGTTGATAGCGCGAGGACAGGGGAGGGGAGGCGCACCCCGCTGCCGCCCTTCGATAAAACCCGCGCTAAAACCCGACCCGCCCCCGCCCTCGAAGGCTGGTACCCTAGAAAGTATGCGTATTGCACGATTTACCGTAAATAATGAGCTCCACTTCGGGCTGGTAGAAGGCGACGCAGGCGAAGAAACCCTGCGCGTACTCGCCGGCGACCCCTTCTACTCGGGCATCGAACCGACCGGCACCACCTACCCCATCGACCAGGTGCGCCTGCTCGCCCCGATCATCCCCCGCTCCAAGGTGATTGGAGCGATCGCAAACTGGGCAGGAACCGAGGCGCCCGCCTCCCCGCAGTTCTTCCTCAAGCCCAACACCACCGTCATCGGCCCCGGCGACCCCGTGACCCTGCCCGAGTACTCCGAAGCCGTCAGCGCAGAAGGTGAACTCGCCGTCATTATCGGTCGTATCGCCAAGTCCGTGCCCCTTGAGCGTGTGCACGAAGTCATCTTTGGCTACACCGTAGCCAACGACCTCACCGCCCGCGACCTGCTCGAAGACCGCCAATGGACCCGCGCCAAGGGCTTTGACGGCTCCACCCCGCTCGGCCCGTGGATTGAAACCGACCTGGACACCGACTCGCTGAACATCACCACCTGGGTTGACGGCGACGTCGTGCAGGAAGGCAACACCTCCGAAATGCACTACTCCGTAGCCGAACAGGTTGCCGCAGCCTCCGAAATCTTCACCCTGCTGCCCGGCGACGTACTGCTCACCGGCACCCCCGCCGGCATCAGCGTACTGCGCGACGGCAACGAAGTAGAGGTCGAAGTCGAAGGCATCGGCTCCCTCGTCACCCGCGTGCGCGACTAAGCCGCCCGCGCCCCAAAACGTAACGTATATCCTGAAACACACCGTCAAGGAGACATCATGACCGAATACCACGGTCCCGTACTCAACAGCCCCGCAGACACCCGCGTCCGCTTCTGCCCCTCGCCCACCGGCACCCCGCACGTGGGCATGGTCCGCACCGCCCTCTTTAACTGGGCGTACGCACGCCACACCGGCGGCAAGCTGATCTTCCGCATCGAAGACACCGACGCGGCACGCGACTCCGAAGAGTCGTTCAACCAGGTGCTCGAATCCCTGCACTGGCTCGGCATCAACTGGGACGAAGGCGTCGGCGTCGGCGGCCCCCACGAGCCCTACCGCCAGTCCGAGCGTAAGACTGCAGGCATCTACAACGAGGTCTTCGCAAAGCTCGTTGAAGGCGGCTACGTGTACGAAGACTTCTCCACCCCCGACGAGGTGAAGGAACGCCGCAAGGCAGCCGGTCAGGACCCGCAGCTCGGCTACGACAACTACGACCGTAACCTCACCGAAGAGCAGAAGGAAGCCTATCGCGCCGAAGGCCGCAAGCCCGTCTGGCGTCTGCGCATGCCCGACGAAGACATCACCTTCAACGACCTCGTTCGCGGTGAGATCACCTTCAAGGCTGGCACCGTACCCGACTACGTGGTCGTCCGCTCCAACGGCGACCCGCTGTACACCTTCGTGAACCCCGTCGACGACGCACTCATGGGCATCACCCACGTGCTACGCGGCGAAGACCTGCTCTCCTCCACCCCGCGCCAGATCGCGCTCTACCGCGCGCTCATCGACACCGGCGTGACCAGCTTCATCCCCGAATTCGGCCACCTGCCCTACGTCATGGGCCAGGGCAACAAGAAGCTCTCCAAGCGCGACCCCGAGTCGAACCTCTTCCTGCTGCGCGACTCCGGCTTCATCAAGGAAGGCCTGCTGAACTACCTGTCCCTGCTGGGCTGGTCCCTCTCCGCAGACCAGGACGTCTTCAGCATCGACGAGCTCGTCGAGCACTTCGACGTACACGACGTTGTCGCCAACCCCGCACGCTTCGACGTGAAGAAGGCAGAGTCCATCAACGGCGACCACATCCGTGCGCTCGACCCCAAGGACTTCCGCGACCGCCTCATCCCGTACCTGCAGGCTGCAGGCGTACTCGGCGAGACCCTCACCGAGCGTGAAGAGCAGATCCTCACCGAAGCAGCCCCCCTCGTTCAGGAGCGCATGCAGCTGCTCGGCGAAGCACCCGGCCTGCTCGCATTCCTCTTCAAAGCTGACGAAGAAATCAGCACTGCAGACGACGCACGCAAGCAGCTCAAGGAATCCGCACCGCAGGTCCTCGCCGCCGCTATCGAGGCTCTGGAGCCCCTCGAGGACTTCACCGCAGCCAACATTGAGGCAGCCCTGCGCGCCGCAATCGTCGACGGTCTGGAAATCAAGCCGCGCCTCGCATTCGGCCCCGTGCGTATCGCAGTGTCCGGTGAGCGCATCTCCCCGCCTTTGTTCGAATCCATGGAAATCCTGGGCAAGGAATCCTCCCTCGCACGCCTGCGCAAGCTTGCCGCTGAGCTGAGCTAACCATGAAGAAGTCTGTGACCGGGCAGGCGCTGCTGAAGGGCACCCTCATGGCGCTCACCAACGCCTGCATTATCTGGCTGTTCGCCTACATCGCCGGCTTTGACCGCTCCGTGTGGATGGTCGTCATCATTATTGCCGGCGCGGTACTCGCCTACGTGACCGCATTCCTGGAGGCACGCGCCATGCAGAACGCGGCTCGCGGCGGCGACGTGAGCACCTCCTCGTCTGTCGTGGATTCTTCGGACTCTTCGGATTCTTCTGGCTCTTCGGACGAAGAGGAAGACGACGACTTCGTGGACCCGGGCCCCGACCCGGACGCGGGCGACTTCGACGCCGGAAGCTCCAGCAGCTCGAGCAGCTCCGACTACAGCAGCTACAGTAGCTCGGACTACTCTGGCGGCGGCGACTCCGGTGGAGGCGACTCGGGCGGTAGCAGCGACTAAGCTCTAGCTAGTTTTGGTGCGCTCGCAGGTACCTGCGGTGTGTACTTTGAGAGCCCAGCGAGAACCTACGTTCAAGAAAATCCCCTTATCCAGCGGGAATCAGACGACCGAAAAGTCTGAAGAAACCCGGCGGATAAGGGGATTTTTTATAAATTTGAGAATATTTTTTGTGATGGGTATTTCCTGTAAAACTACTAGCCAGTATCTTTTGTGGGGGTGAATCTGGTTCCATTTGGGGGAGTGTGGCAAGAATTTGGTTTGCGCACTCCGGCAAAGGCTCGTATAGTAGTACTTGTTGTTGCGACGAACTGAAAAGTTCAAAGCGAAAACATGCGGTTGTAGCTCAGTTGGTAGAGCACCACCTTGCCAAGGTGGATGTCGCGAGTTCAAGTCTCGTCAACCGCTCCACTAAAGCCCCGAGGTTCGCCTCGGGGCTTTTTTGTTGTCTCCAAAAGTTTTGGCAAGTCTTAGTTTTTGGAAGCGCTGGATGGGGACGGGGTAGGGGTTTTGTGATCTTCCCGAGGTGACTGCTTGGGTGAGCTGGTTGCCTGGCTACCTGGCTATCTGGCTACTTGGATATCTGATTGCTGGGAGGTGGTGCAGAAAGAAAAAATCTTCAAAAAAAATCTGGGGCACGAAGTGTGCGGGGGAGAGGCTAAAGCTGCTCTCTGAGTCCCTAGAAGCCCTCTTGGGATTGCTTTGGGGGATGAAAATCGGCCCCAAAACCCTGTTTTTGAAGAAATTTAAAAAACTTTTTAATCCCAAAAACCCCGGAATTACGCGGAAGTAGCGGGCATGAAACCGTGAATGTGAGGCGGCTCTCCAGATTTCGGCTTGCGCGCCTCCAGAAAGACCCGTATAGTTATTACTCGTTCCGGTGATAAGCCGAAAGGCGAAAAACGGAACGGTAGCTCAATAGAGTAATGGGATATGGTGTAATTGGCAACACGAAGGTTTCTGGTTCCTTTGTTCTAGGTTCGAGTCCTGGTATCCCAGCTAACCTCCTAACGGAGGTTGCGGCCCCATCGTATAGCGGCCTAGTACTCCGCCCTCTCACGGCGGCAACACCGGTTCAAATCCGGTTGGGGTCACACTAGGAAATAAACCCTCAGTCTTCTGACTGGGGGTTTATTTGTTTATCAGGTGAAAACCGGATTGAGATTCAGCCATGACTTAGTGACTTCAGCAATGGTTAAAAGCTATCTCTGAAGACGCTAACTTAGTCCCATAGTCCGTAACTCATGACCAAAGTCCATAAGTCATTACTGAACCTGCAGCCGCCTCCGGTCGGAAGATCTCTTAGACTCTGTGGTGCCGCCGCATACTCGCTGAAAAGCCACAAGTGCTTCGAGAAGCCACCACTTATGTGGCTTTTCGAAACACAAGTGGCTTCTCGGCGGGAATAAAACGGGGATAAAAAAGGGGCGCACAAAATTTGACCTTCACGCCAAGCCTCGGTATAGTCTTATCCGTAAGCGTGATTGGCGCAGTGGTAGCGCGCTTCGTTCACACCGAAGAGGTCACTGGTTCGAACCCAGTATCACGCAC
>ERZ772912.29-NODE-29-length-70514-cov-11.651727_pt1 | contig 70514 bp, 45 predicted proteins | sample MGYA00512119_ERZ772912 | MGnify/ENA primary metagenome ERZ772912 (study PRJEB29015, sample SAMEA2738048) | human oral metagenome | biome: human oral; feature: human-associated habitat; material: saliva | place: China | collected 2230 ...
TACGCACCCGTCATAGCTCGAATACCCTTGCTACCTTCCGGTCCTGGGGGAGTTTTCCAAGATAACGCCACGTAAGAGGCAAGAACCAGTGTACCGGATTTTTGGGTTCTTGGGAATTCGGCGCGTCCGCGGTATTTCTGTGGGCGTACATGCCACCCGGGTGAGCATCCGGGGTGGCGGTGTTGTACTGGGGTGCTGTAGCAGCGTGTTCGCCGGTGACTGTCGACCACTCGGGCCGGGGGTAAAGCGTCTAAAATGGTAGGGATTGTCCTATCCGCACCCCGAGTTGAAGAGGTTGCCGTGAGCACTGCCCTTTATCGTCGTTATCGCCCCGAGACCTTTGCTGAGGTTATCGGGCAGGAGCACGTGACCGAACCTCTTATGGTCGCTCTGGAGAAGAACCGTGTGAATCATGCGTACCTGTTTTCGGGTCCGCGTGGTTGCGGTAAGACCACGTCGGCGCGTATTTTGGCGCGTTGCCTGAACTGTGCGCAGGGTCCGACTCCTACTCCGTGTGGTGTGTGCGATTCGTGCCGTGAGCTGTCGCGTGATGGTGGCGGTTCCCTTGACGTGATTGAGATGGACGCGGCGAGCCACGGCGGTGTGGATCATGCCCGTGACTTGCGTGAGCGTGCTACTTTGGCGCCGGTGCGTGACCGTTACAAGATCTTCATTATTGATGAGGCGCATATGGTGACCCGTGAGGGTTTCAATGCGCTGCTGAAGATTGTGGAGGAGCCGCCGGAGCATGTGAAGTTTATCTTCGCGACGACTGAGCCGAATAAGGTGTTGGGTACGATTCGTTCGCGTACTCACCATTACCCGTTCCGTCTGGTTCCGCCGGAGGTTCTTCTGCCGTTCCTGCAGGGTCTGTGCGATCAGGAGCAGGTGGCCGTGGAGCCGGGTGTGTTGCAGCTGGTGATTCGTGCTGGTGGCGGTTCGGTGCGTGATTCGCTGTCGATTCTTGATCAGCTGATGGCTGGTGCGTCTTTGCAGAACGGTATTGAGTATGACCGTGCGGTGGCGCTACTGGGTTATACCCACGCGCAGCTTCTGGATGAGGTTATTGAGGCGTTGGGTGCGAAGGATGCGCCGACTCTCTTTGGTGCGGTTTCTCGTGCGGTGGCGACCGGTCAGGATCCTCGCCGTTTTGTGGAGGATCTGCTGGAGCGTCTGCGTGATTTGATTGTGGTGAAGGCTGTTCCGCAGGCTGCCGGCCAGATTTTGCAGGGTGTTCCGCAGGATCAGTTGGAGCGCCTAGCTCAGCAGGCTCAGGCCCTGGGTGAGCGTGAGCTGACGGTTGCTGCGGGTACGGCGAATGAGACTTTGAATGGTATGACGGGTGCGGCGAATCCGCAGCTTCAGTTGGAGTTGCTGTGTGCTCGTCTGCTTCTGCCTGCGGCGGAGGGTTCTGCCGGTGGCGCTGAGGTTGCGGCGTTGGCTTCTCGTCTGCAGGTTTTGGAGCGTCGCATGGCTTCTGGTGCTGCTGGTTCTGGTCCGGCGCAGGGTGGCATGTCTGCTGCTCGTGCGGCGGGTATGGCGGCGGCTGGCCTGGCACCTAAGACTCAGGCACCTAAGCCCCTGACCTCTCAGACTCAGGCGCCTAGCGCCCCGATTCAGGAGGCGACTCAGCCCGCGCAGCAGCCTACTTCTCAGCAGGCAGCCCCTCAGCAAGCAGCTCCCCAGCAGGCTAGCGCGGGTGCTCCCCCGCTGGCGGGCGCGCCCCTTAGCGGTGCTCCTCTGGCACCGACCGCTCAGGCCCCTGCTACTCCGACTGGTGCTCCCCTGACGGGTAACACCCCGGCGGCGCCCCTTGCTCCGGCGGCGCCGAATGCTCCGGCTGCTCCTGCCGCTGATGCCGCTGCGGCGGGCACCCCCTCCGCGCCTTTGAAGCTTAACCCGAATGACCCGCTGGCAGCGGTTCAGGGCAATTGGCGTGCCATCCTAAACCGAATGAGCGTTCCCGGTGCGGCGGAGCAGCTGATGAAGGTGCGTCCCGCCCGCATGGACGGCGCGACCCTGTACGTGAGCGCCGATATTGCGACCCTACGCGCGGTGAAGGGCTTTGTGCCCGAGCTGACCGCTCGCGTGAGTGAGTTCCTGCGCCGTCAGGTGACTATTCACGCTCAGGTGGCAAAGCCCGGTGAGCAGGTCAAGCCCGCAGCTCAGCCCACAGCACCCAGCGCTTCCGCACAGTCCGTAGCTCCGGCGGATCCCACCCCGCAGGCGCCTCAGCAGCCCGTTCAGCAGACTCCCCCGCAGCCCGCTCAGCCGGCGCCGCTGGCTGATGGTCCGCGCGGCGGTGAGGATGCGTGGCGTCGCCACGGTCAGCCGCTGACCGGCGCAAACACCCCCGAGTCCACGAGCGTGGATGCGCCCCTGGGTGCGTGGGAGGTTGCCCCGATTCCGCAGAGCGCCCCCGAGGAGGCACCTCAGCAGGTTGCCCCGCAGGCACCGGCTGGTCCGCTTGCGCCTGAGCCCCCGCTTCCTCAGCAGGTTCCGGCAGCTCAGCAGGTGCCGACTGGTCCGGCGGGCGGTTTTGGTGAGCGTGATTCCTTTGCCGCCTCCGGTAGCGGAGTTCCGCAGCAGGAGAGCGCTGCTGAATCCCAGCAAGCACAGGAACCCCCGTTCTCGCAGGAGCCCCCTCACGTGGAGGAACCTCCGTATGAGGAGGAGCCCCCTTTTGAGGATGAGCCTCCCTACGCTGAACCGGTTGAGGCACCCCCTGCTCCCGCGATGCCCGTAGCACCCGCTACCCCTGTAGCACCGGCTGGTCCGCTCGCTCCGGCAGGTCCCCTCGCGGCGGCTTCCCCGCAGGATTCGGCACCCCCGGTTGAGCCTGCAGGTCCGCTCGCCCCGGCGGTACCGGTTGCCCCGGCGGCACCGGTCGCTCCGGCAGGCCCCCTCGCGGCGGGTCCGTTGGCAGAGGCACCGCAGGCGGCTGCGGCCGATAACGCCCCGGCAAGCGATGAGAAGCCCGCAACGCCGGCTTCTAACGCACCTACCGCGCCGGCTCCTGCCGCACCGGCTCCTGCCGCACCGGCTCCTAGCGCACCGGCAGCACCGGCTTGCCAGGCACGCGCCGCATCCGATGAAGACTACGTCTCTGAGGATGATGAGAAGGTCGAAAACAGCACCTTCATCGGTCTGCGCGCTATCGAAAAAATTATTGGTGGCACCGTCATTGACGAACGCCCCCTGCACCAGCCCTAACCGGGGTCGTAGGTGCCGCGCCCGCCATCGCACCGATGGCGGGCGCACTCATTCCAGCCGCATACTCGCTACGCGAAACGCCCCTAAACTGTCAGGGGTTGGGTGCATACTCATAACGTCGCCCAAGAACAGCACACCAGCACAAGAACAACACACCAGCACAACACACTGCATCTGTAAGGAGAAGCCATGTACGAGGGAGCAGTTCAAAACCTCATTGACGAGCTCGGCCGCCTGCCGGGTGTGGGTCCCAAGTCGGCTCAGCGCATCGCTTTTCACATTCTGAATGCGGATGCGGCAGATATGGCGCGCCTAGCCAACGCCATTTCCACGGTGAAGACCAGTGTCAGCTTCTGCGAGGAGTGCGGTAACGTCTCCGAGACGAAGCTGTGCACGATCTGTCGTGATGAGCGCCGCGACCCGTCCGTGCTGTGTGTGGTCGAGGAGTCGAAGGACGTGGTGGCGATTGAGCGCACCCGTTCCTTTACCGGCCGCTACCATGTGCTTGGCGGTGCCATTAACCCGCTGGCGGGTGTGGGCCCGGAGCAGCTGCGTATTCGTGAGCTGGTGTCCCGCCTGGCGGATGAGCGTATCCAGGAGATTATTCTGGCGATGGACCCGAACCTTGAGGGTGAGGCGACCGCAACCTACCTCTCGCGCATGCTCGTGCCACTGGGTGTGCGTCTGTCGCGTCTCGCGTCGGGTCTTCCGGTCGGTGGCGATCTGGAGTACGCGGACGAGATTACCCTGGGCCGCGCATTGGAGGGTCGCCGCGTCATTAGCGAGGGCACCGCGGCAGCTCATACTGCCGCCGAGGATTTTGAGCGCGTGAACCGCGAGGAGGAGCAGGAGCGTGAGCAGGCGGCTCAGGTTCAGGCTCAGGAGGCGAAGCAGAGTCGTCGCCGCTGGAATTCGAGCATGTTTGATGAGCTGGATTCTGATTCTGCCGGTTCCCGCACGGAGGCGCCCGCCGGCGTGCAAGGTACGGTGGATGAGCAGCTGATCGAGCGGGTTCTGCAGGAGGCTGAGGAATCCGGCAACGAGGAATCCCGCCGTGAGGGCTCCCCCACCGATTCTGGTGCGGGCTCTACACCTGAATTGACAGAAACAACCCCTGACTTGGGCGAAGATTCCGCCGAGGAGGCTCCTGCGAGCGCCGCCTCCGAACCGGCTGAAGCACCCGTAGCCGAGCAGACGGAAGATGCGCCGGAGGTGTTCCGCACCCCGGACTATGAGGAGAAGATCCGCACTATTCAGAACGCCCCGTTGCGCACCCCGAAGCCGGATGTTCCGCCGCTGCCGGGTGTCACGTACGTGAACCCGTGGACCTAAAAACTAGCCTCCGCGGGCGTGCTGTACCCACCTCCGCATCCCGCGTCACCACCGCGTAATACTACGTAATATTTCACGGGGCAATACATACGGGTGCACAGTTCGCCGCTTGCGCTGAACGCCGTCTACTATAAATGAGGAGCCGGCGCATGCCGGTAGCACACAAGTAACTGACCTGGAGATATCAATGAGCCTGATCGTCCAAAAGTTCGGCGGTTCCTCCGTAGCGGATGCGGAGGGTGTCAAGCGCGTTGCCCGCCGCGTCGTGGACACTCAGAAGGCAGGTAACGATGTGGTCGTCGTGGTGTCCGCTATGGGTGACACCACCGATGAGCTGCTCGACCTTGCCGCAGAGGTCACCAGCAATGTCACTCCTTCCCGTGAGCTGGACATGCTGCTGACTGCCGGTGAACGCATTTCAACTGCCATCCTGTCGATGGCTATTAACGACCTGGGCGCTAAGGCTCAGTCTTTCACTGGTTCTCAGGCTGGCATGATTACCGACGGCGTGCACGGTTCTGCACGTCTGGTGGAGGTCAACCCGGAGCGTATCCGTGAGTCGATTGAGGCTGGCAATATTGCGATTGTTGCTGGTTTCCAGGGTGTAAACCGTCAGAGCGGCGATATTACGACTCTGGGTCGTGGCGGTTCCGATACGACTGCTGTTGCTCTGGCTGCTGCCCTGAACGCTGATGTGTGCGAGATTTACTCGGATGTGGACGGCGTGTTCACTGCCGACCCGCGTATCGTTCCGACCGCGCGTAAGCTGGAGACTATCACCAGTGAAGAGATGCTGGAGATGGCGGCTAATGGTGCGAAGATTCTGCACCTGCGCAGTGTTGAGTATGCTCGTCGTTTTAATTTGAAGCTTCACGTGCGTTCTTCGTTCTCTAACCTTGAAGGCACTATTGTGGTTCCGGAGGAGTCCGCGGAACTGACCCCCACCCATCTGAAGGAGATTCCCTTGGAGCAGCCCCTGATTTCTGGTGTCGCGCACGATCGCACCCGCGCAAAGATTACTGTTGTTGGTGTTCCGGATGTTCCCGGTTCGGCAGCTAAGGTATTCGGTCTGATTAACGAGGCGAAGGTTAACCTGGACATGATTGTTCAGAACGTTCCGACTGACCGCCCGGGCGTGACCGATATTTCTTTCACCCTGGATCAGGAGCAGGGCCCCACCGCGCTGAAGGCGCTGGAGGCTGCTAAGGCTGAGCTGGGCTTTGAAGAGGTTATTTACAACGAGTCGGTTGGTAAGCTGTCGCTGGTTGGCGCGGGCATGAAGACTAACACGGGTGTTTCGTTCACTTTCTTTGAGGCTCTGTCTGCTGCTGGCGTGAACATTGACATGATTTCGACGTCTGAGATTCGTATTTCGGTGATTACTGAGCTGAGCAAGCTGGACGAGGCTGTTCGCGCGGTGCACACTGCGTTCGGTCTGGATGCTGAGGGCGAGGCTACTGTTTACGGTGGTACTGGCCGCTAGGGTTTAGCTCGTTTGTGAGCTGTACGCTTCGGGAGGGGCGGTGCTGGGTTTGGTCCGGCACCGCCCCTTCGTCGTATTTTTGCGCATAGTTTAGGCTAGAAGCATGAGTAGTGTTGTATTTTCCCAGGTGATGGATGCCCGCCAATGGCGTGCCGCCCAGGCAGCGCATGAGGCGCGTGCCGGCCGCTACGCCAACCCGTTTGCGCAGCGTCGCGCCCGCCACGAAGTGCACCCCGTGGAGGACTTCCTCTTCACCTACTACACGCTCAAGCCCGGCCAGTTTAAGCGCTGGCACCCCGGCGCCGGCATCATCCTGCTGGATGCGCCCGAGCGCGCCTCCTGGCGTTTTTACCGGCCCGCAACCGAGCAGGAACTCCTTGACGCCGGCTGCACCCTGCAGGTGGCGCGCGCCCAGGCGGATGCCGCCTCCGCCGTCACCGTGGACGTCACCGATTTTGTGGAGCGCCGCGCTACCGCCCTCGCCTTTACCCACGAGATCCTGCGCAACACCGCCGCGAAGAAGGGTCAGTTCGGTTGCTTCGGCATGCACGAGTGGGCGATGGCGTACAAGTCGGTGGAGAACAATATCCGCCACGACTACCTGCAGCTACGCCTGGGTGCGGAGGGTACGGACCGTGTGGTGGAAGAGCACCGCATCCGCTGCTCGCACTTTGATGCGTTCCGTTTCTTCATGCCTCAGGCGGCACCGATGAACGAGCTGCAGCCGACCCGCGAGACGCAGCGCGTGCTGGAGCAGCCCGCGTGCCTGCACGCGAATATGGACGTGTACAAGTGGGCGTATAAGCTGCTGCCGCTGGTTGATTCGACTCTGGTCATGGATTGTTTCGACCTGGCGTGGGATGCGCGCGAACTGGATATGCGCGCAGCCCCCTACGATATTCGCAACTGGGGGTACGAGCCGATTCCGGTGGAGACCACCGAGGGTAAGGCCGAATACGTGCGGATTCAGCGTGAGCTGTCGGAGCGTTCGATTGAGCTACGTGAGCGCCTGTTGCAGGTGTGCGAGCGCTACCTGCCGCCACTGAGCAGTGAGTAGGATGAGTAGTGAGTAGGCTGGACGGCGGGTAGACCGTGCGGTGAGTAGCTGGTTGGTGGCGCGGGCCAGTTACGTTTTTGGCGCTGTGGCCTGTGGGTTTGGTGCCCAGCGCGTGAGAAAAGGGTGACTTGGGGCTCTCTATTTGGTAATTGGTGGTCTCGTCATCTCACTTTCCGCTGTACTGGGGTAGAATGAGATACGGCTCATACAGAACCCACGCACCCAAGGAGTGCCCACACATGGCCCGTATTGTTGTTGATGTTATGCTCAAGCCCGAAATTCTTGACCCGCAGGGTAAGGCTATTTCTCACGAGCTGCCCCGTATCGGCGTTGATTCCTTCGTTGATGTTCGCCAGGGTAAGCGCTTCGAGCTGACCGTCGAGGGTGAGGCAACCGAGGAGCACCTCGCGGCTGCCCGCAAGGCTGCTGAAGAGTTGCTCTCGAACCCCGTCATCGAAGACGTTGTGAACGTTTCGGTTCTGGAGGACTAATACCTATGGCAGAGTCCCTCGCACCCACTGAAGTCCCCCTGGTTGGCGACTTCTCTAGCTACTCCCCGAACCCCGCTTTCGCTGATGCACGCGTTGGCGTGGTGACTTTCCCCGGCACCCTGGATGACCGTGACGCTGCGCGTGCTGTCCGTCTGGCTGGCGGTACCGTCGTTGAGCTGTGGCACGACGACGCTGATTTGAAGAACGTTGATGCCGTCATTATTCCTGGCGGTTTCTCCTACGGTGACTACCTGCGTGCTGGCGCTATTGCTGCGAAGGCTCCCGTGATGCGTTCGGTGATTGATGCCGCTAACGCTACTGGTACCTCCGGTTCCGCTCCCCTGCCTGTTCTGGGTATTTGCAATGGTTTCCAGATTCTGACTGAGTCTCACCTGCTGCCCGGTTCGATGATTAAGAACGATCACCGCAAGTTCATTTGCCGTGACCAGGTTCTGCGCATTGAGAATAACTCCACCTCCTGGACGAGCGATTACGCTGCTGGCCAGGAGATTGTTGTCCCTCTAAAGAACCAGGACGGTCAGTATGTTGCTGACCCGAAGACTCTGGAGGCGCTGGAGGCTGAGGGTCGCGTGGTGTTCCGCTACGTTGGTTTCAACCCGAACGGTTCCCGTAATGACATTGCTGGTATCAGCAATGAGCGCGGTAACGTGGTCGGTCTGATGCCGCACCCGGAGCACGCTGTGGAGCCTGGCTTCGGTCCTTCCTCTTCCGGTTTTGGTGAGGTTTCTCTGCGCGGTGGCGCCGATGGTCTCGGCGTGTTCACCTCCGTTCTTGCCAACCTGATTAACGCCCGCTAACGCACGACAAGGATTCTAAGAAGTTATGAGCGAAAAGCAGTTTAACCTCGACACCGTCGAGCACGCGGCGGCAACCCCGGACACCGAACTCCCCTGGGCTGAGCTGGGTCTGAAGGAGAACGAGTTCGAGGATATTAAGGAGATTCTTGGTCGCCGTCCTACCGCGGCTGAGCTGGCAATGTACTCGGTCATGTGGTCCGAGCACTGCTCCTACAAGTCTTCTAAGGTTCATCTGAAGCAGTTCGGTGCGAAGGTCACCGATGAGATGAAGAAGGACCTGATGGTCGGTATCGGTGAGAATGCCGGTGTGACCGATATTGGTGACGGCTGGGCTGTTACCTTCAAGATTGAGTCCCACAACCACCCCTCGTACGTGGAGCCCTACCAGGGTGCTGCGACCGGTGTGGGCGGTATTGTGCGTGACATTATTTCCATGGGTGCACGCCCGATTGCTGTGATGGATCCGCTGCGTTTCGGCGCGATTGATCACCCGGACACCGCCCGCGTTATTGGCGGCGTGGTTGCCGGTATTGGTGGTTATGGTAACTCCCTGGGCCTGCCGAACATCGGCGGCGAGGTTGAGTTCGATTCCTGCTACCAGGCAAACCCGCTGGTCAACGCACTGGCTGTGGGCATTATGCGTCACGAGGACATCCGTCTGGCGAACGCATCGGGCGTGGGCAACAAGGTTGTTCTGTTCGGTGCACGCACCGGTGGCGACGGCATCGGCGGTGCGTCGGTGCTGGCGTCCGAGTCTTTCGATGACACCAAGCCTTCGAAGCGTCCTGCCGTTCAGGTGGGCGACCCCTTCGCTGAGAAGGTTCTGATTGAGTGCTGCCTGGAGCTGTTCAAGGGCTCCGTGGTTGAGGGTATTCAGGACCTGGGTGCTGCGGGTATTTCCTGCGCAACCAGCGAGCTGGCTTCTAACGGTGAGGGCGGCATGCACGTCGACCTGACCAAGGTTCTGCTGCGTGACCCCACCCTGACCCCGGGCGAGATTCTGATGTCTGAGTCTCAGGAACGCATGATGGCTGTTGTCTCCCCCGAGAACGTGGAGCGCTTCGAAGCGATCATGAACAAGTGGGGCGTGGAGTACTCCTTCCTCGGTGAGGTCACCAACTCTGGCCGCCTGGTCATCGAGTGGGACGGCGAGGTCATCGTGGATGTTGACCCCCGCACCGTCGCGCACGACGGCCCGACCTACGAGCGTCCTTACGCACGCCCCGAGTGGCAGGATGACGTTCAGGCTAACCACTTCACCGGTTCGGCTGCCGACGATTCCCGCCCGCGCGGTAAGGAGCTGGGCGAGGCAATCAAGGCGTTCATGGCGTCCCCGAACATGTGCTCCAAGTCCTGGATCACTAACCAGTACGACCGCTACGTTCAGGGCAACACCGCCCTGTCCATGCCGGACGACGGCGGCGTGGTGCGCGTGGACGAGAACACCAACCTCGGTGTTGCTCTGGCGACCGACGCCTCCCCGCGTTTCACCTACCTGGATCCGTACGAGGGTGCTCGCGCGTCCTTGGCTGAGGCGTACCGTAACGTTGCGACCGTTGGTGCACGCCCCGTGGCTGTGTCTGACTGCCTGAACTTCGGTTCTCCCGAGGATCCGGACGTCATGTGGCAGTTCGCTGAGGCTGTTCGCGGCCTGGCTGATGGCTGCATGGAGCTGGGTGTTCCGGTGACCGGCGGTAACGTGTCCCTGTACAACCAGACCGGTGGTAAGGCTATTAACCCGACCCCCGTGGTGGCGATGATGGGCGTGATGGATGACGTCACCCGCCGCACCCCGTCGGGTTGGGCTCCTGAGCATGACGGTCAGGCTATCTACCTGCTGGGTACTACCCGTGATGAGCTGGACGGCTCCGAGTGGGCTCGTTTCAAGGGTCACCTGGGCGGTCAGCCGCCGAAGGTTGATCTGGCTCTGGAGCGTCAGCTGGGTGACATGCTGGTGAACATGTCTCGTGACGGCATGATTGATGCCGCGCACGACGTGTCTGCTGGTGGTCTGGCTGCGGCTCTGTCGGAGGCTTGCCTGCGTTTCAACACCGGTGCCCGCATTGGTCTGGGTGAGGTTGCTGAGCGTGACGGCGTGGACCTGTTCACTCTGCTGTTCTCGGAGTCCCTGGGCCGCGTTGTGGTTTCGGTTCCGCGTTCTGAGGAGGTGCGCTTCAAGGATATGTGCACCGCTCGCCAGTTCCCCTTCGCACGTATTGGTGTGGTGGATGCTGCGTCGAACGCTCTGGACTTCCAGGATGAGGTTTCCATTGACCTGGATGAGCTGCGTGCAGCTCACGAGGGTACTCTCGCTTCTTACTTCGGTGAGGTTGCGAAGGGCTAGTTTTCGACTCGTTTGAGACTAACGCCGAAAGGGGCGGATGCTTGTGAAAGCATCCGCCCCTTTTGTTATGCCCGCTGGCTTGTGCATTGAGCGTTTAGGCGTTGTGCATTGAGGTGTTCGGTGTTTATGCCTCGGCGACCTTGCGGCCCAGCTGCGCGAACAGGGAGGCGTTGATGCGGAAGCCTTCGATGCATTCTTCGATGAGGGCTTCACGCTGTTCGTCGGTCAGGGGTGCGTTGTCGAGCAGTTCGCGGTAGCCGTCCTTGAAGACCTTGGGCTTGGGCAGTTCGGTGAAGCGGTACATGCTCAGTGCTTCTGCGGGGATGCCGTAGTGGCGGGTGACGAGCGCTGCGACTGCCTGGCCGCCGGAGAGGTCGCCGAGGTAGCGCAGGTAGTGGTGTGCGAGGTAGCGTTCGGGGGAGTTGATGGTGGCGCGGATGCGCTCTACGTATTCTGCGGTTGCGGGCAGGGGCGCGTCGATGTCGCCTTCCTGGCCGAGTGCGCGGATGTCTGCACGGATGTATTCTGCGCGGTCGAGGCCGGGGTGGGTGAAGGGTTCGGTGATGGGGCTGGGTTCTGCGCGGTAGTGTTCGGAGACTGCTTCGAGTGCTTCGTAGATGTGCACGTACTGGTTGATGAGGCGCAGGTATGCCTCGGTGTTGAGAGAGCCGCCCATGAGGTCTTCCATGAAGGTGGAGTGTTCGGCGTTGTCGTGGACGTGCTTGGTGCTTTCCTTCAGGCGTGCGGAGAAGCGTTCCTGGGTGGTTTCGGGGGCGGTAATAGTCATGGTGAGTTCCTAAAGTGGCTTGTGGGTGAACAATAAATGTTTTAGTGACACCATGTCACCAAAACCTGTTAATGACATATTGTCACCAAAAACCGGTTTTGGCAATAGTTCTCATAAAAAATTTGCTAAGGTAAACCTTATGAACAAGTCACCCTATGCATTAAGTTACACAAACATAGGCTAATAGGGCTAGACTTGATACGAACACCACAATCACAAAATCCAAGGAGACACCGAATGTCTACCCCCTCTCTCACCAAGCGCACTTGGGCGTTCTTGGCTTCAGCAACCATCGGCCTCAGCGGCGTCGCTGGCGTACCCGCGGCCTTCGCAGCTGAAACCAACTCCCACATCAGCGCCGGTGAGGTAACCGCAGCCTCAGAGCAGAGCCTGCAGGACGTCACCGTCAACTGGGGCCTGAAGAAGTCCTTCCGCTCCTACATCAACGGTCCCTTCTCCCAGGGCTCCCAGGAACTGACCGGCGTCACCACCAACGAAGACGGCTCCTACCACTTCACCTCCGCCGAAGGCACCGTAGCCAACGGCGAATACTCGGTCACCTTCACCGGCTCCTCGATTCACTACACCGCTCACCACGGCCTGCTGGAAGTCATCATCTCCGACCTCTCCGTCACCATTAAGGACGGCGTGGGCACCGTGCGCGCCAACGTTCAGTCGCGCCCCTACAACGGCAACACCACCCCGAACGACCTGGTCGAAACCAAGAACATGACCCTCGGCACTTTCAACGCCTCCGGTCTGAAGGTTGAGGGTAACACCATCACCCTGACCAGCGTTGACGAGGAAAACGGCACCCGCGTCAAGCTTTCCGAAGAGGCAACCGGCGCCTTCGCGGGCTTCTACAAGGCAGGTCAGGAGCTGGATGCGCTCGGCTTCTCCGCAACTATCGTGACCAAGGAAGCACCCGCGCCGAGCACTGAGCCCAGCACTGAACCCAGCGCCGAGCCGACTGCTGCGCCGACCGCAGAGCCTTCCTCCGCACCGACCAGCGAGGCACCCAAGCCCACAGAGCCTAAGCCCGCAGAGCCCACTTCTGCAGCGCCGAGCGCAGTTCCCACCTCCGCGGCACCCTCCTCCCCCGCCGCAACCACCGAGCCCAAGCGTGAAGAAAAGGTCACCGGCAACGTCGTCGAGTCCGGCACCCTCAGCTGGGATATCCGCGAGTCCTTCCTGAAGTACCTGACCGGCTTCGCGCACGGCTCCGTGAACGTTGAGGGCATGGAGAAGACCGCGGCTGGCGGCTTCAAGTACACTCAGGCATCCGGCGTGTACAACCCCGAGACCAAGACCGGTCAGATCAACTTCGCGGGCACCGCAGAGTTCACCGGCCACAACGGTCAGCTCAAGAGCACCATCAAGAACATGCGCCTGGTCGTCGTCAACGGCAAGGGCACCCTGGTCGCTGACGTTGACGCACTGACCCGCGACGGTAAGTCCGTTTCTAAGACCGGCCTGGCTATCGCCGAGGTGGACCTCTCCGGCGCGAGCGTGAAGGACGGCGTCTTCTCGGCGCAGAACGCAGCAGTCGCGCTCACCGCTGAAGGTTCCGATGTGCTCTTCGCAGGCCAGTACCGCGGTGCCGACAACGCCATGGCGCCGCTAAGCTTCTCCGTAAAGCTCAGCGAGCAGACCGCGGAGAACACCGTTGAGGTTCCCCGCGTCTCTGAGAACAAGTCCTCCGATAACAAGGGTTCTGAGAACGGCTCCTCCGATAACAGCTCCTCGAACTCCTCCGATAACTCCGGCGCTAACGGCTCCGGCTCTAATGGTTCGGCAGGCACCTCCGGCAGCGTCTCTAACGGCGGTTCCTCCTCGAACGGCTCTGTCAGCAACAACCCGGCACAGCCGGTCTGCGTACCCGTCACCCGCACCCGCGAGGTGCAGGAGCAGGGCGCATCCGACGGCACCATTAAGAGCGCAAACCTTGGCTGGGGCGTGCGTGATTCCTTCCGCAACTACGTGCGCGGCGGCATCGCGAACGGTAGCTGGGAGCTGAACGGCACCTCCTACTCTTCGGATGCGTTCAACTGGTCTAACGGCACCGGCACCTTCAAGGACGGTAAGGGTTCCATCTCCTTCAGCGGTTCGGTTCGGTTCACCGGTCACCACGGCATTCTGGACACCACCATTGCGAACCCGCGCCTTGAGATTAACGGCAATTCCGGCACTCTCTACGCGACCATGAACAGCAATGACCCCTCCGGCAAGGCAACTAACTACGGCGAGGTGGCACTGCTGAAGGTAGATCTTTCGGGTCTGCAGAGCTCCTCTGACGCTGTGAGCGTCAACGGTGCGGCAACCACCCTGACCGCTGAGGGCGCGAAGGCGTTCGCTGGCTTCTACGATGCCGGTAAGGACATGGCTCCGCTGAGCTTCTCCGCGGCGATTAACGGCGCGAAGACCACCACCAAGACCGTGTCCGAGACCGTCTACGAGGGTGAGGGTTGCGACCCGGTCACCGGCAAGCCTCTGGCTTCCACCGGCGCCTCCGGTGTTGAGGGCACCCTGGTTGCAGGCTTCATCGCTGTTGCAGCCGGTGCGGGTACCGTCGTGTACACTCGCCGCCGCAAGAAGGCATAACGGCACCTCACGAGGATGCCCACACTGTCGGTTCGCCCGTGAGACTCAACCATGAGGTTCACCGGTAAGCCGACACGGCCCGTGCGGGGGTGCAGATTTTCACTGCACCCCCGCTTCAGGTGCCAGGTTTTACCCCGGCGCCTACCCCAGTTTTTCTAACTCCCTTTTTTCTGTGAGACGACGATGTTTTCTTCCCTTTCTTCTTCTGCCCTGAACCGCCGCGATGCAATGAAGTATGCAGCGTTCTCCATCACTTCCGCTTTTCTGCTGAGCTCTTGCGGTGTGGGTACTCAGAACCCGGCCGCTTCTTCAAGCACTTCGCAGGCTGTGGTAGATGAGCAGAGCACCCGCACCGTTTTGGAGAACCTTGCCGATCAGCTGCGTTCTTCTATTGCCCCTGATCAGAAGGCTCTGCGCGGCCCCAATAGCGCCGCAGATACCCCCGAAATTCAGCCGATGGTCGATACCCCCACTCCGGCTTTCCCCGTGACGTTCAAGGACTTCAACGGCACCGAGGTGACCGTTAAGTCCGCTGACCGTGTGCTGGCACTGGACCTGTACGGCACTCTGGCTCAGCAGATGATTGCGCTGGGTCTGGGCGGTCGCCTGGTTGGTCGTGTCACCTCCTCGACGGAGCAGTCGCTGGCTCATCTGCCGCTGGTGACTCAGAACGGTCATGACCTGAACGCTGAGGCGATTCTGGCGACCTCCCCGGACCTGGTGCTGTGGGATAAGAGCAACGGCCCGATTGAGATTGTGGATCAGTTGCGCGCAGCGGGCGTGACCGTGGTGGTCTTCGATCATGAGCGTCGTATGGATAAGATCATTCCGCAGCTCAAGGCTGTGGCGCAGGCGCTGGGTGTTCCGGAGGCTGGCGAGCAGGTTGCTGCCCGCGTGCAGAAGGACCTGGATTATGCCCTGCAGGTGCTGAAGGATGTTGCCCCGAAGGGTGAGCAGCAGGTGTCGTTCGCGTTCCTGTACGTGCGCGGTACCGCTGGCGTGTTCTTCGTGCTCGGCAAGGGTTCGGGCGCTGACGATTTGATTCAGGCTATTGGCGGCAAGGATGTGGCGTCTGAGCAGAACGCAACGAATATTATTCCGGCAACCAGTGAGGCACTGGTGAAGCTGAACCCGGACGTCATTCTGACCATGAGCGGCGGCATTAAGTCCACCGGCGGTTTGGACGGTTTCTTGGCTCGCCCGGGTGTGGGTGAGACGACTGCCGGTAAGAATAAGCGCATTATCGATATGGGTGACGGCCAGATTCTGTCCTATGGCCCGAATACTCCGGCAGTGTTGCTCTCGCTCGCTAAGGCTGCGTACTCGACTCCTGCGGGAGCCCAGTAGTGGCTGCGGTGAAGAGTGCGGCGAGTGCACGGGATTATCGTGCTTCGCGCCGGCGTCGTGCCGGTCTGACGTTTACGTTTTTGGCGGTGGCACTGTGCGCTGTGATGGTGCTGTCTGCGGGTTTGGGCCAGTACTATATCCCGACTGATCAGGTGATTGCTTCTGTGGGCCGCCGCCTGGGTCTTGCGCCGGAGAACCCGGCGATGCAGCTGGCGGATAGCACTCTGTGGAATATCCGTTTCCCGCGTGTGCTGTTGGGCGTGCTGGTGGGTGCCGCTTTGGGTACTTCCGGTGCGGTGATGCAGTCGGTGTTTGGTAACCCGTTGGCTGAGCCGGGCGTGATTGGTGTTTCCTCGGGTGCGGCGGTTGGCGCGTGTTTGTCGATTGTGTTGAACCTGCAGTTCTTCGGTATTTTCACGACTCCTGCATTCGCGTTTGTGGGTGCGTTGGCGGCTACTGCGCTGGTGTATTTCCTGTCGCGTTCTTCGGGTCGTGCGAAGGTCCTGTCGATGATTTTGACGGGTATTGCGGTGACCGCGGTGGCGAATGCGATTATTGCGTTCCTCATGTTTATTGCTGATACGACGAGCCGCGATCAGATTGTGTTCTGGCAGATGGGTTCGCTGAACGGTTCCACATGGAAGGCTGTGGCGAGCGTGTGGCCGGTTATTCTGATCGGCTTGGTGGCGTGTTTTGTGATGGCTTCTTCGCTGGATGTTCTGGCGTTGGGTGAGCGTGCGGCGCAGCATTCGGGTGTGAACGTGGAGCGTCTACGTGCGGTGTCTATTGCGGCGACGGCTTTGTTGACAGGTGCTGCGGTGGCGTATGCGGGCATTATTGCGTTTATTGGTCTGATTATTCCTCACCTGTTGCGCATGATTTTGGGTCCGTCGAACCGTGTGTTGTTGCCGGCTTCGGCCTTGGGTGGCGCCCTGTTGATTGCGCTGTCTGATTTGGGTGCGCGTACGCTGGTACCTTTTGCTGATTTGCCGATTGGTATTTTTACGGCTTTGGTGGGCGGCCCGACGTTCTTCGTGTTGTTGCGTCGTTCCCTGGGTCAGGGCGGAGGTGCTTCGTGAGCGAGTTGTTGAGTCTGTCCGGTGTATGTTTTAACGCTGGTGGGCGTCAGATTTTGAATGATGTGTCCCTATCGGTTTCTGCGGGCGAGGTTGTGTCGCTGATTGGCCCCAATGGTGCCGGTAAGTCGACTCTGTTGGGTGTGATTGCTGGTGATATTGCGCCCAGTAGTGGCGAGATTCTGCTGGATGGCGCCCCTCTGGGTTCGATTCATGCCCGTCAGATGGCGCGTCAGCGTGCGATGCTGCTGCAGAAGTTGAATGTGGCGTTTTCGTATACGGTGCACGAGGTGGTTCAGATGGGCCGTACCCCGTGGAAGGGTACGGAGCGCGCTGAAGAGGATGACGCCGTGGTTGCTTCGATGATGGAGCGTACGTCAGTGACTCATTTGTCTAATCGCGATATTACGACTCTGTCCGGTGGTGAGAGTGGTCGTGCGCATTTGGCGCGTGTGTTTGCTCAGCAGACTCCGCTGATTCTTTTGGATGAGCCGACTGCGGCTCTGGACATTACGCATCAGGAGCAGACGTTGCGGGTGAGCCGTGAGTTGGCTGCTGAGGGTGCTGCGGTGCTGACGGTGCTTCATGACTTGGATGTGGCGGCTGCGTATTCTGACCGTATGGTGTTGTTGCGTGGTGGTGAGGTGGTTGCTTCGGGCGCCCCTGAGCAGGTGTGTTCGGCGGAGTTGTTGTCTGAGGTGTATCAGCATCCGATTGAGGTGTTGAGGCATCCGGTGACGAATCGTTTGTTGATTCTGCCCGAGCGCTGATTCTGCCGGCGCGCTAACTCTGTTGGTGCGTTGATTCTGCTAGCGTGCTGATTCTATGGGGCGTTAGCGTACTGTCCCACATACACTTTCCACCTCAAAATATGCCATTATTCGCATATATTAAATCTCCGCTCTGGAATGGCTGAAATATCAGCTCATTCCAGGGCGGAGATTATCTTTATCCCCTTCTGCACGGATACACTGAAAGGTAGTGTCCGCAATACTGAACTCTATTCAGTTCAGCATTCCATCCATTCGAGAAAGAGACCCCTGCATGGATCCTCAGCAGAAAACGGCAGCGTCTGCCGTTGCCGGCTACATTCCCGAATATTCTGAAACACCGCATAGCGGATCTTTCGATATTGCCCAGCACGGTTTGAGCAGCGATGATGTTGCTCGCCTGACTGCTGAGGGTAGGGTCAATACCCAGAACAATAAGTCTTCTCGCACGCTGTGGAGCATTATGCGTGCGCACCTGTTCACGGTCTTCAACTTTGTGTTGGGTGCCTGTGGCGCTGTGGTGATTGCGTACCAGCGTTGGGCTGATTTGCTCTTCCTGGGAGCCGTGATTGCTAACGTGGTGATTGGTTTTGTGCAGGAGTACAAGGCGAAGCTTGAGCTGGACCGCATCTCCCTGCTGGATCGCTCCCCTGCGACTGCCGTGCGTGACGGTAAGAGCGTTGAGGTTCCGATGGAGCAGCTGGTTGAGGGTGACGTTGTCATCCTCAAGCGCGGCGATCAGGTTCCTGCGGACGCTGTTGTGCTCACCTCCGATTCTTTGGAGCTGGATGAGTCCTTGCTGACCGGTGAGAACGACCCGATTGCTAAGCGCCCCGGCGATATGGTGCTGTCGGCGTCGAGTGTGCTGGGTGGTACCGGCCGCGTCCTGCTGTCTCATGTGGGTGCGAATTCTCGTGCAAGCAAGATTTCTGATGAGGCGCGCCAGTTCTCGCGTATTCAGTCTGAGCTGCGTGATGCGCTGAACCGTGTGGTCCGCTGGATTACGGTGGGTCTTGCGGTCATTATTCCTGTGGTGTCGTGGGGTCAGATTCAGGCGGCTGGCGGCTTGGAAACCGTGCAGCAGAACCACCTGTGGGAGCAGGTTTCTATTGCTGTGGTGTCCTCGGTTGCTTCGATGATTCCGCAGGGTCTGGCGCTGATGACTACCCTGGCGTTTGCGGCGGCGGCTGTGGCGCTGGGTCGTAAGCACAACATCCTGGTGCAGGAGCAGCCTGCAGTTGAGGTTCTGGCTCGTGTGGATGTGGTCTGCTTCGATAAGACCGGCACCCTGACTGAGGGCGGCGTGATTTTTGATTCGGTACGCCCGCTGGACACCGTTGCTGAGGCTGAGGGCCCGGATGCTGACTCTGCCGAGCACGCTTCCTGGCGTGCTTCTCTGCCTGCCGGCTGGAATGAGGCGCTGGCGTGGTTTGGTCACGATGAGAACGCGAACCCGACCGCTGCGGCTCTGACCGGTGGTTTCCCGGATAACTCCTCGGCGTCGGTGAACGGTATTGTGCCGTTCTCCTCGGCTCTGCGTTTTAGCGCGATTGAGTTTAAGGATTCGGGCGCGTGGCTTCTGGGCGCTCCAGAGGCGCTTCTCGCCAAGGGTACCGCCGAGCGTGAGCGTGCCGCTGAGCTGGCGGCGCTGGGTCTGCGCACGATGGTTTTGGCGCATGCTTCTGCGGTGGTTCGCAATGAGAAGGATGAACCGATTCAGAAGATCCCGTCGGATGCTACCCCGGTTCTGTTCGTGATTTTCCGTGAGAATGTGCGTGCGGATGCGCCTCAGATTGTGGAGTATTTCCACCGTCAGGGCGTGACTTTGAAGGTCTTCTCGGGTGATAACCCGTTCACTGTGGCTGCAGCTGCGAAGACTGCGGGTATGGATACTTCTGCGGGCGCGGTTGATGCGTCGACTCTGCCTGAGGACGGCCCGGAGCTTGCTGAGGCTGCGGCTACTCACAATATTTTCGGTCGTGTGTCGCCCGAGCAGAAGAAGAACATGGTGATTGCTCTGAAGGAGCGCGGCCATGTGGTGGCGATGACCGGTGACGGCATTAATGACGCTCTGGCGCTCAAGCATGCAAGCTTGGGTATTGCGATGGGTAACGCTGCGCCGGCGACGAAGGCGGTTTCTCGCCTGGTTCTGTTGGACGGTAAGTTCTCGTCTCTGCCGGCTGCGCTGGAGCAGGGCCGTCAGGTCATTACGAACATTGAGATGGTGGCGAACCTGTTCTTGACGAAGACTGGTTTCGCGATTCTTCTGGGTGTTCTGTTCAGTATTTTCGGTTTGACCTTCCCGTTCTTGCCGCGTCAGTACTCGACTGCTGACTTCTTGATTGTGGGTGCGTCGTCCTTCGCGTTGACCCTGTTGCCGAATTCGCGCCGTTACGTACCGGGCTTCTTGCGCCGCGTGCTGAATTACACGGTTCCGAACTCGATTATTGTGGTTGCGATGCTGTTGGCGGTGACGTTCACGGCTCGCGGCATGGGTGTTGAGGATATCCGTCAGATTCAGACGGCTTCGTTCATTACTTTGGTGATGATGGGTCTGTGGAATTTGGCTGCGGTGGCTCGTCCGTTCAACCGTGCTCGTATTCTGCTGTTTGGTGCGTTGTTGGCGGTGTTCTTCGCGGCGCTGTTCGTGCCGGTTCTGGTGGAGTACCACCAGTTCGTTACTGTGCTTCCGCACCTGCTGTGGACGGCTCTGAGTGCCGGTGCTCTGGGTGCCGTGCTGATTGAGGTGAATGCGCATCGTAACCGCCGCTGGCAGAAGCGTCATTACCCTGAGCTGGAGGTTGCTCCGCTGAATTTCTTCCCGGCTAAGAAGTAGTTAGTCGAAAGGTAGCTGCTTCGGTAGCGTGTGGGCCCCGTATCCTGTGGATGCGGGGCCCTTTCGCGTCTTCGGAAAGCTCCCCGTCCGGTGCGTGTCGGGGTGTTTCAGTGCGTGTTGGAGTGTACCGGGGCACACCAAAGTCCTGCCGAAGTCCTACCGGGAGGCTCCCTACACGCGGTGCTGAGAGCGTGTCTCAGCTATCACTTGGATGAAACATTTAACAGCTTCTGATAGCTTTTGCCTCTCACCTTGCTCTTAACCTGGGAAAACCCTTAGAGTTACAGGGAACTATTTGAGAAGGGAAACCTTCTTCAGGGTTGTTACTGGTTTGGCAGGCAAGACCTGAGTTACTCAACACCGTATGGGACGGCAGTATTTACCTGCCGAGAATCCCCTCTATTTGCTGTACCGAAGCTCCATAGCGGGCACGAGTGTAGTGCTTCCGGTGGTCGAGAGACTCGGGTCTTTTGTGTTTTCTGGGTTTCCCCGCTTCTGGGGTTCTCTCAGCGAGCGCAGCCTCCGGCAACAACCATATAGACATTGACCGCATATCTAAGGAAGTATCGTGAATAACCGCGAACTTGGCGAGAAGATTCTTGACGGCCTGGGTGGCCCCGAGAACATCGCGCACATTACTCACTGTGCAACCCGCCTTCGTGTCACTCCTGTGTCCAACGATGCAGTGCAGAACAAGAAGATTGAGGCTCTGCCCGGCGTTCTCTCTGTGATTGAGCAGTCCGGCCAGACTCAGGTTGTTCTGGGCGAGCGCGTTGAGGCTGTGTACAACGAGATCAACGCTCTGCCTTCTATGTCCGGCCACGCTGAGGGTGACACCAAGGTTGAGGCTGAGGGTAAGAAGTCCGGCTGGCTTACCAACGTCTTCGACGTTCTGTCTGACTCCTTCCGTCCTCTGCTGTGGGCGCTTCTGGGTACCTCGATGATTCTGACCCTGATTGTGTTCCTGCAGCAGCTGGGCTTCTTCGGCCAGTACACTGACTTGACCGGTCAGAGCGTGAACATCGACATCATTAACGGTGCTCGTGTGGCTGACCCGGAGGCTGCTAAGGCCCTGAACACCCAGTGGATGCAGCAGTTCGCTTTCTGGTACATCCTGAAGGCTGCTTCGCTGTCGGTTCTGAACTTCATGCCCATCATGCTGGGCGCTACCGCTGCTAAGCGTCTGGGCGCGAACATGTGGGTTGGTGCGGCTATCCCCGCTGCGCTGATGACTGGTACCTTCACCGATCTGACCGCTCTGGCTGACCCCGCCACCAAGATTCTGAATGTTCCGTTCTTCGGTCTGGATCTGCCGCTGTACGCATTCAGCTACACCGGCCAGGTCTTCCCCCCGCTGCTGGCTGTTGCTCTGCTGGCTCCGTTTGAGCGCTTCCTGAAGAAGGTTATTCCTTCGATGCTGCAGATGGTGTTCGTGCCGATGATTTCGGTCATCGTTCTGGTTCCGGTGACCGCGTTCCTGGTTGGCCCCATCGGTATCGGTGTTGCTATGGGCATCTCTGACTTCCTGAAGATGGTTAACGACCAGGCTCCGGCTCTGGTTGGTGCTCTGATTGCTGGCCTGTACCTGTTCATGGTTCCGCTGGGTCTGCACTGGCCGCTGAACGCTGTCATGATTAACAACCTGCAGACCATGGGTACTGACTTCATTCAGTCCCCGATGGGTGCTTACAACTTCGCTGTGTTCGGTGTTGTGACCGGTGTGGCTATTAAGGCTAAGCACGACCGCGAGCTGCGCCAGACCGCTGTTGGTGCGTCGATGTCCGGTCTGCTCGGTGGTATTTCTGAGCCGTCCCTGTACGGTGTTGTGCTGCGTTACAAGCGCGTGATTCCGATTATTCTGGTTCCCGCTGTTATTGGTGGCGCTACCATTTCCTTCCTGGGCGTTAAGTCCTACGCGTTCGCGTTCACTTCGCTGCTGTCGATTCCGGCGATGCAGCCTTCTCACCTGTACGTGATTGGTCTGGCTATTGCGTTCTTCGGCGCTATGACCGGTATTCTGCTGTTCGGTTACGAGTCGAAGGCTGATGCTGTGAAGCATGCTGCTCAGCGCGCGGCTGAGGCTGCTGAGGAGTCCGCTCCCAAGGCTGAGGCTGTTGCTGCTAAGGCTGCTCCGGCTGCTGCCGCTACTGCGACCACCGCTGTTGCTGCTGAGTCTACTGAGGCTGCTGCTTCCGCTGGTGAGGTCATTGAGCTGCACTCCCCGATCGAGGGTACTGCCGTGGCTCTATCTGATGTTCCGGACCCGATTTTTGCCGCAGGTAAGCTGGGCGAGGGTGTGGCTATTGAGCCGACCGGTACCACTGTGGTTGCTCCCGCTGCCGGTAAGGTTGCTGCAACCTACCCCTCGGGCCACGCTGTTGGTCTGAAGCTGGAGAACGGTATTGAGCTGCTGATTCACGTTGGTCTGGATACCGTGAACCTGGACGGTAAGGGCTTCAGCGTGAAGGTTGCTAAGGGCGACGTTGTTGCTGCTGGCGACGCTCTGATTGAGTTCGATCCTGAGATTATCAAGGAGGCGGGTTACCCGCTGATTACCCCGGTTATCGTGACCAACACCCGCAAGTTTGCTGAGGTTAAGGGTCTGCCGGGCGTTGCTCACCAGAACCTGAGCACTGTCCTGAAGGTGACCACTAAGTAGTTCACTTTCTAAGGCTCTAAGGGGCCCCACCATTGTGGTGGGGCCCCTTTCTTTATGCGCTGTTTCCCTTATGCACTGCTTCCTTATGCGCTGGTTCTTTGGGCACCGATTCTTTGGGCAGGGTTTGCTTGGGCGTATCCACTAGCCGGGGGGGGTATTTCTGCTAATGTGATAATAAGCTCAACAAGGAAGTTCTCAAGTGATAGGGAGTACGATGATGTCTTCTGATACTAGGATGATGTCTTCTGATACTGGGGTGTGGGAAGAGCAGCAAGAAGAGTTACGCGCTCTTTCTCCTGTTCGGCGGCTGATGCGCCGGCTCAATCTTGAGGCGCTCGTCTATGAGTCCGCGCCGTTCCCGGTTCTACTGCGTAAGCTCTCCGCCCTGATTCCAGCGTGCCTTCTGTGGTGGGTTATCTACGAGCCGCACCGGCTTGCTTCCTCCACCCACCTCCCCGAAGGAACCCACGCCATTACACTGCTCCCCGGAGCCTGGGGTGACCCCGCTACGGGGGCTTATGGGGGTCTTCCTGAGCTGCCGGGGGTCCTCTTGCGCTGGGTGCTGTGCATCGCGGCAATGGTGGCTGTCGTTCATCTTTGCGGCGTCAAGGCGAAGGGCCAGAGCTTCACGATTCCTCACGATGCGCGTTCACGGCTGATTGCGCTGATGCAGGCTCTGGGCATTTTCGGGGCTTTTTTGCGCTGGTCGTCTGGATCGAGTACATGATGACTCCGCTGACCCTCATGTTTGAAACCGTGTACGCGGGCCCCACCGCAGCCTATAGCGGCGACGGTATGATTCCCCTGCACCTGTTCCTGTCCTCGTCGTTGAGCGCTATTTTCTTGGGCTATTTCTGCGTGAATATTCTTGCCTCGCTGAATATCCCCGGGTACCTGGGCATCCCCGCAATTATTTACGTGGGGGCGCTCCCTTGGGCTCAGGCGGAGCGGCACCAGTTCACGTTGGCGCTGGCGTGGGTCATTGCGGTGACGCTGGTGAGTTGGCTCGTGCGCGGCATGTGGGGCACTCTGCTCGCCTGCGTGGGCTATTCTCTCTGGATTGTGCTGGTGGCAACCAGCGGTGATCCTTTTGACCTGTCCGCCAATATGAGCCGTGTGCTCGTGATTTTGGGTTTCCCGCTGGCTTTCATCGTTGCTGGAGGCGGCATTTACCGTATCTTCTATCTGCGGCAGAACCCGAACCTGTTGAGGTATCTGCAGGAGCGTGCCCTGTACATGGGCGAGTGGTAGCAACCGGTTAGGGCGATGCTAGGGCGGCGCTCCCCTCCCCCTCGTTTTTGTAATTACATATCCCGCTAATGTATCCAGCTAAAGGACGCAGAACAAGCGGGACAGAAAAATCCCGGGCACTCTCTCGTGAGAGTACCCGGGATTTCGAGTCCTACAGGACGGCTAGAGCGTTACCGCAAGCGGTACTACTCCTGCCAGCCAACGTTGACCCAGTAGTCAGCGCTGGTGTAGCTCTGCTTGAACAGGGACGGACCGTAGTTCGCAACCTTAGCCTTGACAGCGGCGTACATCGGGCCGTTTGCGTAGGGCAGGTACACTGCGACCTTCTCGTAGTAGAGCTTCTCCGCCTCGTTAGCGATCTTGATGCGCTCGTCTTCCTTCTCGGTGTTCTGCAGCTTCTCGATGAGCTTATCAACTTCGGGGTCACCGACTCCGAACACCTCGGTGGTGAAGAAGTAGGGTGCCGAGGAAGCCAGGTCGGGCAGAACGCCCCAACCGGTGAAGATTGCTTCGTAGCTCTTCTGGCCGAGCACGGAGTTGGAGTTCGACTGCGGCTGGTTGTCAGCGCTCAGGCGGATACCTGCGGACTTCAGCTGCTGCTCCAGAATCTGGTAGACCGCCTGGTAGACAGCCTCGGAACCGAAGGAGGTCAGGGCGAAGCCAGCAACCTTGCCGTCCTTAGCGTAGTAGTCGCCGGACTTGGAGTAGCCTGCGGCCTCCAGAATCTTGCCAGCCGCCTGTGCACCGGTGTCACCAGCGTAGTTGTTCTGGTAGCCCTTCTGGAACGGCATCGCAATGATGGAGCCGGGCAGCGGCTCGGTCCAGCCGAGCTGCGAGAAGTATGCCTTAGCGATCTGCTCGCGGTCCACAGAAGCGAGGATTGCGCGGCGCAGTGCCAGGTCCTCGATGCGCTTGGGGTTCAGCTGAATGATGTTGACGTTGGTGTTCTGGCTCTGGCGAATCTCGGTGCCTGCCTGGCCCTTCACAGCGTTGTAGCTGGTTGCGCCAACGAAGGTGAAGGCGTCCAGTTCGCCGTTCTTGAAGCTTGCACGGATTGCTTCGGAGTCCATCTGACGCCAGATGATGCGGTCCAGCACCGGCTTCTCGCCCCACCACTTGTCGTTCTTGACCAGGGTGAGCACCTTCTGGGAGGAGTTCCACTCGCCAACCTTGAAGGGGCCAGCCCAGTACTGGTCGAGGGGCTTGTCAACGAAGCCTTCGTTGAAGAGGTTGACGTCTTCCAGGGCGGGGTGGATTGCGAAGGCGCACAGACCCTCGGAGGGGTAGTACGGAGCCTTCATGGTGACCTTGACGTGGAAGTTGTCGCCGTCCACAGCCTCGATGCTCTCAACCTGCTGCCACATGGTGTTGTCGGTGATGTGGTAGGGGTTGTCGGTGGTTGCGCGGTAGACCTTCCACACGGCGCGAACAGCGTTCACGTCCATGGGGGTGCCGTCGTTGAAGGCAGCCTTGGGGTTGATCTTGAAGGTCGCGGTCTGCACGCCATCGACGGTCTCGGTCTTGTGCTCGGTGCAGAACTCGGGGTTGAGGGTGCCTTCACCGTCGGGGCTCATGGTGTAGAAGCCCATCACGGCGGGAATGTTGCAGGGTGCCAGTGCGTCCAGGTTGCTGGAGGTGTAGCCGCTCTGGGTCTGCAGGTTGAAGTTCGGGCCCAGGGCGGTAGCCGCGAGAGTCAGGGTACCGCCCTGCTTGAGGGAGGAACGGTCCTGCTTGTTGACCTGAAGGTTCTTCAGAATATCTTCAGCGTTGTTAGCAGCGCTACCGCCAACCTTTTCCTTCGATGAGCTGCCGCAGGCAGCCAGTAGACCAACGGTGCCGAGGGCAACGGTGCCGGTCAGGAGGGTACGGCGAGAGACAGACATGCTCTTCATGGAATTTCTCCTAGAGTATTCGCAGTGTTGTGGAGGCGGCGTGCGAACGGTGCATAACCAACGCTCCAACCCGGCGGGAGGACAGTCTCTGCCGGGGTTGCGGGCAGAATGCCCACATTTGTTTTAAGTATATCCGTGTGGCTCTCTTAGGAACGGGAAAGCGGCGTGCTACAGAAGGTTTTAATCCTTTTGTAACACGCCGCTGTAGCGCTTTTACCCCTTATGGAGTGTGTGAGCGGTGCTCAACGCTTAGTTTTGCTTCTCCCAACCGACGTTGATCCATACGTTCGGGTTGTAGTAGGGCAGACCGAAGAGCATAGGGCCGTAGTTTGCCAGGCCCTTACGGCATGCCTTGAAGTTCGGGCCGTTGTTGGTCGGGACGTAGATTGCGACCTCGTCCAGGTGGCGCTTCTCCAGCTCGTTCATGATCTTGAGCTGTTCCTTCGGATCCTCGGTGGACATCATGGTTGCTGCCAGCGAGTCCAGTTCCTTACCGTGACCGTTGTTGGTCTCGGAGATGTAGAAGTAGTTCGCTGCATCCACCGGGGAGGTGGTGATGCCGTAGCCACCGCTCTTGATGGTGAAGTTCTTCGCGGAGATGATGCTTGCCATTTCGGACGCACCGTGGTTGTCGATGCTCAGCTCAATACCGATTTCCTTCATCTGCTGGGTGAGGAACTGCGCGGTGGAGCTGACGACCGGGTCGGTACCGAAGGTGGTCACCGAGTAGGAAGCCTTAACGCCGTCCTTAGCGTAGTAGTCGCCGTTCTTGGTGTAGCCTGCATCCTCGAGGATCTTGGTGGCGACATCCTTGCCAAGCTTGGTCGGGTAGTTGTCCTGGTAGCCTTCCTGCATGGGCAACATGCACATGGAGCCGGGCAGGTTTTCCTTCCAGCCGAGCTTCTCGTAGCGCAGCTTGAGCAGCTGGTCACGGTTCAGGGCTGCAACGAAGGCACGGCGTACGGGCAGGGGCATCTTTTCGGGGTTGATTTCGTAGTTGCCCACGGCCAGTGCGCTACCCTTGCGGATGTCGACGTTAGCGACGGTGGAGAGCTCGTTGTAGGAGCTAAGGGTGCTTGCGTCAGCGTAGTCAATCTCGCCGTTCTTGAATGCTGCCTGCTCTGCCTGGGAGCTCATTTCACGCCAGGTGATGCGCTCGAGCAGAGGCTTGGTGCCCCACCACTTCTCGTTGCGGACAACGGTGAGGACCTTGCCGGAGGCATCCCATTCGCTGACCTTGAAGGGTCCTGCCCAGTACTTGTCCAGGGGCTTGCCGTTCATGCCGTCGTTGAAGAATGCGACGTCGACGAATGCCGGGTGCAGGAAGGAGGTGAAGCTACCTTCGATGGGGTACCAGGGCTTGGACATCGTGACCTTGACGTGGCGGGAGTCGCCGTCCACAGATTCAACACTTGCGACCTGTTCCCAGATGGGTGAAGGGGTAATCTGGTAGTCCGAACCGGATGCCGCGGCAGTGTAGATGGTCTGGTAGCTCTTGACGGCGTTCACGTCGATGGGAGTGCCGTCGTTGAAGACTGCCTTCGGGTTGATCTTGAAGGTAACGGTCTGCACACCGTCAACGGTCTGCGCCTTGTATTCGGTGACGTAGTCCTCGTTCATGTGGCCTTCACCGCGGAAATCAGCGTAGTAGCCGCCGGTGAATGAGGAGTTAATTGCCGCCTGAATGTTCAGGTTACCTGCGGTGTAGCCGTTGGTGTTGAGGATGTTGAAGTTCGGGCCGATGCCGTCTGCGCTCAGTCGCAGCTCGCCGCCGTCCTTGAGGGTGGAGCGGTCCTTCTCGTTGTAGGAAACTGCCTTGGACAGGTCGTCACCGGCGGAGAGAGCGTTGCTCTCGTTCTTGGAGGAGTTGCCGCCGCAGGCTGCGAGCAGGCCGACGGTGCCCAGGGCAACGGTGCCGGTGAGCAGGGTACGACGGTTGAGGGTGAAAGTGGTCATTAGTTTTCCTCAGTTAGGTGGGATGCTGCTTTGCTGTACGCGGGGGAACACAACCCGCACACCTTTGTGACAGCACACACATTTTGCATTGGCAATAGTATACACACATTTCCCACGCACTATGACCCAGTTCACCGTTTCAGGGAAAATATTTCACTTAATTCCCGAAACCACCCCGTTACAAAACCACCCGTCAAAAACACAGAAAAGTCCCGCCGCACCCCGCCTCTGAGGCGGAATACCGCGGGACTTTACCCTTCCGGAGCCTTATACCGGCGCCTCCGAAAATTCAGAAACTACCGAATAGGAATCCAGAAAATTAACCTGTGGCTTTAGTTCTGCCAACCCACATTGACCCAGCGCTTGGGGTCGGAGTAGCTGGTTGCGAAGAGGGAAGGACCGTAGTTAGCCAGCTTCTCCTTCACCGCTACGTAGCTGGGGCCATTGCCGTAGGGGAAGTAGATAGCAATCTTCTCCATGTGCTGCTTCTCAGCCTCAGCAGCCATCTTCAGCTGCTCATCGCGGGATTCCTTCTCGTAGATAGACGCGATGAACTTATCCAGCTCAGGATCGCCCACACCCTCGTTGATTTCGCTGGTGTAGAAGTACTGTACGCTATCTGCGGGGTCAGCACCAATACCCCAACCGGAGAAGGCGCAGTCGTACTGCTTGGAGCCCATCACGGAGTTGAACTGGGACTGCGGCTGGTTGTCCTGCTCGAGCTTAATACCTGCCGCCTTGAGCTGCTGCTCGAGGTTCTGGAACTGAGCCAGAGAGGTTGCATCCGAACCGAAGTAGGTGATGGAGAAGCCCGCAGTCTTGCCATCCTTGGCGTAGTAGTCGCCGTTCTTGGAGTAGCCTGCTGCTTCGAGGATCTTTGCCGCAGCCTCGGCGCTGGGGTTGGTGGGCATAGCGTCCTGATAGCCCTTCTGGAAGGGCATAGCAATCAGGGAGCCGGTCAGGGGCTCTTCCCAGTTGATCTGACCGAACCTGACCTTAGCCAGCTGGGAGCGGTCAACCGCGGCGAAGACTGCACGGCGCAGGGCGGCGTCGGTCACGCGGGTCGGGTTGAACTGCAGGTTGACGACGCCGACGCTCTGACCGGAGCGAATCTGGATACCGGGCTGATCCTTGACGGCATTGTAGGTTGCCAGACCAGCGAAGCCAATGCTGTCCAGCTCGCCGTTCTTGAACGCTGCGCGCTCTGCCTCGTCGCCCATTTCGCGCCAGATAATGCGGTCCAACAGGGGCTTCTCGCCCCACCACTTGTCGTTGGGTACGAGGGTGAGGGTCTTAGCCGAAGAGTTCCACTCGCCGATTTTGAAGGGGCCGGACCAGTACTGATCCAGGGGCTTGTTCACGAAGCCGTTGTTGAAGAGCTCCTTGTCGGTCAGTGCGGGGTGTACACCGAGCAGGCCGAGGGTTTCGGCAGGGTACAGGGGCTTGGACATGACAATCTTGACGCGGGTCTTGTCGCCATCCACGGGGTCGATGGACGCCACCTGCTGCCAGAAGGGAGCGGGGGTAACGTTGTAGCCATCCTCAGGATTGCGGTAGACGGTCCAAGCGGCGCGGATTGCCTCAATGTCAACAGGGGTGCCATCGTTGAAGACAGCCTTAGAGTTGAGCTTGAAGGTAATGGTCTGCACGCCGTCAACAGTCTCAGCCTTGTAATCAGAGACATAGTCGCCATTGAGGCTGTATTCGCCAGCGGGGCTCAGGGAGGTGAAGCCGATAGCGGAGGGAATGTTGCAGGGGCCACCGAATGCGGTGAGGTTCTCGGTGGTGTAGCCACTCTGGGTCAGAATGTTGAAGTTCGGACCGATTGCGGAGACGCTAGCACGGAACTCGCCACCCTGCTTGAGGGAGGAGCGGTCCTGCTTATTGATTTGGAGGTTCTTGACGATTTCCTCGGTGCTTGATGCAGCCTTGCCGTTAATCTTCTTGTCCGAGCCGCCGCCGCAGGCAGCGAGCAGGCCGACGGTACCCAGGGCAACGGTGCCGGTCAGCAGGGTACGGCGGTTAATACGTAGATGAGTCATGTGTTCTCCTCATGTCGGAGGGCTCGGGTGCGTATCGCGTGGCGCACGGTGTTGTGCACCAACTTATCCAGTGGCAACGAAGCCCCTGCCGACAACCCTTGTGAGAGCCCCCACATTTTTCGTGATTGAAACACAGTATACCCCCAAAAGAAGCGGTGCAGACCACACTCCGCCCCTTATAAGAACCGTACAGTGTATAAAAATGGCACATCTGGCACCCTCAGTCCGCATAATCACGCGGATGCCGAGCACGAAAACTAAAAAATGAAATATTATGTCGCATTGGCGTGCGAGCGCGTCACATCCGATGCTTTGAGAATCGTTACTGATTAAAAGCACGCTGACGGGCAGCTAAGGCACACTGCTGTCTCTAAAAGAAAAAAGTTCCCCACCCCCATACGACACTGCGAAAACGTATAGGGGCGGGGAACTTAAAACTGCGGCTTATGCCATCCAGCCAACCGAAGACCAGTCGTAGCTCTTGAAGAGGAACGCACCGTAGTTAGCGAGCTTCGGGCGGCATGCCTTGAAGTCCGGACCATTGAGGAAGGGGATGAAGAGGCAAACCTCGCTCATGTGCTTCTTCTCAATTTCGTTGCACTTCTCGGCGCGCTTGGCATCGTCGAGGATGGTGACCATCTCGTCGACCATAGCGTCAATTTCGGGGGTGCCGACGCCGTTCCAGTTCTTGGAGTGGTAGAAGTACTCGGCAGCGCTGGTCGGCTCGGAGGTCACACCGAAGCCCGAAATGCTCACGTCGTACTCTCGGTTACCAACAACCTTCGAGAATTCGGACTGCGCACGCGAGTCGAGCTCGAAGTTAATGCCGATTTCCTTCATGCTCTGAATGAAGGTCTGTGCCTGGCCCTTGGTGGTGGCGTCATCACCGAAGGTGGTCAGCTTCAGGGTGATGGTCTTGCCGTCCTTCGCGTAGAAATCGCCAGACTTGGTGTAACCTGCCTTCTCCAGGACCTTGCGTGCTTCCTCCGGGTTACGTGCCGGGTAGTTGTCGCGGTAGTACTGGGAGGAACCCAACAGAAGCATCGAACCGGGTACTTCTTCTTCGTAGGGCAGACCCTGGAAGCGAATCTTTGCCAGAGCACCACGGTCGATACCCAGGAAGATTGCCTTACGTACAGCAACATCGGTGATGTGCTCTGCGTTCAGGTTCATGCCGCCGGCGAAGAGGCGGCGACCGCGGCGAATTTCAGAGTTCGCAACGTCCTTCATCTCGTTGTAGGCGCTGAGGGTACGTGATTCCACGACGTCAAGCTCGCCGTTCTTGTACGCGGCGCGTGCTGCGGCGTCTGCCATTTCACGCACGACGATGCGGTCCAGCTTGGGCTTCTCACCCCACCACTTGTCGTTGGGGACTGCGGTGAAGGTCTTCTCGGAAGAGTTCCAGCCGTTGGGTGCCAGAGTGAAGGGGCCGCAACCGAGCTCGGGGTGGGGGTTGTCGACGAAGCCTTCGTTGAAGAGGTTTACGTCGAGCATCGCCGGGTGCAGGATTCCACCAAAGAGCAGACCCTTGACGGGGTTGTGCGCAGTCTTGAAAACAACGCGTGCGTGGTAGCGGTCGCCATCGATAGCTTCAACGCTTTCGATGAATTCGTAGATACCCGCTGCGGCAATCTTGTATTCACCGTCGGGGTCACGCTGGATCTGCCAGGTTGCCTTGAGGGCGTCGATGTCGATGGGGGTGCCGTCGTTGAAGACTGCCTTGGGGTTCAGGCGAACCTCTGCGGTGATCTTGCCGTCTACTTCCTTAGCTTCGAAGCCGAGGCAGTAGTTGGGGTCGAGCTCGTCTTCGCCCTTGTAGGTGCTGCGCCAGATGCCGGCACCGGCGATAACGCCCATGGTTTCGGAGACGGAGGTGCTCGAGCCGTTCTGGGAGAAGCGGTTGAAGTCCGGACCGAGGGAGTAAGTGCTCAGGTTCAGGGTACCGCCCTGCTTGAGCTTCGAGGCATCCTGCTCGTTGATTTCATAGAACGGGGTTTCGCTTGCCTTGTGCTCGGTCTTGGAGGACGAGGAGCCACATGCGCTCAGTACGCCGGCAGCAGCGACGGCGGTTGCGCCGCCGAACAGTACGCGGCGGCTCATGATCGGGTTGAATCCGGAGAGGGAGGGGATGGGGTGGGGGCTCATGATGGGCTCCTTGTGGGGTGTGGACTGCGCTGATGCAGTGTTTGCAGTGTAGAGTGGGTGGCTCGCGTGCCCTGGAGGCGGGGTTTCCGCCTACAGGAGCGCCTGCCATCTGCGGCGATGGGCGGGCAGGTCAAGCCATGCAAAATAATGTGACCTAAAGCTATGTTATAAGCCACATTTAATATTTTTAGTAGTGTACACCACACATATCACTACAAGTGTGCAACACGATAAATATTTCTTAATTATTACGCCCGGCCCTAAGGCAGCGGGCCTAAATCCATGTCGGCACAACCCCACCACCCTTCGCGCAACGTCCCTCCCCCACCTCAAGAAATAGTCAGCGGGCACAGCAAAGCGGGCCGAACGCGCATATACGCATTCGACCCGCTAGCAAGACAGGGCACCTTTTAGGAGTTCATCCAGCCCACAGCAGCCCAGTCCATCGACTTGTACAGGCGCGGACCGTAGTTAGCCAGATTCTTCTTAACCATCACAAAGTCAGGGCCGTTCGTAATGGTGCCCAGGAAGGCAAACTCCGCCATGTGCTTCTTCTCAATCTCGTTGCAGGCAAGGTTACGTTCCTTGTCATCCTCAATGAGGGTCATGGCGTCGATGAGGGCATCGATTTCCTTGCTGCCGATACCTTCGTTGTTCTCGGAGTAGTAGAACTGCTTGGTACCCTCGGTTGCATCAGCAGAGACCGAGTAGCCACTGAAGGAAATATCGTAGTCCCAGTTACCCAGAATGGTAGCGAATTCGCTATCGGAGTGCTGGTCAATGCGGATTTCGATGCCGACATCCTTCATCTGCTGGGTAAAGGTCTGAGCCTTACCCTTGGTGGTCGGGTCATCACCGAAGACCACCACTGCACAGCCAGCCTTCGTGCCATCCTTCTCGTAGTAGTCGCCGTTCTTGGTGTAGCCGGCGGCTTCCAGAATCTTCTGCGCCTCCGAAACACTGTTATTCGGGGTCGGGTAAGAATCCTGGTAGTAGGGCGAGAAGGGCATGTGAATCATCGAACCGGGGATAGCTTCCTCGTAGGGCAGACCCTGGAACTGAATCTTTGCGAGTGCTTCACGGTTGGTGCCGACGAAGATTGCCTTACGCAGGGCAGCATCCTTGACGCGGCGGGGATTGATATCCAGGCCGCCAGCGTAGAGGCGGGTGCCCTTACGCAGTTCGGTACCCGCAATATTCTTCACCTCGGCATAGGTGGAGGAGGTGCTTGCACCGATAGCATCAATTTCGTCGTTCTTGAACGCGGCACGTGCAGCGCTGGACTCCATCTGGGTAAAGACAATCTTGTCCAGCAGGGGCTTGGTGCCCCACCACTTGTCGTTGGGTACAACGCTGAAGGTCTTTGCGGTGGAGTCCCAGCCCTTATCCGCCAGGATGAAGGGGCCAGCCCAGTACTCGGGGTGGGGCGCATCCACGAAGCCGTTGTTGAAGAGCTCGACGTCTTCCAGTGCGGGGTGCAGAATCTCAGAGAAGAGGCTCTGCAGCGGGTAGAAGGGCTTGGAGAAGGTGACGGTTGCGCTGTAGTCGTCTTCGCCCTTTTCTACGGATTCAACGAATTCGTAGATGCCGCTGGAGACAATGTTGTAGCCGTTATCCAGACTCTTGAAGATGTTCCAGGTGGACTGGAGCGCCTTGTAGGTGATGGGGGTGCCATCGTTGAAGACAGCCTTGGGGTTGAGCTTGACGGCAACCTGAACCTTGTCGCCCTTCTTGCTGTGCTCGAAGGAGACAGCGAAGTCGGTGTTCAGCTTGTAGGTGCCGTCAAAGTCGAGGTTCCACATGCCAGCCTGACTGATGGTACTCATAACGTTGACGTTATCGCTGGTGTTACCGCTCTGGGTGTAGAAGTTAAAGTTCGGACCGATGGATCCGGCGGGCAGGCGCAGGGTGCCGCCCTTCTTCAGACTGTTCACGTCCTGAGCGTTGATATTGTAGAGGTCTTCGATATTGGCACCGGCACCGGCAGCCTTGGTCTTTTCAGAGCTTGCACTGCCGTTGCCGCAGGCGCTGAGCAGACCTACCGCTCCCAGAGCCGCGGTGCCGCCGATGAGGGCGCGGCGGCTGAAGCTATTCTTGGTCGCTTCGTGGCTACTCGCGGTGTATGCGGTCTTGGCGGTCATGGGAGTGGTTTCCTTCTGTTGTATGCGGGCGGGTGTACCCCGTATTCCCGAAGTAATGATTATTTATACAGAGTACTGCATAACTTTGTATGACTCCACTGTAGCGCACCTCGAGAGTGAAAACCAAGCATTTTTCACAATATTTCTTAATATTTATTGTGTTTTTTGAATATTCATACTATGAATACCCTGTTTTTACACGAATTTTTCGGATTTTATCGGATAGCTATACCACCACTCCCCCGCATCGGTACACAAAAACACCCAAAGCCCCCTCCAGAAATGCAAAAGTGTCCACCCGGATCATCCGGGTGGACACTTTCAATAGCTCTAGGCTATTCACCGAGTGGGTGAAGGAACGAGCACTTACTTAGCCCAACCAACCTTCTCCCAGTGAATGCCGGTGCCCTGGAAGAGGGACACACCGTAGTTGTGCAGACCCTTCTTCACGAACTTGTACTCAGGACCATTGATGAGCGGAATCAGCACTGCAAACTCAGCCAGGTGCTTCTTCTCAATCTCGTTGCAAGCCAGGTTGCGTTCCTTGTTGTCAGCAATGAGCTTCATCTTTGCAATCATCTCATTGATCTCATCGGAACCGGCTTCCTCGGGCTTACGGCGCATGTAGAACTGCTCGGTAGCCTCGGTAGCATCCGGGGAGCTCGGAGCGAAACCGGAAGAGGTTGCGTCGTAATCCTTGGAGGCCATGGTCTTGTTAAACTCGCTAACAGCACGGGAGTCAAGCTCAGCATTAATGCCTGCAGACTTCAGCTGCTGAACCAGGGTCTGACCGACAGCCTTGGAGGTGGGGTCCTCACCGAAGATGGAGAACTTGAAGGCAGCCTGCTTGCCGTCCTTCTCGTAGAACTCGCCGTTCTTGGTGTAGCCAGCCTCTTCCAGAATCTTGGCAGCTGCAGCAGCATCATTGTTCGGAGTCGGGTAAACGTCCTGGTAGTACTCGTTGAAGGGCATGTGAATCATCGAGCCGGGAAGCTTCTCTTTGTAATCCAGGCCCTGGAAACGAATCTTGGCGAGAGCCTCACGGTTCAGACCAGCAACCACAGCACGACGCAGAGCAACATCCTGCATGCGGGCGGGGTTCATGGTCACGCCACCGGAGAACAGGCGAGCGCCTCGGCGAATCTCGGTGTTAGCAACTTCCTTGAGCTCATTGTATGCAGAAACAGTAGTAGCACCAATCGCATCAAGCTCATCGTTCTTGAATGCTGCGCGCTCAGCAGCAGTATCCATCTGACGGAAGACGATACGCTCCAGAACGGGCTTCTCACCCCACCACTTGTCGTTGCGGGTCAGGGTCAGGGTCTTCTCGGTCGAGTTCCAACCACCTTCAGCAATGGTGAAGGGACCAACCCAGTACTCGGGGTGCGGCTTGTCCACGAAACCAGTGTTGAAGAGTTCCTTGTCCAGCAGAGCCGGGTGCATAATGCCAGCGAAGAGGGTCTCCAGCGGGAAGTAAGGTGCGGAGAAAGTTACCTTCACCTTGAAGTCATCACCGTCGCGCTCCACGGAAGCAATGCTGCCGTAGATGCCGCTGCTTGCGATCTTGTAGCCACCATCGGTGCTCTTGAGGACCTCCCAGGTAGCCTGCAGAGCCTTGTAGTCGATGGGGGTACCATCGTTGAACTTAGCCTGGGGGTTCAGCTCAATGGAGACAACCGGCAGACCGTTTTCTTCGGCGACATCGAAGCTCTTCGCAAACTCGGGAGCCAGAGTGCGCTTACCCATGGGGTCACCCTGCCACAGACCTGCGTAAGCCACGGGGCTCATAGCGGTCTGGGTGTACAGGGAGTTGCCGTCCGCGCTGAAAAGGTTGAAGTCCGGACCAATACCCGGAACAGCCAGGCGCAGAGTGCCGCCATCCTTCAGCTCAGAAACAGCGGCCTCACCAAGGTCATAAAGCTCCTTGGCATCGGTGCCCACGGTTGCACCATGAGTGGTTGCCTTGGAGTCCTTGGACGAGCCGCACGCAGCCAGTACGCCCACGGTACCCAGTGCTGCAGCGCCACCGAGAACGGTACGACGGTTCAGGATGAAATTCTTCTCCATGAGAGTGTCCTCTTATACGTTTGACCCTCAATAATCCTGCAGGAAAGCGTCAAGGGTTCCCTGCTCATGCGCCGCAATAGGCTGCGGTGAGCGATGAATTAGTGCCGGTCTATGAATGTGTTCCTTGAGGCACGCCCCTAGCGGCGCACCCACAGGCTTAATTATGGCTTACCCGCGGTATAGAAGCTCGCCTATAAATATTCATATCTTGAATGGTGAGAAAGGTTACGCCTAGTCAGTGCAGTTTTTCCTGTTTTCTTGCTGGTTTCAGTGCCAAGCGCCACATTCTGAGGCTCCCGCCGTCTCACCAGGTGACAATCTCAAGCTGCACGCGCCTCACCAGTACCGGGCATTAAAAAACCCGAGGGGCGAATATTCAACGAATATTCGCCCCTCGGCACACATGCGACTTATTCAGCCGACTCTAGAGCTACACCGTAGCGGCCTCAGCCTCCGGGAAGTAGCAAGCATAACCGTGATCCTCACCCTCAACGTGGGTCAGCTCCGGCATCTCCTCCAGGCAACGACGCTTCTTGTCCTCAGGCAGCAGCTTGAAGACCGGGCAACGGCTCGAGAAGCCACAACCCTTAGGCGCGTTCACCGGAGTGGGCAGGTCGCCCTCAAGCATAATGCGGTGGCGCTTTGCCTCAACCTCGGGATCCGGGACCGGAATTGCCGAGAGCAGTGCACGGGTGTACGGGTGGATCGGGTTGTCGAACACCTGGTCAACGTCACCAATCTCAACAATACGACCCAGGTACATCACTGCAACGCGGTCGGATGCGTGGCGAATCACCGCGAGGTCGTGAGCAACCATCAGGTAGCTCAGGCCCAGGTTTGCACGCAGCTCCTCCAGCAGGTTAATCACACCAGCCTGGACGGACACGTCCAGTGCGGACACCGGCTCATCCAGAACCACGAGCTTGGGGTTCACAGCAAGCGCACGAGCAATACCGATACGCTGACGCTGACCACCAGAGAACTGGTTCGGGAAGCGGTTCACGTGGTCAGGCTGCAGACCCACAATGTGCATCAGCTCGATAACGCGCTTCTTGATGTCTGCCTTGTTCATGCCCTGGTTTTCCAGGGGCTCAGCAAGCACCTCGTAAACGGTGAAGCGCGGATCCAGAGCACCGGTGGGGTCCTGGAACACCATCTGCTGGTTCTTACGCAGCTCAAGAATCTCACCCGCGGACTTGCCGTCCTTGGTGGAGGTTCCGTTAATCAGAATCTCACCGTCGGTGTTCTTGTTGAACTCCATGATTTCCAGCAGGGTGGTGGTCTTACCACAACCGGACTCACCCACGATGGAGAAGCACTCGCCCTCGCGAATGTCGAAGGACAGGCCGTTCACAGCCTTCACAGTGCCCACGCGGCGCTTAATCAGCGCACCCTTCATGAGCGGGAAGTGCTTCTTGACGTTGCGGACCTCCAGGACGGGGGCACGCTCCTCACGCGGGATACCGTCGTACTTCGATACCGGGGGTTCCGGAACCGGGTACAGCTCGTCAGCGGTCTTACCGACCAGCTCCTGAGAGATGGTGCAGGAGGAGTAGTGACCCTCGCCAACGCCTTCCAGCAGCTGCAAATCGGGCTCGCCGTTGGAGTCCTGGCAGCACTGGCCACCACTCTTAGCGATGGGGCAACGCGGGCGGAAGGAGCACGCGGTCACCGGGTTAATCAGGTTCGGAGGGGTACCCTCAATCGGAACCAGGGAGACCTTCTCGGAACGGTCCACACGCGGGACCGCACCCAGCAGACCGATGGTGTACGGGTGGGAGGGGTGCTTGTACAGGTCCTCTGCCTTAGCAATCTCCACCGGCTTACCGGCGTACATCACCAGAATGTCGTCAGCCATACCAGCCACAACACCAAGGTCGTGGGTAATCATGATGGTCGCAGCGCCGGTCTCTTCCTGAGCCTTCTGCATAACCTCCAGCACCTGCGCCTGGATGGTCACATCCAGTGCGGTGGTGGGCTCATCAGCGATGAGCACGCGGGGGTCATTCGCAATCGCCATAGCGATCATGATGCGCTGACGCATACCACCGGAGAACTCGTGCGGGAAGGAACGCAGGCGGTCAGCCGGCGAGGGAATACCCACCATACGCATCAGTTCGATGGAACGGTCCTTGATAGCCTGCTTGCTCATGCCCTTGTTGTGGACCTTGAGCACCTCAGCAATCTGATCACCAATGGTGTACACGGGGGTCAGGGAGGACAGCGGATCCTGGAAGATCATGGAGATCTCCTTGCCGCGGTATGCGCACATTTCCTTATCGCTCAAGCCCAGCAGCTCAGTGCCGTTGTACTTGACCGAACCGGTGATGTCAGCGGTAGTCGGGTGCAGACCCATGATTGCCATGGAGGCAACGGACTTACCGGAACCGGACTCACCCACAATACCCAGGGTCTTACCGGGGTACAGGTCAAAGTTCACACCGCGAACAGCATGCACGATGCCATTCTCAGTGTTGAAGCGGACGTTGAGGTCCTTAACGCTCAGAACGGGAGAGGTACTCATTAGTTCTTCGCCTCCTTTGCAGCGGCAGCGGGTGCCTCTGCCTTCTCGTTCTTCTTGGACTTCTTGATCTTACCGACAGACATGGAGGTCGGGTCGAATGCGTCACGCAGACCGTCGTTCATGAGGGCCAGCGGACCAACCAGCAGGAAGAAGAACAGAACCGGGAACCAGAACATGTGCGGCAGGGTGTTAATCTGCTGCGAAGCATCCGAAATCAGCGAGCCCAGCGAGTAGTTGGGGTACTTAATACCGATGCCGATGAAGGAGTAGGCAACCTCAGAGAGCACAGCGCTCATGATGCCGCTGGTGAAGTTCAGAACCAGCAGGGAGCCGATGTTCGGAACCAGGTGGCGCATCACAATCTTGAAGGGGTGCACACCCATGTAGCGTGCAGCCTTCACGAAGTCGCGGTTGATGAGGGACTGCGCCATTGCACGAATAACACGGGCGCTACCCATCCAACCGAAGGTAATCAGCACTGCAGAAAGCAGAATCCAGGTGGGGACGCTCTTCTGAATCTGCTTACCAACCTGACCGTTAATCAGAATTGCCAGAATCAGCAGCGAAGGAACCATGATCAGGGTCTCGAGGATGAACAGCATGATCTTGTCAATCCAGCCGCCGAAGTACGCCATCACACAGCCGTAGACTGCGGAGATGAACACGGTGACAAAACCAACGATCACACCAATTTCGAGAGAGGTCCAGACGGCCTCAACCATCATGGCGAACACGTCGTTACCCGCAATGGTGGTACCGAACCAGTGCTCAGCCGAGGGGCCTTCACCCAGCGCCATGTAGTCAATGTCGTTGGGCTTGTACTTGGTCAGGTACTTACCGAACAGGCCGAACAGACCCATGCCGATGAACACGGACAGGCCGAAGACTGCAGCCTTGTTACGCAGGAAGCGGCGCAGAATAATAACGCTCTTGTTGATGACCTTGAAGTCACCGTTCTCCTGTACCACCGGTACGGAGGAAGTTGCAGTTACCTGGCTCATGAGATCCTCACTCGGGGGTCGACGATGGTGGTAGCGATATCAGCGATGATCGCACCGACAGCGAACAGTGCAGAACCGTACGCGAGGGTCACGGTCGCAGCGTTCACGTCCTGCGAGGAAATGGAGTCAATCGACCACTTACCGATACCGGGCCATGCAAAGACGGTCTCGGCGAAGAATGCACCCGCAAAAATCAGCGGAATCTGGTACGCGATGGACTGTGCCACGGGGATGAAGGAGACGCGCAGTGCGTGGCGAGTAATCGCCTGGTTGCGGGTCAGACCCTTAGCACGAGCGGTACGCACGAAGTCAGCGTTCACGTTATCGAGCAGGTACTGACGCTGTGCAATCTGGTAACCAGCCCAACCGAAGATGGTCATACAGAAGGTCGGCACAATGTAGTGCGCCGCCATATCGATGGTGATTTCCCAGAATCCGGTCAGACCCGGAGTCGAAATACCGGTCACAAAGAAAATCTTCTCTCCACCATTAGCAACGGCGATGTTGTTGATAGTGGTCGCGCCCTGCTGCACCACGAAGTACGCAACGGGAGCGGGAATGATGTAGACCAGGTAGGAGTAACCGGTGATAACACGGTCAGAGAACTTGTACTGGCGAGCTGCCGAGTACACACCCAGGGCAATACCAATCACAATCGAGAGAATGGTAGCCACCAGCAGCAGACGGGTAGAAACCCACACGCGCTGGCCAAATTCCTGGTTAATGTACGCGCCGTTGGGGCTACGGCCCCAATCGAACTTGGTGACCACATTGGTCAGCCACTGAACGTAGCGGTCCCAGGGGTTCATTTCGGGGTCGAGACCCAGGGACGCGAAGTTACGGTTCACCTGCTCGGGGCTAGGCTTCGGAACCTTTTCCTGCTCCAAGAGGGCAGGCTTCAGGGCAGTAACCGCTGCAAAGTAACCCATCGTGGTCGTAATAAAGACCATGACGAGGTACGTCAGCGATCGCTGGAGGATGTACCTAAACATGGGACGGTTCCCCTCCTTGTGTAGATGTCGGTGTTAAGGCATGTGTGTCATGCGCCCCTAGCGCACTGCTTCGTGATGACTGTCACTAGGAGCATATTTACTTTATCTTATATAACCTGCACCACTTCCACCAAACCCACATTTAGCACTTTCACCCCTTAGAACAGCCTGTATGCAAGCTAAAAGGGAGCTGGGTAAAAAAATGCCCCGGAATACCGGGGAAAAGGAGCGGATTAACAATTTTTACGAAAATTTTACATCGGAAACAATTCCCTCGACATAGGGACGTAATAACCTTTTCGATAAGCGATTTAACAGGGCAAAACACCACGTAAACCCACCATTTAAGGGGCTAAACCAACACTTCCAACCCCTAAACCAAGCACTAAGGCACACCTCTTAAGCGCGCTATTTAAGGCAACCCAACCAAAAGCGGCACCCCCGCGCAAGCAAAATGCTTGCACCGGGGCGCCGTTTATATAGGAAGGCAACGCCTCCGTCGCGCACCTTTTTGTTATCCCTCGTTCTAGGAACGCGGGGAGCCGCCATCCTCCGAAGAGCCCACCTCATGCGAAGCGTCCGAGCTCAACGACTCGGCAATCGTCCTACGGTTAGGGCCCTGCATGCTCTTCAGAGCCTGCGCATCCTTCGCCGCCATCTCCGGAGTAATCACCGGCATCGCGCCGGTCGCTGCACGAGCAATATCAACAGCCGGCTCGGTGTCCAGGGTCGTCGCCAGCGCATCCTCACGGATGAAGAACAGAAGCAGCGTAGACACCAGACCCAGCGGCACCAGGTACAGGAACAGCGGAATCAGCGCATCGTTATACGCATTCACAATGATGCCGTGCACCGGCTCCGGCAAAGACGCCACCAACTCAGGAGTCAGAGACGAAGACGCATGACTACCCGAAGACTGCAGCGCCTGCTGCGGCATACGCTCAGAAATTAGCGACGTCAGACGCGAAGTAAACAGACCACCCACCAGCGAGGCACCTACAGTAGCGCCCACCTGACGGAAGAAGTTATTCGACGCCGTCGCGGTACCAACCACGCTCACCGGGAACGCATTCTGAACAATCAGAGTCAAGAACTGCATGGACATACCCAGACCGGCACCCATCACCGCAAGGTACATACAGAACAGCCAAGTCGGGGTCTCAACATTCACGGTCGACAGCAGGAACAGGCCCAGCGCCACAACCGCGGTACCGGTCGTCACGTAACTCTTATAGCGACCGGTCTTCGACACCACGCGGCCCGTCACAATCGACACCACCAGCATGACACCCATCATCGGAATCATCAGCAGACCAGCCACCGTAGCGCTCACACCCAGCGCCATCTGCAGATAGGTCGGGATGTACTCCACCGCACCGAACATCGCCACACCCAGCGCCAGCGAAGCGCCCAGAGTCAGCAGGAAGTTACGGTTCTTGAACAGGTACATGGGCATAACCGGCTCAGCCGCACGGTTCTCCACCGGGATGAACACCAGCGCAGCAACCACCGAGAAAATCAGCAGACCAATAATCTGCGGTGAAGTCCACTCGTACTGGTTACCGCCCCAAATCGTAGCAAGCACGAGCGCGCTCGTACCCGCCATCAAAATCAGCGAACCAAGGTAGTCAATGCTGTGCTTCTCACGCTCACGGAACGGGCGGTGCGGCAGCAAGAAAATCACCGCAAGAATCGACAGAATAGCCAGCGGCAGGTTCAGCCAAAACGCCCAACGCCAACCCGGGCCCTCAGTAATCCAGCCACCAATCAGCGGACCAGCCACCGACGAGAACGCAAAAACGCCACCGATAATACCCATGTAGCGGCCTCGGTCGCGGGGAGGAATCACGTCAGCAATCACCGCCTGAGAAAGAATCATCAGGCCACCGCCGCCCAGACCCTGCAGGGCGCGCGCAAAAATCAGCCAGTTCATGTTCTGCGCGAGCGCGCCAACAACCGAACCCGCCATGAAAGCGACAATCGCAAAAATCAGGAAGGGCTTGCGTCCAAACTGGTCAGAAAGCTTGCCGTAGACCGGCATCGTAATCGTCGAAAGCAGGATGAAAATGGTAATCACCCAGCTCATGTGCTCCACGCCGTGAAGCTCACCGACGATCGTGGGTAGCGACGGCGCCAGAATCGTCTGGTTCAGCGAGGACATGAGCATCACGATGACCAGGCCCAGGAACATGGCGCGGATGCGGTTTTTACTTTCCTGCTTAGCCTCACCGGCTGGCGGCTGAGGTAGATTCTTTTCCTCTGTACTCATCGTTTAATCCTTAGTTACGTTCAATATGTGTCTGCTGTGTATCCACCGGGTTGCTGATTCGGTTGCCCCGAATCGGTCGCCCTGATTTGGTTCCGGCGGGCTTTGTCGTTTGTAGTGGTGAACCGCCGCTAGATTGCGGGTCGATTCTGCTCAAAAAGCAGGAACTGGAAGGTCTTCACCGTCTGGCGGATACCGCGGGCAATATCCTCTTTGTCCTCCAGATTGCGGGCGAACTCCAGCTGGCGAAGCACAGCGGAGGCAAGCTGGACCTTTGCGCGCGATCGCTCGCGGAAGTGATCGGTCAGCGGGTCAGCGGGGGTTCGGCGCGGGAAGGGACCGCGGCGACCGGCAGCATCAAAAGCCACCCAGTCGATGGTGTTCAGGTACTCGGTAAGCACCTGTTCGCACTTCATGTAGTGCATCTTCATTCGTTTCGCGGACTCGGGGAACTCCTGATAGGGAGCTCGGGGGTCCTTGCCCTTGGCGTAGTGGAAGCTCTGGAAAATGACCTCCCAGAGAAGGTGGGTTACACGGATGATCGTGTTGTCATCCTCGTGGGCGCGGTCTGTTTCGAGGATTTCCTCGCTGACCACCGGTTCGCGCAGACCCAGGACGGCGTCCTCTTTGGAGGGGAAGTAGTTGAAGAAGGTACGCGGGGAGACGCCCGCCTCCTGGGCGATTTCTTCAACGGTGGTTCCGCGCATCCCGTGTTCGCGGACGCGTTTGAGGGCTGCTTCGTGGATTGCCGTCCAGGTTTGTTCGCGGCGGCGTTCGCGAAGGCTCTGTTCCTTTTTCTGCATAACTGCAATTATTTCACCACTGCACACAATGCTCAAGTGCATTTTTAGCGTTAAGGCTCACAGCATACCCAGCTAAGCTCCAGCCCCACCACCTGCACATCACACGACGAAGCGGCAAACCCCCTCCCCCACTCCCCAAACCCCCACACAAAACATCGGCATAATAGAGAGGTGAACCAGTTTGCCCCCACCTACCTCGACTTCCTGCCCGACTGGCTGCGCCTCGCACTCGGCATCACCGATATCCTCATCCGACTCACAGCCCTCTTCTGGCTCCCCTACAACCGCAAACCCGTGGTTGCACTGGGCTGGCTCATGGCCATCTTCTTCATCCCCTTCGTAGGGTTCATCGCATTCCTCGTCTTCGGCTCCTCGCGCCTGCCCGCCTACCGCCGCGCACGCCAACACGCCATGAACGACATGATTCGCGAAGCCACCGAGAACAAGCCCTTCCTCGCCCGCACCGACGACCTCTCCGACCCCGCCAAGGTAGCCAGCCAGCTCAACTACACCCTCGGCTCGCTCCCCCTGGTCGGCGGCAACCAATTCACCCTCCACACCGACAATCACGACGCGATGGTCGCCATGGCGGAAGAAGTCGACCGCGCCACCAAATACGTGCACTTCGAGTTCTACATCACCGCCTACGACGAGGCGAGCGCAGTCCTCTGGGACGCCCTCTTCGCCGCCCACAAACGCGGTGTACAGGTGCGCGTACTCATCGACCACATCGGCTCCCGCAAATACCCGTCGTATAAGAAGCTCGTGAAAATGCTCAACGACTCGGGTATGCAGTGGCGCCTCATGCTGCCCCTCAAACCGTGGAAGCTCAAGTGGCAGCGTCCCGACCTGCGTAACCACCGCAAGGTCCTCGTCGTGGACGGCCGCGTCGCGTTCTCCGGTTCACAGAACGCTATTCACCGTTCCTACGATCTACCTGAAAACATCAAGAAGGGTCTGGAGTGGAAGGACCTGACCTTCTCCTGCACCGGCCCCATCGTTGAAGAGCTCAACGCCGTTTTCGTCTCCGACTGGTACTCCGAAACGAACCAGCTAATCCTGGCAGAAATTAACACCACCATCCCCTACTCCGAGGATGGGATGCGCGCCCAGGTTGTTCCCTCCGGCCCCGGTTTTGAAACCGAAAACAACCTGCGCCTCATTAACTACTTGATCTACAATGCCGAGCGGCGTATCACCATCTGTTCGCCCTACTTCGTGCCCGAAGAGACCCTACTGCAGGCACTCACGAACGCCGCATACTCCGGTATTGAAACCACCGTGATTGTGTGCGAGAAGGGCGACCAGTTCCTGCCGAACATGGCGCAGCGTTCCTACTACGAGCAGCTGCTGCAGGCGGGCGTGCGTATTCTGCAGTACCCCAGCCCGACCGTGTTGCACTCCAAGTTCATGATGGTCGACGACGAAATCGCATTCATTGGCTCGTCCAATATGGACCCGCGTTCTTTCTCGCTGAACATGGAAGTGTCAACGTTCGTCATTGACCGCGGCATGGTCGCGATGCTGGATGAAGTATGCGCCGAATACGAGCAGGTCTGCACCGAGCTGCTGTACACCCAGTGGGCGGAGCGCCCGCGCCGCATCAAGATGGCGGAGAACCTCTGCCGACTGTGGTCATCGCTCCTCTAAACTATTTTTCACGCACTAGCTTCACCCGCTAAGGCGCACAAGATAAAAGCTCCCCCTGAGTTCGACTGAATCAACACTCAGGGGGAGCTTTTGTATGCAACATCGCAGGATGCGCCAGGCAACAAGCTAGAGTAGCGCCACACGCCAAAGCGGCGCTACACGCCAGCCGCGCACAAGCACATGCTGAAAAGGCAAAAGGGCAAAAAGAAACACGCGACACCTCCGACATCGCATACCCTCGTATGCGGCGAATGCATCGCGCGTTCATTTCTACCCTGCACTAGTTTAGCGCCATAAACGGTTTCCCGTGTGGATTGAAGAAGGTTTAATCTGCAACCACTCCGGCGCAAGCAAGCGAACAGCCTTCGCACAACCCGACAAAGCAGTAATAATCGACTCGCAACGCTGATTAAACTCGCTCTGATGACGCTTATCCACAATCTGCCCCGGAAAATGGCGATGCATCTTCGACACAGAGTCGCTACTCTCCTGCAAGCCGTGGCCCGTATGGCCCGGAACATGCTTCACCAGCACGCGCTTCTCGCGGATAGCCTCCGTCAAAGCAGACATCTGAGCCACCACGCGCTCATCCTGAATACCCTCAGAAACCCAGGTTTCAAAAGCCCAACGGCTATGCGCCAAACGCAACACAAACGTCAACGCACCCAAAGAATCCGTGTGAATAATCAGGCGGCGCGAACCGCTGTGGAACACCGTATACGCCGCCAACATCGCAGACAGCTCACCGGTCATAATATTCACGCCATCATAGTGGGAGTGAAAATAGAAGCCGTCCTCACTCACGCCGGCGATACCCATACGGCCGCCACGCTGATACTTCTTATTGTGAGTCGAACGGAACGAACAATCCGTGAAAACGCTATAGTCCTGCAGCTGATCCAACGGTCGAGGGGTCAGCGCCTCCTCCACCATCTCATCCACAGCGGTACGTGCCGCGCAGACCTCAGCCTGCATCCGCTCATACGCGGGCGTGCCAGCAAGCTTCACATGCACTTCACCCAAAGAATGGTTATCGTACGGGTCCAGCACCTTCTCAAAGGCGCGGTACTCCATGATCCCCTTCAACTGGTCGCAATCACGGAAAAGCTGCTTCAAATTCTTGCGGTCAGCAGCAATCGTCACCAGGTTCTGACGGTACTGCTCCGGAACCACATCCCACGCCGAAAGCACGGCACGACCCAGCAGGCAAGGATGCACCTCATCGCAACACTCCATGAGGGAATGAACGTGAGTGAAAAGCATCGGCTCCTCATTCACCACGGTGCGGGTGCCGTCCTGCTTAGAAATAAAAACCACCGTCGACAACGCCGAATAACAAAAACCCTGCGCCGTACGATGCTCCTGAGCCACCGCAATCACAGCAACACCCTGATCCGTGTACCCGGCAGGGTACGAGGCGCTATAGTCGGGCGCCTCCCAGGTCAGGGTGCATCGTTTGATATGCGCCGGTGAAAATCCCATGAGTGTCACCCCCCATGCGTGCCATACCGCTTCTCCTTCCAATCATGCGGTGTATCTTCCTCATTCTTTTATAGGTCGAAAAGAAAGGGGCACGCAAATATAAAACACCTTTTTTACAGTTAGCGAATGGGTCAGCCGAAAATCTTCCCACCCGCCACCACGCCACAAAACCCAGCCCCGAACACGGCGCACAACACAGCGCGAGAAACCCCCGCACATACCTCCCCGCCGCGGGGGTGAAGGTGTACGGTAAAAGAGTCATATACGACGCGGCAACCGCCGCACCACCCCACAAGGAGAGCCCCATGATTGGTGTCTACGCCGGAGTATCCGTCAAGCCCGAGCACATTGAAGAATTCCTCAAGACCATCGAACCGCTCGTGACCGCAAGCCGCCAGGACGAAGGCAACGTCAGCTACGACTTCGGTGCCGTCTCCGACACCGACTTCGCATTCATCGAGCGTTGGGAATCCCAGGAACTGCTCGAAAAGCACATGGGCACCGAGCACTTCCAGAAGGCTGTCGCCGCATGGGAGCCGCTGCTCTCCTCCGAGCTGGACGTTCGCATCGTCAACTTCCGCTAAGCGACGTGAAATACTGAAGGTGCCCGGCACCCCCATGAGAGGGGTACCGGGCACCTTCATATTAAAAATCCTGGAGGCGAGCGCGGCTACCCGCGGCGCGCCTTCATGCTCGCCAGGTTTATCGGCGTTCTACGCCAACCTCCACCGAATCAAGCGTGAAACCATTCGTCGCGCTCACGCAATGCACCTTACCGCTATTCACCGACTTGCAGGTGTAACCGTACGCAGTCACCACCTGACCGGCAGGCAGCGCAGTAATACCCTCGGTATTCACCGGCTCCGGGGTGGCGGTCTGACCGACCAGGCTCACCGCAGGAGCCTGGTCCTGCACCATGTGCACGCGCTGCTGCGCCTTACCGGAGGCGGCATCCCAACCCTCCAGGGTCACACCCACCAGCGCCTGGCAATCCACACCCGACGGGGTCACCGAGCACGCGACCTTAGAGTCCGGGCTGGTGAAACGCAGCGCCTCAACAGTCTTCGCCGAATCGCCCTGACCGAAAGTACCGCCGCCGTACGCTTCAGCGAAAGTCAGCGTACCCGACAGCATGCGGGTCTGCGCCGGAATCAACGCCAGGCGAGGCTTCTCAACGCTACCGCCCTGCGTGAAGCAGGCACCCGTAATGTAGTCGCGGCCCTGCACCTTCGTGGCGCACTGATACCACTCAACACTCGCCGAACCGTCCTGGTTCTTGCGGCTGTTGAAGAGACGCACCGCCTCCTGAGCCTTCGCGCAATCCGAACCGTCATACACGTAAATACCGGCAGAACCACCCAGCAGGCTCGTCACACCGCAGCGGGTGCCCGCATCAATAGTGTTCGCAGAGCCGCTCGCCGTAGCGTATGCCGCCTCGTACTCAGCGTCCGTGCTCGGCTCATCGGTCGGGGTTGCTACAGCATCAAAAGTTGCCGGCGCATCCAGACCGGCAGAAATCTGCACAGTATTCGGCTTCCAGGAGCCGTCCGCCGATTTAAACAGGGTCTTCGCATCAACGGCCGCCGAGGAAGTCGCGACCTTCATCGGGGCGGTTTCAGAATCATCAGCATGCGGCTGAGCAGAGCAAGAGCTCAAAGCGAGCGCGCCAATGCAGGCAAGAGCCGTCAGGGCACGACGAGTAAAGGCACGCTGTGCGCGTGCGGGCAGGGTAATCATGAGTGCGTCCTCGTGAGGGTTGCGAATTGCGTTGTGTTTGAGTGGTTGTGCTGAGTCGGTGAAGCGGGTACCTAAATACCTTCTTACACCCTACTGCACCGCAACTGACAAGGCAATACGCCGCACCGGGTATCCCACGACGGCAGACAAAGACACGGACAAAGAACAGCGCCCCGCCCGCAGAAAAACCGCGGAACGGGGCGCCAGCCCATCAGGGCAAATATTAAATTCTCACACGATACGTGAGGGGCTTATGCGTCCTCAGGCAGGATGCGCACGCCACCCTTATCAGCCGAAGCAGCCAGCATGCCGTACACCTTCAGGGCGTTCGACACCTGACGCTCACGCGGCTTCGTCGGACGCCACGGTGCAGCGCCCTTCGCCTCGCGGCGAGCAGCCAGCTCCTCATCCGAAACGTTCACACGCAGGATGCGGTTGTTCACGTCAATCTCAATCTCGTCACCGGTCTGCACCAGGCCGATCGCGCCGCCAGCGGCAGCCTCCGGGGAGACGTGACCAATCGAAATACCGGACGTACCACCGGAGAAACGACCGTCAGTAATCAGTGCACACTTCTTACCCAGGCCCAGACCCTTCAGGTAGGAGGTCGGGTACAGCATTTCCTGCATGCCGGGGCCACCCTTCGGGCCCTCGTACTGGATGACGACAACGTCGCCTTCCTTCACGTTCTTCGACAGGATCTCGTACACAGCCTCGTCCTGCGACTCAACCACGAACGCGCGACCCTTGAAGTGGAACAGCTCCTCATCAATACCAGCGGACTTGATGATTGCACCGTTCTGGGCGATGTTGCCGTACAGGACCGCCAGACCGCCATCCTTGGTGTACGCGTGCTCCACGGAGCGGATGCAGCCGTTCTCAGCGTCAGTCTCGTGGGACTCGTACTTGTTCGCGGTGGAGAACGCCTGAGTGGTGCGCACGCCACCGGGAGCCGCGAGGAACAGTTCCTTCGCCTTCTCGCTCGCCTTGCCGCTGCGGATATCCCACTCGTCCAGCCACTCGTCCAGCGAGTCAGCGTGAACAGAATGAACGTTCTTATGCAGCAGGCCGGCACGGTTCAGCTCACCCAGCAGGGCGGGGATACCACCGGCACGGTGCACGTGCTCAATGTGGTACTTGGTGGAGTTCGGGGCGACCTTCGCCAGGCAGGGAACCTGACGCGAAATGCGGTCAATATCCTGCAGGGTGAAGTCAGCGCCCGCCTCATGAGCAATCGCCAGGGTGTGCAGCACGGTGTTGGTCGAACCGCCCATCGCAACATCCAGCGCCATAGCGTTCTCGAACGCCTCCTTGGTCGCAATGGAGCGGGGCAGAACCGACTCGTCATCCTGCTCGTAGTAGCGCTTGGACAGCTCAACGATGCGGCGGCCAGCATCCAGGAACAGCTCCTTGCGAGCAACCTGAGTAGCCAGGGTGGTGCCGTTACCGGGCAGTGCCAGACCAATCGCCTCATTCAGGCAGTTCATGGAGTTCGCGGTGAACATACCCGCGCACGAACCGCAGGTCGGGCACGCGTTCTTCTCAATCTGGGCGAGCGCAGCGTCGCTGACGCTGTCATCAACAGCCATCACCATGGCGTCCACCAGGTCGAGGCGGTGCTCAACAATACCCTCAATGCCCTCGCCGGACTCCATGGGGCCGCCAGAGACAAAGATGGTAGGGATGTTCAGGCGCATAGCCGCCAGAAGCATACCGGGGGTGATCTTGTCACAGTTAGAGATGCAGACCAGCGCGTCGGCACGGTGCGCGTTGACCATGTACTCGACCGAGTCAGCAATCAGATCGCGGGAAGGCAGCGAGTAGAGCATACCGTCGTGACCCATCGCGATACCGTCATCAACAGCGATGGTGTTAAATTCCTTGGCGACGCCGCCAGCCTCACGAATCGCGCCGGCGACCAGCTCACCCATATCCTTCAGGTGCACGTGGCCGGGCACGAACTGGGTGAAGGAGTTCGCGATAGCAATAATGGGCTTGCCGAAGTCGTCATCGCCCATGCCGGTGGCACGCCACAGGGCGCGGGCACCAGCCATGTTACGGCCGTGAGTTGAAGTACGTGAACGCAGTTCTGGCATTGTTTTACCTTCCGTAGTGATGCAAGTACTGATTTTACGCGCGGCGTCCAACGCTCTTCAGCTCAGGGTCACTTTGGTTTCATGCATCGAAACGCGCACGAGCCTGCAACCGCCTATCGGTGGGAGGGTTGAGGCCACGGGGTTGTGCCGGATCTGCGGCAGAATTGCCCCCTTTGGGGTAGATGGGGACATCACCCCATTATGCCCCCTAATCTGGAATGAGCCCAGGTTGCGGGCGGCGATATTCAGTCGGCGAACGCACCGGGAGGCGGCGGGCTGCTGCGTCCGCCACGTACGGGCCTCGCTGTGCACACATAGCAGCATACATAGCACTGGCGCGGTTCGTTTCCAACACACTGATTTATACACGCTTTTATACACGCTGAACCCTGCATACGTTTCAGAAGGTTTCCATGACACAGGCACCCACCGCATCGCTCACCCTCACGCCGGCAACCACCCCGGCAGGCGGCAAGGACTTCGCGTCCTCCGTCATCTACCAGGTGTACCCCAAGTCCTTCTACTCCTCGGCCGGTGGCGCCTACGGCGACCTGCGCGGCGTCATCGAGAAGGTTCCCTACATTGCCTCCCTGGGCGTAGACATGGTGTGGTTCAACCCGTTCTTCGCCTCCCCGCAAAACGACAACGGCTACGACATTTCCGACTACTACGCCATCAACCCCGACCTGGGCACCATGGAGGACGTCGAAGAGATGATTGCTGCCCTCGCCGAGCACGGTGTGGGCGTCATGTTCGACATGGTCCTCAACCATATTTCGACCGAGCACGAGTGGTTCCAGCGTGCGCTCGCCGGTGAGCGCGAGTACTGGGATTACTTCTATATTCGCCCCGGCAAGTACACCGAGGATGGCCAGCTGCGCGAACCGACCAACTGGGAGTCGAAGTTCGGCGGCTCCTGCTGGTCCCGCTTTGGCGAGTACACGGATGAGCACGGTACTCCCCTGTTCTATATGCACCTGTACGACCGCACCCAGGCGGACGTGAACTGGTACAACCCGGTTGTCCGCGACGAACTGTTTAAGGTCGTGAACTTCTGGTACGAGAAGGGTGTGCGCGGTTTCCGTTTTGACGTCATTAACGTCATCGGTAAGGGTGAAGAGCTACTCGACGCCCCCGAAGGCGCCGTGGACAAGGCACAATACACCGACACCCCGATTGTGCACACCCGCATTCAGCAGCTGAACCGCGCCTCCTTCGGTCAGCATGATGACACCGTGACCGTGGGCGAAATGTCCTCGACCAGCATCGAAAACTGCGTGGGCTACTCCAACCCGGCAAACCACGAGCTGGATATGGTGTTCAGCTTCCACCACCTGAAGGTGGACTACGAGAACGGCGAGAAGTGGTCGAAGGTGCCGTTCCGTTTTGCCGAGTTGAAGCAGATTATGAACGATTGGGCGCTGGGCATGCAGGCCGGCGGCGGCTGGAATGCGCTGTTCTGGAATAACCACGATCAGCCACGCGCGCTGAACCGTTTTGGTGACGTTGAGCGTTACCGTGCCGAGTCGGCGACCATGCTGGCGACCGTGATTCACCTGCTGCGCGGCACACCGTACGTGTACCAGGGCGAGGAAATCGGCATGATTGACCCGGTCTACTCCTCGATTGAGCAGTACGTGGATGTGGAGGCGCACAACGCCTACGCGATGCTGCGTGAGCGCGGTCTGAGCGAGCAGCAGGCTCTGGAGATTGTGGCGTCGAAGGCTCGCGATAATTCGCGTGTTCCGATGCAGTGGACCGCAGATCCGGTGACCGTCGGGTTCGGTTCCACCTCGCCGTGGTTGGCTCCTGCCCCGGTGCGTGATGCGGCGACCGGTGCCGGTATTTCGGTGGAGGATGAGGAACGCGACGGCGTGATTCTGCCCTACTACCGCAACCTGATTGCCCTGCGTAAGCAGTACCCGGTCATCTCTGCGGGTTCGTACGCGCCCTACGCGTTGGATCACGAGCGGGTGTTTGCGTACCTGCGTGAGCTGCCCGCTGAGGCTGGCTCTGAGGACGGTAGCCCGGCACAGTGCCTGCTGGTGCTGACGAACTTCTACGGTGAGCCGACCGAGGTTGAGGTTCCGGCTGAGTTCGTTCGTTCCGGTCGCGTGCTGGTGTGTAATTACAAGAATTCTGCGGTCGATTCTGCTGCAGCGGATTCTGCTGTATCTGATTCGGCTGAGACGGTGACGCTGAGCCTGCGCCCCTACGAGGCTTTGGCGCTGCTGATTGAGGGCTAAAAGCTACTGTATGCCTCCCCCCTGATGTGTGAGACGAGGGTGATATAAACCGACCTGACAATATTCCATAAATGGAATATTGCCAGGTCGGTTTTGTTTATACCCATTCCTACAGAGGAATTTATACGGATTGTCAGGCGGACTCTTAGAAGCCGTGCTCGTTCAACCAGGCAGCCGCCGCCTGCGCGGGCTCCTGTTTAGAGGTACCTGAAACACGGTCATTCAAAGTGCGCAAATCGGCGGTGGTCAGCTTCGCCGAGACACGGTTCAGAACCTCCGCCGCAGAGTCGGGAACTCGTGACGTATTGATAATAGGCAGCACCTGCTGAGCCAGAATCATGTCCTTCGGATCCTCCAGAACCACCAGCTGATTCTGCTCAATCGCAGGGGTGGTCGAGTAGAGGTCAACCACCTGCACGGTGTCATCCAGCAGGGCTTTGACGGTCAGAGCGCCACCACCGTCCGAGAGGGGCACGAACTCAGCGGGAACGCATCCGTACTTCTCTTTCAGACCCGGGATGCCATAGGCGCGCTCGGCAAACTCCGGGGCGGCGCCGAGCTTCAGATTCGTACAGCGGGAGGCGAGGTCTTCAAGGCTTCGCAGACCGTACTTCTGGGCGGTCTGCGCGGTAACGACCAGGGAGTCCTTATCCTCGGCCTCGGAGGCGTTGAGGGCGCGAATTTCAGTCCCGGAGGTGCCGGTTGTGAGGGTGCCGAGGGCGGCGGGCAGCGCCTGCAGAATCTGCTCGGCGGTTGAGGCGGTAGCCTTCGGATCCAGGTAGAGCAGCAGGTTTCCGGAGTAGTCCGGGATAACGTCCACCGCACCGGAGGCGAGCGCCCCCAGGTACGCTTCGCGGGCGCCGATGCTCAGCTGGGTGCGGGCGTTGAAGCCCGCCCGGGCGAGGGCTCCGGCGTAGATTTCGGCGAGGATTTGGGATTCGGCGAAGGCCGCTGAGCCGACGATGATTCCTTCGTGTTCGCCGCTGAAGACTTTGTCGCCGCTGAGCCCGCAGGCGCTGAGAATACCCGCCATACCGAGCGCTCCGGCGGCGGTTAGGGCAGCGCGACGAGATACGATACGGCGCGTGAAGGTTTTAGGCGTCTGATTCATCGGGTTCATGCCTTCTTCCGGTTGATGGTGAGCCCTGCGGGAGTGAGCGCGCGCTGCACAAGACCCATGAGCGCATCCACGGCGAAGGCGAGAAGCGCCACGAGCAGGGTTGCGACGAGCATGCGCGGGTAGTCACGCACGGCGAGCCCGTCGAAGAGGTATCTGCCGAGGGTTCCGCCGCTCAGGTAGGCGACGATGGTCGCGGTTGCGATGACCTGCACGAGTGCGGAGCGGAGCCCGCCGAGCATCATGTTGGCGGCGAGCGGGATTTCGAGGCGGGTCAGAATCTGCCATTCGGTCAGGCCTTGGGCGCGGGCTGCGTCCACGAGGTCTTCCGGCACGGCGGCGAGGCCTTCAAGAACTCCGGCGAGTAGGGGTGCCGCCGCAACAATAATGAGCACGATGAGGGCGGGCAGGGTTGAGACGCCCAGCCAGAGCGCCAGGATGGTGAGCAGACCGAGCGCGGGCAGCGCGCGGGTAGCGGCAACGGCGCTCATGAGCAGGTTGCTGCGGCGGCGGTTAGTGCCGTCAGTGGGTCGGCGGTGTCCAGCCCAGAGGCCGAGGGGCACGACGATGAGTGCCGCGCAGGCGGTGGCGAGGGCGGTAACGCTCAGGTGTTCGAGCAGGCGCACGAGGATTCCGCCGCTTCCCTGCCAGTTGGCGCCATCCATGAGGTAGGCAAAGGTTCGTTCTATAACGTTCACGGGTTACGCCCTCCTTTCGAGGCGGCGGCGATTCGCAACCGTAGCCACCTGCCAGGGCGTAAGTGCCCTCGTCAGAAGGATAAGGAGCAGGTCGAGGAGCAGCGCCAGCAGCAGGCTAAGAATCACGCCAGCCAGAATCTCCGAGGGGATATTGCGCGCGAGTCCGTCGGTGAAGAGCGTGCCGAGCGAGGGCACACCAATGAGGGCACCCACGGACACCATCGCAATATTTGCCACGGTTGCCACGCGGATTCCCGCCATAATGACGGGCACGGCGAGAGGCAGGTAGAGCTCCATCAGCGCCTGTCGGGGCGTGTATCCGAGGGCGCGGGCAGATTCGTGCACGCTATCGGGTACGGAGTCGAAGGCATCCACACCAGAGCGCACCATGAGCGAGAAGGAGTAGATGCTCAGGGCGACGAGCACGTTCAGCGGGGAAATAATGGAGGTTCCCAGAATGAGCGGCATCAGCACAAACAGTGCAATCGAGGGGATGGTGTACAGCAGTGAGGAGAGGTGCATGAGGGTTCGCGCACCAATGCGGCGTTCGGAACCGCGGTCACGGCGACGGCTCGCGTAGTAGGCGACCGGCAGTGCAATGAGAGTGCCAATCGCGACGGGCACGACGCCCTGGTAGAGGTGGCTGAGGGTCAGTTCGAGGATGCGCTGGCTATTGGTTGCGACCCATTCCCAGTGCATATCGCTTGCGGCGAGGGGTTGCGCGGCGTGCGGTGGTGCCGCGAGCACACTATTTTCTAGAAGGCTCATTCGCTTTTCTCGCCTTCTGCCTTGCTACCCTGCGCTTCTTTGGAGGCGACAAGTCGGCGTGCGCGCGCCTGGCGCACCGTCTGCTCATCCAGCAGACCGGCAACGGAGCGGCTGACGAAGGAGCGTACAAAATCATCGGCGGGGCTGTAGAGAATCTCTTCGGGAGTGCCGAACTGCGCGAGGCGGCCGCCCTCCGCGAAGACGGCGATTGTATCGCCGAGCAGGAGCGCCTCATCAATGTCGTGGGTAACGAACACAATCGTCTTGGCGAGTCGATCCTGCAGGCGCAGCAGCTCTTTCTGCAGGTCGGTACGCACCACCGGATCCACCGCGGAGAATGGCTCGTCCATCAGCAGGACGGGCGCATCGGCGGCGAGAGCACGCGCCACACCGACGCGCTGCACCTGACCGCCCGACAGCTGGGAGGGGTAGCGCTTCGCGTACGAAGAGTCTAGACCGACCACTTCGAGCAGTTCGAGGGCACGCGCCTGCGCCTGTTTGCGGGAGGCACCGAGCAGGCGCGGCACGGTGGCAATATTCTGCGCGACGGTGCGGTGCGGCATGAGCCCGCCCTGCTGCATCACGTAGCCAATACCGCGGCGCAACTCGTAGGGGTTCTTCTCGTGCACGTTCACGCCATCGATGGTGATGGTGCCGCTATCGGGCTCCACCATGCGGTTAATTATGCGCAGACTAGTGGTTTTACCGCATCCGGAGGGGCCGACAAACACGGTAATCTGACCGGCGGGAATGTGCAGGTTCAGGTTCTGCAACACCGTGGTGGGTTCACCGGTTCGGCTCGGGTAGCTCTTAGTGATGTTCTCGAAGCGGATTCCGCCCGCCTGAGCGCTGGCAGCAACATTTTTTGCCCAGGGAATTTGGGGTGAGCTCGAAATCTGAGGTGAGCTCCCCGGAGGTTGTGCATTGGGAGGCTGTGCGCTGGGATTCTGAGCGGTCATGGGTGCGGGATGCTTTCTAGAGGGAGCGTGGCGTTATTTCTACATACAAAAAGGCGGCACCTCGGGGTTTTATTCCCAAGATGCCGCCTTTTCGACGGATTGCAGTATCTGCAACCCTAAAAGTTTTTAAAAACAAAACCCGCCCCACTGTAGAAGCCTGGAGGCGGATTTCGTGGCTCCGACCGGCGTCGATCCGGTGACCTTACGATTTTCAGTCGTACGCTCTACCAACTGAGCTACAGAGCCTTGCGTATTTACTTTTAGATACGCAATGACCGCGTCTTCGGATGAATAATCATCTGAACTTACGCGGCCAGAGCGACCCCGACGGGACTTGAACCCGCGACCTCCGCCGTGACAGGGCGGCGCGCTAACCAACTGCGCTACGGGGCCTTGTTGGAATCAACAGAAATAAATTCTATATCATCAAACTTGGCTTTGCAAATCGTAAGATTTGCAAGTACCCCCAACGGGATTTGAACCCGTGCTACCGCCGTGAAAGGGCGGCGTCCTAGGCCGCTAGACGATGGGGGCCTAGTCGATCGAACAGGTTCAGTTTTCTTCATCCCGTCGTTCGAACCTCCACTAGTTTATGTCAGGTTTGCGGAGGCGCGCAAACCGTTTTGTTCGATTTTGCCCGATTTTGACCCCCATTTTCGACCGTTTATAGCCTGGCACATATACGTTTAAGCTTGTCAATGAGGATTCAGAAAAACTTCAAAAAATTTTAAAATTTCTTCACAACACCCCACATCAGGGGCTTTTGGAGGGGTTTTCGCGGCTTTTGGGTGCCCACAGAGGCTTCAAGGAAGCCCTATTTTCTACTCTGTTTCTGCAGATTTTCTTCAGAATCTTCCAAAATTTTGCTCCGAAGATACCCGAAGAGAACCCGAAGATCTTTGGATACCCCTCCGTAAGAGCTCCGAAAATCCGCCATTCACCCTCTCGCTCACCTCGCGGCAGCCCAAACATCCAAAAAATATCTCCGAAAATTTTCAGTAATTTCTGGGGTGCCTATATGAGAAGTGCAAGCAAGCACCGCTCAGAGCGCAAAAACCTACAAGAAAGCGCACGGCGGATCCTGCGATGGATTTCGCGGGGGGTCCTACGGGGGATTCCGCGGTACATCTTTGGTGGATCTTGCGGCGCATCCTCAATGAATCCTAATGAATCTTGCGGCACACCTTTCAGCCGCATCTTTCAGTGAGGCTCGCCCCGACTTCGCCCGGCCTCTCCGAAGCCCAAAAAATGTGCCGCGCAAAGCAACTACCCGTCAAGATGCACCTAAATGAAAATATTCACTCCAGGGAATACGATAAAACGGCTTGTCAGATGCGTATTTTTCTCTCCATGCAAGTAAATACAGAATTATGACAACACAGAAATATAAAGATTTGATAAACCTCTGGCGATTGACAAGGAGAGATGAAAGCCAGCTGAAAATGCCCCCTGAATTGGCTTGAAGCCCCCTCTTTGAGCACCGTACTATAGAGGGCGTGAGGTCACTTCCGGACCTTGCAGCACGGGGCCACTTCCGGAGCCCCAGACGTAAAGTCACCGCACATTACAGCACCGATAAACCGCATAGAGATCCGAAGGAGGATCCAGTGTCCGCAACGATGAACCGTCGCACGGCATTCCGTGCACTCGGCGTAGGCACCGCAACCATCGCTCTCGGCTGTGCAGCTGCACCCGCGGCGCAGGCACAGCAGATGGCACACCCGCAGAAGGCAATGACTGCCGACCAGCAGCTCAAGCTGATTCTGCGCCGCCTCGAGCAGGTACCTGCCCGCTTGAAGTATGCGAAGCCTGGATCCTCCAACCGCGTTAATAGCGGCATTGAGAGCGCACTGGGCAACCTGACCACCGTCCAGGGCACTGACGCAGGTCGTCAGATTGCAAGCGCGAAGGCCGCTGTCCGCAAGTCTGATGGACGCGCCCACGCAGCGATCTCCCCCGTTGGTGTTATTGCCTGCGTTGTCAGTATTGCAAAGTTTGTCATTCAGCTGGGCATCGCCATTTACAAGCTTATTAAGGCACTCGTTAACGCCTTCAAGCAGTGGAAGACCTTCAAGAACATCGTGAAGGCCGTCATTTCTGGTGAAGCCCGCAAGAAGCTGGGTACTGAAACTGAAACCGTACTCAAGGCCATTTTGGGCATTGAAGACGTCCTCAAAAAGTGTGCATAGTCTACACACCGTACGGCTATGCGCTTGTTTAGAGAGCTAATCTTGGTGTTTCTTTAGCTTTCTAGACCCCGTTAAAGGGATGCGCCGCACGTAGAGTCACTGCATGGGCTCGCTGCGCGTCCGGGTAGCCGGAGGGTATGTCCTCGAGTGTCTTCGGCACCTACCCAGCCCACCCCGCATAACCTCATGGTGCGGGGTGGGTTTCTTTAACCGCTCTTTCGGCTGCTCCTCCGGGCAAGCGCTTCTCGAGCTTGCCCCCTGACGCTCCCCTCCCCCGCTTCCTTATATATAGACAAAAATCGACCCCGCACCGGCTCACGGTACGGGGTCGATTTCTATGCTCTACGTACTACACGTAAGGATTACTCACCGCGGGAGATGTTGATCATCTCGTCGCGGTCCACAACCTTCACGCGGGCGCGAGGCTCACCGGCTGCATCCTTGGATGCTGCGCCCAGTGCCTTCTCGTGATCGTCTAGGCGGTGCCAGCCATCCCAGGTGGTGTACTTGATGCCCTTGGAGTCCAGGTATGCGCTGAATGCCTCTGCGTCCGGCTCGGTTGCGGTGTAGAGGTTCTCGCGGTCCTCGAGCAGGTGGGTGATGGTCTCGAGTGCGTCAGACTTGGTGGAGCCGATCAGGCCGACGGGGCCGCGCTTGATCCAACCGGATGCGTACAGGCCGGGAACGACCTCGCCGTTCTCGTCCACGACGCGACCCTCAACGTTGGTGATGACGCCGCGCTTGTCGTCGTAACCGATTTCGGGCAGTTCGGAACCGAAGTAACCGATTGCACGGTAGACAGCCTGTACGGGGTAGTCCACGTACTCGCCGGTGCCGATGATGCCGCCGTTGCCGTCGAGCTTGTTGCGCTCCATGCGCAGGCCCACGACCTTGCCGTCTTCGCCGAGGATCTCGTGCGGGGACTGCAGGAAGTGCAGGTGCAGGCGGCGGGATGCGGTCTGTTCCTTGGTCTTCTGGTCTTCCAGCCAGCCGCGCAGGGTCTTCATCATGACCTTGGTCTGTGCGTTCTTCTCCATTGCTTCCTCGGAAGCCTCGTCGAACTGGAAGTCCTCTTCGTACAGGACGATGTCCACGTCGCGGGAGTGTGCGAGTTCGCGCAGCTCGAGCGGGGTGAACTTCATCTGTGCGGGGCCGCGGCGACCGAAGACGTGCACGTCGGTCACGGGGGAAGCCTTCAGGCCCTGGTAGACGTTGTCGGGGATTTCGGTGACGAGCAGGTCGTCAGCGTGCTTGGAGAGGATGCGGGAGACGTCCAGGGCGACGTTGCCGTTACCGAGCACTGCAACCTGCTCAGCTTCGAGCGGCCAGGTGCGGGGGTAGTCGGGGTGGCCGTCGTACCAGGAGACGAAGTCTGCTGCGCCGTAGGAGCCGTCCAGGTCGATGCCCTTAATGTTCAGGGGTGCATCGAAAATCGCGCCGGTTGCGAAGATGATGGCGTCGTAGTGTTCGCGCAGGTCGGCGAGGGTCAGGTCCTTGCCGTATTCGACGTTGCCGAAGAAACGGATGTCGCCGCGGTCCAGGACCTTGTGCAGTGCGGTGATGATGCCCTTGATGCGGGGGTGATCCGGTGCCACACCGTAGCGGATCAGGCCGAAGGGGGCGGGGTAGCGGTCGAAGATGTCGATGGCGACCTCGACGGCGCCGGTGCGGACCTCTTCAGACTTGGTGAGGATGTCGGCGGTGTAAATACCGGCGGGACCTGCACCAATAACGGCGACGCGCAGGGGGCGTGCTGCTTCAGACACGAAAATCTTCCTTTCGAAGTTCACCGTCCGGCGCCCGGTGCGGCGCGAACAGGCGGTGAGCTTAGTGTTCACTTCCTGCCTATTTTACCGGGGATTGACGGGTGTTCGGGGGCTTATATGTCTTCGCCCACTAAATAGGACAATTTTCTGTCACCTAATCCGGGCGGGGTGGTACATCCAGCCCCGGGGGCTATGTATATAGGGCCTAAACATACAACCCGCACAGGGCTGCACAGACTAGGAGGCGGGTACCGCCTCAAAGGTTACAACCAGTTCGTCGCGCTCACCGAAGCGGACCAGGTGGCGGTCCAGCACATCCGCCAGGCGGGCTGCCTGCTCGTCGCTTTCAGCGCGCACCTCCATAATGAGGGCGCCCTCGGTTTCGCGCAGGTCGCCGTAGCCGCGGAAGATGCCGTCGCGGTTGAAGGTGAGGCGGATGCCGTCGGGCAGTTCTGCGGTGCCGAGCTTGCGGCCCATGTGGGAGCCGAGCTGTTTGATGTAGCGGGCGGGTCGGTCGGTTGCTACGATAGCCCGCTGGCGTACCGGCAGGGATTCAGCGGCGGGGTAGTTTTCGGCGGGAACGGCGGTGTTTTCCTGCGGGGTTTCAGTCACGGTGGACTCCTTACTTATAGGTGTTCTTATAGGTGCCGAGAAAGGCTCACCACACGGAACCCTGCATTCGGCGACGCATTGTTTCACCTCGAATATAGCAGGCACTTAGGGTTCACTAACCTAATATGTCATCGTTGTTCGCGCAGGGGCGATAAACAACCACCGTTCTTTACGCACCTACCTCTTGAGCTTAATCTCAGCAGCAGCACCCAACTGTGCCGAAGTCACCGCATCGTCCAAATGTTTAAAATCCGACCGGTCAGTGTACGTAATCGTCAAAACAGCCTTCTGCCCATCGCACAGAAGCGTCTGGGAGAATTCAACATTCTTCGCAGCCGAACGAATAGCATTAAGCTCTTCGGTCCGCGCAAGAGCTTGCTGCACATCCTCCGGTGAAGAAGCTGTTGCACAAGCTGGTGTAGTGGTCGAATACTCATTCAGCCATGGCTCAAAAGCTCCGCCCCAGTACAGACCCAGAAGAGCGCCAACAAACACCACGCAAGATACTAGACCGCCCACCACTTTTCGCGGCAGATGCCGCAATCCGTTTTTTCGAGGGGTGTCGCCTCCTGAATTTTCCGGCACACGATCATACTCATCACGAGCTAGAGGGCTCCTGGTCGTCATGATTCATTCTCCTTCCGATGAGAATTTACGTTTACATCCGCCAATCCCAAATCGGGAATTCTGGTAGGGCTTTCAAGACGGCATAGCCTATCGCAGGCGGCCATCATATCCGCGTCATGAGTCGCCACGATAACTGTGGCTCCACGACGAGCAGCAGAGCTCAAAAGCTCAATAACCAATGCCCGGTTCTCAGCATCGAGACTTGCCGTCGGCTCATCCGCAAAAATGTAGCGCACACCCTTGTGGATTGCCCGAGCAATGCCCACTCTCTGCTTCTCACCACCACTCAGCAGGGCAGCCGAAGTACGCTCCTTCCCTTCAAGACCAATGATGCTCAGAAGCTCGCGGCTCTCATCCGTAATTCGAGCACGACCAAAGGTCCTACGGTCAAGCAGAATATTCTCGATAACGCTCCATTCCTCAATAATTCCGTAATCCTGAAAAACGAAGGAAGCTTCATCAGCCCAGAACGCAAGACGCTCCTTCTCACGAGCACGTTCCATATGGCGACCCCCGATAACCACCTCACCCGCATGAGGCGGGATCAGCAGACCCAACACATTCAGAAGCGTCGTTTTACCGCATCCGCTCGGACCCACAATGCCAGTTAATTCCCCCGCATATGCCTCAAAGTGGGGACTCTGGAGAATGGGCTGCCCCTGCGCATACACCACAATGTTGCGGGAGGCGATAGTTACCTCAGGATGTTCCGCATTGCTAGAGGGATAAACAGTATTCCTCATCATTCACTCCTATACGTGACGACGGTGAACCGTCGCGGTGAAGATACGGCTAAAACTCAGTCTCAGCACCAGTGCCAGAATAGTGCCGTACAACAGCGGTGCCGCCAACGCTGAAAAAGCGTACTCTGCTCCCTGCACCAGAAGAAGTACCAACGCCGCAGCAGAGCAAAGGCACACAATGCAGGTTTCTTTCAGAAGGTAGCCGCTAAAAATTGTTCTGAGAGGCAGACCAGCAGTGCGCAAAACAAAATCATTACGGGCACGAGCCGCAAGGGTAATGTACGTATTAATTGCTGTACCAATAACGAGTGCCGCACAGAGAATTGCTAGGCCCACAAGATGCGCAACATACCGGTTACGTTCCAGCTGCGCGATGTAAAGGTGTTCTTCTCCCGCGCGGTCCACAGAAAGTAGAGTCTGCTCAATTCCCTCTGCGTTGTAAGCAGCCCGTACAGACGCAGGCTGAGAAACCATGACGTTACCGGTAGTCAAGGCCGCAGAAATAAAGGCAGGTTGTAGATTCTGAGTCGCCGATTCGGTCACCACAAGAACAGGCTTTTTATAGTTCAGAAGCCGTGAATCCTGAGAGCTCAAAGCAGGCACCGTTACCCCCGACGAGTTGGTTTTATCCTCCACAGTGAGCAGAGTAAATCCGCGATCCTCCCGGTCCTTCTGGTGGAAAGAATACTCTGCACGCAAAGACTGAGATCCAGGGAAGCTGCTATCCTCAACATTCTTGAACGACAAGCCAAGACGTTGCTGAAGAAGGTCCACATAGGCGCGGTTCACCATAAGGGCGCCATCGTATCCGCTACCCTCCAAACCCTTAACGTTTTCCAACGCATAGGACAGGAGGACACCGTTCCGTGATTCAAGAGAACCTAAAGCACGCACTGTGGCCTGGTCGTAGGAGGCGAGCGCTTGTTCATCCCGTATCGTCGCTTCAGGCACGTTCACCCGTAAGGTGTACTGGTCAGAAAGAAGAGACCAGCCAGCCGCCGAATCGCTCCTACCCAAACTCACTTGAGCGCTTGAGACCAGACCCGGAATAGTGCACGCCACTAAAACCACCACAGCATACTTAGCGATTGCACTCGGAACTGTAAAACGTCGATACGCCGGTTCCCTACGTCCCACAGCATTGATGCTCGGCCAAGTCATGAGGTTGATCAGCAGTAGAGCAACCAGCATGAGAACGGTAAACACGGCAAAAATCAGCGCTGTAACCCCCACCAGTTGAGGAAGATGCGCCACACCATACACGAACCCCTCTACGCATCCCATGCACAATGCTGTTACCGCTGCAGGAGGTAACGCCAGGAGCAGGAGATCTTGTGCATCCCTTAGCTGCAGGCGCTGCGGGGAGTATCCGTTCAGAAGCAGAATATTCTGAGTTCGCGAACGGACCGACAACCACCCCATGATTGCGGTACAGAAGAGCACAGCGAGACAGATAAGGCTCGTCAGAGAGCCCGAAGAAGTAACAGCCCCGTAGACAACACGCACCGGGTTAACGGAGGTAACTTTAACATCCATACCTTGTTCACGGGCAAGGTTTTCAAAAGCACGCACAAATTCTTGGCTACCCGCTAACGCATATTGGCCGTCAAGCGAGGAATCCCCCAGTGCTCGTGACGGATATTTTTTCCCGTGCTTATCAGGGTCGAACCAATCGATAGTTTCACCGTCAGAGCTCAGTGAATTCGCCCCGAACACGTAGACGGATTTTCCGTGCCAGAAATCTTCGGGGTCAGCGACCACCTTGAGTAGCTGGGCACCATCGGCAGCGTAGCGATCCACCAGAGCATCAAAGTTCTGAATCAGCTCAGACTTAGACTGTTGCGAAGCACGGAGAGAAAGCTGTGCCTGCACATTGGTACCCAGAGGAGTCTGCGTCTCTAGGACAGAGATGAGGGCGCTACCCAGCAGAAAGGTCAGAACCGTACACAATACTGCGCACACTCTCAGAGCATTTTTCATCGTTGAATCCCCGTCTGTAGCGGGTGGGTCTAAACTTCACCACCGCAGGCCTGGTGCTAGAAGACTACCACCTTCACAACCTAAATGGTATAGATTTTCGAATTATTTAGATTCAAAACATATATTTTTTTGCTAGTCAGCGGATTTTATAGTTTCTACAGTGCCTTTTCAGGCTTTCTGAACGAACGCTGGGAGTTTCCTGGATTAACGCTTAGAGAAACTTTAACCGTAGAATATTTCGGTAACAACAGTGTCACCTCCCAAACACACCGGGAAGTGGCACTTTTTTATGCGGGCTCGGAACCCCGGTGCCCGCCCCGACTATGAGTATCTACGGATTTTCACGAATGTCTTCTGAGAACACCGCGGCTCCCCAGACCCCCAAGGCAGAAGCCAAGGGCGCACTGGACCGTTACTTCAAGATCACTGAGCGAGGCTCCACCATCGCCGCAGAATTCCGCGGCGGCCTCGCCACCTTCTTCGCGATGAGCTACATCGTCGTGCTGAACCCCCTCATCATCGGCCTCGGCAAGGACGCATCCGGCAACGCCCTCGGCGTACCGCAGGTCGCAGCAATGACCGCACTGGTCGCAGGCGTTATGACCATCCTCATGGGCGTCATCGCCAAGCAGCCCTTCGCCATGGCAGCAGGCCTCGGCGTGAACGCACTGCTGGCAACCACCATCGCCTCCACCCCCGGACTGACCTGGCCCGCCATCATGGGCCTCGTCGTGTGGGCTGGTGTGCTGATGACCATCCTCGTGCTGACCGGCTTCCGCACCGCAGTGTTCAACGCGGTCCCCGAATCGCTCAAGGTCGCAATCGTCGTCGGTATCGGCTTCTTCATCGCCTTTATCGGCCTCGTCAACGCGGGTATCATCCGCCGCATGCCCGACGCAGCAGGCACCACCGTGCCCGTCTCCTTCGGTGTCAGCGGCCACCTGCTCGGCTGGCCCACCCTCGTCTTCCTCTTCGGCCTGTTCCTCACCATTGCGCTGTTCATTCGCAACGTGAAGGGTGCAATCCTCTACGGCGTGCTCGCCTCCACCGCCCTCTCCATCATCCTGGAGAAGGTCGTGCCCTCCGGCAGCTCGCTTCAGTCCCCCACCGGCTGGTCCCTGAACGTCCCCGTCTGGGATTCCAACACCAGCAAGCTCCCCGACTTCTCCCTGTTCGGCTCCGCTGACCTGTTCGGTGCCTTCGGCACTCTCGGCGGCATGGCTGCAGTTCTGCTGATCTTCACCATCCTCATCTCCGCGTTCTTCGACGCAATGGGCACCTCCGTCGGTCTCGCAACCGAAGCAGGCACCATCAAGGACGGCCAGATCGAGAACGTCGACAAGGTCCTGCTCGTGGACGCCCTCGGCTCCGTAGTCGGCGGTGGCACTTCCTCCTCCTCCAGCCAGATTTTTGTGGAGTCCGCAACCGGTATCGGCGCGGGTGCACGCACCGGCTTCGCGAACGTCGTCACCGGCGCACTGTTCCTCGTCGCAATCTTCCTGTCCCCGCTGGTCACCATCGTGCCCTTCGAAGCTGTTGCGCCCGCAATGGTGTTCGTTGGCTTCCTGATGATCCGCCAGGCAGTGAACATCGATTGGAACGACTGGGGCCTGGGTATCCCCGCGTTCATGACCATCATCTTCATGCCGCTGGCATACTCCATCGCGGACGGTATCGGCGCAGGCTTCCTGTCCTACGTCTTCATCCGCCTGGTGCAGGGTCGCGGCAAGGAAGTTCACTGGCTCATGTACGTGGTTTCCGCAGTGTTCCTCATCTTCTTCGCTAACGGCCTGATTACCGGCTGGATGCACTAAATACATCGGGTGCCTCACCCTCCACATGTGGAGGCACGGGTACCAGCTGGGCGGGGTATCGGCACCTTTGGGGTGCCGGTACCCCGCCCTGCGCTATTCTTCCCTCTACCCCAGCTACCCAATTCTGGTTGCAGGGGTCGGGGAAACACCACATCACCGACTGGACCGCCGCACACAACGCGTTTCAACGACACAAGCTAAGCGGCGGCGCCTACAATGGTTGAACCATTGTGGCGCCCAACCCGGGACTTACCCGCGAGCCTTACCCGCGAAACCGGCGGCGCAACAGTACACACCGAACAACATCAACGGATCCTCACATGTCTGAACCCCAGAAGGCGGCAGCACCCACCGGTGCGCTCGACCGCTACTTCAAGATTTCCGAACGCGGCTCCTCCATCGCCGCAGAATTCCGCGGCGGCCTCGCCGCCTTCTTCGCCATGAGCTACATCGTGGTGCTGAACCCCCTCATCATCGGCCTCGGCAAGGACGCATCCGAACGCACCCTCGGTATCGCACCCGTCGCGGCTGTGACCGCACTGGTTGCCGGCGTGATGACCATCCTCATGGGCGTTATCGCCAAGCAGCCCTTCGCCATGGCGGCTGGCCTGGGCGTGAATGCGCTGCTCGCCTCCACCATTGCCACCACCCCGAACCTGACCTGGGCAGACATCATGGGTCTGGTCGTTCTTGCCGGTCTGATCATGACCGTTCTGGTGCTCACCGGCTTCCGCACCGCGGTGTTTGAGGCGGTCCCCGAGTCGCTCAAGACCGCGATTGTGGTCGGTATCGGCTTCTTCATTTCCTTTATCGGCCTGGTCGACTCCGGCATTATCCGCCGCATGCCCGACGCAGCCGGCACCACCGTTCCGGTGAGCCTCGGCGCGGGCGGTCACCTGCTCGGCTGGCCCACCCTCGTCTTCCTCTTCGGCCTGTTCTTCACCATCGCCCTGTTCATCCGTAACGTGAAGGGCGCGATCCTGTGGGGCGTGCTCGCCTCCACCGCACTGTCCCTGATTCTGGAGGCGCTTGTGCCTTCCGGTTCCGTGCGGAAGGCGGCAACCGGCTGGTCCCTGAACGTGCCCTCCCTGGCGGACCTGGAGTTCACCACCCCGAACTTCTCCCTCATCGGTTCCGCTGACCTGTTCGGCGCGTTCACCCACATTGGCCCGCTGGCTGCTTCGCTGCTGGTGTTCACCATTCTGCTGTCGGTGTTCTTTGACGCGATGGGCGTTTCAGTGGGTCTTGCCACTGAGGCAGGCACCATGAAGGACGGCAAGGTTGAGGACATTGACAAGGTCCTGCTCGTGGACGCTTTCGGCTCCGTTATCGGTGGTGGCGCGTCCGGTTCGGCGAACCAGATTTTCGTGGAGTCCGCTACCGGTATTGGTGCGGGTGCACGCACCGGTTTTGCGAACATTGTGACCGGTGTGCTGTTCCTGCTGGCAATTTTCATCTCGCCGCTGGTCACCATCGTTCCCTTTGAGGCGGTTGCTCCGGCGCTGGTCGTGGTCGGCTTCCTGATGATCCGCCAGGCCGTGAATATTGACTGGACCGACTGGGGTCTGGGTATTCCGGCGTTCTTGACCATCATTTTCATGCCGCTGTCGTACTCGATTGCGAACGGTATTGGTGCCGGCTTCGTGGCGTACACTTTCATTCGCCTGGTGCAGGGCCGCGGTAAGGATGTGCACTGGCTGATGTACCTGGTCTCCGCGGTGTTCGTGATCTACTTCGGTATGGGCATCATTAACGGCTGGACTAGCTAAGTCCGCTAGCCCCAATATCTAGCCCCATTGAGAGGCGTCAACAAAGAATGGCAGAATCATTCCGGTTTCGGAATGATTCTGCCATTTCTTTTATGCCCGCACTATGCATGTGTATAAGGGGCGTTAGCGGACGTCACCATCCACGTAGAACCAGGCGCCGCCCACCTTCTCAAAGCGCGACAGCTCATGCATGCTGCCCTTCACCCGCTCCTCCGCAGGAACACCCGGCACCGAGCGGTAATACGCAACGAACTCCACCGTACCGGACGCATCAAACGGGCCACCCGAAGCGCCCAGAATATCCAGGCGATACCAACGGATATCATCCTCCAAGTCCAAAGCGGCCGGGCGAGTACTCGGATGCCAGCTCGCCAGCAGGTACGCCGCATCCCCTGTCGCAAACGCGGTAAAACGCGAGCGCATCAGCTGCTCCGGCGCGGGAGCAGTCAGCGTGCCGGAGGCGGCAAACTCGCCCAGGAACCTGCCGCAGCAGGCACCGTACACCTCGCCGCTCGAGCAGGGGCAGCGGTCATCATGGTTAAGTTCAACCTGGTTCAGTTCAGTCATGCCAACCAGTATAAAGAACGCGCCATATCAAAAAGCACAGCATCAAGAAAGCACAGCGCGAAGAAACGCCCGCTCCGCCGGGGATACACATCCCCCAGCAGAACGGGCGTTCTTGTTTTCAATCGTTAAGTTTGAGCGAACCTACACGGTTACGCTTCAGCGGCAACGCTTATTCAGCGATTGCGCGAGCCGGGGTGTCAGCAGCCGAAGGCTTGCCCACGTATGCGCCGCGGTACTTAGCAGCCGGGTGGGAGTCAGCAACCTTGGTGTGACCCTTACCGAAGATGTTCTCACGCAGGGTGTTGCCTTCGTACTCGGTGCGGTAGCGGCCGCGCTTCTGCAGCTCGGGAACAACGTACTCGATGAAGTCCTCGAAGGAACCCGGGGTGACGTGGTACGCCAGGTTGATGCCGTCCAGGCCGCCCTCATCGATCCAGCGCTCCAGCTCGTCAGCAACCTGAACCGGGTCACCAACGATGACCTCGCCCATGCCGCCGAGGGTGACGTGCTCAGCGATGGCCTTGCGGGTCCACTTCTTGTCCTTTGCCTGCAGGGTGAAGGGGGTCAGGAAGGACTGAATCGACTCGGTCTGCACGTAGTTCAGGACCTCGTCCTCGTCGAACTGGGACAGGTCAACGCCGGACCAGCCGCCGAGAATGGTCTGTGCAGAGTCGAGGTTGATGTACTTCTTGTACTCCTCGTACTTTGCCTTTGCCTTCTCCTCGGTCTCATCCACGATGATCGAAAGCATTGCAAGGATCTTCACGTCGTCGCGGCTACGGCCCTGCTCCTCTGCAGCGGCGCGAATACGGTCGGTCACAACGCGGGTCAGGTCCGGGCGCAGGGCGCTGATGAACACAGCCTCAGCGTGCTTACCGGAGAACTGCTGGCCACGGCTGGATGCGCCAGCCTGGAAGATCACGGGGGTGCGCTGCGGGCTCGGCTCAGTCAGGGAGATGCCGGGTACGGAGAAGTACTTGCCCTTGTGGCCAATCGGGTGGACCTTGGAGGGGTCAGCGTAGATGCCGCGCTCGCGGTCCTTGATGACTGCGCCGTCTTCCCAGGAGCCTTCCCACAGCTTGTAGCAGACGTCCAGGAACTCGTCAGCGATGTCGTAGCGCTCGTCGTGCGGGATCTGGGTGGGCAGACCCTGGTTCTCAGCAGCCGACGGCAGGTAAGAAGTCACAACGTTGAAGCCGACGCGGCCCTCGGTCAGGTGGTCGAGGGAGGCGTAGCGGCGAGCCAGGGTGTAGGGCTGCTCGAAAGTAGCGGCAGCAGTCACGCCGAAGCCGAGGTGCTCGGTCACTGCAGCCATTGCAGAAATCTGGGTTGCGGGGTCATTCACGGGAACCTGAGCGGCACCCTCAATGGCGGGAGCGGCAGAGTTCTTGTACACGTCGTAGACGCCGACCACGTCAGCGATGAACACGGCATCGAACAGGCCGCGCTCAAGGGTCTTAGCCAGGTCAGTCCAGTACTTGATGGTGTTGTACTCGGTTGCGCGGGAGCGCGGGTGACGCCAGAGGTCGAAGCTCTGGTGACCGATGCAGGTCATCTCGAATGCGTTAACTACGATGCGCTTCTTCTGCTCAGCCATCGATTTTCCTTTCGCGAATGATCGGGGACGATCGGGTTTGGACCCTGCACCCCGCGCGCCGCCTCCTGATGCCTTCTGCGTTCGGTGGTGGCCTTCGTGCAGGTGGCGCGTTCGCGCCGTACTTGCCTCTTTTCGTTGAGGCCAGATCATCATCTGGGGCACCCCGCTACGGGAGAGGGTTGCCGCCCGGCTAGCCAGAGCTT